>Ga0079037_100000029_pt1 | contig 41805 bp, 64 predicted proteins | sample Mud3Dept4metaG_FD_71479 | JGI IMG/M metagenome (GOLD analysis project Ga0079037, IMG submission 71479) | Freshwater wetland microbial communities from Ohio, USA, analyzing the effect of biotic and abiotic controls - Mud 3 Core 4 Depth 4 metaG | ecosystem: Environmental > Aquatic > Freshwater >... | reverse complement strand
TACTACGACGGATTAACTCTTCAGTCATGAGATTTTGTATGATTCCGATTTTTGAGAACTGGAGCAGACTGATGAGATACATATACTGGCTCTATAGCTGTAAACTCTATAGTAATAACATTAGCTTAATTCACAATAAGTAACTCACTATGGCAATAACCGCTAAACAAAACGAGGATCTACAAAAGCAATACGACATATTGAAATCTCAGGGAAAATCCACAGCGGATGCAACTGCGAGTATTAAATCGACTCTTCAAGGTGCTACAACTGCGGGCGGTGCAAATGTCTTTGAAACTCTCAAGAGTAATTTCAAATCTGGCGGTGTTGCTCCTGTAGAACCAACTGTGAAGATAAACACGGATGTAATGCGTACTTATAGCCCAGATTATAACCCGGATGTTCCAACTGCCATAAGTGGAACACTCGGGACAAAACCTACTGATTCTATAGCACGAAATAATCAGGCTCTTTCTGGTATAGGTGAAGCACCAGTAAAAACACCTCTTCAACTCGCACAAGAAGAAACAGCAAGAAAACAAGCCGAACTCGATAAAAGAAACCAAGAGTTTACAGCACTTGAGAATAAAGGTGCTACAGCCGAAATAGGAGCTGGAGTTATTCCAACAACTGGTAAAACAGGGCAACAAGATTTTCTTTCGTCTACTTCACAGTTCCTACAAACAAATCTCAAGAACGAACTCGCGAACCTTGACAAACAGAAACAGGATTTGGCTGATTCTATTAAAACAGGGGCATTATCAGCTGAGGATCAGAAGACAACCCTCCAACCATACGAACAGTTTCTTGATAAGGTTACGAAGCTCAAGGATATAAATGCTCAGGCTATTAGTCGTGAGCAAGCAGATTTAAAAGACCGATACAACACGACAATTGACCGTACAAGAAAAGCCAATGACCTTGCTCTTATAAACGCTCAGAAAATCGCCGCTATTACTGGTGTATGATTCACAAGCGGAGGTATTCAAGGTATAAACAATATAATTGATGAAGGAAACCAAGCTATCACCAGTCTCGAAGGTGAGAGAGAGTCTATGCTTTCCAAATACAAGGATGCCGATGCAAAACTCGATATAGAATACCTCGACACTATTACTACTATCCAAGCCGACAGTAAAAAGGCACTACAAGACAGATATAACTCTGTAGTCACTCAGATTCAGAAGATAGATGCAGAGAAAGGAAAGGCTACAAAGGAATGACTCCTCGCAATCAAAGACGTTGCAAAGGAGTATTTCGACTCGCTCGATAAACAGTGGGAAAAGGATTATAAAATGATGGATTTCAACTATAAGAAACTACTCGACTACAAAAAAGACGTAAGAGACCAAGAATCCATTACAAGAGACCAACAAAAAGAACAACTCGCACTTATCCAGAAAGGCGACCTCACAAGTCTAACAGATGAGGATATTATGAATCTCGGGCAGGATATGGACTTGGACAACGGAACTATAAAAGGACTCATTTTAGTACGAGAACAGCAGAAGAAAGATGCTGAAACAAAACAAGAAAAACCATTTGTAGTATGAGAATGAAGTGCTGTATATGACCCTGAAACTGGGACATTCAAAACACCTACTACTTCAACTGGAACTTCCGAAGTAACAGCTGGAACAAAATGAACACGAGCAGATAGAAATAATAATCCTTGAAATGTAAAGATTGGAGATGTTGGGTATGGTGTAGACGATAAATGATTCACTATATTCCCAGATGCGAATACTGGATTTAATTCAATGATAAATGACATATCGGCAAAGGTAAATGGACAGAGTCAGGCAGCTATAAATAAGCTCTGACGACAGGCAAACACGCTAAAAGAAATGATAAGTGTATATGCTCCTGCTGAAGATCAGAACGACCCAAATAGTTATGCACAAGCAGTAGCAAAACAAATGGGTATTTCACCAGATGAACCACTTAAAAATCTTACTGATAGACTCCCAGAGCTTGCAAGTGCAATGGCAAAACACGAAGGTTTTAGCGGTAGTATTTGAGTATGAAAAACAGAAAGTAAAACTGATATCCAGAAACTTGCAAAATATATGGCTGATACCCAGCCAAGATGACCTTGATTCTCAAATGAAGATGCTGCAAATTTCACGAAGATAGTAAATGAATATGCTGATTCCTGAGATACTGATACAGTATACCAAATGTTCAGGGGTAATATACTAAATGACAAACGTGTGAACGATATTGTAATGGATAATGCTGATTTAAAATCTGGTCTCGGAAATCTTAAAAATATACTGTCTGAATATAAAACAAGTGGAGGTGATACTGGGGTTCTTACAAATATGGCTGAGACGGTCGCAAACTATTTCGGTAGAACGACGAGTGATGAGCTTGCAAAAGCAAATAATCAACTCGGTGTTCTCGTTGCCGACTATATCAGAGCTATATCAGGAACGGCGGCAAGTGACAAAGAAGTCGCACGACTTATAAATAGTATGCCAAAGATAAAGAATATAGACGAATTTAATACAACTATTCTCGATAATCTTTCAAATATAGCAGATCGTAGGGCTCAGACAGCAATAAACACAAAACTTTGATTTAAAAAAGATTTATGACCAAAGATATTCCCTGAGTTTTATACTACACCAACAAAAACAACACCGACAACACCAACATTGAAACAATCAGGATGACGTATTAAATAATTAATTCACTATGGCTCCAATATTACCAGAAAATCAACCTTTCCGAATGCCTTGAACCTTCGGAACTTCTCCGATAACTACCCCAAAGTTCGCAACTGGTATAAACGGAAACCAGTTTACTTTCAAAGACGGGACAACTGGAAGTAAAACCGACTTCACAAAATACACTCCTCCAACAAAGGATGCTTTTGACTGGACAAAATTCCAATTCGATACAGCTAACGCTCCGAAAGAGACAGGTGCGATGAGTGGAGTTTGAACAGGTAGTGAAATGAAAGCACCAATTCCTATGGCAGAGAAACCAACTGTTGCTTCCATGGAATGAAGAAAGAATATACCGAAAGCAGGTATAATGGACTCTATAGTTCCTAAAGTAAGTGCTGGAGAGTCAATAACTGACGATGTACTAAACCAGATGTCTATAGATGTAAAAGGTGGTGCTACAGCAGAAGAAATAATGAACGCATACCCTGAGTTTTCTGGTAATACTGAACTTATAAACCAGCTATCAGTAGATATGAAATGAGATGCTACTATACCAGAAATAAAACAAGCATACCCTGAGTTATTTGGAAGTACTACTACAGCACCGAGTGAAACAGCACCACAAGAATGAATGCTCGACAGCCTAAAATTTAAATCTTCAGAGGATTTTTCAGTATCCGAATGAGCGAAGGACGTACTTAAATTCTTTGCAAATGTTCCAGCCGATTCTGCACAGGTAATAGGTGGTATATGGGATGCAGTTACAAGCCCAGTACAAACAACAACAGGAATAGTTAAAACAGCAAAGGGATTAAGTGATAAAGCGGTATATGCAACGCTTAATGGTATCGTTCGACAGTTCGGAGGTAAAGAGGTGTCACCAACACAAGAAGCAGAGATGATTGACCAAATGGCTTCTGGAATCAAAGAGAAATACGGAACACTCGGGAAATTCAAAAAGGCTCTCGTAGAAAATCCAGCTGATACACTCATTACTTTTATGCCTATTCTCTGAGGTGTGAGTAAGGTTGCAAAAGCAAACGGATTCATAGAAACAGCGAATAAGATTGATAAATTGCAAAGTGTTATCAATCCTATCAATGTACTGAAACAGGAGGCTAAACTTGTTACCGCTCCGATTAAATACGGAGCAAGCAAAGTCACTCCACTTACAGAGTATGCAACAAAACTTGCAACTGGATTAGAACGAGAAACACAGCAATTTATAAAGAAATTCCCAGAGGAGTTCGCAAAAGCAAAGAAAGGCGAAATCACACGTGAGAAACTTACTCAGAACGTAGTAAAATCAATAGACGATAGAATAGATAACCTAAGCGAAACTGGAAAGGGTTATGAGGCTATACGAAAGTGAAATAACATAGTTACCGTTCCGAAAGGTACAGTACAGGAAGTATTGAATAAATACTGAATTTCTCTTGATGGTAAATGAAAGGTTGTAGTATCTGCTGAGTCAGTTCCTTTGTCAAACAGCGATATATCCGCGATAGAAAGTTTCGTATGACAATATGGGAATCAATCAAATCTTTCTGGGAATGCTTTCTTGAATACCAGAAAAGCTCTCGACAATATGAGTAAATGGGAAGCAGGTAAAACAGATATACCAACTCGTATATCACAAGATCTCCGAAGAACCTATGATGCACTCGGAAAAGAACAAATACCAGAACTAAAAGCACTTGACGAGATATACTGACCAGAGGTTAAAATACTGAAAGATGCAAAGAAACAGATATTTGACTCGAAAGGAAATCTTAAAGATAACGCACAATCCATAATTGCGAATCTTACTAATCTCGGGAAAGAAGGAAAACTCGCAAAAATAGAATCTGTAGCACCCGGAACTGAGATGCAAGTAAACGCATTGAAAGCATACGAAGACTTGCAAAAGTCTATGGAATGAAAGGTCGGACAATACGCACGATGAGTACTAATAGGAGGTTCGGCATTATCACTAAACCTACCAGCTCTCGCAACTTTTATAGCAACCTACCCACCTATCTCAGCAAAGGTACTGGAAACATACGGAAAGATTAAAAATATCAGTATCGAGAAAATAAACAGTATTAAAAGTAAAATAGTCGGAGGTAAACCGCTCTCATCAGCCGAGCAACAAACTATGGCACAGGCTATAAAGGAAACTCCAAAGGATACTATCACTAATCTTTCAAAAAATGAACCTTCTTGAACTACTACAATGGATAGCAATAGTATTCCTGATAGTGTCAAACCTATCAAAGAAACCTTAAAACCAAACTTCACAAGCAAACTCGATATGAGCCAAAATAAAAAAGGTTTCATATCTCCTAAAGCAATCTGACAGGATTTAGGGTTGGTGAAGAAAGAACCAAGTAATTGGACTGAATTACAAAAAACAAAACCTGAGTTATTTGAAACTGGTATTTTGAGAAAAAGCAAAAATCCAAATGGGATGAAAGAAGAAATCCCACCTGATGTATTTTCTTCTTCAATAAATTGGCAAAATTATTGACAATATGATGAAATTCCAGCTAAAAATATATATGAGATGAAAAGTCATAAATATTTTGATGATAAATGAAAACAAGCATTAGATTCTAATGGATACCAACTCGAAGATACTTGGAATAGTGATTTGCAAGAATGGATAGAACCAACTATATCAAACAGACAATTAAGAGATAGTTTACTGGAATCTTTCCAGACAGAAACTTGAAAAAAACACTTATCTAAAATAATAGAAGCACTTCCAAAAAATAAAGATGGAACTATAAATGCTTATCGTATTGGAAATATAGGAGAAGAATGAGCACAAAGTTATACATTAAGTGAATGAATGGCAAAGACTTTCTCCAATCAAGGAACTGATATAATGCCATCAGGAACACCAGGTATTCCAACTGGTGGATATAAAGATTTTTGAGGATTAAAAGTCAATACTGTAAAAATAGATCCAAAATGAATAAGAGCTTGGAGTCCGTACGATGCAGAAATACTCGTTGAGCCAAAGTATGTTATAAATAAACCCTCTATCCTAAAGCCTAAAGCAATAGGAGAGAGTGTAGGGATAGGGAAAGTGCCAGATGAGTTATCAGAAGCTGAATCAGATATTATATTTAAATATACGAATAGCTGAGGAGGAACATCAAGACCAATGGGTATTTCAGAGCAAAAGAAAGTAAGCGAAGCGATAAAAAAACTTCCTGATAATAAAGATGAGGTGTACAGCTGATTAAAATTAACAAATGACCAATTAAGTGAGTTAAATTTCAGTGATGGTTTTGAATATACTATTAAGAGAATATTATCTACATCTAAAAATAGGGAAGAAGCCATATGATATATGAATTATAACCCTGAAATGAAAAATCCTGTATTTATTAAGGTAAAGAGATGAGGGAAAGATATATCTAAGTATTCGGCATTTCAAAAATGATGATCGTTTAAGGAAGATGAAGTATTATTCCCTATATGACAAAAATTTAAGGTCGAAAAAGTACGAGAATGAGATTTTATTTTTACACCGATTAAATAAACCACTATGCAACACTTTCTAAAACTATTCTACGCTTGAAGAAGTAATCAGGTTAAACCATTTATAATAAATTTGATTTTCCACAAATAAAAGTATACTAAACTTATCCCATAACTACCAAACTATGGCACTTATTAAAGGTAAATGAAATATCGGACGAAACATATCGGAACTTGTTGCAGATAACAAGAAGAAAGGAAAAGAAAAATGAATGGGATGAAAAGAACGTCCACGCAAACAGATTCTTGCAATCGCACTTAATATGGCGAAGCTCGATAAACTCAAGAAGAAATAATTTATTTATCAATAACTTTTTACACTATGTCTAATAAAGCCTTTAAATCAGCAGAAGGAGAAGTAATGCAAGTAATGACTTCATTTACTACTCAGGACGAAACAGCTACTACTCCTAAAGTGTCACCGCTTTCGTATACTAACGCTGTAATAACAATTAAGGTACCAAAAGAGGCTGTTCAGGTTACTCTTATGCCTACAACTGATATGCGTATCAGTGATATTGTCGGTATGACTACCTATGACCTTCTAAAAGCAAACATCAAGGAGACTATAGGATGTTCTGGAATGGAAAATATTTATATCGTTCGGGATGGTTCTGATGGAGCATTAAACTTCAAATTTCTTAAACTCTCATAATTATGGTAACAAAAGTACCTCTCGGGACTCAAACATCAGGAACTTCGGATGATATAACCGAGGGGTCTGTTAACCTGTTTTTGAGTGCAGCCGATCAAGCGAAACTAGATAATGTACCAAGCGATACAAATACTTCACTTTCTGGAAAACAAGAAACACTTGTATCCTGAACCAATATAAAAACTATAAACTCTACTTCTCTTCTATGAAGTGGAAATATTGCTATTTCAGGAACTTGAACAGTAACTGATATTTCAGTAGTTACCGCCAACGGGATTTCATGAACAATTGCAACATCTACAACAACTCCAGCAATTACACTCGATATATCGGCTCTCGATGCTTCAAAAATAGCAGACGGTACTGTTTCCTCTGCGGAATTTCAATATCTTAACTGAGTTACATCATCCATTCAGACACAAATCAACGCAAAATGATCAGGTGATGTAGTCTGACCAGCTTCCGCAACAGACAACGCAATCGCTCGTTTCGACTCCACAACAGGAAAACTCATACAGAACAGTGCTGCGACTATCGCAGACACCACCGGGGATATTACAGCAGGTAAATACAACACAGTTGCTATTTCAGGTACTTCTACTCCTACTCTTGCAGTTACTGGTACTACTACGGTTTCAGGAGCGAATACTGGAGACCAAACAGCAACAACAGTTTCAAACACTCCAGCAGGTAATATCGCAGCAACTACAGTTCAGGCAGCAATAAATGAACTCGATACTGAGAAAGAACCAGTAATTACCACCGGTACAACATCGCAGTATATCAGGGGTGACAAGTCGCTGAGTACATTTGCAAATGATGTCGCTGCTATTACACTCCTTACTGGAATAATTTCTGGAGGTGTTCCTTCATTAAATGTAGATACAACAAAGATAGACATATCTCCTGCTGTATACTACATACAGGGAGTAAAATATACATACGCAGGAATAACGGGGTTATCCCCATCATTTGGAGTTGGTCAAAATTCGAGAAGGTTTGGACTTGATTCTAGTGGTTTGGTGCAACAGGCAACGAACTTTACAAATACACAGAAGCAAACAATTCTTCCTATAGCACGAGTAAATACTGTTCAGGGTAGTACTGGTGCTGGAAGTGCGATGATTCCACCTCTTGATACAAGATTTCTGATTAGTGAAATTGGGTATCTTCAAAGGATTTGGCAGGAGGAAGCGATTGGAGTACTCTACGCATCTGGCGGAACTATCTATGAAAGTGCTACTCCATTACAGGTGAGCGAACTTGCTGGTGTATTTTATGATGCTCAGAGAAAGAGACAGATTATATCGGGAAGTTCAAATATACAGGCAATTAAGGTATACCATTCTGGTGGTGCTTGGACTACATCAACAAAGGCAACGCTTGTGGTAGATGTATTGCAATATGACAATCTAACTAATCTCACAACACTTTCAAATAACAAGTGGGCATCGCACACCATTCTAAAAAGTCCGAAGAATAGCGATGAGTTCTTCTTTGTATACTCTCAAGCTGAATATGCTTCTCAGGCTGATGCCGAGGCGGCTCTTCCTTCTTACGGGGTTTTCATAGACCAGGCTACATCGTGACTTGTAGCTGTAGCAGAGATAATTGTACAAAAGAGTGCAGTAAATATAAATAAGATTGTCGATATACGACCTTTCATTGGTGGAAGCGTTGGTTCAACACTGGGGACATCAAATCTACAGCAGACATACGATAATTCTACTACGCCAGAGATAGTAATAGATGCAACTCGCTGAGCTTTATCAATCAAGCGTGGAAGTGCAGCCGATACAGATTGTATCATCGAGGGGCTAAACGGTGCAGGTTCACAAACATCCTGCATTGATGGAAATGGTAAATGAACATTTACATCCGTTGCACTTGGTACTGGTTCCTTAACTCTCACAGGTTCTATCGGAGCAACAGGAGCAAGAGCAACGAAAGTCTGGGCAACAGATATAGAGAGTACGAATATGCCAACAGTTGGAGGAGTACCACTTATAAACACAGCAGACGCGTACATTGCAAACCGTATATTTTTATAATTATAACCTTTTTTATTATGGCACTCGCACCGAAACTATTATCGACACAGACACGAGGAGAATCAATACTTATTGCAGGTACAGCAACGGGGAATACTCTCGTGCATACTTGACCTACCACGACAACTACATTTCAGGATATTTACCTAAAAATCACCGCAGTAGATGCAGTCGCTTACGACTACACTGTGGAAGTCGGAGTATCTGGTACACAAACAATAGTAGCATATGGTACTGTACCTGTAAAATCTGGAAGCGTTACCGAGAAAATTCGTATTCAAGGAAATGCAACCGCACCACTTGTAAATGTGTTCGCATCCACAACAAATAAACTCCGTGTATCTGGTGAAGTAAACGAATATACTGCTTAATTTCCGAAAAATGATTCTTAATACTCGCTCTCGACAGATAGTACAAAGAGACTTCACGATTGGTTCACATCAGTCGTGAATTTCTGGTCGCTATCCTATTCCAAGAAATTGACTCGTAGGAGAATGGATTTTAAATTGAGACGCTTTGGATTCAAGCGGTTACTGAAACAATGGAACTGCTACTAATGTAACTTATGCAAGTACAGATATATGATACCAAGCTCAGGCATCAGTACACAATTGAAGTACATCGAAAATAGCTTGCTGAAATATTCTTGATGAAACTGGTGCAAATCCTTTCTCGCTTTCTTGTTGGGTTAAATTTACAAGCCTTTGAAGCCAAATGATTTATTGAAAACAATTAAATAGTTGAAGTTTTTGATGATTTATGTTATGGCAACAACGATTAACAGCTCCAACCAGAGATTTTATTTCTATGTCTCTTGTTTCTAATGATAGTACATTTGGTCAAGCAAATAAAAGTACAACATTTAATTGAATAACAACCTGAGTATGGTATCATATTGTATGAACATATGACTGAAGCAAAACTGCTGCTTGAATTAAAATTTTTATTAATACTGTAGAATGATATGATGCCTGAAGCACAATAGATACATTATGAACTAAATCTATTTCTACATCCGCTGATTTCTGAATAGGTTCCCGTAATTCTTGAAATCTACCAACAAATTGAAATATACAACTTTGTAGAAAATATGACCATATATTATCCACAAAAGAAATCCAATCCTTATATATGGAATGACTTAAATTACTTCATTAATCATAACTATTATGAGACTATACTGAACATACAGAAGCAAACGAATAGTAAACCCTTTCGTACTCGAACAGAACACTTCATTGAACGGGGTTTATACACCGTCATTCTTTCTTTCAAATCAGTTCGCTGACTACGAGAAGGCAGGACTTACAAAAACTCTCGATATGGAGATTCCCGAGGAACGCTATACGGCAGAACTTGTACCTTGAGTTCCTAAACTCACCCGCTTTATTGTTGGGGAATATAATGAAGCCTATGTTAATGGAGTGGATTTTGCAAACTCTATTGCAAAGGTAGGGGCAGAGTTTCAGATTGATGTATTCGCAACCAACCAAGAAGCTATTACTTGGATTCTTGCTAATACAAACTTAATCGAGGAAACTCCTTGAAATTTCCTTATTCATCCCGAATATACTGAAATTACTGGGGAAATAGTACCTGAAAAGTATTTAACTATCGTATAATGCTCAAGACTCTTTCTATATGGATAACCTGACACGATCTCAGAAAGTGAAGCAATGGGATTTGACCTAATTCGTGGGGTATGTGGAGACTACTGATACCATTCCAATGAAGATTCTACAATCAATGACTCCTTCACGATATAGCCTACTGCTGGTGAACTACTGAGAAAGACCGAGAAGAAGCAGACAATGAGTTTTTGAAAGGATGCGTGAAGGCGAGTTGAAGAAATATATTTGCAATTTTCGCAAGTTGTGTATACTACATTTGAGTAGATAAGTTCTGACACAATTATTTTAATTATCATAAACAAAAATAAATATGCCGAACGAATACCTTCAAAAAGTTATAGAACTTGGATCGACAGCAGGGATAGCAATGGTCGGATGATTCTGACATAACCTTTATCTTATGAGAAAAGGTCGTAAATTTACTATTGCTCTGTTCTGTCTCAATATTATGCTCGCCTGATTTGTAGGGTATACGGTTGGTAAATTTATTCCTGAAGGTGGAATGAGAGATGGAATCCTTGCAATCTCTGGATTCTCTTCATTCCCTATCCTTGCAATTCTCGAAGAGAAAGGGGCGGATTTGGTTCTGAAATATCTTTGAGTAGATATGAAGGAAGAACGAAGAAAAGATGATATTACTAAAAAATAATATATGAAAAGAGAAAACATCGAGATACTTATAGCTATAACTCTACTGTTTATAATGGTAGTGGTAAGTATAGGCGTATACTTCTCAGTAAGAGCAAATATGCACATTATTTCTATGTTTGAAGATAACCAAGTGAATAGTTTAGAATTACAACCTAACAACTAAATATGGCTAATAAACTCATTATAAAATACACTCCACTAAAACCAGCAACTCGTAGAGAACAGAGACGAACAGTTGCGAAGCCTTCTAAAACTAAAAAAGTATAATATGGAACAACAGTGATTCTATGGTGCTATTCATAAAGAAGACCCGAGAGATTATAAACTCGGTGGCGATACTGGTATAGAAATCCCAGAGGCTTTCAATACTGAAACTCACGAATACAATCAGCTCGAATTTTCAAAGATTTTCTGAAATAATCTATGCACTCTTTATTGACCTACTGGCTCGCTATCTGACTTAATTGGGAGATTTATAGAATGAGCTGATAGAGAAGAACTTTGTAAAAAAAGAACATCAGAGGATGACTGGGATGCAAGCATTGGTGGATACTGAGTAGTTTGAGTGAATTGCGTACGCCACTGGTGGAACGATGCAAATCCAAACAATCAAATCCGGCAATTCAACCTAACGAAAGAGCAATTTATGGAAGCTCTCATAAAGGGGCATAGACCTATTATCGGATATCGTGGTAACTCTGCATATAATCTTGATGCTTCCGATGGTGTTCTTGACTCAGTGGATATTTGAAAAACTACATACGGACACTTCACAACTGTGAAGTTTATAGATGGTGAATTTGTTGTTGATAACTACAAGTGAGTAAAAACACACAACACCTATAAAATCGCTGATTTTGAAGCGTTTATAGACTCCGACATAACTTTCCCTTCCTACTACCTATACCTATTCGCCAGCGATGCTATGGATGCACAAATAGCACTTCTTAAAGACAAATGGAAAGACGAAAGACCTGATATAACTTTCAATGCTGATAAAATCAAAGAATATAAAGAAATGTTATCGAAAAGGAAAAACTTTTATTCCTAAAAATATCTATGTTTGAAATCGAACCAGAACCAATGACAGAAGATCCATTTGATTACATCCACGAAAAAAATATAGAATTACTTTCTAAGAAAAAACTATGAACGAACCAAAATTTTTACCACAAAATGAAATAGATGAAAAACGCCTCGAAAGAGACGGTATAACTACTGACGTAGCAAGGAATCGTAAAAATTGGAATCCCTACGACCGTTTACACTCGTAAAAAGACATAAAAAATCCCCTACACAGCAAGGGGATTTTGTTTTTTACTTCTATAATTCAAATCAATCTTTAACAACTGTTACATTTCAATAATTTTTATAATCATTTTTAAGTTTAACAATCAAATTATCTCCATCAAACTCAACTTCTAAACTTGAATCTATAATCAATTTTTCTGATGTTTCATCCTTCGATAAAAGAAGTTTGTTATCGTTTGTCATTAAAATTATTGTTTTCATAGAGTTTATTTGTTAATGATTATTTCTATATTAAAAATAGTTGCGGGTCGTCTTTTTAATTTTAATAAAAAAATACTTATTATTAAATTGAAATATCAGTTTTTCCAAATATCGTTGAATCATACTGTATCCTCTGTATTTCTTCAAGAAACTTTATAAATCATATTTTTATAGTTAAATAATACTCACCCATTATATCCTATACATAGTAAATTGCAAATCTATTCACTTTTAATTCCTGTTTTCCTATGGGAGATGAAGAAAAGAAAAAAAAGATTTGATTTTTATTTTAGAAAGAGTATACTATCAGGGATTTAATATAAAATCAACTTCTCAGGCTGTCACTTGGGAACGACAGCCCTCAAGTAAATGCCTGAGTAAATCGAAATAGTGATAGCCGAAAGGTTAACACTATTTTTTAATTTATTATATTATGGGTCTATTTAATACACTTGGAAATATCGTTACTCTTCCAGTAAGTATGGTTGCAGATATAGTAGTAGTTCCACTTTCAGGAGGAGATAGAAGTCTTACAGCTGAAAATGTAAAACGTATTTCAGAAGATCGTTAGAAATATAAATGTAGAGTCTTTATAGGCTCTATTTTATGTTCCTAAAGAACAGAATCGAGTTCCGATACATAGGCAACCATCTTATATGTATCACAAGGGACGCAGAGGAAACTCTGGGGGGATAATAGATGGGAAGGCTCACAAGGTTATATCGGGATGTACACTCGGGTATCTTGCCTTTGCTCCTCTGATTGTAAAAGATAATCTGCACTCTGTGTGGTGATATTGTTTAGATACTATTTATCTATTCTTATATCTTTCTTTTAATATCAGAGGGATAGCAATAAAAGGCAACACAGGATACTCGGGATATACTAAACAATAACTTTACTTATATAACTTACAAGAATATGAAAAACAAATTTAAACTACTAAATCAAAACGATTCAGTTTACAAGAACTGGTGAGTAGAAATATCAATAGATCGTGATTGTTGGAACGAATGGGAATCATTCTGTATAAATAATCGAATACAATCCAGTAAATGAATAGAAAACACGACTGGTATAGAAACAAGATGGGATTTGGATGAATGCCGAGAATGTCAGATAATAAGTCCAGAACACTTATGTGAATATTTTAAATGGGTAACTACTCGATAATGCAATTCACTGTATCAGAAAAATGCTTAATTTGTTCCAAGAAATTTGATTGGAATGAAGTAATAATTATAAAAGCACCGGAATGAGCGTGTTTTCATTTAGATTGTTGAGGGAAATTCCCATATGATAAAGTATATGATTGAGAAGTAAATTGTTGGATATGTACGGAATATAAATGAAAAGAAGTATGGAGTAAAGATAATTAAAAAATCTCCTATCAGGATTTGCTTTTTAACAAAAAATCCATATACTTATATCTGTAAATTGGTAGCTATCAGAACCAGTTTATGACTTGGAATAAATATCAAGCCCACTTAATTCTGATAGATTAGGTGGGTTATTTATTATTTAAACTATTAGTTATATGATAACAGTTATTGAAAAACTATGATATGTAGAACAATGAAGTTCTTATAAGATGTTCGAAGTGGATGTTCTACCAGAAGATTGATGTATTTGAGACCAAGTATGGTTTTGAGTAGTCGATTGAAAAAATCTACTTGAAGTAGACGAGTTAATTGATGATGAAATTAAAGAAGAACTAGTAAATATTATGGGATATAAAAATGCAGATATTGTTATTAAAAATATTTCTTCACGATTTTAAATATGTCCTCAACAAATCGAAGTAATGCTCGTGATTTTCATATAGCAGATTACTATGTAACTCCAAAAGATGCAATAAGAAAATTTATGCTTGATTTTATCGATGATGAATTATTTCCTACATACTGAACAAATTGGATGAATGATATAAAGATTCTCGATCCGTGTGCTTGAGGAAATCCTGAAAAGAAATTTTCAGTAGATATAGAAGAATGAGAAACTATAAAAGATTTAAAAAAGAATCTTGAAAAAGTAGCTGATACTGTTATTTTTACTGGAGAAAAATTTGATTGTACTCAAAAATCGAAAGATATGTCGTATCCAAGTGTACTGGAAGAATGGAATATGAATGTAGTAAGTAACGACCTTCGGGAAGATTCTCCATCTACACATCACTCTGATTTCTTAAAAGCTACTCAAGAATGAATTTACGATATGGTAATTACAAATCCTCCATTTGCTATCGCACAAGAGATTATTCAAAAAAGTTTACAAGTATGTAAGGAGTGAGGGTATGTAATAATGCTTCTTCGACTAAATTATATAGGTTCCCAAGATAGAGCACCATTCTGGAAGAATAATCCACCATATGCAATATATGCCGATAATAAACGAATGAGTTTTACTCCTGATAATGGAACAGATTCTATAGAATATGCTCACTTCGTATGGAAGAAATGAACAAATAATGAATTTGCAAAATTTAAAATTCTACAATCATAATCTATGAAAGAACCTAAAAAGATACACATAAAAGATGAAAGCTTTATTTTTTTAAATTTTATTGATATGAGAATAATTATTAGAAATATACTGATAACAGTAATTCTAAAAGACTGAACCATATATAGAAAGTATATAGACTCAGATTTTAGACAAATTAAAGACTATTATTGGGGATGTTTCTCAGTTCTTATGGACTGGAATGAAGAATGATATTTATATACACTTGAAGAAGACTGAATTGAATATGAGTTTAGATCATCTAAAATAAAGGATATTATAGTTTCTAAAACTTGGAATCCAAAGATAAATATAACTTTTTAATATGAAAGTCGAGTACAAAACAATCCCACTATCCGAAATATCAAACCTAAACGAATACGGAAAGGAATGATGGATATTTCAACTTCTCGTGAAAGATGTTTTAGTGTGATATAGAGAAATTAAAAAAACACGAAAGGAAAAGAAAGCAGAAATGACATCTGAATATGAAAAGTTCCATAAAGAATATCCAAAGAAATCTGGTATAACTTCTGACTCGGTAATAAACAAAATAAACACCTCAGTAAAGGAATGAAGATTTGAAAGGATTATGGAATGAGTCGAAAGGTATAATAAAATGATAAAAGTCGAGAACATAGTACCAAAGTTTATTTTGAATGCCGAGACGTTCTTGAATCAGAAACGATACGAAGATCCATTTGATATATTTGAGAATAGAGTACCTATATCCGAACAATGGATACTAGAAAAAATCAAGAATCTAAACGAACTCGAAATAAAAGAAGTAATGAAAATAAAGAAAGAATACGAAGCAAGGCAACACAAAGACTGTTCCCCATGAGCTTTCGATAATATTATCGCAAAAGTAACTTGAAAAGATGGCTAAAAATTGCTTTAAAAACACTTTTCGGTTATAATAGATTGTATTACTTAACTTACTTATTTAACTTTAAACTATATGAAAATTAAACAATTTGCACTTTGTACAATAGCTCGTCAAAAGATGGGAAAAATGAATCCACTTGACTGTATAAAATTCAAGGAAGAAAATTGAGTATACCCATTTACTGGAAATTATGATGACACAAACTGGATACAGGAGTTTTATGTAGAATACTTCAAAAAGTTTAAGAGTGGACTTTGTGACAATGCTTTCTTTACTCCTGAAAAATACACTCAGACAGTACGAAGTATTTTTAATTATCACTTCGGAATAAATACGAAGCAACCTAAAATACTCGATGCTTTTTGTGGTACTGGAAATCTCACTATAGGATATTATGATGATGTAGACGCTTTCGATATAAATACAGAATTTATGGATATTTGCAAATATAAGGTTCAAAAGTATAATGACGGGCAGAAATACAATGTATTTTCTCATCCAGCATTTAATTTTGACTATAATACAAGGAAGTTCACTATAAATAAACTCGAAAAGAAGTACGAGTGCATTATAAGTAACCCGCCTTTCGGGAAATATCGTGGTTGAGTAATAGACAAAGCAGTTATAGAGTTTTTCTCAGAACATCTCGAACAAGATGGAAAACTTATCGCAATCCTACCGACAAATTTTTATGAGAAATATGCGAAGATTATTGATGAGGACTTCACTTTTTACCAAGCATACGATGAAGTAGATTTTGAATATACTGGAATGAAAGCAAGAATATTTGTGTTTATTAAAAAATAATCCTATATACTAACAACCAATCTATGGAACACCAAGTTCTAATCCCAATGGATGAATACAACGAGTTTATCCAATGGAAAAGAAATGAATATAATAAAAAATCGAGTGTAGTATACGAAGACGACGGGATTCCATTTTAGTAATAACTCATTGAATATGAAAAACAAGTTTATACTTTTAAATCAAAACGACAGTGTTTACAAGAATTGGTGAGTAGAAATATCTATAGATCGTGATTGTTGGAATGAATGGGAATCATTCTGTATAAATAATAGAATGGCATCCAGTAATTGACTTGAAAATACCACTGGAATAGAAACAAGGTGGGACTTGGACGAATGCAGAGAATGTCAAATAATAAGTCCAGAACACCTATGTGAATATTTTAAATGGGTAACTACAAAAAAATAATCTATGTCAAGTTTCTACTGTCCCAAATGCAACAAAGCAATAATAGATTCTCCTTGAAAGATTCCTACTGGTTGTATACATTTCCCAGTAAGAGATAAGTTAAAAGAACAGATACCACCTATATTCAAAGAACTTTTTAATATAAAATAATATGTACCATATCGGTCAAAAAGCAATATGTACTATGCCCAACGGAGACAAGTTTGAATGTGTTATAGATGAAATACGAGAAGATGACGAAGATAAGTGTATTATCTTTAAAATCACAACCTGAGAACACGAAGGGAAATACTCAGTACTATATAAAAGCGAAATAGACAATAATATACAATTCTTAAAATAAAACTATGAACGAAAAACGAATAAAACTCCGCAAGTGTAAATTCTGTCTAAAAGAGTTCGATCGCGGATTCACACTCAACACAACTTGCTCGCCTCGGTGTAACTCAAAGTACTTAGAGCAACGAGATAAAGAGAAGCGAAAGATTAAAAGAGAAAAAAAAGCAATCTCTGTTACAGTTTTAAAATCAAAACTTTGGAAAATAGTAAGCGAATATATAAGGCAAAAATACGCTGATAGCAACGGTTTCTGTAAGTGTGCTACTTGTGATACTACTAAGCACTGGAAAGAACAACAGGCAGGGCATTTTGTGCCATCTGGTGCGTCATCCTATCTTCGGTATACCGAGTCAAACATACATCCTCAGTGTTATCACTGCAATATTAACCTTGGATCTAATCCTATCGAGTACCGAATATATATGATTAAAACATACGGAGAAAAGTTCGTGGAACAAATGCTGGAACTTAGAAACGAAATTGCAATACGGAAAATTTGTGATTATCAGGAACTTATAGAGGAATGGACTGAAAAACTTAATAAACTAACTTCTGAATAATGAACACTCCAAATCCAAAGATGAGAAACATATACCTATTCCACCTTAAATGGAACGGACATTTTCCAGAGATAAAAAAACAAATGGAAGAGTATTTGGGAATCATTTGAAATTATAAAAAGAAAAAGAGAACGATTTCATTATCGGAAAGAATATCAGAAAACATAAAAAAGAAAAGAGCTTTAGAAAATAATAAAAAGTAATATGTCAGTAAAAAGACTAAAAGGATGATACAGGTTATCCACTCGTTCCGTAGTGGAACTTATGCAGAAGCAAAACGGGAAATGTTTCTATTGTTATAAGAAATTCGATGTTGAAAATAACAGACTAAGACCAACAATAGACCATATACACGCTCGGAGCAAATGATGAAGCGAAACAGACGAGAAAAATACCTGTTTGGCGTGTCATTGGTGCAATATGAAGAAATGAAATATACCAGTGGATAAATTCCTTGATGGGTATATCTGCTGGAGTGTACATTGAAGAGACCTATGACTTGATTGCGAAAGTATTACTATAGAAAAGAAAATACGATGACCACGACGTTTCTATCACAAGTTTATTTGATATTCTTTATAAAATATGGATACGAAACAATGCTCTGTTTGCTGAAAAAAATTACATATTGATAATATGTCATTACTATGTAATAGACACTATCATAACAAATATATGCGTGATAGATATATTAAAAAAAATAATGAATACATATCAAAGGAAGAAGTACAAGAAAAACTTTTCCAAATAATACAATCAAAGTCACTCATAAAGGACATAAGAGATATTCTAAAACGAACATCTGGTGATGAACTTGAAGAATTTAAGAAAGGTTTCGTAAATTACAATTTTACTATTATCGAAAAATAATATGCTATACGATACATGGGAATATGATAATATGAAAGTTATAGTAGATAAAACAGAATGAAAATACTCATATAAATTGATCCAAAAAGTCCTTACAATATAAATTAAAGTAAAATGATAATCGCGTTTGATATAGATGACACACTCATAATTCCATCAGTAGCAAATGACTCCTGACAAGATATATGAAACCCCGAGAATATAGCAAAATATCTTGAACACCAAAGAAATGGGGATTATATGATACTATGGAGCGGAAGTGGTACAGACTGGGCAAATCACTGGAATAATAAACTCTGACTCAATTCCGATGAGATCCGAGTGAAGCAATGGTATGAAGATTATCCTGTAGATATTTGTTATGATGACTGTGTTGTAAATCTTGCAAAAGAAAATATCCGAGTAAAACGAGTACGAAACTCAATAAGTAGGAAAGAATGGAATAAAACTAAAAGAAAGTAAAAGAAAATAGTGTAAATTAGTTGACATATTGCCAAAAAAGAATACAATGGATACATCCGATTAACAAGAAACTCCGAGGAGCAAACAATGTAATCTGATATATCCTTTTCTTTTTATAAACTATCTGACGCACCCGCTAAGACTGACAAACCTATAAACTGAAATACCTTATTTCCACAAACCGAGTCTTTTACTTTCTATCTTTTCTATATGAAAATTGAAAATATTACAGAAGATGATGTATTTATACATAATTATTCAGATTCACGATGAAAAATAACAAGTAGTAGAGTTGAGGTAAACCCAGTTCATTATATTACTGTTACTTGGGATGATTGAGATATAACAGAATACTCGCAAGAGAGCTATGATGACCTTATTGAAGATGGTAATATTAGTTTAGAATCAAAAATTTAATCTTTACTTACTATCTTTTATATTATGTCATCACAAGAACTCGAAAGAATAAAACTTGATATTCATAATAATCTATCGTACGAAGAAACAGACTTATTGCAAGATTATATAGAGAGTATTCAAACTCCTGAATGGACAAAGAGAAGAAAACAAGATGAGGAAAATGAAAGAGAAAGCGAATTTGAAAGAAACCAAATGCTCCGAGATGATGCACAAGAAGAGAAAATAGAAATAGAAGATGATGATCGAATGAATTATATTACTGAATAACCTTAAAACTATATGTCTATATACAAGAAACTTCTTGATTTCAAGAAAGAAGAAGTATCACTTACACGAGATACAAAAGCATATAATTATTCTTATGCAAATCTAGAACAGATACAATCAAAAATAACTCCTATTTTTGAGAAACTAAAACTTGTTGCAATACATTTCGTAAAAGATGGTATGGTTTACACTCAAATACGAGATATAGAGGATGACTCTTTTATAGAGAGCTCTATAGAAATCGGTAAAGTAGAAGTAACAAGAGAATGGAAAGACCAGAAAGATATACAAAACAAAGAGTACAATGATAAAGACCCACAGGGTGTATGATCTATCATTACTTACTACCGAAGATATAACCTATTAGCTCTTCTCGATCTAGAAACTGAGGATGATGACGGAGCAAGTGCAAGTGGTAAAGCTAAATCTAAAGTAGCAAATGCAAAACCAAAAGAGAAACATACTTGCCGTGCTTGTGGTGAAGTAGTAGATGCAGAGGTATTTGAAGGAAAATTCTGACCTTGTTTCAAATGTCCTTCTTGCGATAAGTTCTCAAAACCAAACTCATATAACCCAAATGGAAATGTAGATTTATCAACTCCATCATTTTAAAATATGTTCCAATTCCAAGAATCACAAATACTCACTCCTTCTATAAATGGTAGACAGGAGCTTGTGTTTAAAATTAAGATTAAGAAAGAAGACTACACTCTCGATGACTTTGAGAGAATGGCTCTTATGTTCGAGAATACTTCATTTGCGGTTGTTCTTTCACCTTTCCAAGAAAAGCCACCAGAAGACCCACTCCCAAAACTACGACAGCAACTCGCTCTCGTAATGCAGGAATACTGCGAAGTTGCAAACGAAACAATGGAAAGAGAACTTGAAAGAGTGTATTCAGACTATAAAATACAAAGTCGTACAGAACTTTCAGAAGAAAAGTTAATAAAAACAATAGATAAGTATAGAGCAGGAATACAACAATTTAAAAATTAGACGCTTATAACTACTATAATAAAATATAACTCCCCTAAGAAATGAAAACAGAATCCGACAAAATCTATGAAGATATGATTACTCTCCTTGAACATATAAAATCAAACAAGAAGCTATCAGACTTTTCTTTCGACTCAAGATTTCAATACTCCTATCTATCTGCCCTTGTAAATAAAAACATAAGAGAGGATGGAAGAGTACGGAAGTGAAGTCCTGACACGAATCGACTAATTGTAAAATCAGCGAAGAGATTCATAAAAAAAGAAAATATATAAAAAGTAGTAAAAACATTTGCTTTTTAAAAATAATCGAATATAATGGATATATCCAATCAAGCAAACATTCCAATCGGATAACCTGCAAACTGGATAATAACAATCCTAATAAGACACTCTCTCAACTACTAAGGCGAGAAGGAAACTGGATAAAAAGGATAATAAGCACTATTTCTTTATTTTTCTATATATGTGAAAGTCATTATCTACAATTCAGAAAATGGAAGTACTACTTAAAAACTGATTTTCAAATTTTATATATGAAGAACCATTTAATGAATATAAAGAAGAGTGGATATTTAATTTCAGCATGTGTGCAGATGATATAAGATCTGATACATTTGAATGAATTATAGAAAAAGCATATAAAATGCTAAAGAAAGAAGATTTAATTTAAGCTCTATACTATATAAAACACTCTATTTTCTTACTTTCCCTATATGGAAAAAGTACAAACTCATTTCCTATATAACATAGGATGACACCAAGCAACACTCACAAGAGCAGAGTTTACAAAGTACATAGAAACATATCCAGAGTATAAAGATTCATCTTATTGTATTTCTTAATTCATTATTATGACAATCCGATCAGAAGTAATTGCACTCCTACAAGATAATAGACATCTTAGAGATGATGCAGGAAGAACAGCATTACTATATGCAGAAGTATTCTTCGATGGTACATACAAAGAATTTATATCCTCAAATATACAAAGCACCATTACCCGTGAATGGAGAGAAGCTCAGGAGAAACACCCGGAACTCCGAGGAAAGACTTGGGGAATCCGACAAGAGAAATGACACGCAGTAAGAATCCAAAAAAAACATAGAAACCTCGGTCAGTATGAAGATTGCTCAAATATGTTCGAGCCAATCCGGGTACAGAAAGAAACCACACTACAATTCCTATACAGAAAATTATTTCGATAATTTCTAAACCAAAACAAATATGAACAAAATAGATAAAAAGCTCCTAAAACTGTTATGAAACAATGAATTTATGCTTGAATATCTTCCATATTATTCGGACGAACAAAAGCAAAAATACATTAAGATCATCAGAGGAAAAGTAAGAGAACAAGAACGAAGAGAAGCCCGTATTTGTAATTTCTTAAATACAAGGATATGGTAAAATTAAAACAAGAAATACTCGATTGAATAATCTGAGTTCTCGCAATAGGAATTGTAATTTGATTTCCTACAGTAATTTACTTGATTGTAACTACACCGAAGTTTTAGTACTTAAAACCTTTTTATGTTAAACTTCTTAGTAAGACTATCTATTAACGCCTTTATTTTTACATCACTACTTATAGGGTTTATAGCTCTATATGAAGATGCAATGGCAAGTGAAGAGATAAAGATAATCGGATGTATAAATTCAGTAACACTCGAAACTAAACTCCCAAAGAATTGAAACTGTTTTTATTGAAAAGGATGGCAAAACATAATGCTTCCTACTGTATCACAAATAGAAATTTGGAGAGAGGTATTCCCGAATGACGAGATGATTATAAACCGACTACCAATAGTCAATTTCGAGAGTGGATTTGACGAGTACGCAGGAAATAAATATGCAAAAGGTTATGTACAAACACTCCGTTCCTACTCAATACCACCCGATGTGGAAAGTCAGCTCGAATGGATGAGAGATAGGCAAGATAGCCAGAAAGAATGAAGCTGCTCTCACTACTCAGACAGTGGGGAAGAAAGGATGATGAGATGTCTATACGCTCGACACTACGGAGCAACAAGTTGATATGACTGGTATCCAAACAAACTCATAGTAGCAAGAAACTTTTACATAAACTATTTTAAAACTAACTCCCTATAAATATGAAAGTAAAATGTATTAAAGACACAATTGGATTTAAGAAGGGAGAAGAATTTATCGCATATGTTAGCTGTGATTATCCACCATTCATTGGTAAAGAATGAAAAGAAAAAATATATTTCAGAGACCATCCTGAATACTTCCAAGAAGTAAAAGAAGAAGAAACTAAAAAGCCTCGAGACCCAACAGAAGAAGAATTAAAACTTTACTTTCGATAATCAATAAACTTATGAAATCATCAGAATATATCTCTCTCAAGAAAAAAGAGAGAGAACAGACAGAAATACCAGAAATAGAACAGATTGTAAAAGAAGTATGGCAATGAAACTGAAAAGAACAGTCAGAAGCACCACCTATTTCGCACGAAAATTCTGAAAGGGTAGTAAGTGCTACATTTGACTGGAAAACCATCGCTATCTTTATCTTATCCATTATCATCATATGAGCATTGATTGGATACAACATACATGATAGGGGAATGCAAGAAAACATCGACAAGATTCAGCGAGAAAATAAAATTATATGGACAGCAAACAAGCAGATTGACAATGCCAAAATAACAATAGCAAAAAGCGAAAGCAACATAGAGAAGTCAAAGAAGATTCTAAAAGATAAGTACCACTTAATTTATCAGTAATATGGAAAACTTATCATCTAATACAGATCCTAAAAAGGAAATATTACATATTGGCTTTTAGAAGATTGTATAGAACCAGAAAAGAGAAAAATAATACTGTTTCTAAAAAAGTGAGAAACAATAGCAGACTGAATAAGAAATATGGTTTGAGATTCTTGAAGACTTCCATCAGATTTAGAATTTATTCGTTACTTCTGATAACCCTTATCTATATGACTGAAAAAATCATCCACGCTTGCGTTATCCACCCATCAGGTGAAAAACTCTGTTGACCTTCTCACACGGAGGCAATGGAAATTGCATCACGACACGGAGTGAAATTCAAAGAAGAAGACATCCTACAAGATAAGCTCCAAAAAGGCTTTATAACAGATTCAGGAAGATTCGTCACAATGGAAGAAGCCTGAGAGATTGCCTATAATGCAGGACAAACGAAAGAGAAGTACAATAAACTATTTTCTTATTTGATAAATTTATAGATTATGAATCCACCACACTATCCTTCATTGGAACTTTGCAATAAACTTACAGAGATTGGATTTCCAGAGACAGAGAAATGATACTTATGAGGATGAAACGATTTTAATATTATTAAAAATAGAGAGTGATTCCTACATTGAGTTTCAAGTTTTTTATGTCCTTCTGTAATGGAGATGTTGGATGTAATTCCAAAAAGAATAAAGGAAGATGAAAAGATATACAGATTAGAAATTGCTGAAAATGGTATGTGATTCTATGTGAAATATATAGAACATTCAATGAATCCAGGGAAATCGTTATGACATCACAATTGAACTATTCCAAACGCTCTCGCAGAAATGATACTGTGGCTACACGAAAACAATCATATTAAATTCTAAATCCGCACCGAGCGGTTCTCGGGAAATAACTTTTTACTATTATGAGTACAATCGTATTTGAACTTGACGGAGCTACAATAGAGATTCTTGATAAAGATACTTCTATGATTCTATCAAGAGAAGGTGAAGGAACAGGAATAAGCAACAAGATACTTTGAGATACTATAGACAGACTTGTGAAAGAATATATATAACCCACCTATCACGAAGTAATTTATCTACTAAACTTTAGAGAGTATGAATGATTTACAACTCGAATTAACAAAGCTACTCGGACGGAAGGAATTATCGTTTGGATGCTGGATAAAAATATACTGAGAACTTGATGTGATTGTCAGTATGTGAAGTAGGCTCGATACAAATACATACGGAGACCTATCGAGAGATAATATTGAAGAAATCATCGGTCATCACGCCACTTTATCTGACTTATTTAGAATATGAAACAAATTGGAAATGATTATACAAATATGAGATATATCCAATAATGAGCAAGTTTTAATAATAGCATACTTTGAATGATTAAAAAGAAAAATAGTAAAAATAAAATACTTATCATCCAAAGACCTACTCGACCAAGACGAAGAGACATTGAAGCAGATTATAGAACTTATATCATCTAATCAATAATCCACTATGCACGCTTATCGAAACCACTATGGTAAAGTCATCCTAAAAAAGGATGGCAAAGTAATAGAAGAATACAACCTCCATTATCATACCCACATCTCCGCTCTACAAGAGCGAGTGGGTAAGCAGGTATTCGATCTTATCTCCTTGCATAGTGAGAAATGGATTGATTGTAGGAGTTTGGAAGTATCTTAATTTTTTCTTTAAACTAAATAATTTATCTATGTACGGATACGGATTATCATATACAGGTACTAATAACTGATATGCAGAAGAATTTGAACCAGAAGAATTTTACTGGTGAAGATTATGATGGTGACAATATAGTAAAGAAGAAATATTCTCGATATTAAGAACAGAACCACCTATCACGAAGTAATTTATCTCTAACTTTTGAGAGTATGACATATACTACTTTTACCTGTTCTACTAAAACTCCTAATAAATATCATCCTGACAACAACATAAATGATATAATAAAATGGGTTCGATATGCAAAAAGCGATAGTGATGCAATATCAAACTTAATGCAAGACCTATCATATATGGAAAGAAATAATTGTGTGGAACTTTGTAAATAATAGCTCAGATTTTTGCAATATAAAAGGAAATCTGTATAATAGAAGAAATAATAATTACTTTTTAACTTAGATTATATGAAATGAAAAATAATTTATTGGTGACCACCAGATTATATTGAATACGTATTTGAGGAAGAAATATCAGACGATACGATATCTATCATAGATACACTCAGAAATAAATTTAATATGCCAATTAATTATGAATTAGAATAACTCTTACTAACTAAGTAAATACATATGAAATTCAAACTCCTTAAACAATACGATTCCGTCTATGCTTCTCATGGTATAACCATAGATATAAAACTTGAACAATGGGATGATTGGGAAGTATTCTGTCGAAATATAGATTCTGAAATAGAAACAAGATGGGATTTGGCAGAATGTCGGGAATGTTGAGTTATAAGCATAGAGCATTTAGAGAACTATTTTAAATTCGTAACGAGAAAATAATATGATCCCAATTACCGATGAACAATACTCAAAACTTGTATGGAATAAAGCAGATGCTACAGACCTATACAAAGATATTCTCGAAGACCTTATAAACGACAAAGAAAACCCATACCGAGCTGAAATCATAATGGCGAAAAACGATGAAGATTACGCCCGAATGATTATCGGAACAAACTTTCTCGGGAAATATATCGTCCAACTCGTTAATGATATGGTTTCACTTATCTGAGATAAAAATGGTTGGGAAGAAAGTTGCGATGAAATCCGAGAAGCAATAGGGTTAAAACTTTTAAATCGTTATAAAAAGTAATATGAAAGTAAAAAAATATTTCTGCTGTATCTGTAACAAAGAATACAAGAAGCAAAACTCTATTCAAAAAACTTGTCGTCCTACCTGCCAGAAAGAATACGAAAAGCAACGAAGAGAGGAGAAATCTAAAAAGCTATCTATACGCATCTCCTGAGTTGATAATGAGTCAAACCGAAAAGAGATACGCAAACAAGTAGAAAACTTCATACCGAGCCTTCTGGGTACTAAACAAGTAACAATTAAAGTTTCCCGGTGCAAAGTAAAAACAGATTTAAAGAAATTAGAAGAAAAATGCGATGATTTATGGAGCTTGGTAGTAAAGAAAATTGCTTTTGATATGTGTATATACTGCGGAGAGTCAAAAGTATTGAATAGCCACCATATATTTGGAAGGAAAAATAGATCGACAAGATGGGATGAAAATAACGGGGCGTGCCTATGTGCAAATCACCACCAATTCTCGACAAAGTTTTCAGCACACGGAACACCTGCATTATTTAGAGAATGGTATATAGAATTTGTAGGACAAGAATACTTTGACGATTTAGAAGAGCGAGCAAATAGACCAATGAAAGTTACTGTAGAATTTCTTGAAGACAAAATAGATTATTTTAAAAAGTTACTTTCCGAATAATGAAAATTCTAAACTGAGAAGCTATACTTTGAGATTGTTTGGAAGAGATGAAGAACATTCCCGATGGGAGTATTGATTGTGTTATTGCAGATATTCCTTATGGAACGACAAAATGTTCGTGGGATACTATAATTCCTTTTGGAGCAATGTGGGATCAGTTAAAACGGATAACCAAGAAGAACGGAGCGATAGTTTTATTTGGTTCACAACCATTCACTTCTGCACTGATAATGAGTAACCCTAAAATGTTTAAGTATGATTGGATATGGGAGAAAAATATTTGTGCCAATTTTATGATGGCAAAATATGTTCCCTTAAAAAAAACAGAAAATATACTTGTTTTTAGTGAAGGTGGAATAAATCAAAACACTAAAAACAAGATGGTATATTTCCCACAGGGTACAAAACCAACGAGCAAAGAAATAGTTAGTAAAGTTAAAAAACAAGGAGTAAATATTTATAATTGCCTTAATAAAACTTTTACTCAAACAACAACCGGCTATCCAACAAACATATTAAAATATAGTACAGAAAATGGATTACACCCAACTCAAAAACCAGTAGCACTTATAGAGTATCTAATAAAAACCTATACTCAGGAATGAGAAACAGTTTTAGACTTTACAGCTGGTTCGTTTACAACTGCAATATCCTGCGAAAATACCAACCGCAAATGGATTTGCATAGAGAAAGAACAATCCTACTTCGATATAGGAATAAATCGTCTTAATTTACTTTCTAAATAATCCATATGCACGCCTATCGAAACCACTATGGTAAAGTCATCCTAAAAAAGGATGGCAAAGTAATAGAAGAATACAACCTCCATTATCATACCCACATCTCCGCCCTTCAGGAGCGAGTTGGTAAGCAGGTATTCGATCTTATCTCCTTGCATAGTGAGAAATGGATTGATTGTAGGAGTTTGGAAGTGGAAGAATAATATTTAACAAATTTTAAAAATGAAAATCCTATATTCCGTAGTAAAAATATGCTAAAAAACAAGTCAAAATATTTGCAAAATAGCAATAAATTCATATAATAGATAGTGTCCGATGGTGAAAACTGTTGGGGTAAATGTAGGTAAGACTACTAAAAATCCAATGTTCTCGTTCACTCTGCAGAGTGGTAATGGTCGTGCTCTATTTCTTGTAGATAGAGTGAATATGTAGGAAAGGGGTAGACTCCAAACGAACAGGTTGCTGGTGGATTCCGATGAAAGCCAGACATTGCAAGGTTCGAGTCCTTGCCATATTCACCCTATTTACAATAGGAAACACTTTCGCCCAACACCTATTGTGTGGTAAGCGGATAAACAACATAAGGAATGTGGTAACGCGTTCGAGTGGTTGTATATGGAGAGATTCCGAGTAAAGTCGATTAACTCTCCCTCATTTTTAAAATGTTATTCTCCTGTCATAGTATACCAGGGAAATAAACTTCCAATACCTACTATTCCATCCTGGTATACATAACAGGGAAGATGGAATAGATGGTGGGAGAATAATCTTTTAACATAAGAACTATGAACTATAAAACTGCGTGAAACTGTCCATTCTGCGACTCTGAATTATGAGTAACAAATGCTTGGTGAATGTCTCCTGAATGATGGAAACAAATGAAAGATAGACACGATGGCTGACATAAAGAATTAATAACCAAATAACTATGACTACTCAAACACTATCAGATATATCTACATTGAAAGTATGAACAAAGATACTTACTTCAGATGATAGGATAGATACTATATACAAAATAAAAGATTGATATATTTTTTTTGAAGATGAATCATATTGGAGTCAAAAGACATTAGACGAACACATTAATTTATATGGATGGAAATTGCTTGAAGAATCTCCATCATTCGATATAAGGAAAGAACTAAACCAATTCAGTTTCATAACAAATGACTGAGACGACAATGATAGTTACCTGGATGTTGAAGCACTTATAACTTGGATAGAAGATAATAAACATAAATTTTAAAACTATGAAAAACCACACAGAATATTCTTCTTTCTATACAGAGAGAGTTAGATTCCCAATGTACTGAAAGTGAAAAGAATTTGCAAGAGAAGAATTACAAGATAGAATTGCATTTTCCCAAGGAGTTACAAGTTATAGAAATATTAACAACTAAAATAATATGGAAAATAGATGGTATTCTATGATAGAATGATGCTACATAGCAGATTGAGTAAGAGAAGATTGAAAGCCTCGAACAGAAGGAATTATTTCAGGTAAATCAGTGGAGAATTTTATAAGTAATATAACTAACTAAAGAACAATGGCACAATGAAAGAAATAAAAAATAATTTGTAATTATAAAAATATGAATATACTAAACTCATATCAGCGATCGAGGAGACAGTGAAATAGATGTCCTGTACCAATGATATTCGAAACAATATCTTAAATTTTAAGCCCGTTTTGGGTTATTTTGCGTATATGGCACAAGGTAAAAAGACATCATCAAAGAAAAAAGCAAATATAATCACGGAGAAAATAAAGAATCCAGATCTATCAAGCCGAGACATTAAAGAGATAGTCTGAGATGTTTCCCACGATACTGTTTGCGATGTTCTAAACTCACACTTGCCACAACTTCTTACGGAAAGCGAAATAATAAAGGAAATAGTCTCAAATGACTTAGAGAGTGTACGGAATATGTCAGCAATTACAAAGAAATTTACAGAACAGACACTACAAAAGGAAGAACTCGATAGAAATGATATATCAGTGGCAAATACTACGACAGACAGTGCTTTTAAACGATCACAACTACTAACAGGTTGACCAACCGAAAGACACGAAGTAACATCATCTCTTAAGAAACTTAATGAGTTGCTATGATCCGAATAACCGATAGAAAATTCAAACTAATCCTTGAGGAATTGGAAAAATCCACTCCACAGGATAGAAAATCTTTTTTCAGTGAACAATCACCCGATAAGTTTCTCATCTGGTGGTTTTATTATTTTTCAGATGACTTCTCCACACAACTTGCAGAGTTTCACTATGATTGGATCGAAGCTCTCATCGGTGACACGAATGTAATGATCGAGGGATTCCGTGGTAGTATGAAGACAGCCATCACGCTTATTGTAACCACATACAAGATTGTAAATGGATTCTGTAACTTTGTCGTATGGCAGAGCTACGAGGATGTAGCCAGCACCACTAACACAACGAATATCGCAAGGAATCTCCTCAATAGGAAACTTGAGGAAGATTACGGGAAACTACTCAAGCTCACAGGATGAAACAAGGAGGATCTTGAGAAAAAGAGCGTGGCAAATTTCGATACAAGCAACGGGGTAAAAGTACGTGCCTCATCCCTAGGACAGAAACTCCGTGGTGCACTCAACAAGAGCGACCGTCCTGATCTTCTTATCGTGGATGATATAGATGTCTCCGACAGTGTACGAAACCCAGAAACGATCGACAAGAACTATCAAAAGATCACTGGTGAGACATTTGGGGCAATGACAAAGACCGGGGAATCGCGTATTTATTTCCTTGGGAACACGATCAATCAAGATGGTATTGTCCCACGATTCAGAAAAGAAAAGAAAGGCACAAAGAACTGGAAAGTATTTTGGCAACCGCTTTTTATAGACTGAGAGAAACAATGGGATTTTTTCACGGATCAGACCATCGAGAACATAAAGGAGGACGAGTGACCTATCTCGTACAATCAAAACTATATGCTCATCCCAATAGATAGCTACGAGGACGGATTCATAAAGCGTGAACATCTGAGGTATTACGACTATATCAATCTCGATGACTTCGACAAGGTATATCTTCACGCAGACACTACACATACGGGAAAGGACACAAGCGACTACTTCTGCGGGTTGGTACTCGGAGAGAGCAAACGGGATCAAAACTTCTATGTGATAGACTTTATCCTAGAAAGACTCGATGTGGAACAGCAAGCGAGAGGAATTATAAATCTTTTCCTAAAATACCAATCAAATATCGCCAAACTCACCTATGATGAGAAGGCAAACCAAGGATTCTGATTCTGGATCAAGAAGCTCGCAAAAGAAGAGTACAAAATAAGCCTTCCGATCCAAGAACTCAAGTATCCAAACGACAAGGTAACACACTTTGAGCCACATATCCCTCACTTCATAGCCAATAGGGTATATCTCCCAAGTCGTCACAAGGACTTACAGGAGGCAGAGACACAACTTATAGCATTCCCTACAAAGGGAATACACGATGATTTTGTGGATGGATTGAGTTGAGTATTGGATAACTATGTGGTTATAAAACGACAGCCTGTAGATAGTAAACCCTTCCAACTCCGAAAGAAATACTTTGATCCTATCAAGCAAAAATGGATTACTTGATGAACTCGTGATGATGATGACGATTAAAATTTGACAATAGATATAAAAAAATATAATGAAAGCATACTACTAACTACCAACAATGTTAGACCTCCAATTTAAGGACGAACAGTTTTCAGAAGAAGATAAAAAAGTCCTCGACAAATTCACCGATGAAATGTATTCGATGAATAACTTTCGTTCCCAATACGAAAGCGAATGGCTCACGAACGAAATGCAATTCGATGCAGAACTTGAATCTTCTGGAGTACAAAAGGCTTCTATCAAGCTCCAAATGACTCGTAACATCATAGAACAGCAACTCGGTGAGGAAGGATTGTCTCTCCCTATATCTGTTAAGCCAGAAGGAAAGAATGCAGACAGCTATATGCTCGATACTGCAAAATACTTAATTGATCACTTCGTACGAAAAGAAGAAATTGTTGATGAGATTGTAGACTTTAAGATGGATAGAGCTATCTATGGAACAGGTATTCTTGAAAGTTCTATCTGGGAGACAGTATGTACAAATAGTGTTCCGAATGGAGAAGGTGATATTTACAACAAGTCATTCAAGACAACAAGCAAGCCTAAGTATCATATCGGTATCCGAAACGTCTCTATATGGGATATGTGGTTTGATGAGACAGCTACAAAGGCAAGTAATATCCGCCGTGCTATTCGTCGTGAACGAATGGACATAGAGCAGTTCCGCAAGACCTTTATGAATAAGAAAGGTTTTCGCTACATCGAGTCAGTAAAACCAATGGATCAAGACTCAGAGAACCCAGAACAAACAAACAAAGATATAGACCAACAGACAGGAGATGGTCGTAATGTTTACCTATTCCACTACTACAACGAAACAACTGGTGATTACTGGATTATTGCCAACCGTACCCATCCTATTTATGTAGGTAAGAACATTTTCAAAGATTCAAAGATACCATTCGACATTTGCCAGATGTATAAAAACCCGAAGTCTATCTATGGAAAGTCCACTGGGTACAAAACACGAAGCCACGAGGCATATATGAACTCTCTGTTCGAGATAATGCTTGATAAGGTATACATTACAAGCAATCCTCCTCTTATTCTCGGGAATAATGGAGAAGTAGACGGTGAGATTTACAGCGGTGGTGGAGACATACCTACTCTGAACTTCAACGGAGACGTAAAACAAATCCAACAGCTACAGCTTGACTCAAGAATAGATGCCCACAAGTTCGCAATGGATATGTCGAAGGATGAGATTGTACAGAATACAGGTATAAACCCTGGGGAATACAATAAACCACTCTCTGGAGTAAACCCTTTCGTTGCAGGACTCCAAGAACAGAGCAAGAAAGCCAAACTACTTCTTTGTCAGGTACTATTTGACTCTACACTCTCGAAGAGCTTCACAAAGATGCTCCAGAACCTTATGACATACTGACCTGTACTATACGGGGAAGTAACAGAGAAGATTGTAGACTGAAAGACTCTCAAAGACGTAAAGTATTACGATATTCAAGTTAAGGGAAAAGAAGTAATCGAGAAGAAAAAGAAAATCAAAGGACAATGAGACTTTACTGAGAAAATCAGTTACGAGAACAATCCGGGAAACTATTGATACTTCGAGTTTAATGATACAGTATTCAAAAATAAGGATCTCGAAATACCTGAACTCTCCGTTTACATAGAAACTCCAAGTACAAAGACTCTACTTGAATCCCTAAAGAAGCAAGAGTTCCAAGACTACCTAAATAATCTTGTTACAATGAAGAACTTGAACCCAATGGAGCCACTTCCTGTATCGAGTCAAGAACTATACGAGATGATGAGCGAAATATATTGATTCGATGTGGACGAGATACAAATGAGAACAGAGACTGACAAGATACGAAAAGAAACAGGTGACTTGCTCGGACTTCTCGACCAACTCAATCCTGCTAAAATAGAAGATACTTTATCCGCTAATGAACAAACCAATGCAAATCCTACAACGCCTACTGCAACGCCTATGACTCCAGCTAATAACACTTGAACAGCTCCAGCACTACCAACAGAAGGAGCTGGAATGTGACAAGCTATTGCATAAACTCAGAGCAACGACAGCTTTCCTCGAACAGTACCAAACAGAGTGCGAAGAAATGGAAAAAGAGATAGAAGAAATGGAATCAAAGAAGCCTGATGAAAATAAACTTGAAAAACAATTAAAAGCGTGTATACTCGAACTTGAAGGTATGAAACAACTCGATAAAATAATTAAAATAGACTTTGATTATCTCGACAGTTTTGAACCAACACAAATAAAGGCTCTCATTAACTTAATATCAAATGTAGAGCGACAAGTAGTAGAGGATAGTCTGACAATCCGTGTAGTCGAAGGAATAGCCCATAGAGACGGTGCTATACGATGACTCAAGATACTCAAGGCAAACCTACAAAGCCTATTGAAAGAAGTGAAGAAGAAACCGAAAGAAGAATAGTACTTAAATTGCTCATTAATACCTGAGGGGGTATCAATGAAGTTAGCCTTTTATAGGCAATTTAAGTTACCCCCCTCCTTAAATTGTCTATAGCAGGCTACCATTATTGGTAGTCTTTTATTTTTTTATAGTTATATACTATGTCAGACCTCGAACTCGACAACTCTGACTCTGGTAACAATCAGGGTTCGGACGATAATAACCAATCCTGAGAAGAATTGGCTCGTGTGCAAGCACAACTTTCCGCTTCATCTAATGAGTCTCGGCTTATGAATGAAGTCTCAAAGGTTTTAATTAGCGATGATTTCTCCTATTTCGGAGACATCAAAGATAAAGCAATGGCTGATCGAGTAATCGAGAAGATTGCAAAACTCAAGGGACTTGATACAGATGATGTAAGAAATCTGCTTGTGAAGGAGAAACAAACTTCAATCGTTCCTTCCGATATTGAAAGGACAGTAAGGGAAACCATTGCAAAACAAGAAGGTGAAAAAGCATTGGAAGAATTTATTGGAAAAATTGGACTCACAAAAGACAAAGAATTGAATGACGAGTTTATGTCAAACTTTGAGGAATATATGCAAGGAAAGGATTTTAATGCTGTAAATGTAAAGAAATTCGCAAAATCTGCATATCGTGACTTGAATGAAGACAAAGTTAAATCATTTGAAACTAAACGATGAGAGGTTGAAGCTCAGATTAAATCTGGCGGAGACTCTAAAGAAACAAAGACAAAATCAGAAGGTCTATTCCAAACAAGAAAAAACCAAAACGATTGGTAATTTTATTTATAACTTTTAAAACTTATGTTTAAACCTGTAAAAGAAGTGGATGCACTTCATTATATTCCAATGGCTGCTTCCATCACAATCACTAAGGGCGAAGCTCTATGGGATGATGGTGCTTGATACCTTACAAATGCAAGCCCAACCGCTGTAACAGAAGTACTCTATGTTGCTGCTGAAACAGTAACAACTGGTGCTGCTACTTACACTCCTATCGCTTGTTACGCAACAAACGAAACAGAATTTGAAGCTGATACTGACGCTAACCCAGCTCAGACAGACGTTTTCACTAAATGTGATCTCGCTACTGCTTCTACACTAAATCCAGATGCTTCTTCAAATGACACGTTCCTTATTACTCAAATTATGGGAGCTGTTGCAAACAAGAAAGTACGCGGACGATTCGTTCAGAAAATTGCTTAATTTTAACTTCTAATTTTTACACACTATGTCAATCAAAGTATCAGATTACCCAAAACTTACCGATACACTTGAATCAATATTCAATGAGGAAAAGGTAATTGCATCAACACAAGACATCCGAAAAGTATTCGGAACAGAAAATATGGATCGACGTACTCATGAGCATCTCGTTCTTAACCCACAGGCTTCTATTAGTGAAGTAGGTGACGGTGAAGAATACCCAGAGAGTGATATGTCAGAAGGTGATTCAATCATCTATACTGCTCGTAAAGTCGGAGGTATCGTAAAAGTTACCGAGGAAATGCGAGAAGATGATCTTTACAATCAAATTGAAGGACAGGCACGAGGACAGTTCAAGACAATGTACCGAATGATTTACCAAGATATGGCAGACCTTCTTCTTGGAGGATATGCTACTACTTACACAAACCCTTACGGAAGTGTAGTATCAAGTGTTTGACCAGATGGTCTTGCTCTCTTCTCTGCTTCTCATACTGCTGGTGGAGTTGCTGGATACACTTACTCTAATATCATCGCTACCGCTACAGGTACTGCTGGTGCTACTGTAACAAATCCTGCTCTCTCTTACGAGGCTGTTGAAGCTGCAATCAATAATATGCTTCTCTACACAGCACCAGATGGAACAGTTGCTCCTATTACTGCGAAGAAACTTATTGTTTCTCCAAAACTTAAAGGACTCGCTGATCGTATTCTCCATTCTACTCAGATGGCTGGTACTACAAATAACGATAAGAACTCTATTTCAAATATTGAGCTTGTTGTTATTCCTCAGCTTGGAAGTTCAGACTACTGGTTTCTTGCTGGTGAAGGTTACGAGGAAACTCTTAAACTTCTCTTCCGAGTTAAACCACAAATGGTTGCTCCTGAGACAGTTTACTCAACTGGTGATTGGAAGTATAAGGTTCGAGCTCGATATGTTCTCGGTATTGGATACCAGGCATATGTTCACGGATCAAAGGGTACAAACGCTGCTTAATTCTTAACATTCTAAATTATGGCTAATCCATCAAATTTTTCGGATATAGTCTGTGATAGTATTACAGCTACAACTTCGATTATAGAAACACAAACAATCCAAGACCTTACCGCTACAGGTACAACTGTAATCGGAAATGCTGTTACGGATACAACTGCCATCACTGGTGCAACTACTATCACTTCTACAAGTGCTTCTGCACTCACTGTAGGGCGACAAGGTGCAACAGCTCCAGTTCTTAAAGTAAATGCTGGTACTGCATCCGTTGCAACAGGTATCGAAATTACTGGTGCGGCAGCCGCTGGAGGAGTTGCAGTAACTGCAATTTCATCTGGTACAAATGAAGCACTTACAATCAACGCTAAGGGTACTGGTACAATTGGAATCGGTTCTGTTTCGACAGGAGCCGTTACAATCACTCCAGCCACTACAATCACAGGAGCTCTAACAAATACTGGAGCTACTTACGCAAATGGTGGAGTAGACCGAAGTACTGCTGCTGCTCTTGCAATCGGTGCTACAAATGCTACTTCCGTAGTAATTACTCCAGCAACAACCGTTACAGGTCTACTCACTGCAACTGCAGGAGTAACATCTGTTGCTGATATTGTACTTGAGAGTGGTACAGCAGTTCCTGCTACAGCAGGTGCAGTTGCCGCTGGTGCTCCAGTTACTATCTACTCAACAGGTCTTGTAGTAGAAGCAACATCAGATGTACCTACACATTCACGTGCTAAGGGTTCACTCTGTATTAATACAGGTGGAACAACAACCAACAACCGTCTATATATAAATACAGATGGTGCTGGTACTTGGACAGCACTCACAACTGCTGCATAATAGTTTCTTACTCATCCCGATAACTCGGGGTGGGAATAGAGTTTATTACTAACTATCAAACTATGGGAACTCCAAACTGGGGAAGATTATTTCAAGAAGGAAGATGTAAGGCTATCGGTGTTCCGTTTAGCGATGAAGAACTCCACGCAATACATAAAGAAGGTGTAATCCCAAAAGATATTCAGAGTGGAAAATGGATGCCAGAAGTTAAAGTGGAAAAATCTGAAATTGCTGGTGATATAAAACAAATTATGAAACAAATGCGACAAACTCTCCGAGAGAAAGGTATCGGATTCTCAAACGCTGACTCACTCGAAAAGCTCCAAGAAAGACTATCTAAAGCAATCTAACCTATAAAGTATGTCTTCAAATACTCAAATCCTCGAAGAAGCACCAGTTTGAACAATAAACGGCGTTAATACTACTTTCACCATCACACAAGCCCCTGTAACAAACGGGCTTTTCTTGGCTCTAAACGGTCTCGCTCAGTCAAGCGGTGTAGATTACACGTTCGTTGGAACTACAATCAGTTTCGTGGTTGCTCCTCCTACTGGTTCAGTTATATTGGCAAAGATTATAACCACTATAGAAATCACTCCCAGCGGTGGGAGTCTAACTCTTTCAGATATAACTGACCGTATTTATACCAAGATGGGTATTAAATCCGATTCGACAGTATTTGACCGCTCCACGATAGTGATTCCGAAGCTCAACCGAGTTGTTGCGGACATTTGTGCTGGACAGGTTACAAACATAATGAATCCTGCTATTACTTACAAATCAGGTTTTCTACGATTCCTTGCAAAAAAGTTCTTCTTCAAGACTCACGCTCCTGTTAAACTCACTGCATCGACTACAGGAGGTACAATATCGTTTGATACGACACTCTTTGAGAGTTCCGGGTATATTATCATCAACGAGGACGTTATAGCGTATACAGGAAAGACAGCGACAACAATTACAGGAGTTTCAGGACTATCATATAATCACGACTCAGGAAGTATAGTAGAGCAGATTTACGAACTACCTACAAACGCAGGAAAGAACTTTAATCTATGGGACATCGACAACAAGCGTATTGACCCAATTAAATTCCAAGACGATCGAGCGCAAAAAGACTTCTCTCCATACTGGACTCTAAAATTCGACTCATCGACTGACAAGGAGTTTATCTACGTGAATAATATCGACAATACAAACTTTATTCTCGATTACTACGCAAAATCTGTAGATATGTCCGCAGATTCCGATACTTCTACTCTATCTGACGCTTTTATGGAAGGTGTGGCGATACCTTTGACCGCTGGACTTCTTCTCTACGCTCAGTACGGAGACGATACACTTGGAGTACGATGAAAGAGCCTATTGCAAGACGGATATCATTCTCTCCAGTCATTGTATGGACAATGAGCAGAACGCGTAAAGGAGTTTAGAAAGATGGTGAAACGCCCATCTTGGGGACATCGAGCAAATATTACCAAAAACACTAACTTCAACGACTAATGGCAATATACGAACTTCCATTCTCAAAAGGTCTCTGTGATGGTGCAGGTGATAACCGTATGCCATACGCATATTCTACCGACCTTAGGAATGTCCGTATAGTCAATCAGGTAACGACTAAACGAAAAGGCTATAAGACTATCGTGGATGACATTGTAGGAACTACTGTAAAAGGTATGGCTTCCAATAATTCGGCTCTTTATGTAGTTGTAGACTCAAAACTAAAATCCTGCGATATTACCGCTGGAAACTATACGAATATAGGAACACTACCGAACGATAATGACGTTGGTATAGTAACATTCGGTAAATACACTATTATTCTTACAGGAGCTCAACCTTATGTCTATGACGGTACTACTCTTTCGGCAGTTACTACCTATGTAGCTTCTTCAAACCCATCCTTTGGAACGGAGTTTCTAAACTTCACTTGGGTTGCTTGAACTGGAACACTTGCAAATGTCCTGTATCAATCTCGCCCTATTTCTGCAACAAATCCCGAGTATTCATACGATTGGAGTGGAAGTGGGGCAGGGCAAATGATAATGAAGTCCAATATACTCGGAATAGTTTCAACACTATCAAAACTCGTTATTTTCACTGAGAAATCTATTGAATGGATAGACCGAAGCTCCTATACGACAATCGGATGAGTTTTGAACTTCTACCCGAACCCAATGGCTCAAGGTGAAAAACTGGCAAATAGTCGTTGTGCGGTCGGTGCTGGAGATAAAATCTTCTTCCTTACTGCGGATAAAAAGATCAAGACTATCGACTATGTACAAGGAATATCCGACATACGAGTCGGTGAACTATCGGACGATGAACAAGTAGGGATTCCTAACTTTATGAATAATCTGAACGATGACCTTTCCGATAGTGTTGGATTCTACGATCAAAAGAACAAACTCATTAAATTCTTTGTCCGAAGTAAAAATTCGCTCACAAATGACCTGTGTATTATCTGGGACTTGGTAAACAAGACGTTTCTCGTGGATGATAACAAGTTCTACGGAATACTCGTGAATCACAACAACAAAGTGTACGCTGGAAGTTGTCTCAATTCTGTTACTTACGAGGACGAATTTGGAACGGATGACGATGGTGGAGAAATAGCGTGGTACAGATACTCTGCAATCCTAGCAAACGGACGAGCAACGAGCAATAAAATGTATAATGGAGTCAGCACAACCGGGACAATAGGCTCTGGCACGACAATAACGAAAGAAATAATACTTGACTGAGATATAATCGACAGCTCTACGATAGTAGGTGCGGAAAGTATAGTATGAGGTACTGGATCTGCTCCTACCGGTAGCGTTGCGACTGGATGACCTACGAGTATACCAACACTAAGAAACTTCACAAAGCACCGATGACCTGAGTACATTAACACTATCGGAAGATACCTACAAATAAAATACAGCGGAAGCGGAACCTGAGAGGACTTCACACTTGAAACAGTCGAGACTAAGGAGAAACTAAGCTCATACGAAGAATTGACCGACAAATAATTTGATTTTTCTTTTTAAATCATATACTTACAATATAACCTTTCAATTATGTCAGATAGCAATCAAAATATCGTAGAGTTTCGCCTTACTGGGACACTTTCAACGTCTGGAACTTCTGTAACAGTTTCCAATGATATTCACAGAGATTCCGCTATTGCTGTGACCGATGCTTCTGTAACTCTGATAAATGAGCAAGGTACTGTATTTGAGCTTGTAAAGTGTACTATTGCTACAGGGACTCTAACTACCTCAAAACGAGGTCTCACACAAGCTCAGACACTTACTGAAGACTCTGCTCTAAAGAAAGAATGGAGACCAGGTACAAAAGGATTTGTAACCTCATTTGCTTCTGATGAGTTCGATAAAGAAACAGGACAACTTGCTGTATATGCTACGACAACTGCTCGTGATGCAACAATTACAGCCCCATCTAACGGAATGAGCGTATATGTAACTGCAACAGGTACATTTACTGACTATATTGCTGGTACTTGGACAAATCGACCAACCGCTGCTGTCTCTGATGGAGTAAATGCAAGTGAAACAGTAGCTTGACGAGTAGAGAAAGGAACAACCGCGCAATCTATCACTCCAACAGATACAGGAGAAACTGGAGCATATACCTTCGTTTCACCTTCCGACATCGCCAAGAACACCCAATCAGGGACTTTCGTATACTGAGCAGATACAGGAGGTGACGATACCTATGTGGTAGCACTCACCCCAACTCTCGCAGCCTATACAGCAGGACAAACTCTCTACTTCAAACCAACCACTGCCAACACTGGAGCTTGTTCGGTAGATTTCTGACCTTGAGTATTAAATATAAAGACAAAAGATGGAAACGATCCACAATCTGGAGTATTGAGAGCATTGACAGAAGTAAGCGGACACTATGATGGAACAAATTTTGTAATCGATGCAGAGGATTTTGCTACTGCTACCAACAAGGGAATAGTAGAAATGCTGACAGATGCTGAGGCTCTCACTGGTACAGACCAAACACGATATGTAAATGCGTACCAATTACAGAGAGATAAACGAGTTATTACACTCAAATTCTCAGACCTTGTTGATATATCAGGTGGTGCACCATCTATGGGGTCACAAGGTAAAATACTTTCAGCATCTGCAACAACTTGATTTTGGTGAGGGTTTAATGTACCAGATTGAGTCACAGCTATTTCGTCTATAATTATGAATGTATCTTGAAGTGCAACAAATGCTTGAGATATTGTCGTAAACTTTGATAATTTTAGAAGAACGAGAGCTTGAGTAGTATATCAAGATGATGCAACAACTGCAACTACAACAATAGCAGTAAATACTACCGCTGAATACGGATTTACTATTACTCCAAGCTCAACATACTACGACGGATTAACTCTTCAGTCATGAGATTTTGTATGATTCCGATTTTTGAGAACTGGAGCAGACTGATGAGATACATATACTGGCTCTATAGCTGTAAACTCTAT
>Ga0079037_100000028_pt1 | contig 42274 bp, 44 predicted proteins | sample Mud3Dept4metaG_FD_71479 | JGI IMG/M metagenome (GOLD analysis project Ga0079037, IMG submission 71479) | Freshwater wetland microbial communities from Ohio, USA, analyzing the effect of biotic and abiotic controls - Mud 3 Core 4 Depth 4 metaG | ecosystem: Environmental > Aquatic > Freshwater >... | reverse complement strand
CACGCCGCGCGGCACGCTGGAGTTCAAGTACTTCTTCTCCAGCCACGTGAGCACCGCCGCCGGCGGCGAGGCCTCGGCCACCGCGATCCGGGCCTTGATCCGCCAGCTGGTCGCGGCCGAACGGCCGGACAAGCCGCTGAGCGACAGCAAGATTGCCGAGATCCTCGGCGAACAGGGAATCGAGGTCGCGCGCCGGACCATCGCGAAGTACCGCGAGGCCATGGCCATCCCGCCCTCGAACGAACGCAAGCGCCTCGTCTAGGCGCCATCCAGGAGCTCATCATGCAAATCAACCTGACCGGTCATCACGTCGAGATCACGGACGCCCTGCGCCAGTACGTCACCAGCAAGATCGAGCGCCTGGAGCGCCATTTCGACTACGTGACCAACGTCCACGTCGTCCTGAGCGTCGAGAAGCTGCAGCAGAAGGCCGAGGCAACGATGCACCTCAGCGGCGCCGACGTGTTCGCGGACTCGGTCCACGAGGACATGTACGCCGCGATCGACGGTCTGGCCGACAAGCTCGACCGCCAGGTGAAGAAGCACAAGGAGAAGCTGAAGGACCACCGGAGCACCACCGTCTGACCTGACCGTCACCGTCCCATGTCCTCCCTTCCCGCTGAACTGGTCGCCGCGGACCGCATCCGGGTCGCGGACGCGGCGGCCAGCAAGGATGGGGTGCTGGCACGCGCCGCGACCCTGCTCGCCGCGTCGTGCCCCAGCACCACGCCGCAGTCGCTGCTGGACCGGCTGCGCGAGCGCGAGCGCTCCGGCAGCACGGGGTTCGGCCACGGCGTTGCCCTCCCCCACGCGCGCCTGCCGGGGCTGGACCACCCCGTCGGCGCCTTCATCCGGCTGTCGAACCGCGTCGACTTCGGCGCCCTCGATGGTGACCCGGTCGATCTGGTGTTCGCGCTGCTGGTCCCGCAGGAGCAGGTGGACCACCACCTGCAGCTGCTCGCCGCCCTCGCCGGGCTGTTCGGCCGCGAGGAGGTCAGGCGGCGGCTCCGCGAGGCTGGCACGGTGGAGGCCGCGGCCGCCGTGCTGCTCGCCGACAGCGATTCGTGGGGCACCGCCTGATGGAGCAGACGGTCACCACGCGGGACCTCTACAACGCCCTGCGGGACCGGCTCGCGCTCGAGTGGGTGGCGGGCGAGGCCGGCGGGCACCGCAGCCTCGGCAACGTCGAGGACGGCCCCACCCTGGCCGGCCCCCTCAATTTCATCCACCCGAACCGGATCCAGGTGATCGGCCACGCCGAGGCGGAATACCTCGACGAGATGCCGGCCGAGGCGCGCCGGGAGGCGGTGCTGCGGCTGTTCGAGATCGTGCCGGCTGCCGTCGTCCTCGCCGACGGTGTGGGCGCGGACGCGCTGCTCATGGCGCAGGCCGAGGGGACCTCGACGCCGCTGCTGCGGACCCCGTTTCCGATCGGCGAGCTGCTGGAGCACCTGCAGTACTACTCGTCGATCGCCCTCGCGGAGCGCGTCACGCTGCACGGGGTGTTTCTGGAAGTGCTGGGAATGGGCGTCCTGATCACCGGCGACGCGGCGGTCGGCAAGAGCGAGCTCGCCCTCGAGCTGATCTCCCGCGGCAACCGGCTGATCGCCGACGACGCGGCCATGTTCTCGCGCATCGCCCCGGACATCATCAGCGGCACCTGCCCGCCCGTCCTGCAGGACTTCCTCGAGGTCCGGGGCCTCGGAATCGTCAACATCCGCGCGATGTTCGGCGACTCCGCCATCAAGCGGAACAAGTACCTGCGGCTGATCGTCCGGCTGCGGCGCATGACCGACGCCGAGCTCGCCACGGTCGACCGGCTGAGCGGCTGCCACGACAACCGGCCCGTGCTGGGCCTGCAGGTCCCCGAGGTGACCATTCCGGTCGCGCCCGGCCGCAATATGGCCATCCTGGTCGAGACCGCGGTGCGCAATCACATGCTCAAGCTGAAGGGCTACGACGCCAGCACGGCCTTCATCGAGACCCAGCGCGAGGCGGTCATCGGCGACCTCGGCGACGAGGACTGACCAGATCGTGAGCGCGCCCCGGCGGCACACCCTTACCTATACTTGGGCGATCACGACGCCCAGCCTCCCAGGCTGGAACCGATCCGTGCCGTCCGCCAGCGAGCCGAGTCGCGCGTTGCCATGAAGTTCGTGATCGTCACCGGCCTGTCCGGTTCCGGCAAGAGCGTTGCGCTCAACACGCTGGAAGACCTCGGCTTCTACTGCATCGACAACCTGCCGAGCTTCCTGCTCGAGAGCTTCGCCAACGCCCTCGTCTACGGACACGCCTCGCGCTTCGCCGAAACCGCTGTGGGAATCGACGCACGCAACGCCCCCGACGACCTGCGCCGCGTCCCGCCGGTGGTCGCACGGCTGCGCGCGGCCGGCGTCGCCGCGGAGATGGTCTTCCTCGAGGCCGACGACGAGGTGCTGGTGCAGCGCTTCAGCGAAACCCGCCGTCGCCATCCGCTGACCGACGCGAACACGAGTCTGGCCGACGCGATCCGCCGCGAGCGCGAGCTCCTCGAGCCCTTCCTGACCAACGCCGATCTGCGCATCGACACCACCCGATTGAGCCTGCACGAGCTGCGCGACCTCATGCGCCGGCGGGTGGCGGAGCGGCCGCGCGGCGTCATGTCGATCCTGTTCCAGTCCTTCGGCTTCAAGCGCGGCGTGCCGCGCGACGCCGATCTCGTCTTCGACGCCCGCTGCCTGCCGAACCCGCATTGGGAGATGAGCCTGCGGCCACTCACCGGTCGCGACCCGGCGGTGGCGGCCTTCCTGGAGCGGGACCCACGGGTCCCCGCCCTGCTGCAGCACATCACGGGCTTCCTCGAGGCGTGGATTCCCTGCTTCCACGACGAAGGGCGCAGCTACCTGACGGTGGCCATCGGCTGCACCGGCGGCCAGCACCGCTCGGTCTACCTCGTGGAGCGCCTCGCCGACCACTTTCGTGGCACCGAGCCGCGGGTCCTCGTGTCGCACCGCGAGCTGCCATGAGCGTCGGCGTCCTGCTCATCACCCACGACGGCATCGGCAGCGCCGTGCTCGACGCGGCGATCCGTATGCTCGGGCGCTGCCCGTTGCGGGCGGAGGCCCTGCCGGTGGCGCTGGAGGTGGACATCGAGGCGCTGCGCGACACGGCCGCGCGCCGGGCCCGTGCGCTCGATGACGGCGACGGGGTGCTGGTGCTCACCGACCTGTATGGCTCCACGCCGAGCAACATCGCCGCTTCGCTGGCCGGCAACGGCGCGGTGAGGGTGGTGGCCGGCCTCAACCTGCCGATGCTGGTCAGGGTGCTCAACTACCCGGCCGAGGACCTCCCGAACCTCGCCGAGAAGGCGGTCAGCGGCGGCAATCGGGGTATCCTGCTCTGTGGATCCGGGCCGCCGGACGCGGACTGAGGAAAGGAGCCCATGGTCACGCGCGACATCACCATCATCAACAAGCTGGGGCTGCACGCCCGGGCCGCCGCCAAGTTCGTCAGCATCGCCAGTCGCTTCGGCGCCGAGATCCACCTGCAGCGCGGCAACCAGCGCATCAACGGCAAGAGCATCATGGGCGTGATGATGCTGGCCGCCAGCAAGGGAACCACCCTGATCCTCACCACGGACGGCGAGGACGAGGTGCACGCCGCCGACGCGCTGCAGCAGCTGATCGCCGACCGCTTCGGGGAGAGCGAATGACGCTGGCGCTGACCGGGATCGGCATCAGCACGACGCGCACGGTAGCGATCGGCGCGGTCGCGCTGCTGCAGCGCGGGCCGGTTCGGGTCAACCCGCGCATCGTCGAGCAGTCCCAGGTGACAGTCGAGGTGCACCGGCTGCGGACCGCCGTGGCGAGGGCGGGCCGGCAGCTGCTCGAGACGCGGGAGCGCATCCCCGCCAACATTCCCCAGGACATCGCCGAGTTCATCGACGCCCACCTGATGATGCTCGAGGACCGGACGCTCTTCGATGCGGTCGAAGAGCTGATCCGCGACGACGGCTACGCGGCCGAGTGGGCGCTGCAGCAGCGCCGGGACACGCTAGTGCACGTCTTCGACGCGATGGCGGACCCCTACCTGCGCACTCGCCGGGACGACCTGGACCACGTCGTCACGCGGGTGCAGAAGATCCTCCTCGAGGAGGAAGAGGAAGCGCCGGCCGACCTGCAGGGCCGGGTGATCCTCGCCGTCGACCTGACGCCCGCCGACACGATCCTGATGCGCGAGCGCGGCGTCGCCGGCTTCGTCACGGAGTTCGGCGGTCCAATGTCGCACACCGCGATCCTGGCGCGGAGCCTGGGGATCCCGGCCGTGGTGGGCGTGCGGCGCGTCACCGAGTACCTGCGGCACGGCGAGACCGTGGTGCTCGACAGCGCGGCGGGCGTGGTGCTGGCGGGTTGCGACGCCGGCCTCCTCGAGCACTTCCGCAGCCGCCTGGAGGCAGAGCGCGACCGCGCCGCCAACCTCCTGAGGCTGCGCCACGCGCCGGCGGTCAGCGCCGACGGCGAGCACTGCTGGCTGATGGCGAACATCGAGCTGCCGGAGGATCTCGCGGCAGCGCGCGAGAACGGCGCGGTCGGGGTGGGGCTGTACCGAACCGAGTTCCTCTACATGAACCGGGAATCGCCGCCCGACGAGCAGGAACAGTTCGAAACCTACCGTACGGTGATCCAGGCGCTGGACGGCATCCCGATCACCGTCCGCACCCTCGACCTCGGTGCCGACAAGACCGTCGACGGCTGCTCGCTCGACCTGCCGGCGGCCTGCAACCCGGCGATGGGCCTGCGGGCCATCCGCCTCTGCCTGAAGGAGCCCGAGCTGTTCCGGCCGCAGCTCCGCGCCATCCTGCGGGCCTCCGCGTTCGGCCCGGTGCGCCTCATGCTGCCGATGCTGACCAACATCTGGGAGGTGCTGAAGGCCAGGGCGCTGGTCGAGGACTGCATGCACGAGCTGCGGCGGGACAAGCTGCCGTTCGACGAATCGATGCCGGTGGGCGGCATGATCGAGGTGCCGGGCGCCGCGCTGGCGGCCGCGAGCTTTGCGAGACACCTCGACTTCCTGTCGATCGGCACCAACGACCTGATCCAGTACACGCTGGCGATCGACCGCATCGACGACTCGGTGAACTACCTGTACGACCCGCTGCATCCGGCGGTGCTGCGGCTGATCCACCACACCATCGGCGCCGCCCAGCGGGCGCGCGTCCCGATCGGCATGTGCGGGGAGATGGCGGGCGACCGGCGCTACATCCCCCTGCTGTTGGGGATGGGGCTGCGCGAGTTCAGCATGCAGCCCGGCATGCTCCTCGCCGCCAAGCAGATCGTGCGCGAATCGCGGGTGGGCGACCTGAAGGCCCGCGTCACCCAGCTCATGGAGCGGCTGGACGAGACGGACGTCGGCGACCTGCTGCAGTCGCTCGGCGCCGTCGGTTGAGCGTCCGTCAGTCGCCGTCGACGCCGCCGTCGTCGTCCCCCTCCGCGAAGTCGTCCACCTCGGCGACCGGCCGCTTGAACTCGGTGCCCTGGCAGACGGGGCATGGGGGGATGTGGCCGGGCCGGGCGAAATGCAGCTCGTGGCCGCACCCGACGCAGGCCAGCGAGCCCTGGCCGGTCACCTCGCCGGTGCGGTAGACCGAGGCGCGACGCGCCGCCTCCGCCCACTCGCGAAGCTGCAGGCTGGTCTGGTCCGCCACCTGGGCGAACAGGTCGAACAGCCGCTCCTCGAGCATCTTCAGGTCGAAGCGGAACCAGGTGCGCAGCTCGTCGCCGGTGTCGGCCAGGTAGTGGGCGGCGTCATGGACGTCCCGTTCCAGATAGCCGGCGATCCGCTCGGCCTCCTCCCGGGTCAGCTCGCCGAGCTCGACCGCGGTCTCGCGCGCCCGCTCCAGGGCATGGCGCAGCGCCGGCACCGTGCGGTGCGCGGCCGTGTCCATGCCGCCGCCGACGCGCTCCAGCATCGTCTCGTAGGCCTCGACCATGCGGTCGAGCGGATCGCGGTCTCGGGGGTCGGACATGGCTCGGTCCTCGCTCTTTCGGCTCGCTCGAGTTGCGGAAGATAAGTGTAGCCATCCCGCTGCCGGCTGGCGGTCACCGGCTGAACGGACCGTAAGCGGCAGGGACGCCGCTTCCGAGCCTACACGGATGTATTCACGGCGTGTCCGGGAAGCCGGTGACCGCCAGCCGGCACCACCGTCCAGTACCGCAGCGGCCGCCGGTTGGCCCTCGTGCCTGGAGCCGTCGACAGCGGGACATGCGCGCCCACCGCCCTGCTCCCATCCGCCTCGTCGATGCGGGTCTGACCCCGCCCATGCCCCTGCGGTATCCTTGCGCCGGTTTTTCCCGAGCCAGCACCCTCCCCGATGGACCCGACCTACGACCCGGCCCAGATCGAGGCCGCCGCCCAGCAGTATTGGGAAACCCGCCAGACCTTCCGGGTCACCGAGGACCCGACGAAGGAGAAGTTCTACTGCCTGTCGATGTTCCCCTACCCCAGCGGCAAGCTGCACATGGGGCACGTCCGCAACTACACCATCGGCGACGTGATCGCCCGCTACCAGCGGATGCTCGGCAAGAACGTGCTCCAGCCGATGGGCTGGGACGCCTTCGGCCTGCCGGCCGAGAACGCGGCCATGAAGAACCGGACCGCGCCGGCGCGCTGGACCTACGCCAACATCGACTACATGAAGGCCCAGCTCAGGCGCCTGGGCTTCGGCTACGACTGGTCGCGCGAGATCGCGACCTGCCGGCCGGAGTACTACAGGTGGGAGCAGTGGCTGTTCACGGAGCTGTACCGCAAGGGACTGGTGTACCGGAAGAATTCGGTCGTGAACTGGGACCCCGTCGACCAGACCGTGCTCGCCAACGAGCAGGTGATCGACGGGCGGGGCTGGCGGTCCGGTGCGCCGGTGGAGCGGCGGGAGATCCCGCAGTGGTTCGTCCGCATCACCGCCTACGCCGACGAGCTGCTGGCCGAGCTCGACCGCATGGACGGCTGGCCCGACCAGGTCCGCACCATGCAGCGCAACTGGATCGGCCGCTCGGAAGGCGTCCAGCTCGATTTCGGCGTCGCCGGCCGGGACGAAACCCTCACCGTCTTCACGACCCGCCCCGACACGCTGCTCGGCGTCACCTACGTCGCCGTCGCCGCCGAGCACCCGCTCGCGCTCGAGGCAGCCATCACGAACCCCGCGCTGGCTGCCTTCGTCGAGGAATGCCGCAAGGGCGGCACCTCCCAGGCCGAGCTCGAGACAATGGAGAAGAAGGGACTGCCGCTCGGCCTCGACGCGGTCCATCCCGTCACCGGCGAGAGGATCCCGATCTATGCGGCGAACTTCGTGCTGATGGGCTACGGCACCGGCGCGGTCATGGCGGTGCCGGCGCACGACCAGCGCGACTGGGAGTTCGCGTCGCGCTTCGGCATCCCCAAGAAGCAGGTCATCTTCGCCGCGGACGGCGCCGAGTGCGGGATCGAGCACGGCGCGTACGTCGACGAGGGCGTGCTGCGCAATTCGGGCCCCTTCGATGGCATGACATCGGAGCAGGCCTTCGATGCCATTGCCGCCTGGCTCGCGGCGCGCGGCCGCGGGGGCAAGACCGTCAACTACCGCCTGCGGGACTGGGGCGTGTCGCGGCAGCGGTACTGGGGCGCGCCGATCCCCATGATCCACTGCGAGCGCTGCGGCGTGGTGCCCGTGCCGCTCGAGCAGCTGCCCGTCGTGCTGCCCGAGGACGTGCGGTACGACGAGCACACGATCAACCCGATCGCCGCCGACCCGACCTTCGTGCAGGCCGACTGCCCGCAGTGCGGGGGCGCGGCGCGGCGCGAGACCGACACCTTCGACACCTTCATGGAGTCGTCCTGGTACTACGCCCGCTACGCCTGCCGCGACCAGGACGGCGCCATGCTCGACGGCCGCGCCGACTACTGGCTGCCCGTCGACCACTACGTCGGCGGCATCGAGCACGCGATCCTGCACCTGCTCTATGCCCGCTTCTACCACAAGCTGCTGCGCGACGCGGGCCTCGTCCACTGCGACGAGCCGTTCACCCGCCTGCTGACGCAGGGCATGGTGGTCGCCGACACCTATTTCCGCGCCGAGGCGGACGGCTCCAAGACCTGGTTCAACCCGGCCGACGTCGCGGTGGAGCGCGACGACAAGGGCCGCCCGGCCCGGGCGACACTGCAGGCCGATGGCCAGCCGGTGGAGATCGGCGGCGTCGAAAAGATGTCGAAGTCGAAGAACAACGGGGTCGACCCCCAGCTGCTGATCGACCGCCACGGGGCCGACACGGTCCGCTTCTACACGATGTTCACGGCGCCGCCCGACAAGTCCCTCGAGTGGTCCGACGAGGCCGTCGAGGGTGCGGCGCGCTTCCTCCGGCGGCTGTGGTCACTGTGCGCCCAGCGCGCGCCCGGCCTCGTGGACGCCGGCGCGGAGCTGGCGGCACCCGCCGAGGCGGCAAAGGTGGCGAGGCGCGACATCCACGAGGCACTCCGCAAGGCCCTCTACGATTTCGAGCGACAGCAGTACAACACGGTCGCCTCGGCCTGCATGAGCATGGTCAACACCCTCGCGCGGCTGGGCGACGCGCCGGACGAGCGCACGGTCCTGCGCGAGGGCCTCGGCATCGTGCTGCGCCTGCTGGCGCCGATCACGCCGCACATCTGCCACGCCCTCTGGCGGGAGCTGGGCTTCGGCGACGACGTCCTCGAGGCCGGCTGGCCGGCGGTCGACCCGGCGGCGCTCGTGCAGGACACGATCGAATATGTCATACAGGTCAACGGCAAGCTGCGCGGCCGCGCCCAGCTGCCGGCCGGGGCGGACCAGGCGGCCATAGAGCAAGCCGCCCTCGCCAGCGAGAACGTGCAGCGCTTCGTCGGCGGCGCCACCGTGCGGAAGGTGATCGTCGTGCCCGGCCGGCTGGTCAACATCGTGGCGAAGTGACAGCTCACCGCAGCGGGGCCGAAACGCAGAGAGTTTGGTGATGACCATCGCAGGCGCTCGGTGCCTCGCCGAGGGCGCAACACCGGCAGACGGAAGAACCAGGAGAAGACCCGATCAATGAGAGATCTCTGCGCCGCCGCGCCTCTGCGGCTCATGCTATTGGTACTCACCATCACCGTCATTGCCGGCTGCGGCTTCCAGCTGCGCGGCGTGGAGAGCCTCAAGCTGCCGGCCCGACTGAGCCCGATGCACATCAGCGGCATCGTCCACGACGACCCGCTGCGCGGGGAGTTGACGAAGGCGCTTCGCGATGCGGGGATCACGGTCACCCCGAGCAAGGAGGTGGCGCAGAGCTTCCTCGTCCTCAGCGACCGCGAAGACCGGCGCCGCGTCCTGGCCGTCAACGCGCAGGGCAGGGCAATCGGCTACGAGATGGTGGAGGCCGTGACCGTCGAGCTGCTCGACCGCGAGCGCACCGTGCTGTTGCCCGAGTACAGGGTGGTGAACGAGGGCAGCTACACCGACCCCAAGGGTGACCCGCTGGGCAAGTTGGGCGAGCAACGGCTGCTGAGCGAGAGCGCGCGCCGCGACACGGTGCAGCAGATCATGATCCGACTCCGCTTCGGCACGCGCTGAGTCATGCAGCTGCGGCAGACCGATCTCGCTGCGCACCTCGCGAAGACCCTGCTGCCCATCTACCTGGTCACTGGCGACGAGCCGCTGCAGGCCCTCGAGGCCGCCGATGCGGTGCGGCAGTCGGCCCGTGCACGCGGCCACTCCACGCGTGAGGTCCTCGAGGTCGACAAGGGCTTCGACTGGGGCCGCCTGGCCGCCGAGGCCGGCAGCCTTTCGCTGTTCGGCGACCGCCGCCTGCTGGAGCTCCGCCTCACGAGCCCCCGCCCCGGCACGGAAGGGGCAAAGGCGATCGCCGACTATGCCGCGCGACCACCCGAGGACGCGGTCCTCCTCGTCCTGCTGCCCAAGCTGGATCGCGACCAGAACCGCTCGGCCTGGTTCAAGGCCATCGACGCCAGAGGGGCCATCGTCCAGATCTGGCCGGTTGACGTCAGCCACCTCCCCGGCTGGGTCGCGCAACGCATGCGGCAACGCGGGCTAAGCCCGGCACCGGGCGTGGCCGAGATGCTGGCCGAGCGCTCCGAGGGGAATCTGCTGGCCTGCGTGCAGGAGATCGAGAAGCTGCTCCTGCTGCAGGGGCTGGGGCCCGTGACGACGGCGCAACTCGCGGGAGCCGTGGCCGACAGCGCACGCTACGACGTCTACGGACTGGTCGACACCGCGCTCAGTGGCGCGGCCGCCCGCAGCCTGCGGATGCTCCGCGGACTGCGGGCCGAGGGAACGGGCGAGACCCTGGTCCTCTGGGCCCTCGCGCGGGAGGCGCGGATGCTCGCGGAGATCAGTTCGGCACTGGACGCCGGCGGCCGGCTCGACAGCGTCCTCCAGGTCCATCGGGTCTGGGACAAGCGCAGGCCGCTGGTACAGCAGGCCCTGCGGCGCGGCTCGACCGCTGGCTGGCGCCAGGCCCTGGTGCTCTGCGAGCACTGCGACCGCGCGACCAAAGGCCAAGCGACCGCGGACCCCTGGCTGCTGCTCGAGGACGTCGCGCTGGCAATGGCCGGCCGCCCCCTTCCGGCGCCCACCCGCTGCTGACGCGTGCGTTCACCCAACGGCAAGCCGGGGCGAAAGCGCCCAACGACCGCTCTTCCGCCGCTGATCGCCAGCGCCGACCCTCCTGGTCGGCTGGAGTCCGGCATCCGGTGATGACCTGACGGGGATGCCGCGGAATGATTCGCCAGCTACTGCTTTCTCCTGTAGCGTCGGAGCCGATCGTGTCAGCACAGCCCGCGTTCCCTTTGCCGCAACGGCCTTGACGGATTGCCCGAGCGCGCCCGAACACACGCTTTCCGAACGGCGGCACCCGAGGAGTCACCTCTGAAGATGAAAGACCAACCAGCAGCAACCCTCCGCATCGCGAACATCCCGAACGAGACCACGGAGCTCGAGATCCGCGCGCTCTTTGCGCCCTACAGCGTGATCAAAGGGGTGCGTCTGATTCTGGGTGCGCCGGATCGCGGATCCCGGGGATTCGGGTTCATCGACGTACGACCCAGTGAGGTCGCGAGCACCATCGCGGCGCTCGATGGGTCGGTCTTCCGCGGAGCCACCATCCGGCTGAACGACGTTTCCCGGGGCCAGCCCGGCGCCGCCATCACGCGCGGCCATCCCGACGGTGCGGCGCATTCCAGGCACACGGACGCGCCAGCGCCCTTGCCTCGGTTCCGCTACGAGCTTGCCTCGGTCGAGCGCACGGTGACACCTGCCGGCGGGCAAGGTGCGGATTGGTTCCGCTACGTTCTGTCCTGCGGAAGCTCGCGGATTACCGGCCTGCACCACGGCAGCCTGGAGGAAGTCACGGCCTATGCGACGAGCTGTGCCGAGGCCTTCAACGTCCGCAGCACCAACGGCAAGAGCAAGAACCCGGTGATCTTGAACAAGAAGTAGCACTGCGCTGAACTTTGTCGTGCTTTACTGCTGCCGACCTGTTAGTTTGACCCATGGAGAAGGCACCCCGACGTTCTGCTCGGGACAAGACGCCTGCCCCTTTCGAAGAAATCTCTCCCGATTTCGCCGCGAGATCCGCAGATTCCTCACTCCGTAGTGCCGCCGAAACGGCACGGCGCTCTCGAAGGAAGTTCTGCGCTTGGTTCCCTTCGACAGTAGCGAACCCGCTCCAAGCACAGAACTTCAGAGAATCGAGAGACATGAAACTCTATGTAGGCAACCTTCCATTCAGCGTCACAGAAATCGAACTGCGCGAAACCTTTTCCCGCTTCGGCGAAGTGTCCAAGGTCGATCTGGTCAGCGACAGATTCACGGGTGAGTCCCGGGGCTTCGGCTTCGTGGAGATGGACAACAACACCAACGCCGATGCCGCCATCAAAGGCCTCAACGGCACGGACCTGCGGGGCCGTAACATGACCGTCAACCAGGCCAAGCCGAAGGCCGAGCGCACGGCGTGGGACCGGCGCACGTAAAGTTGCTGCTGTCCCCGGCACCGGCCTGACGCGGCGCATCGCGCCGCGATGTGCCAGACTTGAGCCCGGCTTCGGCCGGGCTCTTTCTTGGGGCGAGCCCCCGCTTATCAGCACGCCCACCCCAGCCGGTTCGCAGCCGGCATCAGTGGTCCGTCAGCGTGAGCAGAATGTCGGCGTACCACGCGCAGTTCAGACCGAGCGCCTCGTCCAGCTTCAGATCGCGCGTCCCGACATCGAGGCGCGAGGAGTGCACGCCGAGCAATATCCACGGCAGATCGCCCACCGCGGGATCAGGCTCGACGCCCCGCATCACCACCGGTGCGCCACTGGTACCCCGGTGCGTGCGTGCATCGGTGAGGAAGTAGCCCTCGCCCTTGAAGCGCAACCCGAACGACGACGCCACCGCTGCCTGGCGTACCACCGGCATATGGTGGAGCGTGTCGTGGAAGCCGAGCGGGAAGCCCACCACCAGCAGCGAGGTCCCGACCTCCACGTGGTCGCGCGGCGCAAGGAGATGGTCCGCCGTGAAGGCACGGTATGCCGTCGTCGCGGGCAGCGCAGCCCGCTCGATCTCGACGACCGCTACGTCAATCTCGCCAGCCCGGTCGAGGCCTTGGCGCCAGACGCTCTTGCCGCTGCGGTAGAGCGGAATCGAGAACCCGGTGGATTGGGTCATGTTTTCCGGGTCGGTGTGCAGTTCGATCTCGATGCGGTCGGGGAAGTGCTTGCTCGGCCGGTCGATGATCACGTGCCGACTGGTGACCAGGAACAACCGTCCGTCGCGCTCGAAGAAGAAACCGGTCGCGTTGGTCAGCTGCCGTTGGCCGTCGAAAGTGCAGACGCGTGCCACGGTGAGGAGTAGGGTGTCGATCATCGGCGTGAGCGAATTGAGAAGGACGGCTGCGGGGCTGTGCGGTCGGCGCCAGGTTCATCCAGGCACGCCGCCGCATGGCGCATCGCCCGACGTCGGTACCTCTCGCGTTCCTAATTGTGCGCCGACGGGATGAGGGACGCCACCGTCAGTCGCGGAGCGCAGGCAACGCCACTCTGCAAGGCTCGAGCCTGACCACCAGCACGCTAATCGCCGCTGGCAACCGGCAACTCTCATCGAAAGTGAAGAAAGCACAACGCATATTCCAGCTGGCTCAAGAGGGTGCAGACGCGTACCGCATGTTCAAGCTGAGGCGCGCTGGAGCAGGCACCGTCTTCGTCAACGAGGTCGTCAATCACCTGAAGTTCCTGGTCGCTCAGGAGCTCGGCGCCGATTCGGTCAACCAGTTTCTGAGCGTGGCCAGTCGTCAAGCAGTCGATTTCTGGCTTGAGGACGAGCAGACGATCATCGAGATGGAATTCAACATCCTGAGCTCACCGCCGGTACTGGAGAAGCAAGTCTTCAAGGCTTTGCTGGCAAAGGATGCCGGAAAGGACGTTCGCCAGCTCATCCTGATCGGTGACCCCGGTTCAGCGCTCTTGTCCCGAGCTCCAACCCCGGCATCGATCGCGGAGTGGCTGGAGCGCCGGCATCAGATCCGCGTCCAGCTCTGGGAGCTGCACGACACCCGCGAGCCCTGATCGCCGACGCGGGGCCCGAAGGGAGGGGCCGACCGGAGCCGTCAGACGGCACCGAAGTCCCCTGACCGCCGCCGTCCTGCCGTTCCGACCGTTTCGCGCCCGGCTGGCGCGCGTTCTGCGTGATCCGCAGAGGCGTCTGGGGCGGCAGTGCGCCTCGGCCGGCGCGGCCGCTCGCGGCGCCCGTACATGACCGAGCTCGCGCTGGCTGCGATACGACGTGTCCCCGGGGAAGCACGCCGCGCTCTGGTGCGGCGGCGCCGCGTGGGCAGCATTGGACATCCGCATGGTCGTGCGCTCGAATGGCACCTTCGCTCTGATCGACCCAGCCATATCCGCGGTAGCCGCCTGCTGCAATGAAGCCCGAACCACCCGGTAATTTCTTCTCGCGCCGCTGGAAGGGCCAGGTGCCCTGGTCGGTGCTGCTCTGGCGTGACATGCTCGGGATCGGCACGGTGGTCAACCTGGCGGCGACCGCCCTGGCGCTGGTGGCGGCGATCCAGGGTGCGGAGACCGGTCTCGTCGCCCTGCTGCACTTTGCGCCCTTGCCCTACAACTTCTTCCTGTTCGCCGCGCTGTGGCGCACGCCGCAGCGACCCGCGGTCGCTGCCGCCATCGCGGCCGTATGGCTCGTGGTCGTCATGTTCGCCTGAGAGCCTGCCGCGCAGGCCGTCCTGCACCGACCGCGAACGACGGGCCTTCGCTTCGCCCGCAATGACGCATGCGGGCTCCTCCCGAGACTCCCCGGCAGGGATCCCGTCCACGCCACAAAGCGCACGGTGGCATATGTCCACGGTCTCGGCTATATGGTGTCGGCGAGGCGCGAGGCGCCCTTGTCTCGCCGGCGCCCGGTGGCGCCGATTGGCACGTCGATGCTGGACCATCGTCCTGTCTGTCAACCAACCGAGGACCGTGCAATGAGCAATCTAGTCGTCATCACCTTCCCTGACGGTCAGACGGCCTTCGAGATGCGGGCTGCGCTCGCAAAGCTGCAGAAGGAATACCTGATCGAGATGGAGGACGTCGTCGTCGTGACGAAGGACGACGCCGGCAAGGTGAAGCTGCACCAGGCGATGAACCTGACGGCCATGGGGGCCATGGGCGGCGGCTTCTGGGGCATGCTGATCGGGATGATCTTCCTCAACCCGCTGCTCGGTGCCGCGGTGGGCGCGGGCGCCGGCGCGCTGTCCGGCGCCTTCACGGATCTCGGTATCGACGACAGCTTCATGAAGGAATTGGCCGAGACGTTTAAGCCCGGCTGCTCCGCGATCTTCATCCTGGTCCGCAAGGCGACACCGGACAAGGTCCTGGATGGGCTGGCCTCGTTCAAGGGGAAAGGCAAGGTGCTGAAGACGTCCCTGTCCAGGGACGAGGAGCAGAGCCTGCGCGACTTCATCGAGGCCCGGCAGGTCACCGGCTCTTCGTGACGTCGCGCGACGCGGTATCGTTGGCGAGAAGGCCTTGAGGTGATCACCTATCTCTACTGGATCGCGGTCGTCGGCCTCGCCATCGCCGTCGTCGCCCTGGTCGGCGTGAAGATGTCGAACCTGAAGGCAGCGCTGCTGGTCGCTGCCCTGGTGCTCGTCGTGGGCTGGGTGGCGTACTACTTCTACCTGCAACAGGTGTTCGTGAAGCGCTGGGGCGGGGTGATGGCGATCAGCGTGCCCGACGGGCAGCACCACATCGCCGCCACCTGGAAGGACGACAACCTCTGGGTCGAGAACTACGACCCCGAGTCCAACACCTGCATCTTCAGCGAGTACTCGCGCGGCAACCTCCTGCAGGGGCGCGTTCTCATCAAGGATTGCAACCCGCTCGCACTTGGGCTCGGCAGGGACGCACGCGAAGCGTCAGGAATCGCCGTCCCGCCACGAACGTCAGGAGAGCAGGACCGGCGAGCGTCCCGAGCCACCGGTCCGGCGTCGACGGCTGATCAGCGATAGGGACAGCCGCTCCGCGCCGCCCGCGAAGGGCTCGCGGCCCTGCCAGGAAGTCCTGGCGGGCTCGTCGTTCACGTTCGGGGCGAGGCCGTGGGCTCCGGATTCGACAGTTTTTCTCCATGCCTCTGCGCCGCTGTGGTAAACAATTCCGCCCAGATTCACCCCCTCCCCTCGGACCCCCTTTGCGATGAACGGACTTCCCATCAACGACGTCTCGACCTACATGGAGCAGCTCGGCCGGCAGGCGCGCGCCGCCGCCCGCGTGCTCGCGGCTGCCAGCACGGCCCAGAAGAACGCCGCCCTCTCGGCCATCGCGGCCGAGCTGGACTCGCAGCGTGCCGCGCTCGCGACCGCGAACGCCAGGGACCTCGAGGCCGGCCGCGCCAAGGGCCTGGACGCCGCCCTCCTCGACCGCCTGGCCGTGTCGCCGAAGGTCATCGACTCGATGATCGAGGGCGTGCGACAGGTGTTGGCCCTCCCCGACCCGGTTGGCGAGGTGTTCGCCATGAACTTCCGGCCATCCGGCATCCAGGTGGGCCGGATGCGCGTCCCGCTCGGCGTGGTCGGCATCATCTACGAGTCGCGCCCCAACGTGACCGTCGATGCTGCCGTCCTCTGCCTGAAGTCCGGCAACGCCACGGTGCTGCGCGGCGGCTCGGAGGCCTTCCACTCGAACCAGGCAATCGCGGCCTGCGTGCAGCGCGGCCTCGAGGCGGCCGGCCTGCCTGCCGACGCGGTGCAGGTCGCAGGCACGACCGATCGCGCCGCGGTGGGCGCGATGATCGCGATGCCCCAGTACATCGACGTGATCATCCCGCGCGGCGGCAAGGGCCTGATCGAGCGCATCAGCCGCGACGCCCGCGTGCCCGTGATCAAGCACCTCGACGGCATCTGCCACGTCTACGTCGACGAGCATGCCTGTCCCGACAAGGCCTTCACGGTCGCGCTCAACGCCAAGACCCAGCGCTACGGGACCTGCAATACGATGGAGACGCTGCTGGTGGCTGAGCCTGTCGCCGCCGCGTTCCTGCCGCGCATCGCCGCGGCCTACTGGGAGAAGGGCGTGGAGCTGCGCGGCTGCGAGCGCACGCGCGCGATCCTCGGCGAGCGCTGCGTCGCGGCGACCGCCGAGGACTGGGACACCGAGTATCTGGCGCCGATCCTGTCGATCCGCGTGGTCGGCGGGCTCGACGAGGCGATCGACCACATCACGGCGCACGGCTCGCAGCACACCGACAGCATCATCACCGAGTCGCTGGGCAATGCCCGGCGGTTCCTGCGGGAGGTCGACTCGAGCTCGGTGATGGTCAATGCCTCGACCCGCTTCGCCGACGGCTTCGAGTACGGGCTGGGCGCCGAGATCGGCATCTCGACCGACAAGTTCCACGCCCGCGGCCCGGTCGGCCTCGAGGGCCTGACGTCGGTGAAGTTCATCGTGGTGGGCGACGGGCACATCCGGACGTGAGGACCCTCCGTCGGCGCTGCGGGCCGGTAGCGCCGGCAGTTCCTCGCCGCTCGATGGATCGTCCAGGATCCACTCGCTACCGCGCACGTCCCTGTGCGCTGCTCGGGACTGACCGGCGCTACCGGCCCGCTCTCGTCGCCCCCAGACTCCATCGGACGGCACGCACGACATCGGGACGGCGGCCGCGCAGGCCCCGCGAGGACCGTAGGCGGCAGGGATGCCGCCTCCGAGCCTACAGGGATGTATTCACGGCGTGTCCGAGCGGATCCTGCGCGGCCGCCGTCGCGAGCGCATCACGGGCCTCCGTCAACTAGCTAACGACGCTGTCAATGCTCGGTATCCTCGGCGGCACCTTCGACCCGATCCACCATGGCCACCTGCGGACCGCGCTGGACGTGGCCGAGGCGGTCGGGCTTGGGGAGGTCCGCTTCATCCCGCTGCGCCACGCCGTGCACCGCGACCAGCCCGAGACGCCGGCCGCGGTGCGGCTGGCGATGGTCCGGGCGGCCATCGCCGGCGAGCCGCGCTTCGTCGCCGACGACCGCGAGCTGCGCCGCGACGGACCGTCGTACACGCTGCACACGCTCGAGTCGCTGCGAGCCGAGCGCGGCGCCACCGAGCCCGTCTGCGTGCTGGTCGGCGCCGATGCCTTCCGGGAGTTCCTCACCTGGCACCAGCCGCACGGGATCCTCCGCCTCGCCCACCTGGTCGTCATGCAGCGGCCGGGCGGGACGGCGACGGACGACCCTGCGCTCCGCACGCTCGTCGAGCGGCACCGGGCCACCGCCGCGATCGAGCTGCGCGCCCACCCCGGCGGGCGGATCCTGTTCCAGACCGTCACCCAGCTCGACATCTCCGCCACCGATATCCGCGCCCGCCTGCGCGGCGGCCGCAGTGCCCGCTATCTGGTCCCGGACCCCGTCCTCGACCTGATCCGCCGCGAGGGCCTGTACGCGCCGCCACCGAACCGGCAGCAGGGGAGCCGGGGCGATGCGCTATGATGCCGCCGTCGACCCCTCTGCTTCCGGAGCCCTGATGCAGGTAGAAGACCTCCGCGACCTCGTGGTCCGCACCCTCGACGACATGAAGGCGATCGACCTGACGGTCATCGACGTCCGCGGCAAGACCAGCATCACCGATTTCTTCGTCCTCGCCTCCGGCACCTCCGACCGTCACGTCAAGGCGATGGCCGAGACCGTGATGTACCAGGCCAAAGAGCACGGCGAGCGCCCACTGGGTGCCGAAGGGGTCAACGAGGGCGAGTGGGCCCTGGTGGACCTGAACGGCGTGGTGGTCCACCTCATGCTTCCCAAGGTGCGGGACTACTACCAGCTCGAGAAGCTCTGGCAGCACGACGTGCCGAAAGCCGAGCAGCTCACCAAGCACCGCCTCTGAGCGCCGGCCGGCGATGGAGCGGTTCGACCGCATCTTCCGCCTGCACCAGATCCTCGAGTCTCACCGCTACCCGGTGCCGCGGAGCGTCCTCGAGGAGCAGCTGGAGTGCTCGCGGGCGACGGTCAAGCGCATCATCGAGGACATGCGCGACAGCCTCAACGCGCCGATCGTCTACGACCCCGCCGCCAGGGGCTACCGCTACGACACCGCGCAGGGGCGGATGTTCACGCTGCCCGGCCTCTGGCTCGACGCCGCCGAGCTCCACGCCCTCGCCGCCGCCCATCAGCTCCTCGACCGCCTGGAGCCCGGGCTTTTCGACCGCGAGCTCGCCCCCATCAAGGGGCGGATCGAGCAGCTGCTCTCCGCGCAGCACGCCAGCAGCCGCGAAATCCCCCGCCGCGTCCGCATCCTGGGCCAGGCGACCCGCCCGGCCGGCCCCTGGTTCCGCGAGATCGCGGGCGCGCTGGGCCAGCGGCGCCGGCTGGCGATCCGCCACTTCCATCGCCAGCGCAACGAGACATCCGACCGCGAGGTCTCGCCGCAACGCCTCGTCCACTACCGCGACGCCTGGTACCTCGACGCCTGGTGCCATGAGCGCGATGACCTGCGCAGCTTCGGGCTCGACGCCATCCGCCACGCCACCATGCTCGACGCGCCGGCGACCGACCTGCCCGACGCGGCGCTGGACGCGCACTTTGCCGACGCCTACGGCATCTTCGCCGGGCCCGCCGACCACCTGGCGTTGCTGCGCTTCGGTGCCCAGGCCGCGCGCTGGGTCGCGGACCAGCAGTGGCACCCCCGGCAGACGCAGCACTGGCTGGCGGACGGAAGGCTCGAGCTGCGGATCCCCTACGGTGCCGACACCGAGCTCATCATGGACATCCTGCGATACGGCCCGGACGTCGAGGTGGTCGAGCCGACGGCGCTGCGCAACGCCGTGAAGGAACGGCTCAGCCAGGCGGTCGCCCTCTACGGCGCGTGACCGCGGGCCGGTCGGGGTTCGTGCTCCCCGCCCAGCAGTCCGGACAGCTCGCGCGCATTGGCGACCGCGTAGCCGCACTGGTCGTTGTTGAAGAAGGCGTGCACGTCGAGACCGCCCGCCAGCCAGTCGCGGATCTCGGCCGCGGCGGCATCGAGCTGGCCGCGGCTGTAGCTCCCCTGGTAACGGTCGCCGTGGAAGCGCAGGTACACCCAGTCCGCGGTCAGCCGGCGCGGGTGCCGGTCCAGCAGGTCGTGCAGGCAGAGCGCGGCGCGGTGCGCGGCGAGCACGGCGAACACCTCCTCGTTCAGCCAGGACGGATCGCGGAACTCGACCGCCCAGCGCAGGTGGGGCGGCGTTTCCGCCAGGAACGCGTCGAGGCGCTGCGGGTCCGCGCCCCAGCGCGGCGGCAGCTGCACCAGCAACGGACCGAGGTGCGGGCCCAGGCGTGCGGCCCGCTCGACGAACGGCGGGACGGTGCGTGCGGGCTCCCGCAGGCGCTTGAGGTGGCTGCCGTACCGGCTGAACTTGAGGGCGAACAGGAAGCCTGCCGGCGCCTCGGCGACCCAGCGGTCGAACACCGCCGCCTCCGGGAGCCGGTAGAAGGTGTTGTTGAGCTCGACCGCCGCGAACTGCTGGGCGTAGAAGCGCAGCCACTGCGCCGGCGCGAGCCCGGGCGGGTAGAAGACACCGCGCCAGTGCGGGTAGTGGAAGCCCGAGGTCCCGACACGAAGGCGACCACGCTGCATGCTTCGTCGATCCGCAGGAGCCCGGCCGGATCTTCGCGCGGGCCGGATCCGCGCGAAAGTGCCGCGCGGCGGCGATCGCCTAGAATCGGGGCATGGAGATCCACCTCATCGCGATCGGCACCCGCATGCCGCGCTGGGTCGTCGAGGGCTACCAGGACTACGCCAAGCGCCTGCCGAGGGAATGCGCCCTGAAGCTCGTCGAGGTGACGGCGGCCCCGCGGGGCAAGCACCCCGACGTGGCCAAGATCCTGCGCGACGAATGCCTGCGCGTGCTCTCCACCATCCCCCACGGCAGCCGCGCGATCGCGCTCGACGTGCGCGGCCAGGCCTGGAGCACGGAGCAGCTGGCGCTGCAGCTCTCCCGGTGGCTGCGCGACGGGAAGGACGTCGCCCTACTCGTCGGCGGTCCGGAGGGCCTCGCGCCGGAATGCCTCGCCCGGGCCGAGCGCCGCTGGTCGCTGTCGCCTCTCACCCTGCCGCATCCGCTGGTACGGGTGGTCGTCGCGGAGCAGCTGTACCGGGCGTGGAGCCTGCTGAGCGGCCATCCCTACCACCGACCGTGAGCCGCGTCGCGGCGGAGAGGCCGCAGTGGTTGCCGTCGCGACCCGCAACCTACAATGCATCGATGGTCGCCGTCGCCGAGCCGGACATCCACCTCGCCTCGCAATCGCCGCGGCGCCGCGCGCTGCTGGCGCAGATCGGCATGCGCCACGACGTCGTGGCGGTGGCGGTGGACGAAAGCCCGCTCCCGGGCGAGGCCCCCGCCGAGTACGTCCTGCGGCTCGCCCTCGCCAAGGCCCGCGCGGGCCGTGCGCTGCGGCCCGATCGGCCGGTGCTCGGCGCCGACACCGCGGTCGTCGTGGACGACCAGATCCTCGGCAAGCCGCTCGACCGCGCTGACGGCATCGCGATGCTCGCCCGCCTGTCGGGGCGCGAGCATCGGGTGCTGACCGCGGTGGCCCTGGTCGGCGACCGCGAGGAAAGCCGATTGTCGGTCAGCCACGTGCATTTCCGGCCGATCGACGCGGCGGAGGCCGCAGCCTACTGGGCGACGGGCGAGCCGGTGGACAAGGCCGGGGGCTATGCTGTGCAGGGGCTCGCGGCGCTCTTCATCGAGTCGATCGCGGGCAGCTACTCGGGCGTCATGGGGCTGCCGCTGTTCGAAACCGGCGAGCTCCTGCGCCGCGCCGGCATCGCACCCCTGCGCCGCGGCGAGCCCGCCACCTCTGAAGGACGCGCATGAGCGAAGAGATCCTCATCAACGTTACCCCCCCCGAGACGCGCGTCGCCCTGATCGAGAACGGCATCGTCCAGGAGCTGATCATCGAGCGAGCCGGCCGCCGCGGCCTGGTCGGCAACGTCTACAAGGGCCGCGTCTGCCGCGTCCTGCCGGGCATGCAGGCGGCGTTCGTGGACATCGGCCTCGAGCGCGCGGCCTTCCTGCACGCCTCCGACATCGTCCAGACGGGGGACACCCGCAGCGACGACATCTCGGCACTCCTCCAGGAGGGCGGCGAGTTGGTGGTGCAGGTAGTGAAGGACCCGCTCGGCAGCAAGGGCGCGCGGCTCACCACGAACCTGTCGATCCCTTCGCGCTTCCTGGTCTTCATGCCGTCTATGCGCAACGTCGGGGTGTCCCAGAAGATCGAGGACGACGACGAGCGCGCGCGGCTGCGCGATATCCTGCTGCGCATCTCCGAAGACCTCGGCGTGCCGGGCGGGATCATCGCACGGACCGTCGCCGATGGTGCCGACGAGCTCGCGCTGCGCGCCGATCTCCAGTTCCTGCTGCGCCTGTGGGAGTCGATCCGCGACCGGGCCACCCGCGCCGGCGCGCGGGAGCTGGTGCACGAGGACCTGCCGCTGGTCCTGCGCACCCTGCGCGACCTCGTCGGGCAGAGCGTCGACCGCGTGCGCGTCGACTCGCGCTCGACCTGGGAGAGGGCCACGGCCTTCGCCGAGAAGTTCACGCCCGACATGGCCGAGCGGATCGAGTACTACCCGGGCGAGCGGCCCATCTTCGAGCTGTACGGTGTCGAGGACGAGGTACAGAAGGCGCTCGAGCGCAAGGTCGAGCTCAAGTCCGGCGGGCACCTGGTGATCGACCAGACCGAGGCGATGACGACCATCGACGTCAACACCGGCGCCTTCGTCGGCCACCGCAACCTCGAGGAGACGATCTTCAAGACCAACCTGGAGGCCGCCCAGACGATCTGCCGCCAGCTGCGGCTACGCAACCTCGGCGGCATCATCATCATCGACTTCATCGACATGACCGACGAGGAGCACAAGCGCCAGGTGCTGCGGGCGCTGGAGAAATGCCTGGCACGCGACCATGCCAAGACGCACATCTCGGAGGTCTCCTCCCTCGGGCTCGTCGAGATGACCCGCAAGCGCACCCGCGAATCGCTCGCGCACATACTGTGCGAGCCCTGCCGGGCCTGCGGCGGACGCGGCAACATCAAGACCGCCGAGACGACCTGCTACGACATCTTCCGCGAGATCCTGCGCGAGGCCCGCCAGTTCGACGTGGAACAGCTGCTGGTGCTGGCATCGACCGAGGTGGTCGAACGCCTGCTCGACGAGGAGTCGCAGAACCTCGCAGAGCTCGAGCAGTTCATCGGCAGGCCGATCAAGCTGCAGGCGGAGAGCACCTACACCCAGGAGCAGTACGACGTCGTGTTGATCTAGGCACCGGCTCATGATCCGCCTTTTCAAATCCACCGCCAGCGCGATCTGGCTGGCGGCCCTGGTCCTGATCATCGTCGCCGGGGTCCTCACCGCGGCGGTGCAGCTGGCGGCGCCGCTGCTCGGCGTCTTCCGGACCGACGTCGAGCGCTGGCTCGAATCCACGCTGCGCACCCCGGTGCGGATCGAAGGCCTGGCAGTTCGCTGGCGCACCCGGGGTCCGGAGCTCGTCGCCCGGAACGTCGCGGTCCTGGACATCGCGGGCCGTCCGACCGTGGAGCTCGGCGAGCTCACGATCGCGGCCGCGCTGGGCGACGTGCTGCGGGACCGGCGCCTGCGGCCCTCGCGAATCGGTGTTGCGGGCGTCCGTCTGCAGGTCGTGCGCAAGACCGATGGCTCGCTGGGAATCCGGGGCATACGCCCCGCGGCAGCCGACCGCGCAGGCGAGGATGCCGACTCGGCCGGCGCGGCCCTGCTTCTGCTGCTGCCGGAGCACCTCGCGATCACCGACGCCGAGATCACGATCGAGGACCGGATGCGGGGCCGGCCGCCGGTCACCTTCCGCAACGCCAACCTGACGCTGCGCAACGCGAACGACCGCCACGAGATCAGTGCCTCGCTCGAGCTGCCGGACGCCAGCCGATCGCGCCTTCGCCTGGTCAGCGAGCTGACCGCCGACCCCAAGGCGCTCGGCGACTGGCGGGCCGACCTCTACCTCGAGACCGACGGCGCCGAGCTCGCGCCCCTGCTCTCACCCATCCTGCCGGCGCACTACCGGCTCGACGGTGCGCGCACCGACCTGCGCTGGTGGAGCCATTGGGAGCGCGGCGAGCCGGTCTGGATCGAAGGCCGCACGACCGTGCGCGATGCCACCATCACCGGCACCGCGACCGGCCGGGGGCTGCGCCTCGACGCGGCGTCCGGCCGGTTCCTCTGGGATCGCCGCCCCGACGGCTGGCTGCTCCGCGTCACCGATTTCGCCCTGCAGCGGCCCGGTCGGCACGCCGAGCCCTCGGAGTGGGCCCTGGGGTGGCGGCGCGGTGGGCGCGACGGCGGCCCCGCCCTCCGGCTCGTCGGCGAGCGCACGGCGCTCGATGACGTCGCCGCAGTGCTCGCCGTCCGCCCGCCCGGTGGGGAGCGGCTCTCCCGGCTGCTCGACGCCCAACCACGCGGCACCGTGCGCGACTTCGACATCCAGGCCCTGCGCCGCCAATCCGGGGACTGGTGGTGGTCCGCCAGCGGGACCCTCACCGGCGGGGCGTTGGCGGGCCCCGGCTCTGGCCCGGCGATCGAGAACCTCGCCCTCGGGTTCTCTGCCCATGCCGACGGCGGTCGGGTGAGCCTCGCGACCAGGCAGGCCGAGGCGCGCGCGCCCGAGGTGTTCCAGCGCGCGATCCCCATCGGCGAGCTGGACGGCACCCTGACCTGGCGGGCGCTACCGACCGGTGGCTGGACGATCGAAGGCGCCGGGCTGCGGTTCGGCAACGCCGACGTCAGCCTCACCTCGAGCTTCCGTCTCGACGTCGCCGCGGACGGATCGTCGGCGATCGACCTCCGGGCTGCCCTCGACGCACTGCCGGTCGATCGCGCCTTGACCCTGCTGCCCGCCGGCGTGATGGACCCGCGCCTCGTCGCCTGGCTGGGCAGCGCCGTCCACGGCGGCACGCTCACCTCCGGCACCTGCGTCGTGCAGGGCCCCCTGGCCGACTTCCCGTTCGACGAGCGCCGAACCGGCCGGTTCGAAGTGCTGCTCGGCATCCAGGGTGCGAGCCTCGACTACGCGCCCGGCTGGCCGGGCCTTCGGGCCACGGACGGCCGCGTGCGGGTCCACGGCTACACCGTGGAGTTCGAGGTCGACGGGGCGGCGATCTACGACAGTCGCGTGACGAAGGTCCAGGCACGGATCGACGCCCCCCCCGGCTCCCCTCTGGAGATCCGGGGAACGATCGACGGGCCGATCAGCGACCCACTCCGGCTGCTGCGGGAGAGCCCGCTCAGCGTCGACTTCGGCGAGATCGCCCGCCACCTGGAGGGGCGCGGCAACGTGCGGATCAGCCTCGACCTCGCCGTGCCCTTCGACGAGAAGACCCAGGGCCGCGAGCGGCTCGACGGCGCGGTCGCCTTCTCGGACAACGAGCTCGCACTCGCGGGATGGCCGCTGCGCCTGAAGGGGCTCGACGGCCGCCTCGGCTTCGACCTGCGGGGACTCAAGGCCAAGGGCATCAAGGCGCAGCTGCTGGGAGCGCCTGCGCTCATCGACGTCCTGACCGACAAGTCCGGCGTCACGACCCTGACGGCCGGGTTGCGCCGCGTCGACGCCCGCGCCATCGACGAGCTGGCCGGGGGGGCCCTCTCGCGGGTGCGCGGCGCGGCTGCCGTGAAGGCTTCGGTGGACGTGCCGCCGCTGCACAGCACGGGGAGGCTCCAGCTCGGGCTCGAGTCCGACCTCAGAGGTGTGGTGATCGACCTGCCGGCACCGATCGGCAAGGCTGCCGACACGACGCGACCGCTCGCCGTCGAGGTGGGTTTCCCGGCGGACGGGCCGATCACCGCGACAGCGCGCTACGGCGGCGACGTCGACGTGGCCGCCCAGCTCGACCCGGCCAACGGCCGGCCGCTGCGGGCGGCCCTCGCACTCGGCGGCGCGCGCGCCGAGGTCCCGAAGGCCGATCGCTTCGCACTTCGAGGCCGCATGGCCGCACTCGACCTCGCCGGCTGGCTGGGCATGGCCGGGGCGCAGCCACCGCCTGCGCCAGGAGGCCAGCCCCGACCGCCGATCGACGTCGAGCTGACGGCTGATCGCCTGCTGCTCGGCGAGGCAGCCCTGGCTGACGCCCGCCTGACCGCGCGCGAGACGCCCGAGGCGTGGCTGGCGGAGGTCCGGGCCAAGGAGCTGGAAGGGACCGTTCGCTACCCGAAGAAGAGCGACCAGGGACCGGCGACGCTGTCGCTCGAGCGCCTCTCCCTCCGCAGCGACCCGACCAGGTCGGCCGCCACGCCCACGGCCGCGAAGGCCGCGAAACCGTCCGTGCAGGATCCCCGTGAGTTCCCGGCCGCGGTCATCGACGTGAAGCGGCTGCAGATGAACGGCTACGAGCTGGGCACGGCCCGGGTGGCCGCCGGCAGGGTCGAGAAGGGGCTGCAGCTGCGTGAGCTGGCGGTCGCCGGACCGGCCGGGCGGCTCGGCGGTGGCGGTGACTGGCTCATGACCGAGGCAGGACCCCGCACGTCGCTGAACTTCGCCCTCGACACCCCGGATTTCGGCCACCTGATCGTCGTGCTGGGCTTCGCGGACAGCATCGACCGGGGCCCCGCGAAGCTGAACGGCGAGCTCAGCTGGCCGGGCCCGCCGATCGACGTCGGCCGGGAGACCGTGAGCGGCCGGGTCGACCTCGACATGCGCGCCGGCCGCTTCCTGGACATCGACCCCGGGGTGGGGCGGGTGATGGGCCTGCTGAACATCGCGGCGATCCAGCGGCGCCTGACCCTGGACTTCAGCGACCTGTTCAGGAAGGGGCTCGGCTTCGACGCGGTCACCGGGCATTTCGACCTCGAGGCCGGCGTCGTGCAAACCGACGACCTGCTGATCAAAGGGCCGTCGGGCATCATCGCGATCAGTGGCCGGACCGACGTCGTCGCCCAGGAGTTCGACCAGGTCGTCACCGTCACGCCCAGCCTGGGCTCGACCCTGCCGATCGCCGGTGCGGTGGTGGGCGGGCCTGTCGTCGGCGCCGCCATGCTGGTGGTGCAGGGCCTGGTGGGCAAGCAGGTGGACCAGATCGGTGCCGTGCGCTACGCGGTCAAGGGCCCCTGGTCGAACCCCGACATCAAGGTGCTCGCCGGCAGGCCCCTGCGGGAGTTGATCGATGACGCCGCGACCCCTGCCGGCGCTCAGCCCCCCGCGTCGGCCGCCGGCCAACAGCCGCCGGCCCCCGTCGAGGGCCGGACGACGGGCGAAGCGGCGCCCGCGCCACCACCCGCGCCAACCTTCCGGCTGCCCGATCTCCACTGACCGTCCGACGGCGGCGCCGGCGCTCTGGCAGCTGCCGATTGCTTGGTGCTATCCTGCTGATTCAGTTGGTGAGTTGGGCAGTCAGTCATGAAGACGCCGGTCCCGAAGGCAGCCGCCATCCAGATGGCCAGCGGGCCGAATGTCAGCGCGAACCTGCTGGAGGTGGAGCGTCTCGCCGAAGAGGCGGCCTCGGCCGGTGCCGGGCTGCTGGTGCTGCCCGAGAACTTCGCGTTCATGGGGCTCGCGGAGCGCGACATCGTCGGCATCGGCGAGGCCGACGGCGCCGGACCGCTGCAGGAGTTTCTGGCCCAGCTCGCCCGCCGCCTCGGCGTCTGGGTCGTGGGCGGTACCGTGCCCATCAAGGTCCCGGCTGCCGACAAGGTCAGGGCCGCCTGTCTGGTGTTCGACGAGCAGGGGCGGTCGGTTGCCCGCTACGACAAGATCCACCTGTTCGACGTGCACCTGATCGAGACGGACGAGCACTACCGCGAATCGGAAACCATCGAGTCCGGCGACCGGGTCTGCGTCGTCGATTCCCCCTTCGGCCGCCTCGGGCTGGCCGTCTGCTACGACCTGCGGTTTCCCGAGCTGTTCCGCGCCATGCAGGACCAGGGCGTCGACGTGATCGCCCTGCCGGCGGCCTTCACGGCCCTGACCGGCCGCGCGCACTGGGCCACCCTGGTGCGTGCCCGTGCGGTCGAGAACCTCTCGTACGTCATCGCGGCGGCCCAGGGGGGGTTCCACGTCAGCGGCCGCGAAACCTACGGCCACAGCCAGGTCGTCGACCCCTGGGGCAACACGCTCGCCCAGCTGCCCCGCGGGACGGGGGTGGTGACGGCGGTACTGGATCCCGAATTCCAGGCGGCGACGCGCCGCAACTTCCCCTGCCTGAAGCATCGCCGTCTGCACTGCCATTGAACTTCGGCCGCACGACCCCCAAACGGACAGGATCGAGGGGTCGCGTGCCCTCTGCCGCGTACCCCGCCCATTTCGCCGCCACCGGACGTCGCTGATGCCGCAGGCCTTCGACACTGCCACCCAAACCCTGCTGGAACCGACCGGTCTCGGCCTCTCGGACCTCGAGCGCGTCCTGGATCGGCTGATGTCGAGCCGGCTGGACGCGGCCGACGTCTACTGCGAGAACACCCGGCTCGAGTCCTGGGCGCTCGAGGACGGGATCGTCCGCGAGGGCGCGTTCAGCATCGAGCAGGGCGCCGGACTGCGGGCCATGGCAGGGGAGAAGACCGGCTTTGCCTTCACCGACGAGATCCAGCTCGGCAGTCTCCTCGAGGCGGCCGATGCCGCGCGCGCCATCGCGCGGGCCGGCAAGTCCCGGCACATTTCCCTCGGGCGCCGGGGCCCGGCGCCGTCCCTCTACCCTGCGCTCAATCCGCTGACCTCCCTGGACGAGGAGGCGAAGATCGACCTGCTGCGGCGCGTCGACGCCGAGGCACGGGCTCAGGACCCACGGGTGACACAGGTGATCGTGAACCTGGTGGCGGCCTACGACGTCATGCTCGTCGCCGCGAGCGACGGCACGCTCGGCAGCGACGTCCGCCCGCTCGTGCGCATGAACTGCAGCGTGATCGTCGAGTCCTGCGGCCGCCGCGAGCAGGGCAGCGCCGGTGGCGGGGCCCGTGGCCCGCTCGGCTTCCTGGTCGAGGAAGATCGCGCGCTCGGCTTTGCCCGCGAGGCGGTCCGGCAGGCGCTCGTCAACCTCGAGGCGGCCGACGCGCCGGCCGGGACCATGACCGTCGTGCTCGGACCGGGCTGGCCGGGCGTACTCCTGCACGAGGCGGTCGGCCACGGCCTGGAGGGCGACTTCAACCGCAAGGGCACCTCGGCCTTCGCCGGGCGGATCGGCGAGCGCGTTGCCTCCCCGCTCTGCACCGTGGTGGACGACGGGACGCTGCCGGGCCGCCGGGGCTCGCTCAGCGTCGACGACGAGGGGACCCCCAGCCAACGCAACGTGCTGATCGAGAACGGCGTTCTCAGGGGCTACATGCAGGACAAGATGAACGCGCGGCTCATGGGGGTCGCGCCGACCGGCAATGGTCGGCGCGAGTCCTACGCCCACCTGCCGATGCCACGCATGACCAACACCTACATGCTGGCGGGCCCGCACCGACCCGAGGAGATCATCGCGTCGGTGGACCGCGGCCTGTATGCCGTCAACTTCGGCGGCGGCCAGGTCGACATCACGTCCGGCAAGTTCGTGTTCTCGGCCAGCGAGGCCTACCTGATCGAGCAGGGACGGGTCACCCGCCCGGTGAAGGGCGCGACCCTAGTGGGCAACGGTCCCGACGTGCTGACCCGGGTGAGCATGGTCGGCGACGACCTGCAGCTCGACGCCGGCGTGGGCAGTTGCGGCAAGGAAGGCCAGACGGTCCCGGTCGGGGTCGGGCAGCCGACACTCCGGGTCGACGATCTGACGGTCGGGGGAACGCAGGCGTGAGCCGTCGGCGAAAGACCGGCAGCCCGGCGACGGGCCGGCAGACGACCCGCGCCGCCGGCCCCGAGGAGCGCCTCGCCCAGCTGCAGCAGGTCGTCCGCGACCTGCTCGCCGAAGCCCAGCGGCAGGGGGCCTCCGCGGCCGAGGCCGGCGTCTCAAGCGACCAGGGACTGAGCGTCACGGTCCGGCTCGGCGAAGTGGAAACCGTCGAGCACACCCGCGACAACGGCCTGGGCGTGACGGTCTACTTAGGCCGGCACAAGGGCTCGGCGAGCACCTCCGACCTGAGCCTCCAGGCGGTCCGCGAGACTGTTCGCGCCGCCTGCAACATCGCCCGCTACACCAGCGAGGACCCCTACGCCGGCCTCGCGGACCCGGACCTGATGGCCCGCGAGATCCCTCCGCTGGACCTGCACCACCCCTGGTCGATCGCGGCCGGCGAGGCGGTTGAGCACGCCCGCGCCTGCGAGGATGCGGCGCGGGCCCATGACGCCAGGATCACCAACTCCGAAGGGGCGACGCTCGACACTCACCAGGGGGTGTTCGTCTACGGCAACAGCCACGGGTTTCTGGGCGGCTACCCGACCAGCCGGCACAGCCTGAGCTGCGCCGTCATCGGCGAGGACAGCGCGGGCGGGATGCAGCGGGACTACTGGTACACGACCGCGCGCGCCGCGGAGGACCTGGAGCCGCCGGGCGACGTGGGTCGCCGCGCCGCCGAACGGACCGTCGCGCGGCTCGGCGCACGGCGGCTGGGGACCCGGCAGGCGCCCGTGCTGTTCCGCTCCGAGGTGGCGGTGGGCCTGCTCCGCAGCCTGGTTGGCGCGATCCGCGGTCCCGCGCTCTACCGGCGGGCGAGCTTCCTGCTCGACGCGCTGGGCCAGCCCGTGTTTCCCGCGTTCGTGCGCATCCACGAGGACCCGCTCAAGCCGCGCGGCCTCAGCAGCAGCCCGTTCGACGACGAGGGTGTCGCCACGCGCTCGCGTGACCTGGTGGCCGGCGGAATCCTGCGCAGCTACGTGCTGGACAGCTATGCCGCGCGCCGGCTGGGGACCCAGACCACCGGCAACGCCGGCGGGGTGCGGAACCTGACAGTCGAGTCCGGCGACCTGGACCTGCCGGGCCTGCTCCGCGAGATGGGGCGCGGGCTGCTCGTCACCGAGCTGATGGGGCAGGGGGTGAACCTGGTGACGGGCGACTACTCGCGCGGCGCGGCGGGCTTCTGGGTCGAGGGCGGCGAGATCGCGTTCCCGGTCGAGGAGATCACCATTGCCGGCAATCTGCGCGACATGTTCCGCCACCTCGTCGCCGTCGGACGCGACATTGACAGCCCCGGGAGCTTCCGCACCGGCTCCTGGCTGGTCGAGGCGATGACCATCGCCGGCGAGTAGCCGGCGCCGACGGAACTCCGCTCAGCGCCTCCGCGCCGCAGTCCGCACGGGCTTCTTCTTCGCCGGGGCCTTCTTGGCCACGGTCTTCTTGGCAGCGGCCTTTTTCGCCGCGGCCTTCTTCACCATGGGCCTCTTCGCCGCCGACTTCTTGGGCGCCGCCTTCGGCGCGGCCTTCCTGGGCGCGGGTTTCTTGGCCGCGGCCTTCTTCGCGACAGTCTTCTTCGGGACCACCTTCTTCGCCGCCGCCTTCTTGGCCACGGGCTTCTTCGCCGCCGGCTTGGCAACCGCCTGCTTCGCCGGCGCCTTCTTGGAGGCGACCTTGCCGGCGGCGCGTGGCGGCTTCGTCACGGCGGCAGGTGCTGCGGCGGGCTTCTTGACGGCAGCACTCGCGGGGACCGGTCTTGCCGGTGTCTTTTCGGGCTTCGCGGGGACGACCGGCTTGGGCAACGGCGGCGCCGCCGCCTTCGCGACCGCCTTCGCGACCGGCTTGGCGGGCACCTTCTTGGCCGCCGTCTTCTCCGCCGCAACCTCGGCGGCCACCTGCTTGAAGGCAGCGACTGTCGCCGCCGCCGTCGCCTTGACCGTCGCCTTGGCCGTCGCCTTCGCCGCCTTCTGCCGGGCCGGCGTTCCGGTCATGGCCGGCAGCGTGGGGGGCAACAGCTCCGCCGCCTCGAGAACCGGCTCCATCTCGATGACGGTGCGCGGGGTCGCGTCGATGATGCGGCGGATCTGCTCGAACACCTCGTCCGATCCGCCCTCGCCGGAGACGCGGCGCAGCTTGCCGTGCAGCTTCAAGTGGTCGATGACCTGAGCGGTCTGGCTCTCGAAGATCCGCAGCCGGTTGCTGATCGTCTCCTCGTAGTCGTCGGGCCGCCGGCTGACTCGCCCGCCGCAGCGGTCACAGACGCTCTCGACGGTGGGTGGGTTGGCGTAGACGTTGTACACGGCGCCGCACCCCTCGCAGGTGAGGCGCCCGACGAGCCGCTCCATCAGCTCGTCGGGATCCACGTCGACGAGTAGCACCACGTCGATGGGGCGGCCGACCCCGTCAAGGACGGTCTCCAGGGTTTCGGCCTGCGTGACCGTCCGCGGGAAGCCGTCGAGGACGAAGCCGCTGGCGGCGTCGGCCTGGGTCAGCCGCACGCGCAGGACCGCGATGACCAGGTCGTCCGAGACGCGATTGGTGTCGATCGTCTCCTTGACGAGCCGGCCCAGCTCGGAGTCCTCGGCGGCGATGTCGGCGAGCGCGCCGGCGACGGTGACGTGGGGAATGTGGTAATGGGCGGCGACGCGCTTTGCCTGCGTGCCCTTGCCAGACCCGGGAGGGCCGATAAGAACGATTCGCATCTTATGGTGGATCCTTGCGGGGTGCTGTCATCGATCTGCCCGCCGGCAACCGCCGACCCAAGCCCCTGCCCTCGCCCCCCGCCGCGGGCAGATTAGCCTGTTCCATGGCGGCATCCACGTTCTGTATTAGCCGCCCGCCGGCCCATCCGGTAACCTACCCGCCCTGTGTCCCGGAAGTCAACGTAAAGCTTAGGATTTTTTCCGGATTTTGGGCTATCCTCCGGCGCCCGGCAGGGGGCTTGGAGCGCCGGTTCAATGGTAGTACCCGACATCACCGACACTGAAAGATGGGTCATCTCGACCACGCTGCGTGAGCGATTCGGCCAGGACGTGCCGTTCGACATCGGCGATGCCGAGATCAGGCTCAATCCATCAGACCGCGAGCTGACCATCTGTCCTGTCATCCACTGGCTGGTCGACGGCTGCCACTTCGTGATCATGAAGACCGGTGACCGCAACTACCGCTGCCAGTTCTTCTACCGCGTCCACCGGCAGTTCGGCACGGGCGTCAACGAATATGACGACCTCACCGAGTGCGCGGTGTCCCTGCTGCAGGCCCAGGCCGACCAAACGGCCGAGGAGCGCGGCGACCTGCCGAGCAAGCGCCGCTGAGGGGCGGCCCGGCAGCCCATCCGATCACGTTACAAACCTTCGAGAGGGGGAACCATCATGACTGCAAAGAACGCCTTCTACGCCCAGTCCGGCGGCGTCACCGCCGTGATCAACGCATCCGCCGCGGGCGTCATCGAGACGGCACGCCAGCACAAGGACAAGATCGCCAACGTCTACGCCGGCCGCAACGGCATCATCGGCGCGCTGCTCGAGGACCTCATCGACACCAGCCAGGAATCCGACGCGGCGATCGCGGCGCTGCGCCACACGCCGTCCGGCGCCTTCGGCTCGTGCCGCTACAAGCTGAAGAGCCTGGAGAAGAACAAGCGCGAGTACGAGCGCCTGATCGAGGTCTTCAAGGCCCACGACATCGGCTACTTCTTCTACAACGGCGGCGGCGACTCGGCGGACACGTGCCTCAAGGTGTCGCAGCTCTCCGACCAGATGGGCTTCCCCATCATCGCGGTGCACGTCCCCAAGACCGTCGACAACGACCTGCCGATCACGGACAACTGCCCCGGCTTCGGCTCCGTCGCGAAGTACATCGCGGTGTCCACCCGCGAGGCCTCGTTCGACGTGCGCTCCATGGCCAAGACGTCGACCAAGGTCTTCGTGATCGAGGTCATGGGCCGTCATGCGGGCTGGATCGCGGCGGCCGGCGGTCTCGCCTCGGATGCCCAGACCGAGATCCCGATCCTGATCCTGTTCCCCGAGGTCACCTTCGACAAGGACAAGTTCCTCGCCAAGGCGAAGGAGAAGGTCGAGAAGTTCGGCTACGTCACCATCGTCGTGTCCGAGGGCTGCAAGTGGCCCGACGGCAAGTTTCTCGCCGAGGCCGGCACCCGAGATGCGTTCGGCCACGCCCAGCTCGGCGGCGCCGCCCCGGTGGTCGCGCAGATGGTCAAGGACGCCCTCGGCTACAAGTACCACTGGGCCGTCGCCGACTACCTGCAGCGTGCCGCCCGGCACCTCGCCTCCAAGACCGACGTCGACCAGGCCTATGCCATGGGCAAGGCGGCGGTGGAGCTGGCTTTGCAGGGCCGCAACTCGGTCATGCCCACCATCGTCCGCACCAGCAACAACCCATACTCCTGGGCGGTCGGCTCGGCGAACCTGTCCGACGTGGCCAACGTCGAGAAGATGATGCCGATGGAGTTCATCACCGAGGACGGGTTAGGCATAACCGCTGCCTGCCGCGAGTACCTCAGCGCGCTGATCCAGGGTGAGGACTACCCGCCGTACAAGAACGGGCTGCCGGACTACGTGACCCTGAAGAACGTGCCGGTGACGAAGAAGCTCAATACGCCGTTCGAGCTCTGATCCCCGGTTCGATCATCTGACGCCGAGGGGGCCCGCGGGCCCCCTCGCTATTTCTGCCTCGAGCGGGCCGGCGCCGGTGTGCTGCGAGCAGCGGACATGGACGTCCGCGGTAGCCCGCAAATCCAGGACAGAATTTCCGGGCGGCGAGCAGCACCTGGCGCAAGGCCCGCCCTGTTCCGATGTTGACGGCCGGCACGATGCTAGACTGCCGCCACTCATCGCAGGAGACCGCCCGGATGACCCTCGACCGCGCGCGTGAGCTGATCCAGGTGCAGTTGGGGTTCGGCGGCGGCTACAACCGCAACGCGGTCCGGCTGATCCTCGCCGAGGTGCAGCGCGAGCACGGACGGGCGGCAGTGGACGGGCTGATCCGCGAGCTCGACCTCGAGCAGCGCTTCGGGCTGGCGTCGGGCACCGATTTTGGCGGGGTGGCGGGGCGGGGATGACCGGCCCAGCAGTCTCGAGCCAACCTTGGACATCGGCGGGAATGGAACGCCCTTTCGGCCCCATGTGGCGACGGGAAGATGGGGGGATCGGTGTCGCTGATCGCTGAGAATGCTTCCCGGCGCCGGCTGCGCGGATGGGCAGCGCTGAGCCACGCCTCGGTCTTCGCCGCACTCTGGTGGGCCCTTACCGGCGGCGCCGCGGACAGCTGGCTCGTGGGCGTCCCGAGCGTGCTCGCCGCCACCGTCGCGAGCCAGCTGCTGTGGCGCCGGCACACCGGTTGGTGGTCGCCGCTTGCGCTGCTGCGCTTTGTCGTCTTCTTCCTGCGCGAGTCGATGCGCGGCGGTGTGGACGTCGCCCGCCGCGCGCTGCACCCCGACCTGCCGTTGCGTCCGGCCCTGGTCCGCCTGGAGAGCCGGTTGCCACCGGGACCGCCCGAGGTGTTCCTCATGAATGCGTTGAGCCTCATGCCGGGCACACTCGGCGTGGAGCTGCGTGGCACGGCGCTGACCCTGCACGTGCTCGACGAGCAGAGCCCGGTCGTCGAGGAGACCCGCAGGCTCGAGGCGCTGATCGCGGCGATGTTCCGCATCCCGCTCGCCAGCGCGGGGCAGGACGCATGACGGCCTTCTATCTGGCCGTCGCGCTCGTCCTGCTGCTCACCGTGCTGGGGGGGATGGTGCGCGTGATCCGCGGGCCCACCGCGGCCGATCGGATGCTGGCCGCACAGCTGTTCGGCACCACCGGCGTCGCCATCCTGCTGCTGCTCGGGCGGGCTGCCGCAGCGCCGGCGTTCTGGGACGTCGCGCTGGTGTTTGCGGTGCTGGCCGCGATCACCGGGGTGGCCTTCGCACGCCGCGGCCTGCCGCTCACAGGGCGCCCCTCGGAGAGCAAGCATCATGACGTCGGCTGACTGGCTCGCCGTGGCCTTCGTTTTCGCCGGGATGTTCTTCTTTCTCGCCGGCACCGTCGGGCTGCTGCGGTTTCCCGATGTCTATTCGCGGCTGCACGCCCTCAGCAAGGCCGACAACCTGGGGCTCGGGCTCGTCGTCGTCGGCCTCGCCATCCGCGCCGAGTCCCTGCTCGACGTCGTGCACCTGCTGCTCATCTGGCTGCTGGTGCTGCTGGCCAGCGCTACCACGGCGCACGTCATCTCGCGCGGCGCGCTGCACCTGGGCATCCGGCCATGGACGCGGCGGGATCGCTGACCCTCGGCATCATCGACGGGCTGATCGCGCTCGCGATCATTGCCCTGGCGTTCGGCGCCACGGCGATGCGCGACCTGTTCGCGGGCGTGGTCCTGTTCATCGCGATGGGCCTGTTCATGGCGCTCGCCTGGGTGCGGCTCGACGCACCCGACCTGGCGCTCGCCGAAGCCGGCATCGGCGCAGGACTCGCCGGCGCGCTGCTGCTCGCCGCCGTGCGGCGTCTCGCGGGGCCCGCCCACCCCGAAGGCATCGGCGACGATGAGCAACCCTGAGGGCACCGCACCGGTGCTGCTGCGCGGCCTCGCCGCCCTGCTGGCGGCCGCGCTCGGCGCCGCGATCGCGTGGGCGCTGGTCACGCTTCCCCCCTCGTCCGGCCTGCGTGACGCCGTCGCCGCGCAGATACCCGCGAGCGGCGTCGCGCACCCGGTGACCGCCGTGCTGCTCAACTTCCGCGGCTACGACACGCTGCTCGAGGTCGCGGTGCTGCTGCTCGCGCTGATCGCGACCTGGTCGCTGCGGCTGGCGCGCCCGCCCGCCGGCAGGAACAGCCCCGGCCTCGTGCTGCAGGACCTGGTGAGGCTGCTCGTGCCGCTGCTCATCGTCCTCGCCGGCTACCTGCTCTGGCTCGGCGCCCACGCCCCCGGCGGGGCGTTCCAGGCGGGCGCCCTGCTGGCCGGCGCCGGCGTCCTGCTCACCCTGGTCGAGGGCCGGCCGCTCGGCCCGCTGGCCCCGGCGGTGCTGCGTGGGCTCGCGGCGCTGGGCGTCGCCGTGTTTCTCGCGGTTGCCCTGCTCGTCATGGGCGGCGGGCGGCTGCTCGAGTATCCACGGGGGCAGGCCGGACTGCTGATCCTGCTGATCGAGGCGGCATCGACGGTCTCCATCGGACTCGCGCTCGCCTATCTGTTCCGCGGCGACGAGCCCGCGCCACCGGAGCACCGCCGATGAGCCCCCTGCTCACCTACGGCGTCGCCGGCGCCGTGCTGATCGCGATCGGCCTTTACGCGCTCATCGTGCGCCGGCACCTGCTGCGCAAGATCGTCGCGCTCAACGTGATCGGCAACGGCGTCTTCCTGACCCTGGTCGCGGCCGCGCCACGGCTGGGCACGCCGGACCCCGTGCCCCACGCCATGGTATTGACCGGCATCGTCGTCGCGGTGAGCGCCACCGCGTTCGCCCTCGCGCTCGCCGTGCGCGTGCGCGACGCGACGGGTGCCGCGGTGCTCCCGCCGCCGGGTGACGACGTCGCCGGCGGACCGGGTCACTGAGGAAGCGCCGCATGCCCCAGCTCGCCGAGCTGCCGCTGCTGCCCTGGGCCGTCGCCCTGCCGCTCGGCGGCGCGGCACTGGTCTTCGTGGTGCGCGAGCGGGCGCAGGCGATCGGCCTCGCCGTCGGCGTGGCGAGCGCCGCCGTCGGTCTCCTGTTGGCGCTCCAGGTCGCCACCGGCGGCGTGCAGCACCATGCCGTGGGTGGCTGGGGCGCGCCGCTCGGCATCGACCTCGCGGCCGACGGGCTCAGCGCGCTGATGGTCGCGATGACGTCGGTGGTCGGCCTGTGGGTGTCGCTGTACTCCAGTGCCTATTTCGGGGCTGGGGACGGCGGGCACCAGCGCGCCTACTTCTGGCCGCTGTGGCTGCTGTTGTGGACGGCACTCAACGCCCTGTTCCTCGCGGCGGACAGCTTCAACGCGTACGTCACCCTGGAACTGCTCGGGCTCTCCGCCGTGGCGCTCGTCGCCCTCGCGGCCACGCCCGCCGCGCTCGGCGGCGCGATGCGGTACCTGCTCGTAGGACTGCTGGGCTCGCTGCTCTATCTGCTCGGGGTCGGCCTGCTCTACGGCGCGGCCGGCACCGTCGACTTCCGCCTGCTGGCGACGGCGCCGCTCGCGGGGCCGGCCGCCGCGGTCGCGCTCGGCGTGATCACGGCAGGCCTCGTGCTCAAGACCGCGCTCTTTCCCTTCCATTTCTGGCTGCCGCCCGCGCACGCGAGCGCCCCCGCGCCGGTGAGCGCGGTGCTTTCGGCGCTGGTGGTGAAGGCCTCGTTCTACCTGCTGCTGCGCTTCTGGTTCTGGGTGCTGCCCGAGGCCGCGACCCCCGTCGTCACCAACCTCCTCGGGCTGCTCGGCGCGCTCGCCGTGCTCTGGGGCGGGCTGCGCGCCCTCACCGCGGAACGCCTCAAGCTGCTCGTCGCCTACTCCACGGTGGCGCAGCTCGGCTACCTGTTCCTCGTGTTTCCGCTCGCGCTCGGGTCGGTCGAAGGCTTCACGGCCTGGGGCGGCGTGGCGCTCCTCCTGCTCGCGCACGCGACCGCCAAGGCGGGCATGTTCCTGAGCGCCGGCGCGATCCTGAAGGCCTCCGCGCACGACGGCGTGTCCGGCATCGACGGCACGGCGCAGGCGCTGCCGGTCACGGTCTTCGCCTTCGCGCTGGCCGGCGTGAGCCTCGTCGGTTTGCCGCCGACCGGCGGCTTTGCGGGCAAGTGGATCCTGCTGAACGCCGCGCTCGCCACCGGGCAGTGGTGGTGGGCGGCGGTCCTGCTCGCCGGCAGCCTGCTCGCCGCGGCCTACACGGTGCGCGTCCTGACGCACGCCTTCACGCGGCTGCCGGGCGAGCCGCCGGCGTGCGTCGTGCCGGCGCGCCTGGAGTGGAGTGCGGTGGCGCTGGCCGTCACCGCCCTCGTGCTCGGCTTCGCCGCCGGCGAGATCCTGGAGCTGCTGCGCGTGGGCGCCCCGGTGAGCGGTCCGGTGCTGATGGAGCAGCTGCGATGAGCGTCGACACCTGGCTGCCGGCGCTGATCGTCCTGAGCTCGCTGCTGCCGGGCCTGCTCATCTTCTTCCTCGACGAGGAGCGCCACGCGCTGCGCACGGCGCTCAACATGGCCGGCGCGGTGCTCAAGATCGGGCTCGTCGGCTGGATGATCTGGGGCGTCTTCCACGATCACGCCTACGAGAGCCGGATGAGCCTCGTGCCCGGTCTCGACCTCGTGCTCGAGGCCGACGCGCTGTCGGTGTTCTTCGTCGCGCTGTCCACCTTGCTCTGGCTGGTCACGACGATCTACGCGATCGGCTACCTCGAGGACTCGCCGCACCGCAGCCGCTTCTTCGGCTTCTTCAGCCTGTGCGTGAGCGCGACCGTCGGCATCGCGCTTGCCGGCAACCTCGTCACCTTCCTGATCTTCTACGAGCTGCTCACGCTCGCGACCTTCCCGCTGGTCGCGCACCGCGGCACCCCGGACGCGATGCGCGGCGCGAGGGTCTACCTCGCGTACACGGTGACGGGCGGCGCGGTGCTGCTGTTCGCCGTCGCCTGGCTGAGCGCCCTGGCCGGGCCCGTCGAGTTCACCACGGGCGGGGCGCTCGGCGGGCTCGCCCAGACCCACCGCGCCGAGCTCACCGTGATCTTCGCGCTGCTGATCGCCGGTCTCGGGGTGAAGGCCGCGCTCGTGCCGCTGCACGGCTGGCTGCCGCAGGCCATGGTGGCGCCGGCGCCGGTCAGCGCCCTGCTGCATGCCGTCGCGGTGGTGAAAGCCGGGGCCTTCGGCATCGTGCGCGTCGTCTACGACGTCTACGGCGTCACGCTAGCGGCGGACCTCGGCGTGCTGCAGCCGCTCGCCCTGCTGGCGGCCCTCACCATCGTCTACGGCTCGGTGCGCGCGATCGCCCAGGACGGCCTCAAGAAGCGACTCGCCTACTCGACCGTGAGCCAGGTGTCCTACATCGCGCTGGGCACGGCGATCTTCGGCCCGGTGGCGAGCATCGGCGGCATCGTCCACCTGGTGCACCAGGGCGTCATGAAGATCACGCTGTTCTTCTGCGCGGGCAACCTCGCCGAGACGCTCGGCATCCACAACGTCAGCGAGATGCGCGGCTGCGCACGGCGCATGCCGCTCACCATGGCCGCGTTCACGGTGGGCGCGCTCGGCATGATCGGGGTGCCGCCGGTCGCCGGCTTCGTCACCAAGTGGTACCTCGGGGCCGGTGCCGTGGCGGCCGGGGCCGAGTGGGTGCTGGTGGTGCTCGCCGCCAGCAGCCTGCTGAATGCCGCCTACTTCCTGCCCATACTCTATGCGGCCTGGTTCCGCGAGCCGGTCGGCCCCTGGCCGGAGGAGCACCCGCGTGGGCGCTTCGAGGCGCCGCTCATGCTCCTGGTCCCCGTGCTGGTCACGGCCGCGCTGTCCGTCGCCGCGGGGCTGCTCGCGGCAGCGCCGTTCAGCCCGCTCGACTGGGCGAAGCTGATCGCAGAGCGGGAGTACGGGCTGTGACCGCCCTGCTCGACCAGCTGCTGCTCGTCGCGACGATCGCGACGCCGCTGCTGCTGGCGCTGCCGGCCGCGCGCGGCGCGACCGGCGGCCGCTGGCTGCTGGTGCTGTCCGCGTTGCCGGCGCTCGTCACCTCCCTGCTGGTCGCGGACTGGGCGGCGCTCGACCTGCCCTGGCTGCTGCTCGGCGCGCAGCTCGGGCTCGACGGGGCCGGAAGGATCCTGCTCTTCGCGAGCGCTGCCGTGTGGCTGGCGGCCGCGCTCTACGCCGCCACGGGCGACGGACTGTGCCGCTTCGGCGCGCGCGCCGGCTTCGCGCTCGCGATGGCGGGTAACTTCGGCGTCGTGCTCGCGCAGGACCCTGCCGGCTTTTTCGCCTGGTACGCGCTCATGAGCTTCGCCGCGTACCTGCTCGTGGTCGAAGCGGGCGACGACGCGGCCCGGCGCGCCGGGCGCGTTTACCTCGCGCTCGTCGTGCTTGGCGAAGTGCTGATCCTGTCCGGGCTGCTGGCGGCGGTGCAGACCGGTGCGCCGCACACGGCGACCGCCGCACGCTGGCTGCTGTGGATCGGCTTCGGCATCAAGGCCGGGCTGGTGCCGCTGCACTTCGGCCTGCCGCTCGCCTACGGCGCGGCGTCGACCGCCGGCGTCACCGCGATGGCGGGCGCCATGGTCAACGCCGGCCTGTTGGGCTGGCTGCGCTTCCTCGCCCCGGAGGGCGTGCCCGCGGAACCGCTGGGCCTCACCATGATCACGCTCGGCCTCGTCGGGGCCTTCTACGGCGCCCTGGTCGGCGTGATGCAGTCCAGCGCGAAGGCGCTGCTCGGCTACTCGAGCGTCAGCCAGATGGGCCTGCTCGCCGTCGGCGTCGGGGCCGGCCTCGCCGTGCCCGAGGCCTGGTCCTTCCTGCTGGTCGTCGTGACCCTCTACGCCGCCCATCACGCCTTTGCCAAGGCGGCGCTCTTCGTCGGTCTCGGGTTGGCGGACAGGACCGGCTCGCGCGCGGCGTGGCTCGCCCTGGCGCTGCCGGCGGTCGCGCTCGTCGGGCTGCCACTCACCAGCGGTGCCGTGGTCAAGTCGGCGCTCAAGGCCGCACTGCCCACACTGCCCGCCCCCTGGCCCGACGTGCTCGCCGTCGGCCTGCCGCTGGCGGCCGTCGGCACGACCCTGCTGATGGCGCGCCTGCTATTCCTCGCCGCGCCTCGCGGCGCGAGGGCATCGCCTGCCGGCCTGCCGTGGGCCGCCTACGCGCCCCTGCTGCTCGCGGTCGCGCTGGGCCCGTGGTGGATCGGGCCCGTGCCGCTGCCGCAGGACGCGTGGCTCACCGCGCTTTGGCCAGGTCTCGCGGGGGCGGCGATCGCTGGCGTGACCTATGCCGCCTGGCGGCAGGGACTTTGGCGCGCCGGTCCAACCGTTGCGCCCGGCGACGTCCTCGTCCCGCTCGAGCGCGTCGCATCGCGCCTGTGGCGACACCTCGGCCCATCGCCAGAGCCCCATCACCCCGCCGACCAGGAAGCGCCGGCTGGCCGGCGCCGCGCGCACCGGCTGGCCGCCCTGCTGTCGCGAGGCGAGCGCGGTTTGACGCGCTGGGAGAGCGGCGGGATCGCCGTTGTCCTGCTCGCGCTGGCCGTGGCGGCGGCGAGCGCTCTGCGCGGGAGTTGACCGCCGGCGGCGCATTGAACCGCGACCCCGCTGTCACCAATTGTATGATGAGAGGGGCAAGGTCCAGGAGGTCCGAGTGATGGATCGGTTCAAGCGGATCCTGTTCGTCGCAGGCGCAGAGACGGCGTCGGTCGATCCACTGTGGCGCGCGACCGAACTGGCGCGGCGCAACGGTGCCCGCTTGACGCTGGTCGCCGTCGTCGAGGAGCTGCCGCCGTGGAGTGCCCTGCTCGCGCGCGGCCGCAGCAGGGTCGACCTGCAGCAGGCACTGATCGATCAGCGCCGCAGCGACCTGGAGCGCCTCGCGGCGGAGCTCGGCGAAGGCCTCGAGGTGCGCGTCGAGGTACTCGTCGGCACGGGTTTCGTCGAAGTCGTCCGGCTCGTGCTGCGCGACGGCCACGACCTGGTGATCAGGACGGCGGAGGGGAAGGGCGCGACGCCGTTCGGTAGCACCGACCTGCACCTCGTGCGCAAGTGCCCGGTGCCGGTCTGGATCGACCAGCCAGGCGGCCGTACCCGCTATCGGCGCGTGCTCGCCGCCGTCGACCCGCGGCCGGACGAGCCGACGCGCGAGGGCCTCGACCGCGCCGTGCTGGAGCTTGCCGGCGGGCTCGCGTCGTCCTACGGCGCCGAGCTGCACGTGCTGCACGCCTGGACGCTGCCCGGAGAGGCGGCGCTGAACGGCCCGTTCATGAACGTGCCGCCGGAAGAAGTGGCGGCCCTCGGCAAGGCGGAGCGCCGGCGCCGTGACCGCGAGCTGCAGGCACTGCTGCAGCGTCATCTGCCAGCCGCGCACGACT
>Ga0079037_100000027_pt1 | contig 42870 bp, 41 predicted proteins | sample Mud3Dept4metaG_FD_71479 | JGI IMG/M metagenome (GOLD analysis project Ga0079037, IMG submission 71479) | Freshwater wetland microbial communities from Ohio, USA, analyzing the effect of biotic and abiotic controls - Mud 3 Core 4 Depth 4 metaG | ecosystem: Environmental > Aquatic > Freshwater >... | reverse complement strand
GCACCAGCTCGCCGTCCACGTCCCCGGCGAATCCGCGTACCCGCCCGGCGAAGCAGGAGTTGCCGATGTCCGGCCCGAAGGCCCCCACCACCTCGGTGGAGAAGCGCTCGGCCAGGCGCACGTCGACCCGGACCGCGTCCACGCCGCGCCGCCACTCCCGGTCGGCCTCGAGGGCGTTGAAGGGCGAGAAGAGGTCGACCGCACCGAAGAGCACCGCCCGCCCCCACCCGATGGCCTGGCGCCCCACGGTGATCTCGGCGGGCGCGAGGTGCAGCGCCACGTAGGCGCGGTCGATTTCCTGGCTCCACTGGAGGTTCGGCGCCTGGGCGATGGACCAGTCGAGCTGCCAGATGCGGTAGGGCGCCGGCGTGTTGCGCGGGAGGATGCCGGAGACCAGCCCGGCCGCGCTCGAGGCGACCACCAGCCGCTGCTCGTAGGCTGCGCCGAAGGAGATAGGCGTCCAGGGGGTTCCGGTGAGGTCGAGGCGCAGCCGCCACAGCCCCTCGGCGCCCACCTCCTCCGGGTAGAGCTCGGGATCGGTCGGGGCGTTCGTGACCAGCAGGGTGGACTTGAGCGCGGTGAGGAGCGCGATGGAGCGATCCCCCTCGGACCACAGCTCGCGGGCTTGCGCCGGCGGGCCCGAGGCCGCCAGGGCGGCGGCGATGAGCAACAGCCGGCCGGCGCGGGCGCCCACGCTCACCCCCCCGTCGGTGCCGGCGGCTTGCCGATTCCGGGCACGATGGGGTGGGGCGCCTCCTCCGGCTTCGCCTCGTCGCGGGCCACCCGGCCGTCGACCAGCGTCACCACGCGGACCGCGTGGGCCACCACCCGCGGGTCATGGGTCGAGAAGACGAAGGTCATGCCGTGCCGGTCCCGCAGGTCGCGCATGAGGTGCATCAGCACCTCGGCATTCTCGCCGTCGAGGTTGGCGGTGGGCTCGTCGGCCAGCACCAGCTTGGGACGGGCGGCCACCGCGCGGGCCACCGCCACCCGCTGCTGCTGCCCGCCCGAGAGCTCGCTGGGCCGGCGGTGGGCCAGGTCTCCCAGGCCGAGCTCGTCCAGCACCTGCCGGGCGCGGTTGCGGCGGTCGGCGCCGGCCCCCTGGAGCTCCAGCACGAACTCCACGTTCTCCAGCGCCGTCAGCACCGGGACCAGGTTGTAGGCCTGGAAGACGAAGCCGATGGAGCGCAGCCGCAGCTCGGCGCGCTCCCGCCGGGAGAGCTCGCCGACGCGCCGGCCCAGCACGGTGAGCTCGCCGCCGGTGGGCCGGTCGAGGGCTCCGACGAGGTTGAGGAGCGTGGTCTTGCCGCTGCCGGACGGTCCGACCAGGGCCAGGAATTCCCCGGTGCGGACCTCCAGGTCGACGCCGCGCAGGGCCCGCACCTCCAGCTTGCCGGCCGCGAAGGCCTTCTCCAGCGCTCGCGCGGCGACGACGATCTCGTTCATTGGGCCACCCTCAGGGCCACGGCCGGATCGGTCCGGGCTGCGAACCAGGCCGGGTACAGCGAGGCGACCACGGTGGCGCCGAGCGCCACCGCGGCGGCGTAGGGGATCACCCAGGCGCCCAGGTCGCCGTAGAGGATGGGCTCGACGATCACCCCCTGGAAGGAGTAGCTCGACCCCATCCAGCGCCGGAAATCGAGGCCCGCCCGGGAGAAGCGCCACAGGACCGGAAGGCAGGCGGCGAGGCCCAGCGCCCCTCCGGCCAGACCCAGGGCCAGCGCCTCTCCGAGCACCAGCCGCACCATCCTCCCCGTGCTCATGCCGAGCGCCGCCAGCACGGCGAACTCCCGGCGCCGCTCCAGCACCGCCGCCAGCTGGGCGCTCGCCACCCCCAGGAACACGATGAGGAGGATGATGCCGGAGACGAAGCGGGAGATGGCGGCGTCCTGCTGCAGGTGGCCCCTGAACTCGGGGTTGATCTCGCCCCAGGTCATGACCGCGTCGCCGGCGGCCACCCGCCGGGCCAGGAGGTCGCGGGCCGCGTCGGCGGTGCGCCAGTCCTCCAGGACCACCGTCACCTCCCCGGCTCCGGGAAGTCCGGTGAGCCGCTCCACCTCCTCCATGGCCACCTGGGCGATGGAGGCGTCGATCTCCTCGCTGCCGGTCGAGACGACGCCGACCAGGCGCAGCATCCCGCTCTGGATGTCGCCGCCCTTGCCCACCGCGCTCACCAGGATGTCGTCCCCCACGTCCGACTCGAGGCGCTCGGCCACCACCTTGCCCACCACCACCGCGCCCTGCTCCCCCGGCACGAGGTACCGTCCCTTCACCACGTTCCGCACGAAGCGGAAGGCGCGCGGCTCGACGGCGGCGTCGACGCCGACCAGCTCCACCGGGACGACGTGGGTGCCCATGGCCAGCAGCACCTGGGCGCGGGCGCGCGGAGCCACCGCCTTGGCCCCCGGCAGAGCGGACGCCGCCGCCCGGTCGGCTCGCCAGTCGGCCAGTCGCAGCCGCGGGTCGCGTCGCTCGCGCCACCCCCGCGGCACCACCCGGACGTGGCCCGACCCGCTCTCGGCCCCCACCCGGGCGAAGAGCTCGTCGCGGCCGCGGTTGAGGCTCTCCATGAAGAGCGCCAGGAAGCAGCCCACCCCGATGCCCGCCACCGACAGCAGCGTCCGGCGGGCGTTTCGCCCGACGCTCCGCAGCGCGTACCTGGAGGAAAGTGCCGCCATCATTCCCTCAGCGCCTGGGCCGGCTGGAGCCGGGCCACCCGCGCCGCCGGCCACAGCGAGGCGAGCAGCGAGGTCGCCACCACCGCCACCACCCCGCGGGCCACGTCGGCGAAGGCGAGCCGGGGGTAGATCCGCAGCGACCAGTTGAGGCCGGCGAAGGAGAGCTGGCTCGGCCCGCCCCCGGTGAGCTGGGCGTAGTCCAGGCCGGTGCGCTGGAACACCAACACCACCGCTCCGCCCAGCGCCGTCCCGAGGAGCGCCCCCAGCGCCCCCAGGGCCAGCGACTCCACCACGATCATCGAGACGAGCCGGGCCGGCCGGGTCCCCAGCGCCAGCAGCATCCCCAGCTCGTGGGTCCGCTCGAAGGTGGCCATGAGCATGGTGTTCGCCACACCCGCCGCCGCGGCCACGAACACCAATGCCAGCACCAGCACCCAGGCGATCCGCACCAGCTCGACCAGGCTCACCATCTCCGGCGCCAGCACTTTCCAGTCGAGCACCTCGGCCCCGGCGAGCTCGGGCAGGGCCGCCACCCGCGCCGCCAGCTGGCCGGCCCGCTCGGGGTCGCGGCCGTGGACCACGATCTCGTGCGCCTCGTCGGGCATGGCGAAGAGCTCCTGCGCCTCCCCGAGGTCCATCAGCACCCCCAGCCGGTTCACCTGGTCCACCGGGGTCTCCACCAGCGCGGCCACGGTGACGAGGTCGTTGGCCAGCGAGCCATCCGCCCCCTGCCCCACCAGCGCCACCACGTCGCCCGCCTTCGCCCCCATGAGGTCGGCGAGCGCCCGCCCCATGAGGACCCGGCGGCCGCCCAGGCCCTGCCGGCTCCCGGCGAGGAGCCCCATGGGGCGCGACTCGGCCGCCGGGTCGAGGCCCATCACCAGCACCGCGAACCCCTCCTCGCCCAGCGCCGCCAGCGCCGGCGCGTAGACCCGGGCGCTGGCGGAGATCACCTCGGGGTTCCCCCGCAGCGCCGCCACCGTCCGCGAGATCCCTCGCAGGGTGCGGTCCATGGCGTGGTCCTTCCGCCATCCCTTGGCGTGGGCCTGGGCGTGACCCAGCATGGGCCCGGTGATGGTGGCCACCAGCCAGTCCCCGTAGCCCCGCAGCATCCCGTCGTAGCAGAGCACCAGGGCCTGGGAGAGGCCGATGGCCGCCAGCGCCAGGGCGGTGCGGCGCCGGTTGCGCCACAGGTTTCGCCAGGCGATGCGCAGGGTGCTCGCGGCGGCCATCTCGACCCCTAGCGGCTCTGCTCCAGGCGCGAAAGGCTGAAGGTGTCGTCCGGCACCTTCACGTCGAACTGCACCTCCAGGTAGCGCATCTCGGTGCGCTGCCCCTCCACGTCGGTCGGCACCAGCACCAGGTGCGCCGGCAGCCGGCGGCCGCCGAGGACCTTGACCTCGTCGAAGCGCATGGTCCGGGCCAGCCGGCCCTTGCGGTCGAAGTGACGCTCCTCCACCGGCAGCCGCTCGTCCGACACCAGCATCTCGATGCGGGCCCATCGCCCCACGATCCCGGGCTTCACCTCCAGGACCAGCCACCAGCCGGGCGGGGCCTCGGAGCGCCGGTCGACGCGCGCCTGGAAGTCCTTGCGCAGCGAGGACTCCTTCACCAGGTCGTCGTTGGTGAAGTCGGTGCCCATCCAGGAGTTGAGCATCATCGAGGGCGGGACGCGGATGGTGCGGGCGATGCGCGGCAGGTAGTTCCACAGGTTCTCGCCCACCCGCAGGGTGGCGGTTCCCGCCTCGCGCGGCGGGTCCTCGATGACCACCAGCACCTGGTCCTCGCCGCGGGTCCAGGCCTTGAGCCGCATGCCGCGGGTGGTGCGCGGCGAGACCACCTGGATCTCGATGCGCGCGATGCTGCTCTTCGAGCGGTAGAGGTCGTCGAGGTGGGAGAGCAGCGCCTCCACGTCGGGCGGCGCCGCGGCGGATGCCGGCGACCAGGCGGCCAGCGCCCCCGCCACCGCGGCCCAGCGGACCCAGGCGACTGCCCCGGTCGGGTACAAGGGAGCACCCCCTCGGACCCAATCTATCCCCCCTCACCCCGATCGGGCGCGGGCCCAATCGGGGCCGCAGGCCTGGCCGGGCGATACCGCGAGGGCCCGGCGTGTCGACGCCCTAGGCCTTGGAGGGGGCGGCCGGCTGCGCCGTCTGCTTCTTCGACCTCTCGGCCCGCTCCTCGAGCCAGATGGTCATCGGGGCGGCGATGAACCAGGTGGAGTAGGTGCCGGAGACGATGCCGATGAGCATCGCCATGGCGAAGTCGAAGATGGTGCCGACCCCGAAGACCAGCAGCCCCACCAGGGAGAGAGCGGTGGCGAAGGAGGTGAGGATGGTGCGGCCCAGCACCTCGTTGATGGACGCGTTCACCAGGTCCTTGAGCTTCTTTCCCTTGTAGCGGCCCTGGTTCTCCCGGATCCGGTCGTAGACCACCACCGTGTCGTTCACCGAGTACCCCACCACCGTGAGGATCACCGCCACCGAGGTGAGGTTGAACTCCCGGCCGCTGAAGGCGAAGTAGCCGAGCGTGATGACGGCGTCGTGGATGAGGGCGATGATCACGCCCGGGCTGAAGCGGAAGTCGAAGCGCAGGCCCACGTAGACGACGATCAGGGCCATGGCGTAGACGATGGCCTTGAAGCCCTGGTTGCGCAGCTCGCGCCCCACCGCCGGGCCCACGTACTCGACGCGCCGCACCTCGGGCTTGGCCGCGCCGAAGCGCACCGCCAGATCCCGCTCCACCTTGTCCTGAATGCCCTGGGTCAGCACCGCGAAGGAGCGCGTCCCGGCGGTGAGCCCGGCCTCCTCCCGCACCTCCCGCACCCGGACGCCGGCGGCCTCGACCGCGGCGCGGAGCTGGTCGGCCGTGGGGGCCACCTTGAACTGGAAGTCGATCTTGTCGCCCACCTCGGGGTTGAAATGGGGAACGCCCTCCACCGGGAAGCGCGCCTTCACCGCCTCGACCACCCGGCTCACGTCCTCCTGGCTCATCAGGGCGATGCGGCCCACCCGCAGGAGGTAGGTGTGCTCCGACTCGGCACCGTAGGTCTGCACCGAAGCGTCCTTGAAGCCGAGGGCCTCGATGCTGGTGCGGATGGCCCCGGGATCCACCGGCTGCGCGAACCGCACCTCCATCTCCGTGCCGCCGGCGAAGTCGACGCCGAAATTGAGGCCGTGCACGACCGGCAGCGCCCAGAGGATGACCGCCAGGTTCGCCAGCAGCGACAGCACCACCGCGATGCTGCGCTTGCCGACGAAGTCGAAGCTGGTCCCGTGGGGGACGATGTCGAATGTCTTGAATTTCATCAGACGCTCAGCCGGGCGCCGTCGCCGCGCGTGAAGAGATCCATGATGACTCGGGTGACGACGATGGACGTGAACATCGAGGCGATGAGCCCGATGATGAGGGTGACGGCGAAGCCGCGCACCGGTCCGGATCCGTACTGCATGAGGACGATGCCGGCCACCAGCGCGGTGACGTGGCTGTCGACGATGGTCCAGAAGACCTTGTCGTACCCCTGGTCCACCGCCTGCCGCACCGACTTCCCGAGGCGCAGCTCCTCGCGGATGCGCTCGTTGATGAGCACGTTGGCGTCGACCGCCATGCCCAGGGTGAGCACGAAGCCGGCGATGCCCGGAAGCGTCAGGGTGGAGCCGAGGATCGCCATGATGGCGAGCACCAGCAGGCCGTTCAGCGCCAGGGCCAGGTCTGCGATGAGGCCGCTGGCCCGGTAGTAGACGACCATGAACAGCATCACCGCCAGCAGGCCCACCACGGCGGCGGTGGTGCCCTTGCGCACCAGCTCGGGCCCGAGGGTGGCGCCCACCGTCCGCTCCTCGAAGATGGTGACCGGGGCCGGCAGCGCGCCGGCCTTCAGGACCAGGGCGATCTCGTTCGCCTCCTCGAACATCTGCTGGTAGGGCCGGCCCGACCCGAGGGTGATCTGGCCGTTGGTCGAGATCTTGCCCTGGATGTACGGCGCGGTCTCCACCTTGCCGTCGAGCACGGTGGCCATCCGCCGGTGCAGGTTCTCGCCGGTGAGCCGCTCCATGAGCCGTCCGCCCTCGGCCGACATGGTGAACACCACCACCGGCCTGCCGGCGCCCTGCGAGTTGTCCACCGAGGCCCGGGCGTCGGAGATGTAGTCGCCGGTGAGCTCGGTCTTGGAGCGCAGCAGGTAGGTGCGGTAGTAGCGGTCCTTCACCGGCCCGCGCGACACGAACCCCTCGCCGATGCCGATCTCGTGGTCCCGGTCGAGCTTGGGCTTCAGGTGGCGGTCGATGGCGGCCTCGATCTGGTCGCGCCGGTTGGCGACCAGGTAGGTCACCTGCCGCTGGGTGCCGCTCGGCAGCTCCACCGACTCGACCAGCCAGCAGCCGCCCTCGGGCAGCGGCGTCTTGAGGCCGTCCTGGTCGGAGGGGCAGGCCGGCAGCTCGGTGCGCACGCCGTCGAGGATGGGCGACTCGTCGTCCGCGATCTTGAACTCCAGCTGGGCGGTGCGGCCGAGGAGCTCCTTGGCCTTCTCCGGGTCCTTGAAGCCCGGCAGCTGGATCTGGATCTGGTTGTTGGACTTCCGCTTGATGTCGGGCTCGCTGACTCCCCACTTGTCGACCCGGTTGCGGATGGTCTTCTCGGCCTGCTCGACCGCCTTGGCCTGGAAGTCCTGGATGACCTTGGTCTTGAAGGCGAACCAGGTCGCTCCCGCCGGGGCGCCAGCCGGCGCGTACAGCTCGGCGCCGTAGTAGTCCAGCACCAGCGACTCCACCTTGCGCGGGTCAGCGCTCTTCACCTCGACGCGGGTGCCGTCGGCGCTGGGGATGGAGGAGGCGAAGGAGACGCTCTTCTCCTTGAGGAAGTCGGCGATCTCGTCGGCCCGCCGGGCCACCTTGGCCTTGACCGCCCGGTCGACGTCCACGCCCATGGCCAGGTGGATGCCGCCCTGCAGGTCCAGGCCCAGGTTGAGGTGGCGCCGCGGGTTCGGAGCCCAGCGCGGGACGGAGGCCTCGTACTCGGGGCCGTTGCGCTGCTCCGGCGACAGCCGGAAGTAGAACCAGCTGGGGACGAGCTGGTAAAGGGAGAACAGGGCGACGGCCACCACCAGGCCGAGGCGCCAGTACCAGGAACGTTCCATCTACTTCTTCGCCTCCGCCTTGCTGGCCTCGGGGGGGGTCTCGGACCAGGCACCGCCCACCTGCGCCTTGAGGACCCGGATCTTGGTCCCGCCGCCGATGTCCAGGGTCACCACCCGGTCTTCCACCGACGCCACTCGGCCGATGATGCCGGACTGGGTCACCACGTCGTCACCCTTCTTCAGTGCGGTGAGGAAGGCCTGGTGCTTCTTCGCCTGCTTTTGCTGGGGTCGGAAGAAGAGCAGGTAGAACACCACCGCGATGGCGATGAAGGGGAAGAAGGTCATGAGGGGGTTCTGCTGCCCCTCGGGCGCGGTCTGGGCCAGGAAGGCCGTGAGGATAGAGTGCATTCTCGCTCCGGGTCAGGCGGGAAAAGCGCTGATTTCTAGCAACATTTCCGTGCCAGCCGCAACCTTTAATTCGGTGGGCGGGGCCCGGCCCGCCTATTCGACTCCGGCCCGGTAGCCCTCCAGGCGGGACTGCCGGAAGGCCTGGAAGCGCCCGGCGGCGATGGCCTCCCGGGCGGCGGCCATGAGGCCCAGGTAGTGGTGCAGGTTGTGGAGGGTGTTGAGCCGCAACCCCAGGATCTCGCCCGACTGCGCCAGGTGGCGCAGGTAGGCGCGGGAGAAGTTGCGGCAGGCGTAGCAGGTGCAAGCGGGATCGGCCGGTCGGGGGTCGTCGGCGTAGCGGGCGTTGCGGATGACGAGGCGGCCCCGCGAGGTGAAGAGCAGGCCGTTCCGGGCACAGCGGGTCGGCAGCACGCAGTCGAACATGTCGAGGCCCGCCGCCACCGCGGCGAGCAGGTCCTCCGGCCTTCCCACCCCCATGAGGTAGCGCGGGCGATCGGCAGGCAGGAGCGGCGCGTCGCGCGCCACCCCCTCCCACATCTCGGCCGGCTCCTCCCCCACCGCGTAGCCGCCGAGCGCGTAGCCGGGCAGGTCGAGGGCGGCGGCCTCCTCGACGGCGCGGCGCCGCAGGTCGGGGAACAGCCCACCCTGGACGATGCCGAAGAGGGCCGACGGGGCGGCCGGCTCGCCCGCCGGCTGCGCCCCCTTGCGCTCCTCCGCCAGGAGCCACGCCTGCCGGCAGCGCTCCAGCCACCGCTGGGTGCGCGCCAGGGCGCGCTCGTGGTGGGCGCGGTCGGCCCGGGCGGGCGGACATTCGTCGAAGGCCATCAGGATGTCGGGGCCGAGGGCCTCCTGGACCTCGACGGCCAGCTCCGGGGTGAACAGGTGCCGTGCGCCGTCGAGGTGGCTGCGGAAGGCGACGCCGTCGTCGCTCACCTCGACCAGGCCCGGTCGCTCGCGCCCGCCCTCCCCCTCCTCCCCGTCCCCCAGGCTGTAAACCTGGAATCCGCCCGAGTCGGTGAGCAGCGCTCCGCCCCAGGACATGAAGCGGTGCAGCCCTCCGAGCATGCGGATGCGCTCGTGGCCCGGACGCAGGAAGAGGTGGTAGGTGTTGGCGAGGAGGACTCGTGCGCCGAGCTCCTCCAGGTCCCGCGGGGAGAGCGTCTTCACCGTCGCCGCCGTCCCGACCGGCATGAACACGGGGGTCTCGACCGCGCCGTGAGGCGTCTCGAGCCGACCGCGGCGTGCGAAGCCGTCGGCGGCGAGGACCTGGAAGCGGATGGCCGGGGGCATCGGGGGGGGGCGCGAGCCTAGGAGGCGACGGCTCCCGACTTGGCCGCCTCGGCGACCAGGGCGCGCCAGGCCCGGCCCGCCCGGCCCTCGGAGATGATGCGAAGCCCCACGCTCCTCGACTGCTCCCCCTCGGCCTGGCTCCAGCAGACCACCGCGCGCGCCACCGCGGGGAGGAGGCCCTTGGCGAGCCGGATGGAGACCACGTCGCCGACCTGCGGGGCCGGGCCCTGCCACTGGACGGAGCAGCCGCCGTCCGAGACGTTGATGGTGCTGGCCGGGACCTGGGCGCCGTTGCTGGTCACCGGGACGGGGAGCGAGACGGCGAAGCGAGGGGCGCGCTCCCGGAAGGTGACCGGCTCACCGCGCGCCGCCATGGCGAGGAAGCGGGCGGCCGGGAGGCTCGCCTTTTCGACGGCCAGATCGATCCCGGGCGGAAGGGAGGGCCGCCCCATCCGCCGCACCAACGCCACCTTCCCGTACACGGTGGCCCGGATGGCCTTGCCGTAGATCCCGATCCGGACCGCCACGTCCTCCCCCACCCGCGTCTCGGAGAGGGCGGGGATGAACAGCGTGGCCGCTTCGGGCCGCCACCCCGAGAGGTACTGGGACGGCTCGAGGTTCACCGCCACGCTCTGCACGGCCCGCTTCATCTTCGACCGGATTGTACCTCACCCGCGGGACATCTCGCGGAGTGAGATCGGGGCCCGCTCACAAGATGGCCATCGCGTCGCCGTAGCTGAAGAACCGATAGCCCAAGGTGACCGCCTCCCGGTAGGCGGCCAGGACCCGCTCCTGCCCGCCGAAGGCGCACACCAGCATGAGCAGGGTGGACCGCGGCAGGTGGAAGTTGGTCAGGAGGCCGTCCACCGCGCGGAAGGCGTATCCGGGCCGGATGAAGAGATCGGTGCGGCCCCACCCGCACCTCAGTCCGGCGCCGTCGAAGGCCGACTCGAGGGTGCGCACCGAGGTGGTCCCCACCGCCACCACCCGCCCTCCCCGCCTCCGGCAGGCCTCGAAGGCGGACGCGGTCTCGTCCGGGACCCGGTAGCGCTCGGGGTGCATGCGGTGCGCCGCCAGTTCCTCGCCCCGGACGGGGAGGAAGGTTCCCGGCCCCACGTGGAGCGTGACGGTGGCGCGCTCGACTCCCCGATCCGCCAGGCGGGCCAGGAGCGACTCGGTGAAGTGCAGGCCGGCGGTGGGCGCGGCCGCGCTGCCGGGCTCGCGGGCCAACACCGTCTGGTAACGCTCCCGATCGGCGGCGGTCGGCGCGCGGCGGATGTAGGGCGGGAGCGGCACCTGCCCTTCCCGCTCCAGCGCCTGCTCGAGAAGGGGGCCCTCCCGGTCGAAACGCACGGTGAGAAAGCCCTCGCCGTCGGCCGCCTCCACCTCCGCGGCCAGCCCGCCGAAGGAGAGGTGGCCACCGGCGCGGAGCGGCTTCGAGGCCTGGCCCATGGCGCGCCAGCGGGGCCCGCCGAGCGGCTCGAGGAGCAGCAGCTCGCAGCGGCCGCCGCTCGCCTTTCGGCCCACCAGGCGGGCGGGGAGCACCCGGGTGTCGTTCAGGACCAGGAGGTCGCCGGGGGCGAGCAGGACCGCCAGGTCCGGGAAGCGCAGGTGCCTCGGCCCACCTTCCCGCCGCGGAAGGAAGAGCAGGCGCGAGGCGTCGCGGGGCTCGATCGGCTCCTGGGCGACGAGCGATTCGGGCAGCAGGTAGTCGAAGTCGGAGAGCCGCATCAATACATCTTCAGGAGCTCGGTGCGCGGATAGTAGCGGGAGAGGATGCGGCGGTAGTCCTCCCCCGCCTTGGCCCGGCCGGCCGCGCCCCACTGGCACAGGCCGGCCCCGTGCCCCGACCCCTTTCCCTCGAAGAGGAAGCCGCCCTTCTGGGCCCGCACCTCGAACTGCAGCGAGAACAGCCGGTCGTAGCCGAGCCGCTTGCGCAGCTCCACCGTCGCCACCCGAACCTTGCGCCTTCCGGCCGACACCTCCAGCGCCGCCGCCCGCCCGGTCGGGGTGCGCCGCACCACCCGCACCGCGGTGGCCGGGTCGCCGAGCCCGGCGGCGCGGCCCATCTCGGCGGCGGTGACCCGGAGCTCCCAGCGGAAGCGAGGCGAGGCCTGGCACCTCCCGCAGGCGACCGAGGCCAGGTAGGGCAGGTCGCGGCCCAGCGCCTCGCTCCCGGTCTCGGTGCGGCCGCCGCAGGTGGAGTGGAAGTAGGCCTCGATGGGCTGGTGGTCGTGCACCAGCACCTCGCCGCGGGTCGCCTCCGCCGCCTCCCGGGTCCTGGGGTCGGCGCCGCCCTGGCCCGGGTACACCTGGGCCAGCACCGTCGAGCCGAGGTCGTAGTCGCGGCCCACCGCCAGGGCCTCGAGCTTGCGGCTGAGGGCGTAGGTTCGAGCCACCACCGTCTGCGCCTTGAGCGCCTCGCGCGGGAAGGCCGGCGGCATCTCCGCCGCGGCCACCGCCGCCACGTAGTCCTCGAGCGGCAGGGCATCGATGACCTCGAGCCCGCCCGGGCCGCGGCGAACCTCCACCTCGCCGGAGAGCTGCATCGCCTGGTAGCGGATGGGGCCCTCCGCCGCGAAGGAGAGGCCGGCCCCCTCCACCGGGACGCCGTCGAGGAGCAGCGCCTCGCCCTCCAGCCGCACCTCGGCCCGGTCGGACGGGAGCGCCCGGCGCCCGGCCCCCTCGCGGAGCGGCTCGGCGACCAGGCCGCGCCCGGAGAGCTGCACCGCGGCGAGCCCGGTGGCGACCCCGATGCGGACCCGCTCCTCGGCGCCCGCGGCGAGGGGGAGCGCCAGCAGGGTCAGGGCGGCGAGGGCGGCGCGCGTCACGGGCAGATGCTAGGTGGGCGCGGTCCCGCCGTCCAACCCTCGCCGCGGGTGGCATTCGCGACCCCGATGGGATATGGGGTGCCCCCCGTGCGCCTCCTCGAATGGATCGTCGGGCTGATCCGGGACCCGGGCGCCCTCATCACCTGGGGCGGCTACCCGGCCCTGGCCGCCATCGTCTTCCTCGAGACCGGCGCCATGGTCTTCTTCTTGCCGGGCGACTCGCTGCTGGTCATGGCCGGGCTCTACGCCGCCAAGGGGGACCTCGACATCTGGTTCCTGAACTTCCTTCTCATTCCCATGGCCATCGCCGGGGATGCCACCAGCTACTGGATCGGCTCCCGCACCGGGCCGCACATCTTCAACCGGCCCCGGTCCCGGTTCTTCCGGCCCGAGCACGTCCGGGCGGCCCACGAGTTCTACGAGCGCCACGGCGGCAAGGCCATCATCCTGGCCCGCTTCATGCCACTGGTCCGGACCTTCGTCCCGGTGGTGGCCGGGGTGGCCGGGATGGGATACCGGCGCTTCGCCGCCTTCAACGTCATCGGCGGGACGGCCTGGGTGGCCTCGATGACCCTCACCGGCTACGTGCTCGGCACGCGCTTCCCGATGCTGGTCCGGCACATCGAGAAGGTCATCGTGGTGGTGGTGGTGCTCTCCATCCTGCCCGGCGTGATCGAGTGGGCGCGCGCCCGGCGCCGCCGGGCGCGAGCGACGGCTCAGCCCGGCCCGCCCGCGTAGAACACCTCGTCGTAGGGGCAGCTGCAGTCGGCCTCCGGCGGCTCCGGCAGGTGCACCCGCTCGCCGCGGTAGCTGCGGAACCAGTGGCCCGCGGCGCCGTCGGGGCCGAGCAGGTACTGGGGCTGGACGGTCACCTTGCCGGCGCCGCCCGGCAGGTCGACGGCCAGGTGCGGGACGGCGAGGCCGCTGGTGTGGCCGCGCAGCCGCTCCAGGATCGAGAGTCCGCAGGCGAGGGGCGTGCGCAGGTGGGCCGTGCCCTCGGCCAGGTCTCCCTGGTGCAGGTAGTAGGGCCGGACCCGCCAGGCGAGCAGGCGGTGGTTCAGGTCGGCGATGGTCCGCGCCGAGGAGTTCACCCGCCGCAGCAGCACCGTCTGGTTCTCCACCGGCACCCCGCGGTCCACCAGCCGCTCGCACGCCTCGCGGGCCTCGCCCGTGCACTCCTTGGGGTGGTTGAAGTGGGTCACCACGAAGAGCGGGGCGTGGCGGCGGAGCATGGCCGCGAGCTCCTCGGTGATCCGCATGGGACAGGTGGCCGGGGCGCGGGTGGCGACCCGGAGGATCTCCACGTGCCGGATGGCGCGGAGGCCGCGCAGCAGCCAGTCCAGCCGGTCGTCGGCGAGCGACAGCGGATCGCCCCCGGAGACCAGCACGTCCCGGACCTCGGGGTGGGCGCGCACGTAGTCCAGGCCCTCCTCGGCGCTCTCCCGGTCGAACCCGCCCTCCTCCCCCCCGGTGATGCGCCGCCGGGTGCAGTGCCGGCAGTACACGGCGCAGTGGTCGGCGGCGAGGAAGAGGACCCGGTCCGGGTACTTGTGGACCACCGCCCGCACCGGCCGGTGGCGATCCTCGCCGAGGGGGTCGCGCCGGTCGCCCGGGTCCGGCCGCCCCTCGGCCGCCACCGGGATGGCCTGCATCCGAACCGGGCAGTGGGGGTGCGCGGGATCCATCAGCGACGCGTAGTAGGGGGTCACCGCCAGGCGGAAGGACCCGGCGGTGGCCGCGATGCCGCGCCGCTCCTCCTCGGTGAGCCGCACCAGGCGGGAGAGGCCGGCCTCGTCGGCGAGGCGGTGGCGGTGCTGCCACCGCCAGTCGCGCCACTCGGACTCCGAGACCCCCGGGAATCGTTGCCGCCAGTCGACCATGGACCTCGCGCGGCGCCCTGGCCGCGCGAGCGCCGAGACGCTAGCGGCGCGGCGAGTCGAAGTCAAACCGCCGCCGGCGGGCCCGGGGGCGGCGTCCCGGGTCAGGTGCGCTTGACGGAGAAGACCCCGTCGATGCGCTCGATGCTCTTCATGACCGCGGTGAGCTGCTTGAGGTCGCCCACCGCCACCTCGAAGGAGTGGATGGCCCGCTCGTCGCCGGTGCGGACGTTGGCCTGGGCGATGTTGATGCCCGCCTCGCCGAACGCCTGGGAGATCTTGGCGAGCAGGCCGGGCCGGTCGGTGGTCACCACCCGCAGCGACACCAGGCGCTTGAAGTCGCCCTTGACGTCCCAGGTCACGTCCACCCGCCGCTGCGGGTCGCCGGTGAGCGCCTTCTCGCAGCTGTGGGTGTGGACGGTGACGCCGCGTCCGCGGGTGATGAACCCCACGATGGGGTCGCCCGGCACCGGGTTGCAGCACTTCCCGAAACGCACCAGCACGTCGTCGATGCCGCTCAGGCGCACGCCGCCGGCAGGGCGGCGGGCCACCTTTCGGAACAGCTCGGTGAGGCGGCTGGTGGGGTGCTGGGGCTCGGCCGACTTCTCCGCCAGCTTCTCCGGCGGCAACAGCTGCTTGAGGAGCTGCTCGGGCGAGACCTTGCCGTACCCCATGGCGACCAGCAGCTCGTCGCCGGTGTGGTGCCCCAGCGCCTCGGCCGCCTTGTCGAGATCTCCGTCCTTCTGGACCCGGTTGAGCGAGAGGCCGAACCGGCGCAGCTCCCGCTCCGCCACCTCGTGGCCGATCTCGGCGGAGCGCTTGTGCTCGGCCTGGCGGATGTGCTGCCGGATGCGCGCCTGGGCGCGGCTGGTCTTGACGTAGCCGAGCCAGTCCTTGGACGGGTGGGAGTTCGGGGAGGTGAGGATCTCCACCGTCTCGCCGTTCTTGAGCTGGTAGCGGAGCGGGACGATCTTGCCGTTCACCTTGGCGCCCACCGTGTGCTCGCCGACCTTCGAGTGGATGGCGTAGGCGAAGTCCACCGGGGTGGCGCCGCGCGGCAGGCTCTTCACGTCTCCCTTGGGCGTGAAGACGAAGACCTCCTCGGCGAACAGGTCCACCTTGACCGTCTCGAGGAACTCGGTGGGGTCGGAGAGGTCGCGCTGCCATTCCAGCATCTGCCGCAGCCACCCGAAGGTGCGGGCGTCCTTGGCGTCCAGCCCCTCCGGCTTGCCGTCCTTGGTCTTGGCCTCCTTGTAGGCCCAGTGGGCGGCGACGCCCTGCTCGGCGATGCGGTGCATCTCGCGGGTCCGGATCTGCACCTCCACCCGCTCCGCCTTGGGCCCCACCACCGTGGTGTGGAGCGACTGGTACAGGTTGGGCTTGGGGATGGCGATGTAGTCCTTGAACCGCCCGGGCACCGGCTTCCACAGGGAGTGGATGATGCCCAGCGACTCGTAGCACTGGGCCACGTCCTTCACGATCACCCGGAAGGCGACCAGGTCGTGGATCTGCTCGAAGGGCAGGTCCTGCACCCGCATCTTCCGCCAGATGGAGTAGACGTGCTTCACCCGGCCGTAGACCTCCGCCTCGATGCCCGCCTCCTGGAGCTTGGCGCGGATGACCTCCACCACCTCGGCCACGAACTTGTCCCGCTCCCGGGAGCGGCTGGCCACCCGCTCCTTCAGGTCGGCGAAGTCCTGCGGGCGCAGGTAGCGGAAGGACAGGTCCTCCAGCTCCACCTTGATCGACTGGATGCCCAGGCGGTTGGCGAGCGGCGCGTAGATGTCCAGCGTCTCGCGGGCGATGCGCTCCTGCTTCTCCGGGCGCACGTGCTCCAGCGTCCGCATGTTGTGGGTGCGGTCGGCGAGCTTGACCAGCAGGACCCGGATGTCCTTGGCCATCGCCACCACCATCTTGCGGAAGTTCTCGGCCTGCTTCTCCTGCTGGGTGTTGCCGGCCGAGAACTGGGACAGCTTGGTGACCCCGTCCACCAGGTCGGCGATCTCCTCGCCGAAGAGCTCCGAGATCTCCTCCCGGGTGGCGAGGGTGTCCTCGATGGTGTCGTGCAGCAGCCCGGTGACGATGGAGGCCTCGTCCAGCTTCAGCTCCGCCAGGATGCCCGCCACCTCCAGCGGGTGGACCAGGTACGGCTCGCCCGAGCTGCGGATCTGCCCCTGGTGGACCTTGGCCGAGTAGACGTAGGCCTTCTTGAGAAGGTCGAGGTCCGCCGCCGGGTGGTAGGAGGAGACCCGCTCCAGGATGTCGTTGAGTCGGAGCACGTTCGAAAAAGCCTATCTTTGCACGTCGCTGCGCCGCAAGTTGGCTGGATCTTTCGTAACGCTGGCGTCGAGGCCCCGCCAGGCCGGTCCGACCGCGCGACGCCGAGGCCGCGGACGCCGTCTCGCGGTAGGATGGCCCAGGCATGCTGCAACGGCGCGTTCTCTGGGCGTTTGCCGGCGTCGTCGCCACGACGCTCTTCGGCATCGCCGGGTACTACCTCATCGGGCGGGGGCGGTGGCCGCTGCTCGACTGCGCCTACATGACCATCATCACCCTCACCACCGTGGGGTACGCCGAGGTCCTGCCGGTGCAGAGCACCGTCCTGGGCAGGCCCTTCACCATCCTGCTGCTGGCGGTGGGGGTGGTCTCGGTCTGGCATTTCATCGCCACATTCAGCGCCTTCCTGGTCGAGGGCGAGATCTCCGGTCTGCGCTGGAGGAAGCGCATGGAAAGGTTCGTGAGGCAGCTCTCGGGTCACATCATCGTCTGCGGTGCCGGCTCGACCGGGATCCACTGCGTCCGGGAGCTGGAGGCGCTCGAGGTCCCCTTCGCGGTGGTCGACCGCCAGGAGGAGGTGGCCCGCGCCGTGACCGAGGCGCACGGGGGCGCGGCCGTGGTGGGCGACGCCACCCACGACCAGGTTCTCCGCGAGGCCGGCATCGAGCGGGCCCGCGGCGTCATCGCCGCTCTCACCGACGACAAGGACAACCTCTACGTCACCGTCAGCGCCCGGGCTCTCAACCCCGCGCTGCGCATCGTGGCCAAGGCCATCGACGTCCAGGCCGAGGCCAAGCTGCGCCGGGCCGGCGCCGACAGCGTGGTCTCCCCCAACGTCATCGGCGGCCTGCGGCTGGTGTGGGAGATGGTCCGGCCGGAGTCCACCACCCTCCTCGACGCCCTGCTGCGCAGGCGGGACCAGCCGCTGCGGGTCCAGGACGTGAAGGTCCCGCCCGGCTCGGCCCTGGCCGGGCGGCCGGTGGCGGAGCTGGACCTATCGCGGCGCGGGCTCCTGCTCCTGGCGGTGCGCGACCCGGATGCCGAGGGCGGGCGCCACACCTACAACCCCCCGGCCGACTACGTGGTCTCGGGGGGGAGCATCCTCGTGGTTCTGGGCGAGCCCGAGCAGGTGCGGCACCTCGCCACCCAGGCCGAGACGCCGTAGGTCTCGCGAGAGGTCCCGCGTGCTCCACTGCAGGCGTTGCGGCGCGAAGCTGGCGATCACCGCCGGCACCTGCCCCTCCTGCGGGTCGGAGGTGGAGATGGCCCGCCTCACCGGCATCCTGGGCGTGGTCTGCCGCCGCTGCGACGCGTACAACGAGCCTGGGGCCCGGACCTGCGGCGGCTGCGGCCAGCCGCTCGGGACGCGCTCCGCTCCCGCCGCCTCCTCGGCGGCCGGCGAGGCCGGCGCCGGGCCGGCCGCCGGATCCGATCCGGCCGGGCAACGGGCCGGTGGGGGCGGTCCGCCGCCGCCGGCCGGCGGCCGCGGAACGCTCCTGCTCGCCGCCGAGGCCCTGGCCTCGGTGCAGCGCATGGCCAACCGCCTCTTCGCGGCCGGCCGCGCCCGCGGCGCGCGGCTGGCGCTGGAGCGCGGCTCCGGGCCGGAGGGCGCCACCTTTCGCCTCGAGGAGGGCGAGTGGGCCGCCGGGCGGGCGGAGGGCCCGCTCGCCTTCCCGGCCGATCCCTACCTGGCGCCCTTGCAGGCGACCTTCCTGCTGCGGAATGGGGCGCTCTCGGTGCGCGACGAGGGCGCCCCCGGCGGCGTGTTCCTGCGGGTGCGCGGGCGCTGCGCCCTGCGCCCGGGGGACGAGTTCGCCCTGGGCGACCACCGGCTGCGCTACCGCGGGCTGCTCCCCCCCTCCCCGCCCCCCGGCCCGGACGGGACGCGGCGCGGCGGCTCGCCGCGCCCGCCCGAACCGGCCCTGCTGATCGAGGAGCGGCTCGAGGGGGGGCTCCCGGGGCGGGTCCACCTGATCGCCGGGCCCTCCGTCACCATCGGGCGGGCCGGTTGCGCCGTGAACCTCGCCGACGACCCCTGGCTGTCGCTGGCCCACGCCGAGGTGGCGGTGGCGCCCGACGGCGGCGCGGAGCTGCGCGACCTCGGGTCGGCGCACGGCACCTTCGTCCGCCTGCCGGAGCGCGCCGAGCGCCGGCTCGAGGATGGGGACGTGGTCCGCCTGGGCCGGCAGGTGCTCCGGGTTTTCCTTTCCTAGGAGGAGGAACGCATGGCCGTCGTCTTCGTCAGCATCACGCCGCTCGGCACCGGAACGCCGAGCGTCTCCCGCTACGTGGCCGGGGTGGAGCAGATCCTCCGCGGCACCCGCCTCAAGAACCAGCTCACCGCCATGGGAACCATCATCGAGGGGGACCTCGACGAGATCCTGGCGGTGATCCGCCGGATGCACGAGCACCCCTTCACCCAGGGCGCGGTGCGGGTCTCCACCTTCATCAAGATCGACGACCGGCGCGACAAGGAGCACACCATCGCCGGCAAGATGCGGAGCGTCGAGGAGAAGCTGAAGGGCTAGGCTGGGCTCAGCCGACGACCAGCACGGCGCAGGAGCGCGCCCCGTGGGCGCCGATCACCAGCGCCTGCTCGATGTCGGCGGTCTTGGACGGGCCGGAGATGAAGAGGCCGTAGCCCGGGCGCTCGAGGGTGAGGCGCCCGTAGGCCTCCTGCATGTTGTGGACGATGGAGCGCGCCGGCACCGTCAGCACCAGGTGCTGGGCCACCACGAAGACCGCCCGGTGCGGCCCCAGGTTGCGTCCCGGCACCCACACCGCCCCGTTCTCGGCCACCCCCAGCTCGCCCGGAACCACCGCCACGTCGATCCCCTCGAGCTCGTGCGGGTCCTGGACCGCGTCGAGGTTCACGTTGGCCCGCCGCAGCCCGGGGATGAGCGAGGCGACCAGCCGGGCGGCGCGCACCGCCTCGAGGCCCTCGAGGGCCGCATCGAGGCCGGCGGGGTCCGTCACCCGAACGCCCATCCCGCCCACGCCCTGCACCGACTCGAGGAACTTCGCCACCGGATCGGGATAGGCGACGCCGGCCGGCTCGGCCGGCCTCGCCACCGCGGGCGGAGCGGCACGGCGAAGAGCCCCCAGGACGGCGTCGCGGCCGGTCACGGCTGCCTCCGCATCATCTCCCGGAAGCTCTCGGCGGGCGCGGGTGGCAGCTCCCGCTGCCGCGCCCAGACCCCGCCCGGCCCGAGCCTCGCCAGCGCCGGCAGGCGGCGCAGCACCAGGCGAGCCATGCGCCCCGCCAGCTCGTAGAGCGCCGGGCGGCGCAGCAGGAAGCCCAGGAACCACATGGACAGCCGCTTGCCGGCCGCCACCTGCCCGTGCTCGGCCAGCGCGCCTCGCAGCGCCAGGAGCTCGTGGTGGACGTCGATCTTCACCGGGCAGACGTCGCTGCAGGAGCCGCACAGGCTCGACGCGAACGGGAGGGAGGCGTTGGCCCGGGCGTCGCGCTGCGGGCCGAGCACGGAGCCGATGGGCCCCGGGATGAGGTAGGTGTAGCTGTAGCCGCCGCTCCTCCGGTAGACCGGGCAGGTGTTGAGGCAGGCGCCGCAGCGGATGCAGGAGAGCGAGCGCCGGAAGGCGGGGCTGGCCAGGCTGGCGCTCCGGCCGTTGTCCACGACGACGACGTGGAGCTCGCCGCCGCGGATGGGCCCGTGGAAATGGGTGGTGTAGCTGGACACCGGCTGGCCGGTGGCGCTGCGGGCCAGGACCCGGAGGAAGATGCCCAGGTCCCGGGCGCGGGGGATCACCTTCTCCACCCCCATGGAGGCGATGTGCAGGGGCGGGAGGCTCGTGCCCATGTCGGCGTTGCCCTCGTTGGTGACCACCACGAAGCCGCCGGTGTCCGCCAGGGCGAAGTTCACGCCGGTGAGGCCGGCCTGCGCCGCCAGGAACTTCTCCCGCAGGTGGAGCCGGGCCGCCTCGGTGAGGCGGGTCGGATCGGTGAGGCCCCGCTCGGTGCCGATGGTCCGGTGGAAGAGCTCGCCGATCTCCTCGCGCTTGCGGTGGATGGCGGGCATGACGATGTGGCTCGGCGGCTCCTGCGCCAGCTGGACGATGCGCTCGCCGAGGTCGGTGTCCACCACCTCGATGCCCCGCGCCTCGAGGTAGGGGTTCAGGTGGCACTCCTCGGTGAGCATCGACTTGGACTTCGCCACCCGCGTCACCCGGTGCCGCTCCAGGATGCCGTGGACGATGGCGTTGTGCTCGGCGCCGTCGCGCGCCCAGTGGACGCGGATGCCGTTGGCGGTGGCGTTGCGCTCGAACTCCTCGAGGTAGTCGGCCAGCCGGGAGAGGGTATGCGCCTTGATGCCCGCCGCCGCCTCGCGAAGCTCCTCCCACTCCGGGACGGTCCAGGCCGCCCTGTCCCGCTTCTGGCGCACGGACCAGACGGCGGTGTCGTGCCAGTGGGTCCGCTCGGCGTCGGCCACGAAGCGGGCGGCGTTCTCGGGGTGTCCGTTCACGCCAGCCTCGCCCGGGAGAGGATCTCGGCCACGTGCATCACCTGGAGCGGCCTCGCCTCGCGGCGCGCCAGGCCGTCGAGGTGCATGAGGCAGGACATGTCGACCCCGGTGACCACCTCGGCGCCGGCCCGCTGGTGGTCGGCGAGGCGATCCCGGCCCATGAAGCACGAGACCGCCTCCTCGGCGACGGCGAAGGTGCCGCCGAACCCGCAGCACTCGTCCGGCCGCTGCAGCTCCACCAGCTCGATGCCGCGCAGCTGCCGGAGCAGCCCCCTCACCTTGTCGAAGGGGGGACCCACCATCTCGCTGGAACGCGCCAGGCGCAGCTCCCGCAGGCCGTGGCAGCCGTGGTGGAGTCCGACGCGGCGCCGGAACTCTCCGTCGACCTCGCGGACGCCGACCACGTCGGCGAGGTACTCGCACAGCTCGTAGGTCCGGGCCCCGACGGCAGCCACGTCCGGCCGCTCCCCGAGCAGCTCCCGGTAGTGGGTGCGGACCATGGAGACGCAGCTCCCCGAGGGCGCCACCACGTGGTCATAGCCGCCGAAGACCCGGAGGAACCGCTCGGCCAGGGGGCGCGCCTCGGCGGCGCAGCCCGAGTTGGCCATGGGCTGGCCGCAGCAGGTCTGCTCCCGGGGATACTCCACCTCCAGCCCCAGCTGTCGGAGGATCCGCAGGGTGGCGAGCCCCACCGCCGGGTAGAACTGGTCGACGTAGCAGGGGATGAAGAGTCCGACCTTCGGCATGGCGCTCCGCGGTGGGGAACGGGTAGTAGACTCGGACGCCACCGCATTTTCAAGCCGAGCCGGCCGCGCCCCTAGGACGCCCTCGCCGTGGTGCAGCGGTCCACCAGGAAGACGATGGACTGGTAGGGGATTCCGCCGTGGAGGGAGAGGCCGATCTCGCAGGTGCGGCTGTTGGAGTAGCCCTCCCGGCAGCCGTCGGGGATCCCGGGGCGCAGCTCGGCCAGGGCCGAGGCGTTGAGCTCCGGGTGGGTGAATCCCCGATCCCCGGCGAAGCCGCAGCACCCGATCCGCGGCGGCACCACCACCTGCTCGGCACAGGCCCGCGCCACCGCCAGGAGCTTGTCGCCCAGGCCCATCTTGGCGGAGCTGCAGGTGAGGTGGACCGCCACCGATCCCGCCTGCCGCTCGAAGCGCAGCCGGTCCATGAGGAAGCCGTGGATGAACTCCACCGGCTCGTAGAGCTGGAGCCGCGGATCGAGCGCCTTGCGCATTCGGTAGAGGCAGGGGCTGTTCTCGCACAGCACCGGGATCTCCCCTCCCCGGCTGCGCTCGAGGAGCTCCCGCTCCAGCTCCTTGGCCTTCCAGTCGGCGAGCTCGCGGAATCCCTTGGAATCGAAGCTCAGGCCGCAGCACAGGCTCTCGAGCGTGCGCGGGAAGAGCACGTCGTAGCCGGCCTTCCCCAGGACCGAGCTCATGGCCTCGAACACCGCCCGCTGCTCGGGATCGGCCCGGGCCGGCCCCATGGTGCGCACGATGCAGCTCGGGAAGTACACCACCGGGCGGCCCTTCCCGCTCACCACGTCGGTCAGGCGCGGCGCCCGCTGCGGCCGGGGCATCTGGGGGTTCCACAGCGGCAGCCGGCCTCCCGAGGCGGCGCGTACGGCCCGGGCGACCCCCCCCATGGCGGCGTCGCCCAGGACGGCGTGGGCGGCGCTGGCCGTTCCGAGCGCCAGCCGCACCCCGCTGCTCACCCCGGCGAAGCGCTCGGCCACCCGCCGCGCCCGCCGCCGCTCCCGGTCGGTCCGGGCCCCGGCGCGCAGCTCCTTCACGAACTCGCCGGTGTCGATCGAGACCGGACAGGCGGTGGCGCACAGCCCGTCGGTGGCGCAGGTCTCCTCGCCCTGGTAGCGGAAGTCGCGCTCCAGGCGGGCGAGCCGCCCGGGGTCCTCCCCGGAGCGCCGCAGCCGCGCCATCTCGCGCTGCGTCGCGATGCGCTGCCGCGGCGTGGTGGTGAGGTCGCGCGAGGGGCACTTGGCCTCGCAGAAGCCGCACTCGATGCAGCGGTCGACGACGTCGTGTGCGTGCGGCAGGGGCTTCAGCGCCTTCAGATGCACGCGCGGATCGTCGTTGAGCAGGACGCCGGGGTTGAGCAGCCCCTGCGGGTCGAGGAGATGCTTGACCCGCTTCATCAGGCCGTAGGCCTTGCTTCCCCACTCCAGCTCCACGAAGGGCGCCATGTTGCGGCCGGTGCCGTGCTCGCCCTTGAGCGAGCCGTCGTACTTCCGCACCACCATGTCGCACACCTCTTCCATGAAGCGCTGGTAGCGGTGCACCTCCTCGGGCGCTTCGAAGCCCTGGGTGAAGACGAAGTGCAGGTTCCCGTCGAGGGCGTGGCCGAAGATGATGCCCTCGGCGTAGCCGTGCGCCCGCATGAGTCGCTGCAGCTCGACCGTGGCGTCGGCCAGGTGCTGCATGGGGAAGGCGACGTCCTCGATCACCACGGTGGTGCCGATCTCGCGGGCGGCCCCCACCGCCGGAAAGAGGCCGCGGCGGACGTCCCACAGCCGCTCGTACTCCGCCTTCTGGTCGGTGAAGGCCACCGGCTCGAGGGTGGGGATGGCGGAGATGCGCCCCCGGACCTCCTCGACCTGGATCGCCAGCCGCGCCGTGTCGGGCGCGCGGGTCTCGACCAGCAGGGCGCAGGCGTCGGGGCCGAGGGTCTTCAGGATCGGCGGGAGGCCGGGCTTGGCCTCGACCGAGCGCAGCGACGCGCGGTCCATGAGCTCCACCGCCGACACCGGCCCGGTCTTCAGGGCCATGGTGGCCCGGGCCGCCTTCTCGATGTCGGGGAACAGCACCAGGGCGCTGGCCTTGTGCGGGTGCTCGACCACCGTTCGGTAGGTGATCTCGGCGATGAAGCCCAGCGTCCCCTCCGACCCGATCATCAGGTGGGCGAGGACGTCGATGGGGTCCTGGTAGTCGACGAAGGCGTTGAGCGCGTAGCCGGTGGTGTTCTTGATGCGGTACTTCTCGCGGATGCGGCGGGTGAGCGCCTCGTCGGCGGCGATCTCGTCCCGGATGGAGGCCAGGCCCTGGAGCAGCCCCCGGTGGCTCTCGGCGAAGCGGTGGCGCGACTCGGGATCGCCGGTGTCGACCAGGCTGCCGTCGGCCAGGATGAGCCGCAGGCTCTCCACCGTGTGGTAGCTGTTCAGGGCGGTGCCGCAGCACATGCCGGCGGCGTTGTTGGCGGCGATGCCGCCCACCATGCAGGAGTTGATGGAGGCGGGGTCCGGCCCGATCTTGCGGCCGTGGGGAGCCAGGGCGGCGTTGGCCTCCGCTCCGATGACTCCCGGCTCGAGCGTGATCCGCTCGCCGCCGTCGTGAACCGAGAGCTTCCGCCAGCCGCCGGCGAGCCGCAGCATCACCGAGTCGGTGACCGCCTGCCCGGAGAGGCTGGTCCCGGCGGCCCGGAACGTCACCGGGACCTCGAGCCGGCTGGCGATCGCCAGCAGCCCGGTCACCTGCTCGCGGGTCCTCACCTGGAACACGATCTTGGGGATGAGCCGGTAGAAGCTGGCGTCGGTCCCGAAGGCCAGGGTCCGCAGCGGGTCGCACAGCATCGCGCCCGGGGGCATGAAGGCCTCGGCCTCCTGCCAGAAGCGCCGGTAGCGCTCGGGCAGAGCCTGGATGTCGGTGGTCGGATCGCCGGCGCGCATGCCGTGGCTCCCGTCGCCCGGGCCTGGCGGGCCGGGCCGCGCCGCCGGGTCGGTCCCGGAGGGCTGCGGCCGCGGATTCTACCCCAGCGCCGCGTTGACCCTCCACCGGCCCCGGGGTAGAGGTCAGTCGATGGCGAGCCCGCCGAGGTGCCCGCACTGCGGCCGGGACAACGATCCCAGCTTCGCCTTCTGCCTGGGGTGCGGGCGCAGCCTGCGCGCGCAGGAGCCGGGACGGACCTGCACCGGCTGCGGCGCCTGGCTGGCGGCGGGCTCCCGCTTCTGCGGCCGGTGCGGGCGCGCCGCGCCGGCCGCGGCGCCCGGGCCGGAGCGGCCGCCGGCCGGGGCCGTGGCCTGGCGCGCTCCGGCGGCGGCGCCGGCCGCCGTCCCGCGCCCCACCGCTCCCCAGGCGCCCTTCCCCTCCCCCGCGGCCGCGGCGGTGCACGGCCCGCCGCGCGCCCTGCGCCTGGTGCTCGCCCGCCCCGACGGCCGGCCGGCCACGGTGTTCCCGCTGGCGGCGGAGGTGAACCTGTGCGGCCGCGGCGCCGGAGAGGTCCCGCTCGAGGATCCGGCCGTCTCCCCCCGCCACGCCGCCTTCTCGGTCCGGGAAGGCCGGGTGTGGCTCGAGGACCTGGAAAGCGCCTCGGGCACCTTCGTGCGCCTGAGGACCAGCCGGGCCCTGGCGCCCGGCGAGGAGGTCCGCGTGGGCCGCCAGACCCTCCGGCTCGAGCCCATGCCGCGCGGCGAAGGGGACGGCGCGACCGTCTGGGGCTGGCGCGATCCCGGCTACCGGTTTCGCCTGGTGCAGCTGCTCGAGGGCGGGGGCGAGGGCGAGGTCTTCCCGCTGCGTCCCGGGCCGAACCTCCTCGGCCGGGAGGTCGGGGAGATCTCCTTCCCCGGAGATCGCTACGTCTCGGCGCGCCACGCCAGCCTGGTGGCGGCCGACCGCTCCGTTGCGCTCGCCGATCTGGGCAGCTCCAACGGCACCTTCGTCCGCATCGCCGGCCCGGTGGAGCTCCTCCCGGGCGACCAGGTGCTCCTCGGAGCCCAGCTCCTCAGGCTCGACGCCTGATCGGGCGCGACCGGGGCCGGGCTCTTCCCCGGCCCGAGCCCGCCCCGCCCGTCAGCCGAAGGACTTCTCCTTCTGCTCCTGCTCTTCCTTGCAGCGGATGCAGAGGGTCGTGACCGGCCGCGCCTCGAGGCGCTTCATCGAGATCTCCTCCTCGCACTTCTCGCAGATCCCGAAGGTGCCGGCCTCGATGCGTGCCAGCGCCTTGTCGATCTTGGCGAGCAGGAACTTCTCGCGGTCCCGCAGGCGGAAGATCATCGACTGGGTGTACTCGCTGGAGGCGAGGTCGATCTCGTCCGGGAGGTCGTCGGTGTCGAAGCTCGACTCCTCGGTCAGCGTCTTGCGGGCCGAGACGAGGAGTTGCCGCTTCGACTCCTCGAGCATGGTCTTGAAGCGCTTGAGATCCTTCTTGTTCAAGCCGCCACCCCCGTGCCGGGCGTCCCGCGGGCGCAGCGGGACCCCCCGAAAGGAACCGGGAAGCTAGTCGCCCCTCCCCCCGATGTCAAGGAGGCGCAGCGGGCCCGGCGCGGGGTGGACATCCCCCGCCGGCTGGCCTAAAGCTCTCGTCATGCCGGAGGGAAAGCTCGACCGGGAGTTCGTGCGCGCCGCCCTCTCCCTCACCTCCCACCCGGACGTGGACCGCCTCCTCTACGTGGGCGATCACCCCCTCCAGACGAGCGACATCCGGGGCCGGCCCATCAAGAAGAAGCTGGTCTACGCGGTGACCTCCCAGGCCCTGGCCGACCAGCTGGCCGCCCGGAAGTTCACCGCGGTGGTCATCCCCCCCTACACCTACTCGCGGGTCGAGAAGATCAAGGTGGCGTTGGTCGCCTGCCAGACGAACGGGCTGGTGCGGGACGGCGACACCGTGCTGGCCCTGGCCGGCCAGGACCGGACCATGGACACGCTCTTCCGCATCCGGATCGGAGCGGAGCGGGAGGACGAGGAGGTCCGGGTCGACACCCTGGGGCTCCCTCCGCAGTTCAGCACCCAGGCGGTCGAGCAGCTCATCCACGTGGCGATGGAGATCGGAGCCCAGGGCTACGAGGGCCACCCGGTGGGAACCATCTTCGTGGTGGGCGACTCCACCGCCGTGATGGAGCAGAGCCGGCAGATCACCCTCAACCCGTTCCAGGGCGTGAGCGAGGCCGACCGCAACGCCATGGACCCTCCCATCCGGGAGGCCCTCAAGACCTTCGCCGTCCTCGACGGCGCCTTCGTCATCCGCGAGGACGGGGTGGTGCTGGCCGCCGGACGCTACCTGCAGGCCAGCTCGGAGGACGTCGAGGTGCCGCTCGGGCTCGGCGCACGGCACAGCGCCGCGGCGGCCATCTCCGTCGGGACCCGGGCGGTGGCCATCACCGTCTCCCAGACCACCGGGGCGGTGCGGGTGTTCCGGGCGGGCGAGATCGTCCTCGAGCTGCACCAGACCGCCCGGCGGATCTGAGCCGGCCCGGCGCCGCCCGCGCGCGAACGTGACCTCGAACCCGAACTCCGACGCGAGCGCCGGCAGCCAGCCCCGGCCCCTGCCCCTCGGGCTCTCGGAGGGCCGGGCCGCCTTCCTGCTGGTGGCCCTGGCGGCGCTGCTGCACCTCGCCTACGCCGGCGCCATCCCGCTCTCCCCCCAGGAGGCCTATTACTGGCAGTGGTCCCGCCACCTCGACCTCTCCTACTTCGACCACCCCCCGGCGGCCGCCTGGACCATCCGCGCCTTCACCGCGCTCCTCGGGAGCTCGGAGCGCGCCATCCGGCTCGCCGCCCTTCTCCACTCGGCGCTCTTCTCGCTGTTCTACTTCCTGGCCGGCCGCCGCCTCTTCGGCTCGCGCCCGGCGCTGCTGGCGGTGGGGGCGATGCTGCTCGTCCCCATCTTCGCGCTGGGCCAGGTGATCGTCACCCCCGACGGCCCGCTGGCCGCCGGCTGGGTGGCGGCGCTCTACTTCACCGTGCGCGCCCTCGACGAGGAGCGCGGGCCGTGGCTCCTGGGGGCCGGGGCGGCGGTGGGCCTGGCGTGCCTCGGCAAGTACACCGGGCTGCTGCTCCTTCCCCAGATCCTGGCGGTTCTCCTTCTCGACCGCCGCGGGCGGCGACTGCTCGCCGGCCCCTGGCCCTACCTGGGCGTGGCCGTTGCCGCCCTGGCCTTCGCGCCGGTGCTCGTCTGGAACGCCCGCCACGGCTGGGTGAGCTTCGGGTTCCAGTTCGCGCGCCGCGGCAGCGAGATGCGCTCCCTCTCGGCGGTCCTCGTCGGCCGGTTCCTCGGGCTCCAGGCCCTGGCGGTGTCGCCCCTGCTCTTCGCGATCCTCCTCGCCAGCGCCGCGGCGGCGGCGCTCCGCTGGCGCGAGGCGTCGATGCGCGTCGCCGCCCTCTTCTCGTTGCCGCTGCTCGTCCTGCTGCTGCTCGTCTCGCCGCTGCACTGGGTCAAGATGAACTGGCCCGCCCCGGCCTACCCGGCCGCGCTCCTGGCGGCGGCGGCCCTCCTCTGCGAGGCCCCGCACCGGTACCGGGCCCTGGCGGGCTGGTCCGCCGGCGTGGCCGCCTTCTGCTCCCTGTACCTGCACCTGGTGCCGCTCTGGCCGGCCCTCCCCTTCCCGGCCCGCGACGAGACCTCCGCCGGCTGGAAGGAGCTGGCGGCCCGGGTGGACGTGGAGCTGCGCCGCCTCCCCGAGCCGGGCTTCGTGGTCGGCTGCTACTACAAGACGGCCAGCGAGCTCGCCTATTACCTGCCCGGAAGGCCGGAGACCCATTCCGGCAACGTCTTCGGGGACAACGGGCTGCAGTACGGACACTGGTCCGGCCCAGGGGACCTGCTCGGCCGGCAGGGGATCGTGGTCCTCGACGAGCGGGATCCTGGCTGGTGCGAGCGGCGCGCCGAGATCTGCCGACCGCTCGATCCGCTCGAGCCGCTGACCGTCCGCCGCGGCGGCTCGGTGGTCACCGTCTTCCGCCTCTGGCGCTGCCGCTACCCGCCGGCGCTGCTCGGCCGGGCCCCCTGAGCCCCGGCCGCTCGCGCCGGCGACCGGCACACCGGGCGCAGGGCGCAGCGCTGGCACCGCTCGGCATCGGGCCGCGGCGGGCAGGCGCCGCTCATGCCCAGGTGGCAGAGGGCGAAGTCGAAGCGCACCGGGTCGCGGGCGTCGACCCGCCGCAGCGAGCCGGTGATCTCCTCGGCGGTGCGCCAGGTGGCGTCGCGGCGCCCGGTCAGGCCGAGGCGGCGCGACACCCGCAGCACGTGGGTGTCGAGCGGGATCACCAGCGCCGCGGGCGGTATCCCCCGCCACAGGCCCAGGTCGACCCCGTCGGGGCCGCGCACCATCCAGCGCAGGTACAGGTTCCAGCGCTTGCAGGCCCCCGGCAGCCGCGGGTCCGGGCAGAGGTGGTGCAGGCCGCGCCGGCCCCGCCGGCGCAGCAGCGGTGCGACCGGCGGCGCCGTGCGGATCTCGGAGACGAAGCGCCCCAGCGCCCGGCGCAGCGGATCGGCGGCGCCGGAGCCCGCCTCCTGCCGGTACAGGCCGGCCAGCAGGTCGCCCAGGGAACCGTGTCGCCGCCGCAGGAAGCCGGCGGCCGCGACCAGCGCTGCCACGTCCTCCGGGCGGTTGAACCGGTAGCGGAACCCGGCGAAGGCCTGCGGGGCCGGCGCGGCGGCGAAGGCCTCGGCGAAGGCGGCCGGCGACGGTCCCATGACCGCCAGCACCTGCTCGAGCCGGGGCTTGAAGAGGTCGGCGCGGCCGTAGGCGAGGCAGGCGGCGAGCAGGCCCGCCACCTCCGCATCCCCGGGGTCGCGGTAGCGGCGCGGCACCTCCAGCGGATCGAGGCGCAGCCGGGGCGCGGCGTCGAACTCGTCCGCGAAGCGCGCCAGCACCGGACCCAGCCGGGCGGCGCGGCGTTCCGAGAGGATGCTTGAGCGGCCGCGGGCCATCGGCGGGAGCTTAGCGGCCGCGCGGCCCCGGCGCAGCGCGCCGCCGGGACCGGCCGGCCGCGGACGGCGCCGCTCCACCGGGGCTCAGCGCCCGGCGTGCTTGGCGAGCTCGAAGACCAGGTGCGGCAGCTCGGGAGCGATGAGCTTCTCCCAGGCGAGCCTCACCGCGGCGGTGGAACCCGGCACCGAGAAGACCACCCGCCCCCGCCAGGTCCCGGCCACGGCCCTCGAGAGCATGGCGGCGCTCCCCACCTCCTGCCAGGAGAGCATCCGGAACAGCTCCCCGAACCCGTCCAGCCGCTTCTCGATCACCCCCGCCACCGCCTCGTAGGTGCGGTCGCGGTCGGAGATGCCGGTCCCGCCGTTCACCACCACCGCCTCGGCCCCCGCCGCGGCGGCGTCGGCCAGCGCGGCGCGGATGACCTCCGGCTCGTCCCGGACCACCCGGTAGCCGACCACGGCGTGGCCGGCCTCGGACGCGGCCCGCCGCAGGAAGGCGCCGCTCGTGTCCTCCGCCTCGCCGCGCGAGTCGGAGGCGGTGACCACGAAGATCCGGACGCTGCGCGGGCCGGCGCGGCGGTGCTCCTCATGGCCCATGGCGCTCCTCGCTTTCCGCCGGGGCGTCGAGGTCCACCCACGCCTCGCCGTCCCGCAGCTCCACCCGGTAGGCCGGCTGATCGTCGCACAGCCGGGGGCGGCAGGTGAGCGCGCCGGTGCGCACGTCGAAGGTCATGGCGTGGCAGGGACAGGCCACCTCGGAGCCCCGCAGCTCGCCGCACGACAGCAGGCACCCGCCGTGGTTGCACACGTCGTCGAGCGCCACGTACCCGCCCCCGACGCGCGCCACCAGCACGCGCCGGTCGCCGGGGAGCCGGTAGCCCCGCATCTCCCCCTCGGCCAGGTCGGCCCTTCCCAGGCGCTCTCGCATCTCACTCCCCCGGCCCGGACATGCGGATGTCCCCGCGGGCCTCCTCGAGCGCCCGCGCGATCTCCGGCGCGTCGGGAGCCCCGGGAGCGAGCGACAGGCAGGCCGCATAGTGTCGGGCGGCGCTGCGCCGGTCGCCGCGGCGAGAGTAGGCCATGCCCAGCACCTTGTGGGCCACCGGCCCCTCGGCGATGGCGAGGGAGCGGCTGGCGAAGGCCATGGCGTCCTCGATCCGGTCGTCGCGCAGGAGCGCCAGCGCGGCCTGGGCCAGGCTCGGGGCGTCGCGGGCGTCGAGCGGCCGCTGCGAGCCGTAGCCGATCGGGCGCAGCACCAGCGCGACCGTCTCCCCGCCGAGCTTGCCGACCGGCAGGCTGGTCTCCAGGACCTGGTAGCCTTCGGCGCTGGCGCGCAGGCGCAGGACCCGGGCCGGGTCCCCGGCCGACTGGCGCAGCGGCCCCCTGCCCGCCGGCTGGCCGTCGGCCTCCAGCTCCGCCTGCGCCGGCAGCACCTCGATGGTGACCTCGGGGGCCGAGACCTCCCAGGCCTCCCGGTGGGCGCAGCTCGCCGCGGCTCCCAGCGCGGCCAGGAGCACGGCCGCACGGGCGCCGCCGCGCTCTCGTCGTGGCAGCGGCATCTCGCCCTGGAAGGTATATATCCGGCGCCGTGCTCGACAAGTTTGCGATCGCCAAGGCGCTGCGCGAGGTGGGCCTGCTCCTCGAGGTGAAGGGCGAGAACCCGTTCAAGGTGCGGGCCTACGAGAGCGGCGCGCGCGCCCTGGAGGACCTGCCCGGCGACCTCGCGGCGGTGGTGGCCGCCGGCCGGCTCACCGAGACGCGGGGCATCGGCGAGGCCCTGGCGAAGAAGATCGCCGAGCTGCACCGCACCGGGCGGCTCGCCCTGCTGGAGGAGCTCCGGGCCGAGCTGCCCCCGGGCGTCCTCGACCTCCTGCAGATCCCCGACCTCGGGCCCAAGAAGATCGCCGCGCTGCGGGCGGCCCTGGGGATCGCCGGCGTCGAGGACCTGAAGGCCGCCTGCCTCTCCGGCCGGGTGCGGGCGGTGAAGGGCTTCGGGGAACGGAGCGAGCAGAAGATCCTGGAGGGAATCCGGCGCTGGGAGGCCCGGGACGCGCGGCTCCTGCTGTCGGTGGCGCTCGAGGGGGCCGAGCCCCTGCTGGCGCACCTGCGCGCCTCTCCACAGGTCCAGCGCGCCGACGTGGCCGGCTCGCTGCGGCGCTGGAAGGAGACGGTCGGCGACCTCGACCTGGTGGCCGCCTCCGACCACCCGGCCGCGCTCGCGGACCACCTGGCCGCGCACCCTCCGGTGGCGGAGGTCATGGCCCGGGGCGAGGCGGGGTCCCGCGTGAGGCTCGCCAGCGGCCTGCAGGTGGACCTGCGCGTGGCGCCGGCGGCCGGGTACCCCGCCCTGCTCCACCACCTCACCGGCTCCAAGGCCCACCACGTGCGCCTGCGCGGGCTGGCCCGCGACCGCGGGTACACCCTGAGCGAATGGGGCCTGGTCCGGCTCGCCGACGGCCAGCCGGTGCCGCTGGGCGAGGAGGCGGACGTCTACCGGGCGCTGGGGATGCAGTGGGTGCCGCCGGAGCTCCGGGAGGACCAGGGCGAGGTCGAGGCGGCGCTCGAGGGGCGGTTGCCCGAGGACCTGGTGCGCGCCGAGGACGTCCGCGGCATGGTGCACTGCCACACCCAGTACTCGGACGGCCGGGCCAGCATCGAGGAGATGGCACTCGCCGCCGAGGCCATGGGGATGGAGTACCTCACCATCACCGACCACTCCCCCAGCGCGGCCTACGCGGGCGGGGTCCGGCTCGACCGGCTCGAGCGGCAGTGGGAGGAGATCGAGCGGGTGCAGGAGCGGGTCCGGGTGCGGCTGCTGCGCGGGACCGAGTCGGACATCCTCGAGGACGGGTCGCTCGACTACCCGGACGCGGTGCTGGAGCGGATGGACGTGGTCATCGCCAGCATCCACTCGAGGATGAAGATGGGCGAGGAGGAGATGACCAGGCGCCTGGTGCGGGCGATGCGGCTCCCCCTCTTCAAGATCTGGGGACACGCCTCGGGGCGGCTGCTCGGGGAGCGCGAGCCCTACGCCTGCCGCGTGGAGGAGGTCCTGGACGCCATCGCCGCCTCGCGCGCCGCGGTGGAGGTGAACGGAGATCCGCACCGGCTCGACCTCGAGCCGCGCTGGATCCGCCTGGCGCGCGAGCGAGGCATCCGCTTCGTGGTCTCCACCGACGCCCACGCCGTCGCCGGCCTGCAGAACCTGCGCTTCGCGGTGGCGACGGCCCGGCGGGGCTGGCTCCGGCGGGCGGAGGTGCTGAACACCCTCGACGCCGGGGGCTTCGCGCGGGCGGTGCGGCCGGCGTAGGCCGCGCGGCTCGGGCCGCGCCGGAGGCGCGTCAGCGGCCCTCGGGACGTCCCGCCGGCGGGCACAGCAGATCCGGGGCGGGCTCGGCGCTGCCCGCGCGGATCTCCCCGACGAGCCGGCGCATCCTCTCCGCGTCCATGCGCCAGTAGTGGCGCTCCCCGGGGAGGTGCAGCAGCCGGTAGTGCCCGGGCCAGAGCGGATCCGCGTCCCCCTCCTGGGCCGTGCGGAGCACCACGTTGGGCCCGAGCTCGCACAGCCCGTAGCAGCCGCCCCGCACCAGCTCGCACCCGGAGGCCGCGTCGCCGGAGAGCGCGTCGGCCGCGGTCCGCTGGAGGTCGTCGGCCCCGCCGCGCCGGCAGTCGGGGCCCTTGCAGACCGAGAGGCGCAGTCGCTGGCGAGCCACTCTGCCCGAGTCTACCCCGGCCGGCCCGGGCCCCCGAGTTTTGGCCCTCGGCCCGGCGCCGCTCCGCGCCGGCGCTCCGCCGCGAACTTGTGGCCCCGGGTGGCAGCGTCTAGGCTCGCCGTCGCGTGGCGCGCCGAATCGTCTTCACCCGGCGGATCCAGATCCTGGGGCTCCTCTCGGTTCCGTCGGGCATGCCCCTCGGCTGGGTGTTCAACGCCCTGCAGTTCTTCCTGGTCGACCTCGGCGTGCCCAGGCGCGCCATCGGGCTCCTCTCGGGCGTCTCGGTGCCCTGGACCCTCAAGTTTCTCTGGTCCCCGCTGGTGGACCGCTACGCCCTCCCCTGGCCGGGACGCCGGCGGAGCTGGGTCATCGTCGCCCAGCTGGCCCTGGCCCTCGCCTTCGGCGGCCTGGCCGTCTTCGCCTGGAAGGCCCTGGCGGCCCGGCAGGCGGGCCAGCCCCTGGCCCAGGGCGCGCTGATCATCGGGCTCCTGGCGCTGCTCGTCGCCTTCCTGGGCGCCACCCAGGACATCGCCTACGACGCCTACGCCGTCGAGTTCCTGCGGGGCGACGAGCTCGCCGCCGCCGCCGGCACCCGGGCCATCTACTACCGCCTGGGGATGCTGCTCGCCGGCGCGGTGGCCGTCTCCCTCTCCGACGCCCTGGGCTGGCCGCTGGTGTTCCTCCTCACCGGGGCGGTGTTCGCCGCCTGCACCGCGCTGGTGCTGGCCTCCCCCGAGCCGGACGTCCCCTCGGCCGCGCCGCGATCGCTGCGCCAGGCGGTGGTCGAGCCGTTTCGCCTCTTCTTCCTCCGCTCCGACGCGATCCCGCTCGCCCTGTTCCTCGTCTTCTACAAGTTCGGCGACAACATGGCCGGGACGATGGTGAACCCCTTCCTCAAGGACCTGTGCTTCTCCAACGCCGAGGCCGGGGCGGCGGTGAAGACGGTGGGCACCATCGCCACCGTCGCCGGCACCGCCCTGGCCACCGGGCTCACCTCGCGGCTCGGGCTGGGGCGGGCGCTGTGGATCTTCGGGGTGGCCCAGGCCGTGGCCAACCTGTTCTACGCCGGCGCGGCCCTCTCGCGCGCCGTGCCGCTCGAGGCGGCCTCCTGCGGCGCGCTCCCGGCGCTGGGCGCGGCCACGCGGCTCTGGACCTACGTGGGCATCGCCTCGGAGTACGGCGCCCAGGGGATGGCGGCCACCGCCCAGGCGGCGCTGCTCCTGCGGGTCTGCGACAAGCGCTATTCCGCGACCCAGTTCGCGCTGCTGACCAGCCTGTTCGGCCTGGGCCGCTGGTCGGCCGGGCTGCCCTCCGGCTACCTGGTGGAGCTGCTCGGCTACCCGCTCTTCTTCGCGGGTTGCGCCACGGTGGCGGCCCTGCCGGGCTTCCACTTCCTGCGGCGGGTGGCTCCCTTCGGCCAGCGGGACGTGGCCGCCCCGCCGCCACCGACCGGCTGAGAAGGGCCCTCCGTCGCCCGGCTCACTTGCCGCGCGACTTGGCCTCGGCCGCCAGCGCGCGCACCGAGAAGCCCGGCGTCTGGCAGTACTCGTCGGTGGCCACGGTGTGGAACGGCCGGGCGCTGGCCCGCATCGCTTCCAGATCTGCCGCCGGGATCCCGGGCGAGGGCCGCCGCAGCCAGGGGTCCTGCTGGTAGGAGACGGGCGGGCCGCGGAGCAGCTTGGTCTCGTCGAGGTAGTGGCTCTTGCGGTCCCAGTGCGGCGGGGCGTGCTCGCCGGTGTCCATGCGGATGGCGTCCTTGGGGCAGGCCTCCACGCAGAACCCGCACACCACGCACCGAAGCTCGTCGATGACGAACTTCTTCGGATACTTCTCGATCGGGTCGCCCTCGACCTCGCCGGCCTCGATGTAGATGCATTGCGCCGGGCAGGCGGTGGCGCACATGTAGCAGGCCACGCAGCGCGGCTTCCCGTCCTCGCGCGGCACCAGGCGGTGCAGCCCGCGGTACCCCGGCGGATAGGGCTGCTTCTCCTCCGGGTACTGCAGCGTGACGTTGGTGGCCCGCGACCGGCGCTCGAGGATGTCGGGGTTGGGATCGCGCGCGAAGAACAGGTTGCGCACGAAGTGGTTGGTGACGATCCCGAGGCCCCGCATGATCTCGGGGAAGTAGAGCCGCTCGCGGAGGGTGACGGGGCGATCCTGGGGAAGCTTGTAGGGCATGGGTCAGTGTCCCCCGGCGTGGCCGGCGGCATGGGCGGCGTGTCCGTGCTCCTCGGCGGGGGCCCGGGCGGCCACCGCGGTGACGCCGACGAAGAGGACGATCTCGGCGAGCCCGATCCAGGCGAGCAACGTCAGCGACGGGTCGATCAGGATCACCGCGCCGGTGATGAAGACGTTGGCGATGGCGGCGGGCAGCAGCATCTTCCAGCAGAGCAGCTGGATCTGGTCGTAGCGGAAGCGGGGCAGCAGCCACCGGAGCATGAGCTGCAGCCAGGTGAGGAAGACCATCTTGGCGAGGAAGGCGCCACCCCCGACCGCCGCGAACCACAGCGGCGACAGGTTGGCCCGCAGCCAGCCCTCGAAGAGGATGGGGTGCCAGCCGCCGAGGAAGAGGGCCACCACCATGCCGGCCAGGACGACGATCTCGACGAACTCGGCGAGGAACATCATGCCGAACTTCATCCCCGAGTACTCGACGAAGTAGCCGACGATCTCGCTCTCGCCCTCGGGGAGGTCGAAGGGCGCCCGCTTGGTCTCGGCGAAGGCGCTGGCGAAGAAGATGAGGAAGGCGGCCGGCTGCAGCAGGATGCCGAGGGCCGGCAGGAACCCGAGCACCGGGTAGCCCTGCGCCACCACCATCTCGTCCAGGCGCAGGGTGCGGTAGGCCATCATCAACCCGACCAGCGACAGGCCCAGCGAGACCTCGTAGCTGATCATCTGCGAGCTGGCCCGCACGCCGCCGAGGAGCCCCGCCTTGTTGTTCGAGGCCCAGCCGCCGAGCGAGGTCCCGTACACCGCCACCGAGGAGATGGCGAAGATGTAGAGGAGGCCGGCGTCGGGCGAGGCCACCATCAGCGCCACCCGCTGGCCCAGCACCGTGACCTCCGGGCCCACCGGGATCACCGCGAACAGCATGAAGACCGGGGCGAAGGAGAGCACCGGGGCGAGCTCGAACATGAGCCGGGAGCGGGTGGCCGGGCTGGTGGCCTCCTTGGTGAGCATCTTGAGGGCGTCGGCGAGCAGGTAAGGCACGCCGCCCAGCGGGTTCCCGAACACCAGGATGCGGTTGGCCCCGATGCGCTGCTGCATGAGCGCCGACCACTTGCGCTCGGCCACCGTGAGCAGCGAGGCGGTCACCATCACCACCACCAGCAGGATGGTGAGCGCGTTGGCCACCGCGGCGCCGTAGCTGGGGGGCGCCCCGAGCTTCACCGCCACCCCGGCCAGCGCGCCGGCGGCGAGGTAGCAGAGCAGGGAGAGCACCACCATGCCCGCCAGCAGGGCCCCGATGGCGACGATCATCCCGACGGTTCGTTTCACGGGCAACCCCTCCTAGGTGATCCGGGCGAGCGCCGAGCGCAGATCCTTGTCCACGTCCTCGGGCACCCGCTCGCGGTAGCCCGGCAGGCGCCCGTCCACCGTTCCGGCGGCGATGGGCACCAGGCCCTGGCGCCGCGCCACCGAGGGCAGGCTGTCCCAGCGGAAGTCGCCGAGCGCCGCGCCGAGCCGCTTGCCCAGGTCCTCGAAGAGCTGCCGAGCGGTGGGCCAGCGGTAGAGGAGACCCAGCCCCTGCCCGATGGCGGCGGCCAGCGCCCAGTGCGGCAGGGCGTCGCCGCGGGGCCAGTAGGCCAGCTCGAAGCGCTGGGCGCGCCCCTCGAAGTTCACGAAGGTCCCGTCGGCCTCGCTGTGCGGCGCCGCCGGCAGCAGCACCGTGGCCGCCGCCGCCAGCCCGCCCTCGTTGACGGCCTGGACCACCAGCGACTCCAGCCGCGCCAGGGTGGCGACGGCGGCGGCGTCCGGCACCTCGGCGCCGACCGCCCAGACCGCCTTCACCCCGCCGGAGGCGGCGGCCCGGGCCAGCTCGGCGAACGGCTTCACCTCGAGCCCGAGCTCGCGCGCCACGATCTCCAGGCCCTTGCGGTTGGGGTTCTCGTCGGAGCGCTTGAGGAAGTCGTCCTGCCAGCCGTCGGGCCGGCCGCCGGCGTACACCGCGCGAAGGTGCAGGCCCTCCTTGGCCACCACCGCCGCCGCCAGCAGGTCCTCCAGGGAGGCCAGCGGCGAGAGCAGCACCGCCAGCACGCCCTGCTCGGCGTGGCCGCGCAGCGCGGCGACGGCCTCGGCCACCGCCGCCGGCCGCGCCGCCGGCTGCCCGGCCGCGCCCCGGCCCAGGCGCGCCTTCAGCGCCCGGGGGTGGTTCAGGTACTTGTAGGAGACCCGACCGGCGTCGCACATCCACTCCTGGTTCACGGCCTCGTTCTCGCGGGGCCGGTACCGGTAGGTGGTGTCGCGCATGTAGTCGAGGAAGGTGTTGCACCCGCGCGAGCAGCCGGTGCACACCGAGCGGGCCGCGCTCATGAACCAGACCCGCCCGCGGAAGCGGAAGTCGGTGGAGGTGAGCGCGCCCACCGGGCAGATGTCGACGACGTTCCCGGCGTACTTGCTGTCGAGCGGCTGGCCCGGGAAGGTGGTGATGTAGCTGTGGTTGCCGCGCATGGCCACGCCGAGCTGCGGCGCCTTGGCCACCTCCCGCATGAAGCGCACGCAGCGGGTGCAGAGGATGCAGCGCTCCTCGTCGAGCGTCACCGTGGGCCCGAGCTCGACCCGCTTGCCCTTCTCGACCTTGGGGATGTCGAGCCGGGAGGGCTGCCGGTCGAACTTCATGTAGTAGTCCTGCAGCTTGCACTCGCCGGCCTGGTCGCAGATGGAGCAGTCGACCGGGTGGTTGAGCAGCAGGAACTCGAGGGTGGCGCGCTGCTGGTCCTTCACCTTGGGGGTGTCGGTCTTGACCGCCACGCCCTCGGCCACCGGGATCTGGCAGGCCGGCATCAACTTGCCGCCCGGGGCGTTGGACATCTCCACCAGGCACATGCGGCAGTTGGCCGCGATGGAGAGCCGCTTGTGGTAGCAGTAGTAGGGGATCTCGACCCCCACCGCCTTGGCCGCCTCGATGACCGAGGTCCCCGGCTTGGCCACCACCTCGCGGCCGTCGATGGTGCAGGTCACCATCCCCGGGTTCTTGGGGGGCGGCGGCCCGGGCGGGGGACCGGCCGGCTTGGGGGGAGCGGCCGCGGGGGCGCTGGGCTTGGTCTCTTCGGCCATCGGTCCTTGCTCCGTGCGGGGGCGTTACTGCTCGGTCTCGCCGCCGATCATGTTGATGGTGTCGAAGGTGGGGATGAGGTCGGCGAGCAGCGAGCCCTTCACCATGTGGGGCAGCGCCGCCAGCATGGGCCAACCCGGCGGCCGCAGGCCGAGCTTGTAGGGGCGCCCGCCGCCGTCGGAGACCACGTAGAAGCCGAGCTCCCCGTTGGCGGCCTCGGTGTAGGAGTAGGCCTCGCCGGCGGGCACCTTGATGCCCTCCATGATGAGCTTGAAGTGGGCCATCAGCCCCTCGATGGTGCCGTACACCTGGGGCTTGGGCGGCAGGACGTAGCGGAAGTCCTTCACCGCGATGTCGCCCGGCTCCATCTGGTCGAAGCACTGGCGCAGGATGCGGTCGCACTGCCGCAGCTCCTCCATGCGCACCAGGTAGCGGTCGAAGTTGTCGCCGTTGTTTCCCACCGGCACGTCGAACTCGAGCCGGTCGTAGACCAGGTAGGGCGCGGCCTTGCGGACGTCGTAGGGCTCGCCCGAGGCCCGCAGGCACGGGCCGGTGAAGCCGAGCTCGATGGCGTCCTCGCGGGTCACCACGCCGGTGTGGCGGGTGCGGTCCATGAAGATGCGGTTGCGGGTGATGAGCTGGTCGATCTCCTCGCGGATCTCGACCACCCGGTCCAGCGTCCGGCGGCTCTTCTCCACCCAGCCCTCGGGCACGTCGCGCGCCACCCCGCCGATGCGGCAGTAGCTCGAGGTGAGGCGGGCGCCGCACAGCTCGGTGAGCCGGTCCCACAGGTGGTCGCGGGCCTCCATGGCGTAGATGAGGACCGTCATGGCCCCGAGCTCGAGGCCCATGGCTCCCACCAGGGTGAAGTGGTCGCACATGCGGTGCATCTCGGAGCCGACGACGCGCAGGTACTTGGCGCGGGCCGGGATGTCGAGCTTGCAGAGCTTCTCCACCGCCAGCGCGAACCCGACGTTGTTCATGATCGACGACACGTAGTTCAGCCGATCGGTGTAGGGGAAGCACTGGGTCCAGGTGACGTTCTCGCAGCTCTTCTCGAACCCGCGGTGCAGGAAGCCGATGTCCAGCTTGGCGTCGGTGATGGTCTCGCCGTCGAGCTCGGCCACCACCCGCACCACCCCGTGCATGGCCGGGTGGCTCGGGCCGAGGTTCACCACCATCCGCTTGGACGGGAACGGTGCCTCCAGCGGGTCTGGACCCGCCGCCGGCGCCGCCGCCACCTGCTTGACCTCGTTCGACATGCGACCTCGCCTGGGCGCTCCGGCGCGCCCCGCTGATGTCTAGTCCCGGTCCACCGGCCCAGGGCCGCGGTACAGGTCGGGCACCTCCCGCTCCGGCACGAGCGGCTGGCGCCCGCGCAGCGGGTAGTCCTTGCGCAGCGGATGGCCCACGAACTCGTCGTACATGAAGAGCCGCCGCATGTCGGGGTGGCCGGGGAACTCGATGCCGTACATGTCCCAGCAGTACCGCTCGAACCAGTCGGCGCCGCGCCACACGCCGGTGACGGTCGGGACGCTGGCGTCGCCCGACGGCACCTTCACCCGCAGCCGGGCGCGGTGGTTGTGGATGGTGGAGTAGAGCTGGTAGACGACCTCGAAGCGCGGCTCGACGCCGAGGTAGTCCACCGCGGTGATGTAGGGCGCCATGTCGAAGCGGAGCGCCGGGTCCTCCTTCAGGAACCGGCACACCTCGGCGATGCGCGCCTTGCTCACGAAGGCGACGTCGTCGCCGCCCACGCCCTCGTAGGCGTCGGCGACGTCGCCGGGGAAGCGCTGCTGCAGGGCAGCGATGACGGCCTTGGACATGGGTCTCTCTCGCTCGGGGGCCCTAGCCCGGCTCGGGGAAGAGGGGGAGCGGCCTGCGGTCGATGAGCTTGTGCGGCTGGCTCTGGATCTTCTTCTGGAGCAGGATGATTCCCTCCAGCACCTGCTCCGGGCGCGGCGGGCAACCGGCGATGTAGACGTCCACCGGCACCACCCGGTCGATGCCCTGCACCGTGGCGTAATTGTCGTAGAAGCCGCCCGAGCTGGCGCACACCCCGAAGGCGATCACCCACTTCGGGTCGGCCATCTGCTCGTAGATGCGCCGCAGGATGGGGGCCTGCTTGCAGTTGACGGTTCCCACCACCATCAGCAGGTCGGCCTGGCGGGGGGAGAACCGGGGCAGGGCCGCCCCGAAGCGATCCAGATCGTAGCGGGAGGCCGCCACCGACATGAACTCCATCCCGCAGCAGGCGGTGACGAAGGGGTACTGGAAGAGCGAGTACTTGCGCGCCCAGCCGAGACCGTTCGACACCACCTTCTCGAAGAAGCTCTGGGCCTCCTCGCGCCTGGTGGCGATCCCGGGGACGACGTCGAGCTCCGATGCCATGCTCACTCCTTGCCGGCGGCCCAGTCCAGGGCGCCCTTCTTCCACACGTAGACCAGGCCGACGAGCAGGGTGAACCCGAACACCGCCATGGTCACGTACCCGGGCCAGCCGAGGTCGTTCAGGAGGACCGCCCACGGGTAGATGAACACCGCCTCGATGTCGAACACGATGAAGAGCAGGGCCACCACGTAGAACTTCACGTCGAACCGCTCGCGGGCGGTACCGGGCGCCGGGAGCGACCCGAACTCGAAGGGGAGCGACTTCTCCTTGCTGGGGCGCCGCGGCCCGAGGACGTTGGCGAGGAGGAGCAGGACTCCCGCCATCCCGGCCGCCAGCAGGAACACCAGGGCCAGGGGAAAGTAGCTCTGCAGGGTGGTGAGCGGTGGCGTCATGGAATGGGCCCTGGAGCGCGAAAGTCGGGGCTCCTTAAGTGCCCTCGGCCTCCGGTTTTGTCAAACGAAATCGCCGCTTGACATCGATGTTCGGACGTATAGACTCCGCCACCTTCGCGAGCCACCCTCACCCCGGCGGAGTCTCGGACATGGGTTACCAGTTCGGCGCCGTACTCGCGCTTGCGGCCGTGGCCATCGGCTTCGCCGCGGCGCTCCTCACCCTCTTCCGGATCATCCGCCCGGACTTCCCCGAGCCCGACAAGGCGATGATCTACGAGTGCGGCGAGAAGCCCATCGGGCAGGCCTGGTTCAACTTCAACCCCCGCTTCTACCTGGTGGCCCTGGTCTTCGTGGTCTTCGAGGTGGACATCGCCCTGACCTTCCCGGTGGTGGCGGTCTATCGCGAGTGGGTCGCCGCGGGCACGCGGATGGGATGGATCGCCTTCGCCGAGCTCTTCCTCTTCACCGCCATCCTGGTGGTGGGGCTGGCCTGGGTCTGGGTCCACGGCGACCTCGAGTGGATCAAGAAGCTGGCGGTGGTGGAGCCGCCGGCCGACGCCAAGCCGAGCGCCCCCCCGGCCGCGCCGAGCAAGGCGGCCTGACGGCGCAAGCCATCGAATCGGCTACGGAAAAGGATCGGGACGCCAAGGCGAGGAGGCGCAGCGGAATGGCAGCGAGAGACAGCATGGACGCCGGCATGGGCGGCGACGTCTTCATCAGCCACACCAGCCAGCTCGACAAGCTCATCAACCTGGCGCGCGCCAACTCGCTCCACTACCTGCTCTTCGGGCTGGCCTGCTGCGGCATCGAGCTCATCCAGACCGGCGGCCCGCGCGCCGACATCGACCGCTTCGGGTCGGTCTTCCGCGCCACCCCCCGCCAGGCCGACTTCATGATCGTGGCCGGCACGCTCACCTACAAGATGGCCGAGCGCTGCAAGCTGCTCTACGACCAGATGGCCGAGCCCAAGTACGTGATCTCCATGGGTTCCTGCGCCAACTGCGGCGGCCTCTTCCAGCTCGCCTACTCGGTCTGCAAGGGCGTCGACAAGGTGGTCCCGGTGGACGTCTACGTCCCGGGCTGCCCGCCGCGCCCGGAGGCCCTCACCGAGGGCCTGCTGCGGCTCCAGGAGTTGGTGATGCGGGAGCGGTGGAAGGACAAGCGGCGCCCCTTCAAGGGCGCGGAAAAGCCGGGGGCGACTTCCGCCGCGACCGAGAGGGCCTGAGACAGGTGGCCGGATAGGCTCGCAACACCGGGCGAGCGCGCACGCCGTGGGCGGGCCGCTCGCCCGATTGACGTCCGAGGATCGAAACTGATGACGATCAACGAGCTGCACGAGAGGCTGAAGGCCCAGTTCGGCGACGCGGTGGGTCCGCTTTCGGAGCCGAAGATCGACCCGTTCGCCACGGTGAAGGCCGACCGGATCGTGGAGATCTGCCGCTGGCTCAAGCAGACCCCCGGCATCGAGATGGACTTCTGCGAGGACCTCACCGCCATCGACTGGCCCAAGCGCAACGTC
>Ga0079037_100000025_pt1 | contig 44190 bp, 36 predicted proteins | sample Mud3Dept4metaG_FD_71479 | JGI IMG/M metagenome (GOLD analysis project Ga0079037, IMG submission 71479) | Freshwater wetland microbial communities from Ohio, USA, analyzing the effect of biotic and abiotic controls - Mud 3 Core 4 Depth 4 metaG | ecosystem: Environmental > Aquatic > Freshwater >... | reverse complement strand
TCCAACAAGGACATCGGCTACCTGCCCGGCGACATCAAGTCGAAGATCAACCCCTACATGCAGCCGCTGTGGGACAACCTCAACATCATCAAGCACCAGTACGACGAGAAGGAACGCGAGTTCAAGAAGATCGACGAGATGGTCGAGATGGAGAAGCTGCACATCACGCCGCTCGCCTACATCCGCGGCCGCAGCTTCTCGAACATCATCTTCATCGTCGACGAGGCGCAGAACCTGACGCCGCACGAGGTGCGCACCATCATCACCCGCGCCGGCGAGGGCACCAAGATGATCTTCACCGGCGACATCTTCCAGATCGACACGCCCTACCTCGACGCCCAGTCGAACGGCCTCTCCTACCTGATCGACCGCATCAAGGGCAACCGCCTCTACGCCCACGTCAACCTCGACAAGGGCGAGCGCAGCGAGCTCGCCAACCTCGCCAGCATGATGCTCTAGGGGACAGCTGACTTCGGAAAGGGGACAGCTGACTTCACAGCTCGAAGCTGGGGGCGAGTCCCCCAGGGGGTCGAGCTGTGAAGTCAGCTGTCCCCTTGCGGCCACCAGCGTCGAGCTGTGAAGTCAGCTGTCCCCGAGCTGTGCCTTTTTTACACCAGGGTTGACATTTTCCACCATTCCACCTATCCTCGGGAAAACCCGGAGGTTGGGGCATGGCGCTGAACATCAAGAACGCGCAGGTCGAGAGCCTGGCCACCGAAGTCTCGGAGATGACCGGAGAATCGAAGACCGAGGCGATCCGCCGCGCGCTCGAGGAGCGCAAGCAGCGGCTCTCCTTCCAGGTCGTCCACGAGAACCGCGCCGACGAGCTGCGCTCGTTCCTCGAGCGCGAGGTCTGGTCCGCGATCCGGGCCCGGTCGTCCAGTCGCCGCCTCGGTGCTCGCTGACCTCACGCGCCCGGGAGGGCGACGCTGCCGTGATCGTGGACTCCTCTGTCGTCACGTCCATCTTCCTCCGCCGCCCCGGCCACGAGCGGCTCATCGACGCTCTCGCCGGGGCCGGGCGGGCCGGCATCGGGGCGCCGACGCTGGCCGAGGCCAACGCGGAGATCTCGCGCGCGACGGGTGCTGACCTCGAGGGCCTGGTCGCGCGCTTCCTGCAGGAGTTCGGGGTCGAGGTGGTGCCGTTCGGGGAGTCGCACACGCGCGCCGCGGTCGACGCCTGGCGCCGCTACGGCGGCGGACGCGGGCGGGCCGGTCTCGATCTCGGCGGCTGCCTGGTCTACGCCACGGCGCGCCTGGCGCGCCGGCCGCTGCTCACCGCCGACCCCCGTTTCGCGCGCACCGACCTCGAGCTCGCGCCGGTGCGCGCGGCGTCCTGAGACCGAACCCCGGGGCGCGCCGGGTCACCAGTCGACGGCGACGCGGAGGCGCCCGGCGGCGCGATCGGCGACCAGAACGTGGCCCTCGCGCCGCCCGAACAGGTAGACGTCGCGCAGGAGCTCGACGTCGCGGCGGCAGTACTCCTCGACCAGGTCCAGCCGTCCCGCGCGCACCCACTCGAGGCTCTGGAGCCCGTCCGCGGTCTTGTCCGTGCCCAGCGTCTCGCGCGCCACGTGGCCGAGCCCGACCCGGTAGCCCAGGCGCGCGCGCAGCGATTCCAGCAGGTCGAGGGTGGGCAGGGTGCGGGCGTAGTCCTCGCCGGTATAGCCGGAGAGCACGGCGTAGTCGAAGCGCCGGCTGTTGAAGCCGACCACCAGGTCGGCGGACTTCAGCAGCGCGACCAGGTCCGGCACCCCGGGCTCGCGGAAGGTCGCGAAGCGGCCCTCCTCGAGCAGCAGCGCGACCGCCACGGCGATGCCCATCCGGTGCGCCCTGCCCCAGCCCCCGACCTCCGCGGCGGAGCGCAGCGTCTCGACGTCGAACAGCACCGTCCGCCGCCCCCGGCCCGCCGTCAGGCGGGCGCCCGACGAGCCCGCGGTCACCGAAGCCACAGGCAAAGACCCTTCTGTCCAAGGCACGTCGCCCGCTTCGTCGCGGGTCCCTTGCTCGCCCGTGGTTGCGGGGGACACAGGCGAAAGACGTGCTGTTGAAGGGAGGACTTCCGGAACGGCCCTGGCGAGTCCGCGGGCGCTCCGCTTCGCCAGGGGCGCCACGCCCGCCGCCCCCTTCATTGGATGTCTCTCCGTCTCCGGCTCCTCGGTCGCTTCGGTCCCGGTCTTGGTCCGGGTCTCGATCGTCGCGCCCTCGGCGCCGGCGGCGAGCTCGCGGGCGAGCTCGCGCGCGCCCGCCTTGTCGAGCGGGCGGTTGCCGTTGCCGCACTTCGGGCTCTGCACGCAGGACGGGCAGCCGTCCTCGCACGGGCAGCGCTCGAGCAGCTCCGCCACCCGGGCGAGCAGAGCGGGCAGGTCGCGGAATGCGCGCGCGGCGATGCCCACGCCGCCGGCGTGGCCCTCGTAGACGAAGACGCCGGGGCCCGCGAGCTGGGGGTGGAAGGAGAGCGAGATGCCGCCCAGGTCGTTGCGGTCGCACAGCACCGAGAGCGGCAGCAGCCCGATCGCCGCGTGCTCGACGGCGTGCAGGGCCCCGAGCAGGCCCCGGCCGGACGCCGCGAAGCGAGCCTCGGCCCCCGGCGGCGCGTGGAACCAGAGACCGTGCGCCTCGAAGGAGACCGGCGGCAGGTCGAGCGGCTGCCGGTCGAGGACGTCCTGGCCCTGGTTGCGGCGGCGCTCGAAGCCCACCACACGCTCGGTCACCCGGAGGTTTCCCCACGCCGCGCGCAACGCGCCTCCGGCGAGCTCGGCCCGCACCTCGAGGATCTCGGTCTCTTTGTCCGAGAGGGGCGAGGTGTACCAGTCGACCTCCGCCGGCTCGACCTCGACGCGCCGGCCCTCGAGGTCGAGCGCGCGCACCGCGAACGACCGTCCGCCGTGCAGGTAGATCGCGCCCGGATGGCACTCCGAAAAGACGCGCGCGCCGTCCACCAGCCCCACCGTGGCGCCCGAGCCCGCGCGCTGGATGGTGAAGCTCGCGCCCGAGCCGCGCAGCGAGACGTCGCGCGTCGGGCGCCGCACCGTAGAGACGATCTCCGACCCGTCGGCGCTGCGCGCCAGCCTTCCCTCGCGCAGCAGCTCCCCCACCACGGGCGCGAAGCGCTCGAGCAGGGCGCCGTCGTCCACCGGCGAGAGCGGGCGCTCCACCGCCGCGCACACCAGGTGCTGGCGCGCGACCAGCTCGTTGTCGGGATCCACCACCAGCCGCTCGAGCGGCCGCTCGAGGAGCTGGCCCGGGTGATCGAGCAGCCACTGGTCGAGCGCGTCGGGAAGCGCCACGAGCACGGTGATCGAGGGCCGCCCCGAGCGGCCGACCCGCCCGGAGCGCTGCCAGGTCGCCATCGCGCTGCCCGGGTAGCCGACCAGCACGCAGGCGTCGAGACCCCCGACGTCGATGCCCAGCTCGAGCGCGGAGGTCGACAGCACGCCGTCGAGCTCCCCGGCGAAGAGCCTCCGCTCGATCTCGCGCCGCTCCTCGGGGAGGAAGCCGGCGCGGTAGCTGCGCACGCGCCGCGCCAGCTCGCGGTCGCGGCGCGCCAGCCAGGTCCAGAGCAGCTCCGTGATGCGCCGCGCCTTGGTGAAGGCGATCGTCTTCTGGCCCGAGGCGATGAGGGTCGAGAAGACGTCGAGCGTGGTCGTGTACGGGCTCGCGAGCGGGCGCACGAGCAGGAAGCGGCGCGCCTCGCGCGGCGCGCCCGAGCTCGAGATCCACCGGAACGGAGCGCCCGCCAGCGCGGCCGCGAACTCGTCGGCGCCGGCCGCGGTGGCCGACGCCGCGACGAAGCAGGGACGCGCGCCGAGCGCTCGCGCATGACGCAGCAGGCGCGCCAGGACGTGGTGGAGGTGGCAGCCGAACACGCCGCGATAGGCGTGCAGCTCGTCGAGCACGATCCAGCGCAGGTCGCGCAGGTACTCGCTCCACGCGCCGGCGTGCGGCAGCAGGCCGAGATGGAGCATGTCCGGGTTGGTGATCAGCACGCGCGGCGGACGGCGCCGGATCCGTGCCCGCTCGTGCGCCGGCGTGTCGCCGTCGTAGATCGCGCAGCCGGCGCTCTCCTCGTCCAGGCCGGCCGCGGCGGCGAGCGCCGTGAGCTTGGCGCGCTGGTCCTGGCCGAGCGCCTTGAGCGGGAACAGGAACAGCGCGCGTCCGCGCCCTCCGGCGAGCGCCTCCTCGAGCACCGGAAGCTGGAAGATCAGCGACTTGCCGGAGGCGGTGGCGGTGGTGACGAGCACGTTGTCGCCCGCCCGTGCCGCCGAGATCGCCTCGGCCTGGTGGCTCCACAGCCGCGCGGCTCCCGCGGCCGCCAGCGCGGCCGCGAGCGGGGCGGCGAGGGGCGGCACCAGCGCACCGAAGCGCGCCGGCTCGGGCGGCAGCTCGAGCTCGGCGACGAGCTCCGCGCCGAGCCGGGAGCGCAGGGCCTCGAGCGCCGCTGCGAGCGGATCGGCGGCGCGGTTCACCGCGCGGCCGCGCCGGGGCCGCTCCCGGGCTCGGGGTCGATTCCGGCCGCCCGGCCGCGGCGCGTCCGCCGCTCGCCCAGGACGCGGTACCGATGTGGCTCGAGCCGCAGCCCGGCCTGGTCGCGCGCGTAGCGCACCACCAGGTCGATCGCCTCGTCGGGCGAGTCGGTGAGCGTGAGGCGGTCCACGTCGGAGGCCTGGATCGTCCCCGCCGCCACCATCGTCCCGCGCATCATGTCGAACAGCGGCTGCCAGTACTCGCGTCCCATCAGTACGAGCGGGAAGTTCGCGATCTTGCCGGTCTGGATCAGGGTCGCGGTCTCGAACACCTCGTCGAGCGTGCCGAACCCGCCGGGCAGGACCACGAAGCCGTACGAGTACTTCACCAGCATGACCTTGCGCACGAAGAAGTAGCGGAACTCGACGAAGCGGTCGACGTAGGGATTCGGGCTCTGCTCGTGCGGCAGCTCGATGTTGCAGCCCACCGAGCGCCCGCCCGCCTCGCGCGCGCCGCGGTTGGCGCCCTCCATCACCCCGGGTCCGCCGCCGGTCATGACGGTGAAGCCCTGGGCCGCGAGACGCCGCCCCATCGTGCGCGCGAGCTCGTACCAGCGGTGCCCCTCCGGGAAGCGCGCCGAGCCGAAGACCGTGACGCAGGGGCCGACGAAGTGCAGCGTGCGGAAGCCGCGCACGAATTCGAGGAAGATGCGATTCAGTCGGGAGAGCTCGAGCACCCGCCAGGATGGACCCTCGAGGAACTGCTTCTCGTCGTGGCTGCGCGACCCCTTGCCCCAGGCGCGCTCCGGCGGTTTCACGCGCGGCAGTGTAGCAGTAGAGCTCCGGCGTCCCGGTGCGCTAGGCTGCCGCGCTTTCGCAGCGCCGCAGCCGAAAGCGCCCCGAGCGCAGGAGCCGAATTCGATGCCCGAACCGCGTCCCGACTCCGGCCGTGATGCCGACTTCCAGCCCGACGAGGCCGCCCGATCGCTGGCGACCCGGCTCGCCTACCTGCCGCCCGAGGAGGCCGCGGCCGCGCTCGCGGGCGAGCCCGCCGAGCGCGCCGGCAGCGCGCTCGCGCTGCTCACGCCCGCGACCGCAGCGGAGATCCTGTGGGAGCTCGAGCCGGGGGCGCGCACCCGCGTCGCGGCGGCGGCGCCCGGCGGCCGCGGCGCGCAGTGGCTGCTGGTCGAGAGCTGGGAGGAGGGCACGATCGGCCGCCTCATGGACCGGCCGCTCGCCCTGTTCCGTCCGGACACCACGGTCGGCGAAGCGATCGACCGGCTGCGCGAGCTCACGCGCAAGGCGCACATCGTCTACGGCTTCGTCACCGACGACGCCGGGCGGCTGGTCGGCGTGTTCGCGTTCCGCGAGCTGCTCTTCGCGCGCGCGGAGCAGCCGCTCTCCGAAGTGATGGTGCGCGAACCGTTCGCGCTGCGCCCGGAGCTCACCGTGATCGAGGCGGCGCGCGAGGTGGTCACCCTGCACGTGCCGGCCTATCCGGTGTGCGACGCCGAGCGGCGCCTGATCGGCATGGTGCGCGGACGCACGCTGTTCGAGCAGGAGGCGATCGAGATCAGCGCCCAGGCCGGCAGCCTGGTGGGCGTCGACAAGGAGGAGCGCTTCGCCACGCGCTGGCCGCGCAGCCTCAAGTTCCGTCATCCCTGGCTGCAGCTCAACCTCTTCACCGCCTTCCTGGCCGCGGGCGTCGTCGCGTTCTTCCAGGACACCATCGACCAGATCGTGGTGCTCGCCATGTTCCTGCCCGTGCTCGCCGGACAGTCGGGAAACACCGGCTGCCAGGCGCTCGCGGTGACGCTGCGCGGTCTCACCCTGGGCGAGCTCGACCCGCGCTCCCATCGCCGCCTGCTCGCCAAGGAGGCCTGGCTCGGACTGCTCAACGGCGCCCTGGTCGGCGTCGTCGCGGGCGGCGGCATGGTGTTCGTGGCCTCGAGCCAGGGCCACGCCGACGCCTGGACGCTGGGCGCCGTCGTGCTCGCCGCGATGACCGGCAGCTGCGTGATCAGCGGCGTCTCCGGCGCTCTGGTGCCGCTCACCCTGCGCCGCCTGGGCGCCGACCCCGCCACCGCGTCGAGCATCTTCCTGACCACCGCCACCGACGTGGTGAGCATGGGCCTGCTGCTCGGCCTGGCGACGCTGCTGCTGCGCTGAGGCGCTCCCCGGGGCGCCGATCGGGTACGCTCTTGCGATGGACCCCAGAGCCCCACGCCCCGCACACGCCCGCCCGGAGCGCTCGCGCCGCTCCCGCGCGGCCCGCGCCCTGGCCGCGAGCGCCCCGCTCGCCCTCCTCGTCGTCGCCCTCGCCGCCGCGTGCGGCGGCGAGAAGCGGGCGCCGGCCGCCGGACCCGACGCCACCTACGCCGTGCGCGGCGAGATCGTGCGCCTGCCCGCCGAGGGCTCGCGCGAGATCTGGATCCGGCACGAGCCGATCCCGGACTTCAAGAACGTGTCCGGCGAAGTGGTCGGCATGGACTCGATGACGATGCCCTTCACCCTCGCCGCCGGCGAGAGCCTCGAAGGCCTGGCGGTCGGCGCGCGCGTCGGGTTCCGGCTGGAGATGCGCTGGAGCGGCGGTCCGCCCGCCGCGGTCAGCGCACTCGAGCCGCTGCCGGCAGACACGCGGCTCTCCTTCGATCCGCCCGCGGGCGAGGATCAGGGGGGCGAAACGCCCAGGTGAGCGGCGGCGCGCAGGAGCGCCACGACCGACTTGCCGTCGTCGATGCCCCCGGTGAGCGCGCGCGTCAGCGCCTCGCCGAACGGCAGGGGCTCGAGCGCGAGCGCTTCGTCGTCCTGCAGAGCCTGGCGGCCGGGCTCGAGCCCGCGCGCCAGGTAGAGCCAGATGCGCTCGTCGGTGAAGCCGGGGGTGGTCCAGATCCAGCCCAGCGGCACGAGCTCGGCGGGCCGGAAACCGGTCTCCTCCTCGCACTCGCGCGCCGCGCACGCCTCCGGCGTCTCGCCCGGATCGAGCTTGCCGGCCGGGACCTCGAGCAGCCAGTGGCCGCCGGTGGCGTGCCGGTACTGGCGCACGAGCAGGACCCGGCCGGAGTCGTCGATCGGCACGATCGCCGCCGCGCCCGGGTGGCGGACGAGCTCGAGCGTCGAGCGCCGCCCGCCGGGCAGCTCGATCTCCTCGACGCGCAGCGAGATCACGCGCCCGTCGTGGATCGGGCGCGTGGCGAGCACGCGCGCGCGGGCGCGCCCGTCGTCCCCGGTCCCGGCTCGCTCGGAGGTCATACGCGGATTCTGGCACGCGCGCGCGGATAGACTGCGCGGGTGAGCCCGCCGCTCTGGATCGACCGCCCGGCCGAGCTCGAAGCGGCGGCCGCGCGCTGGCTCGCGGCCCCCGAGATCGCCCTCGACACCGAGTTCGTCTTCGAGCGCACCTTCCGCGCCCGCCTCGGCCTGATCCAGGTCGGCGCCGGCGGTGAGATCGCGCTCGTCGACGCCGTCGCGCTCGCCGATCTCGCTCCGCTGCGCGCCGTGCTCGAGGCGCCGGGCGCGCGCAAGCTGCTCCATGCCGGTGCCGGAGACGTCGAGGTCCTGCGCCGCGCCGCCGGCGCTGCGCCCAGGCCGCTGCTCGACACGCAGATCGCCGCCGCCTTCGCCGGGCTGGGACCGGCGCTCTCCTACGCCGCGCTGGTCGAGACCCTGACCGGCGTCGTGCTCGCCAAGCACGAGACGCGCACCGACTGGCTGCGCCGCCCGCTGGCGCCCGAGCAGCTCCGCTACGCGGCCGAGGACGTCGAGCACCTGCCGGCGGTGGCGGCGGAGCTCGGCCGCCGGCTCTCGGCGCTCGGGCGGCTGGAGTGGGCGCTCGAGGATTCCGCCGCGATGGCCGCCGGGGACTCCGAGCCGGGCGGCGAGGAGAGCCTCCTGCGCCGGCTGCGCGGGCTGGATCGCCTGCCGCCGGGCCCGCGGCGGCTGGCGCGCGCGCTCGCGCTCTGGCGCGAGCGCGAGGCGGAACGGCTCGACCTCGCGCGTCCGTTCCTGATGCGCGACGAGACGCTCGTCGCCCTCGCCCGCCGCCCCGGCGTCACGGCCGCCGAGCTGCCGAAGCTGCCCGGCTACGACCGGCGCCGCCACGCGCAGCACGCCGCGCTCTGGCTCGAGGCCCTGGCCGCAGCCGCCGTCGCGGGCGAGGAGGGAGAGGGGTCCGTCGAGCCGCTCCCCGACCGGCCGCGCGTCCCGCTCGAGCGCCTGAAGAGTGTCGGTCACGCGCTGGCGGAGACCGTCGCGCACCGCGCCGCGGAGCTCGGGCTGCCGCCCGAGCTGCTCCTGTCGCGGCGGCAACGCGACCGCCTGCTGCGCGCCTGGGACGGGTCCGGTCCGCTCTCGGCGTCGCTGCGCGGCTTCCGGCGCGCTCTGCTCGGCAGCGAGCTCGACGCCCTGATCGCGCCCTGACCGCCGCGCCCTGACCGCCGCGGCGGACGCCGGCGCCGTTCAGATGCGGACGACGTTGCGGGCCTGCAGGCCCTTCTGACCCTCGACCACCTCGAAGCTCACCCGGTCCCCCTCGTTCAACGAGCGATAGCCCTCCGAGAGGATCGCGGTGTAGTGGACGAAGACGTCCGGGCCGTTCTCGCGCGAGATGAAGCCGTATCCCTTCTCGTTGTTGAACCACTTGACGGTGCCCTGCTCGGTCATGCCCTGCTCCTTGCCGCCGCTGCGGCGGTTGACGGGATCCGGCGCCCGGAACGGCCGCCGGTGGATGCGGCCCGGGAAGGGGCCACGCTTGCGCGAACGGGACTCACGTCCGTGGGAGGAGAGTGCGGAGGAGCGTGCTCGGGCTGCTCAAGTCGAGGATTGCGGCGGAGCCTGCCACAGATCGGAGGCGCCGGCAAGCGAGAGACCGGTCGCGGCGAGCGCGCCGCGGAAGTCGTCCGGCGGCGGCGCCTCGAAGCGCGCGGGCTCGAGGCCCGGCACCTCCAGCCGCCAGGCGTGGAGCAGCGCGCGCCCGGGATCGAGCGCGCTCCTCAGCGCGGCGTCGCGCACGCCGCGGTGGCGCGGACCGCCGTAGAGGTCGTCGCCGACGATCGGATGTCCCGCCGCCGCGAGGTGCACGCGCAGCTGGTGCGTGCGCCCGGTGCGCGGCCACAGCGCCACCAGGGCGACGTGGGCGGCGGCGTCCACCACCAGGTAGTCGGTGCGCGCCGCACGCCCGTGGGGGTCGGGGCGCATGCGCCGGCGGTCCGCGCGGTCGGGGCCGAGCGCGCTCCGGAAGCTCCCCCGCCGCGGGCGCGGCTTGCCCCACACCAGCGCGAGGTAGAGCTTGGTCACCCGCCGCTCGGCGAAGGCGGAGGCGAGCTCGCGGTGGATCTCCGCGTCGAGCGCGATCAGCACCAGGCCGCTGGTCGGCGCGTCCAGCCGGTGGACGAGCCGCAGCTCGCGCGGCGCGAGCATCTCGCGCTCGCCGGCCGGCAGCGCCGCCACCAGCCGGCGCGCCGCCTGGTCCGCGGGCGCCGAGGGCGGCGTGGCGAGCGACAGCCCGGCCGGCTTGTCGAGCGCGGCGAAGCGGTCGCCGAGATGGACCACGCGTGCGGCCGGAGCGCTCAGTGGCGCAGCCCTCCGACGAAGTAGGCGAGGCAGGCCACGGCGAGCAGCCAGGCGGCGGGCCGGAGCTCGCGCCCGCGACCGGCAGCCGCCCGCGCCAGCGGCGCCGCGAGCAGGCCGGCCGCGAGTCCGTTGGCGATGTTGTAGGTGAACACCGTGAGCGCGATCGTCGCGAAGGCCGGGATCGCCTCGGCCAGGTCGCCGAACTCCACCTCGCGCGCCGAGCGCAGCATCAGGATGCCCACCGTCACCAGGGCCGGCGCGTAGACGAACGGCATCGCCTGGAGGGCGCGCGCGATCGGCACGACGAAGAGCGCCACCACGAACCACCCCGCGGTGACCAGCGCGGCGAGACCGGTGCGCGCGCCGTCGCGCAGGCCGGTCGCGGACTCGATGTAGGCGCCCGAGGTCGAGGTGCCGACCACGGCGCTCGCCATCGACGCCAGCGCGTCGACCGCCATCGGGCGTTCGATGCGCGGCAGGTTGCCGCGCGCGTCGAGCAGGCCCGCCGCCGCGCCGAGCGCCACCAGCGTGCCCAGGGTGTCGAGGAAGCCCATCAGGGCGAGCGTGCCCAGCACCGGCCAGTGGCGCGGCTCGAGGATGCCGGCGATATCGAGCTGGAGCGCGATCGGGGCGAGCGACAGCTCGCCGCGAAAGGGCGCCGCGAGCCAGCGCTCCGGCACCGGCGCCAGTCCGAGCGCCACGCCCGCCGCCGCCATCGGCACCATGCCGAGCAGGATGCCGCCGCGCACGCCGCGCAGCACCAGCGCCAGGGTCAGGCCGATGCCCGCGAGCGCCAGCCAGGTGCCGGCCTGGGACCAGTCTCCGAGCTTGACCGGCACCTCGGGGGCGCGCAGCAGCCCGCCCTCCCCGGCGAGCGCCCCGGCGGGCAACCCGCTCGCGAAGCTGGTGAAGACGCCCGTCTCGTAGAGGCCGAGCTCGGCGAGGAAGAGGCCGATGGCGACCGCGAACGCGTGCTTGAGGCTCGGCGAGACGCCCTCCGCGAGCCAGCGCCGGATCCCCGCGACGGTCAGCAGCAGGAACAGCGCGCCGGCGACGAAGACCGCGCCCAGGCGCTGCTGCCAGGTGATGCCGAGCGCGGCGAGGCCGAAGGCGAGGAAGGCGTTCTCGCCCATGTAGGGAGCGACCGCGAACGGCCGGCGGGCGACGAGCGCCATGAGCAGCGTGCCGAACGCCGCCGCGACCACGGTCGCCACCGTGCTCGGTCCCTCCGGGATGCCGGCGAAGGCGAGGATCGCCGGGTTGACGACCACGATGTAGGCGGTGGCGAGGAAGGTCGTCGTGCCGCCCACCAGCTCGCCGCGCCAGGTCCATTCCGTGCCCGGCTCGACCAGGAAGCGCTCCACCCACCGCCTCATCGCGTGAACCTCCGCATGGTCGCGAGATCCCCCCGGGTGCCGAAGAAGAGCGCGAAGTAGCGCCGCCGCAGCTCCGGGTCCGGGCTGACGAAGCGCCGCCCGGCGGCCTCGGCGAGCCGCGTCCCCGGGCGGTGCACGGCGAGCCAGGCCGCGGCGTTGCCGCCGATCGGGTTGGTCACCAGCGCCGCGACCGGGTCGCCGCTCGTCGCCTGCTCGTAGGCGGGCGGCCAGGGATGGTAGGCGCCGAGCGCCGCGAACAGCACCGAGGCCGGCAGCAGCGCCGCGAACGCGACGCGCGCGGCGCGGCCGGCGAGCGCGGCGGGAGCGGCGAGCAGCAGCAGGGCGTGCACCGGGATCAGGTAGCGGAAGCCGAAGGACCAGCCGCCGTACGAGCCGGCCACCAGCGCGTGGCCGGCGACCTGGACGGCGACGCCGGCGCCGATCCACGCCCAGGCCGCGCCGGTCCCGAACGGCGGCAGCCGGGGCGAGCGCGCCAGCCCGATCGCACCGAGCAGGAGGACCGGTGACACGGCCAGCAGGCCGTGCGCGCCGAACAGGATCTCGAGCGCGTAGAACGGGCTCTGCGGCAGGACGACGCCGGCCGCGCTCGGCCCCGCCTGGGCCGAGAGATCGACCGCCCCGGGCAGCAGCTTGGCGGGCAGCAGCGAGCCGACGGTGGCGAGGTTGGCGAGCGCCGAGAGCGCGGCGCCCGCTCCGATCCCGGCGGCGAAGCGCGCCCAGCGCGCGCCGCGCCCGGCCGCGGGCCGACCGAGCACGCCGGCCAGGAAGGGCGCGAAGCCGAACCCGGGCAGCAGGTCGAGCGCGCCGGCCAGGCCACAGGCGAGGCCGCTCCGGCCGGCGCGGCCGTCGAGCGCCGCGAGCGTCGCCGCGAGCAGGAAGAAGGCCGCCGGCACGTGGTTGTTGAGGGTGACCGCGAACGAGTAGAGCAGCGTCCCGGCGGCGAGCGCGAGGGTGATCAGCGCGCGCGTGCCGGCGCCGAGCGACCCCGGCCGGGCGAGCGCGCCGTCCAGGAGCGCGACGGTTGCCGCCGCCGGCAGGCCGACCAGCAGCACCGTCAGCAGCCAGATCACCCGGCCGCCGGTGGCGGGATCGGCGATCCGCCAGCCGGTCGCGGCGCCGAGCGGCGCGTACAGGGCCGCGCCGGCCAGCGCGAGCAACGGCGGCTTGTTCGAGTACTCGCGCCCGCCCACGAGCACCCGGTCCACGGTGCCGCGGAAGCGCGAGCGCTCGATCGAGGCGCTGTCGTGGTCGACCAGCGACTCGACCAGCGCCCAGCGCGAGGCGTCGTTGCCGGCGGTGAAGACGCGCGGGTGCGTTCCCGCGGCGTAGAGAGACCACGCCGCGGCGAGCACCAGACCGCCGCGAAGACGCGCGCTGGACAACGGCCTCAGCTTACGCTCCTGGGAGCAGTACGGTCTCCGGGCGCCGCCGCCTCGGCGCCCGCCGGCCGGTCAGCGGCAGATGCGAGCGCCGGTGCCGCGGATGCGGTGGACGACGAAGGGCCCCTCGCCGGCCACCGTCGCGGCGTCGAAGTCGCGCCCCTGCTCGTGCGCCTCGTGCTCGGCCTGCTGCACGTACTGCTCGCGCGTGAGCTCCAGCTTCTCCAGCGTCCCCTGGGCGACCGCGGCCTTGCCGCGCGCCCACTGCGGGAAGACGATCTCGCCGTCCCTGACCTTGACGCGGATGCGCGCGCCGCCTTCGGCGGCGGCGATCTCGAGCCAGCAGCCGGCCTTGGCGCACACCTCGGTGACCTCCCCTTCGACGGCGACCGGACGGTCCAGGTACTGCTCCGGTTGGCCGAGCAGGCTGGCGACCGGCGTCGTCTCGGCGAGCGTGACGCCGGCGCCGAACGACTCGGAGGGGCAGTCGGCCGCGGGCAGGGCGGAGGCGGCGAAGGACGCGGCGGCGAGCGCCACGCCCAGGAGGAACGACGGCAGACGACGGCTCATCGGAGGAGCTCCTTTCCCGGGCATCCTAGCTCGGGCGCGATCGGCCCGCGGTCGGGTAGACTTCGAGGCTCGACCCCCGCGCCGCCCTCCGGGAGCGCGCGCCCCGGCCCGCGGCGGCGAATCGACCTCTAGGAGAATCCGACCGATGAACCTGCGTTCCTCGCTTTCGCTCGCACCCCGTCAGGCCGCCGCCCTGGCGGTGATCCTGGCCGTCGCGCTCGCCGCGCCGGCCTGCGCCGCCGACGCCCCCAAGGCCGCCACGCCCGCCCCGAAGGCCGAGGCGGGGACCGACGTGGTCGCCGAGGTGGCCGGCCAGCCGATCACCCGCGCCCAGCTCGAGGAGTCGCTCGCGGCGCAGCTCTCGCAGCTCGACCGCCAGCGCCGGGCGCTGCTCGAGCAGGGCCTCGACCGGCTGGTCGAGGAGCGCCTGCTGGCCGCCGAGGCGACCGCGCGCGGCCTCACCTCCGAAGCCCTGCTCGCAGCCGAGGTCGAGTCCAAGGCGGGCGAGGTGACCGACGAGGAGGCGAAGAAGTTCTACGACGAGAACCAGGCGCGCATCAACCGCCCGTACGACCAGATCCTGCCCCAGATCAAGCAGTTCCTCGCCCAGAACAAGCGCCAGGAGCTGCGCGACCAGCTGGTCGCCGGCCTGCGCGTCAAGCACACCGCCCGGGTCCTGCTCGAGGTGGACCGCGTCGAGGTCGCCGAGGCCGGCTCGCCGGCGCGCGGCCCGGCCGGCGCGCCGGTCGTGATCATCGAGTTCTCCGACTTCGAGTGCCCGTTCTGCAGCCGCGTCGTGCCCGCGATCCAGGAGGTCGAGAAGACCTACGGCGACCAGGTGCGCGTCGTCTTCCGCCAGTTCCCGCTCAACATCCACCCCAACGCGCAGAAGGCCGCCGAGGCCTCCCTGTGCGCCAACGACCAGGGCAAGTTCTGGGAGCTCCACGACGCGATGTTCGCCGCCCAGCGCGAGCTCGGCGTCGAGCAGCTCAAGGCGAAGGCCGCCGGACTCGGGCTCGACGCGGCCGGCTTCGACGGCTGCCTGGACTCCGGCAAGCACGCCGCGCGCGTCGCGGCCGACCTCGCCGACGGCCAGAAGGCGGGCGTGACCGGCACGCCGGCGATGTTCGTCAACGGGCGCTTCGTCTCCGGCGCGGTGCCGTTCGCGACGCTCGAGAAGATCATCGACGACGAGCTCTCGCGCAAGGGGATCGCCCCGAAGAAGGCCGCCGCCGAGTGAGCCTGGACGGTCTCTTCACGGCTCCCTGGGCCGCCGCGCTCGAGCGCGAGCTGGCCGGCGACGAGGCCTACCGGCGGGCGGCCGCGGGCTGGAGCGGGAGCCTGCTGTTCGTGCTCGAGGCCGATCCCGCGCGCGGTCCGGGCGAGGAGAGGCGCCTGTTCCTCGACCTGGCGCACGGCAACGCGCGCGCCGTGCGCCCGGCCCTGCCCGACGACGAGAGGCAGGCCCGGTTCCGCCTGGCGGCGCCGCCGGCGGCCTGGCTCCAGATCCTCGAAGGCGGGCTCGACCCGGCGGGTGCGGTGCTGTCGGGGCGTCTCCGCCTCGAGCGCGGATCGCTCTTCTCGCTCCTGCCCCACCTCGAGGCCGCGCGCCGGCTGCTCGCCTGCGCCCAGCGCGTGCAGGTCGCCGCCGGGGTCTCGACGAGGGAGGCGTGAGGTGACGACCTACCTGGTGACCGGCGCCTGCGGCTTCATCGGCTCGAACTTCGTGCACTTCGTGCTCGAGCGCGAGCCGGGCGCCGTCGTGGTCGCGCTCGACAACCTCTCCTTCGCCGCCAACGAGCCGAACCTGGACGCGGTGCGGGAGCGCATCCGGTTCGTGGTCGGCGACATCTGCGACTTCGAGGGCATGACTGCCGTCTACCGGCGGTTCCGGCCCGACTTCGTGGTCAACTTCGCGGCCGAGAGCCACAACGACCGCGCGGTGGCGGATCCTTCGGCCTTCGCCCGCACCAATGCGCTCGGCGCCCAGTGCCTGCTCGAGGTCTCCCGGCGCGAGCCCGTGCGCCGGCACCTCCACGTCTCCACCATCGAGGTCTACGGCGAGCTCGCCGCGGGTGTTCCGTACTTCACCGAGGCGAGCCCGCTCAACGCCAAGACGCCCTATTCGGCGGCCAAGGCCGCCGGCGACCAGCTCGTGCGCGCCTACATGCAGACCTATCGCGAGATGGACATCGCGATGACCCACTGTGCCAACAACTACGGCCGCTTCCAGTTCCCCGAGAAGCTGATCCCGCTCATGATCACCAACGTGCTCCGGGGCAGGAAGGTGCCGGTCTATGGCGACGGCCTCCAGCAGCGGGACTGGCTGCACGTCGACGACCACTGCCGCGCGATCCGGGCGATCCTCGACGCGCCGCGCTTCCCGGTCGACGACGCCGCCGCGACCCAGCCCGAGCGGCTGCCGATCTGGGACATCTCGGCGCGCAACGAGCTCACCAACCTCGAGATCGTCCGGCGCGTGCTCGAGCTGCTCGGGCGCAGTCCCGCGGAGTGGATCGAGCACGTCCCGGACCGCCCCAACCACGACCGCCGCTACCTGATCGAGCCCGCCAAGCTCGAAACCGTGCTCGGCTGGCGGCCCGAGGTCGACTTCGCGACCGGCCTCGAGGCGACCGTGCGCTGGTACGTCGACCATCGCGACTGGTGGGAGGCGATCCTGGCGCGCACGGGCGAGCTGGCGTTCGACTGGGCCCGCGGGCCCGCGGGGCGTTGATTAGAATCGGGCCAATGGCCGACAGCCTCCCCGTGCCCACGCCCTCCGCGCCCGCGCGCGAGAGCGCGCTCGCCGACTACCGCACCGGCTGGCTATCGCGCCACGCCTCGCTGGTCGGGCGGCGGGAGGTGCTCACCGGCAAGGGCAAGTTCGGCATCTTCGGCGACGGCAAGGAGCTGCCGCAGCTCGCCATGGCGCGCGCCTTCCGGCCCGGCGACTTCCGCTCCGGCTACTACCGCGACCAGACCTTCATGATGGCCGTGGGCAAGCTCTCGCTCGACGAGTTCTTCGCCCAGCTCTACGCCGACCCCGACCGCGTGCGCGAGCCCCATTCGGCGGGCCGCCAGATGAACGCCCACTTCGCCACTCCGCTGCGCGCCGCGGACGGCTCCTGGCTCGACCTCACCGCGGCGCCGCAGTCCGCCGCCGACCTGTCCCCGACCGCCGGCCAGATGCCGCGCCTGGTCGGGCTGGGCTACGCGTCGCGGCTCTACCGCGAGCTGCCCGAGCTCGCCGCCCTGAAGGGCTTCTCGCACGGCGGCGACGAGGTCGCGTTCGGCACCATCGGCAACGCCTCGTGCGCCGAAGGCCACTTCTGGGAGGCGCTCAACGCGATCGCGGTGCTCAAGGCCCCGGTCCTGATCTCGATCTGGGACGACGACTACGGGATCTCGGTGACCAACGAGTTCCAGCTCGCCAAGAGCGACCTCTCGGAGCTGCTGCTCGGCTTCGCCCGCCGCGGTCCGGGCGGCCCGGGCATCGACGTCTGGTCGATCGCGGGCTGGGACTACCCGGCGCTGGTCGAGACCTACGCGACCGCCGCCGAGCGCGTGCGCCGCGAGCACGTCCCGGCGGTCATCCACGTGCGCGAGCTGACCCAGCCCCAGGGCCATTCGACCTCCGGCTCGCACGAGCGCTACAAGTCGAAGGACCGGCTGCACTGGGAGGAGGAGCACGACGGCCTCCGGCGCATGCGGCGCTGGCTGATCGACCACGAGATCGCCGGCGCCGCCGAGCTCGACGCCCTCGAGGCCGAGGCGCTGGCCGAGGTGCGCGCCTCCCAGCGCCGCTCCTGGGCCGCCTTCGAGGCGCCGCTGCGCGCCGAGACCGAGCGCTTCACCGCGCTCGCCGGCGCGCTCGCCGCGCGCTCCGCGGCGCGCGACGAGATCGAGCGCTCGCTCGCCGCCCTCGTCCACCACGTGCCCACCCTGCGCCGGCACCTCCAGGCCGCGGCCCACGAGGTCCTCGTCGCGACCCTCGACGAGCCCAGCCCCGAGCGCGCCGAGCTCTCGCGCTGGACCGCCGCCCACCTCGACGAGAACCGCGAGCGCTACGGCTCCGACCTCCATGCCAGCGGTCCCGGCTCCGCGCTCGAGGTCGCCGGCGTCGAGGCGGTCTACGCCGCGGACGCGCGCCTGGTCAACGGCTTCGAGGTGCTCAACGCCTGCTTCGACGCCGCGCTCTCCCGCCTGCCCAACCTGGTCGCCTTCGGCGAGGACGTCGGCCACCTGGGCGACGTCAACCAGGGCCTGGTCGGGCTGCAGGCCAAGTACGGGCCGCTGCGCGTCTCCGACACCGGCATCCGCGAGCAGACCATCATGGGCCAGGCGATCGGGCTCGCCCTGCGCGGCATCCGTCCGATCGCCGAGATCCAGTACCTGGACTACGTCCTCTACGGGCTGCAGACGCTCTCCGACGACCTCGCGTCGCTGCGCTGGCGCACCGCCGGCGCGCAGGCGGCGCCGGTCATCGTGCGCACGCGCGGCCACCGGCTCGAGGGCATCTGGCACTCCGGCTCGCCGATGGGCGGGCTCCTCAACCTGGTGCGCGGCATCTGGGTGTGCGTGCCGCGCGACATGACGCGCGCCGCGGGCATGTACAACACGCTGCTCGCCGCCGACGACCCGGCGATCGTGGTCGAGGTCCTGAACGGCTACCGGCACAAGGAGCGGCTGCCCGCCAACCCCGGCGAGCTGCGCGTGCCGCTCGGCGTGCCCGAGACCCTGCGCGCGGGACGCGACGCCACGCTCGTCACCTACGGCGCCTGCTGCCGCATCGCGCTCGAGGCCGCCGAGCTGCTCGCGCGCACCGGCGTCGAGGTCGAGGTCGTGGACGTCCAGACCCTGCTGCCCTTCGACCGCGAGGACCGCGTCCTCGCGAGCCTCCAGCGCACCAACCGGCTGGTGATCCTCGACGAGGACGTCCCCGGCGGCGCCTCCGCCTTCCTGCTGCAGCAGATCCTCGAGCGCATGGGCGGCTTCTGGTGGCTCGACGCGCCGCCGGTCACGATCACCGCGCGCGAGCACCGTCCGGCCTACGGCTCCGACGGCGACTACTTCTCCAAGCCGGGCCGCGAGGAGGTCGTGCGCGAGGTCTACCGGCTGGTGCGCGGCGATGCGGCGGGAGGCCGGCGGGAGCTGCTGGGATGAACCCGCAGCGCGCCCAGGGGCAGTGGCTGCTGCTGCTCGCCGCGGCGGGCGTGGCGGTGTTCCTGACCTGGCGCATGCTGCAGCCCTTTCTGTCGGTGCTGATCTGGGCCGCGGTGCTCGCCCTGCTCTTCTACCCGCTGCATCGGCGCATCCTCGCCCGCGTCCGGAGGCCGGCGCTCGCGGCGGCGCTCTCGATCCTGGTCGTCCTCGCCACCGTCATCGTGCCGCTCGGGCTGATCGGCTCCGCGGTCGCGGCCGAGCTCGCGCGCTTCGCGACCCAGGCGCAGGAGTCGGCCGGTCCCTGGCTTGAGAGCCAGCTCGCCTCGGGCTGGCTGAGCGACCTGCGCACCTGGCTCGCGGAGCGCTTCGGCATCGAGCTCGACCTCTCCCCCGCGGGGGTCGCCGAGCTCGCCTCGAATGCGAGCCAGTACCTGCTGCGCGGCACGGTGTCGGTAGTCGGCGGCCTGCTCGGCGCGATCACCAAGCTCGTGCTCGTGCTCTTCACCCTCTACTACTTCTTTCGCGACGGCGAGCGGCTGGTCGGCCGGTTGCCGGACGCGCTGCCGCTCTCGCGCGCCGAGGCGGAGCAGGTCCTGCGCCGCACCGACGACATCATCCGCGCGAGCGTCAACGGCACGATCGTGGTGGCCGCGCTCCAGGGCCTGCTCGGCGGCCTGATGTTCGCCGCGCTCGGCCTCTCCGCGCCGCTCGTCTGGGGCGTGGTGATGACGCTCTTCTCGCTCGTGCCGCTGGCGGGCGCGTTCGTCGTCTGGGGGCCCGCGGCGCTCTTCCTCGCCGCCTCCGGCGCGTGGGGCAAGGCGCTCGTGCTCGCCGCCTTCGGCGCCGGCGTGATCGGCGTGGTCGACAACCTGCTGCGCCCGCGCCTGGTCGGCGAGCGCGCGCGCATGCACGAGCTGACCGTCTTCTTCACCGTGCTGGGCGGCATCCAGCTGTTCGGCATGCTCGGCTTCCTGGTCGGACCGGTGCTGTTCGCGGTCACCGTCGCCCTGCTCGACATCGTGCGCCGCAGCGGCGCCCAGGCTGCCGGCGCCGCCCCGCCCTCCGCCCGCGCCCCCGGGTAGCGCCGAGCGTCCAGCCGCGGCCGGCCCTAACGCCGCTCCCGCTCGCTCTCGGCCAGGGCGGCGCGCATCGCCAGTCGCTCCGGGTTGGGCTCGAGCCAGCGCAGCAGGGGCCAGGCCGAGAAGGCGAGCGCCGCGCCGGTCACGAACGCGACCTCGGGCCCCAGGTGCGCGACCAGCGGCCCGAAGGCGAGCGAGCCCGAGCCGATGCCGATGTCGAAGGCGGCCAGCATGGCGCCGAACGCCGAACCGTGTCGCTCGGGCGCGACGCGCGCCAGCATCAGGGTCGAGAACGCCGGGTAGAGAGTCGAGAAGCCGGCGCCGAAGACGAGCGAGGCCACCGCGGTGCCCGCCACGTCGTGCTGGAAGGGCAGCAACGCCAGCCCGGCGGCGACCAGCACGATCGAGGGCGGCAGCACACGGCGCGCGCCCACCCGGTCGACCAGCGGCCCGAGGGCCGGGCGCAGCACCAGGATCGAGAGCGCGAAGGCGGTGAAGAAGATGCCGCGCGGCTCGATGCCGCGCTCCTCGGCGAGCAGCGCCGCGAAGCTGGTGGCGCCGCCGTAGCCGAAGGAGACCGCGAGCAGCACCACCGAGCTGCGCAGCGCGCGCCACTCGACCGCCGAGGCGAGCGACAGCCGCGCGCTCCAGCCCGGCGCCGGCCAGGGCGTCCCGGGCACCGTGCGCGCCAGCGCCGCGACCGCGAGGTAGAGCAGCGCGAGCCCGGTGCACAGCCACGGCCAGCCGCGCGAGAGCATCCAGAAGCCGGCCGCCGGCGCCACCGTGACCGCCAGGGTGGAGCCCATGCCGTACCAGGCGATCCCCTCGGCGCGCCGCTCGGCCGGCACCGTGCGCGCCGCCTCGGCGCTCGCGCCGGTGAGCAGGGCCGACCAGATCACGCCGTGCGCCAGGCCGAGCGCCACCAGCAGCCACCAGACCTCGAGCAGCGCATAGAGGGCGCTGAACAGCGCCAGGCCCAGCCCCGCGGCGGTGAGCACGCGCCGGCGGCCGAGCACGTCGCCCAGCGCCCCGGTCCAGGCCGCGGAGAGCGCGGAGCCCAGGGTCAGGGCGGTGAGGAAGAGGCCGACCGCCTCGGGCGGCGCGCCCAGGGCGCGCAGCCGGAACGGCACGGTCGGGAAGAGCTGGAATCCGGCGCCGGCGGCGAGCAGCCCGATCAGCCAGACGCGCAGGAAAGGGAGCTCGAAGACGAACGGACGCCACGCACGCACGGGCCGGTGACTCTAGCAAGGCAGCCGGGGCGGGAGCGTGGAAAAGGAGGGGCGCGGCGCCGGGGGACCTCCTCCGGCGCCGCGCGCGATGGAACCAAGAAGGAGGGTGAGCGCAGGATGACAGCGCCCGGCGCGGCGCGCTGTCCCGCTCTTCACACGCCGGGAGTGGTCCCCTTCTCCGCCGCGAGCGCGGCGAGCAGGCGGCCGCAGCCCAGGCGGCGCGCCTCGGCGGCGACCTCGGAGGCCAGCCGCCCGGCGCCCGGATCGCCGGCGGCGGCCAGGGCGCGCGCCAGGCCGGCGCGCGCCTCGAGCGCCTGCAGCACGAGCCCCCCCGCCTCCGCCTCCGCGCGGTCGGCCTCGAAGGCGCGCCGCGCGGCGGCCCCGTCGCCGCGGGCGAGCGCCAGCTCGCCGCGCGCGAGCCGCGCCAGGTGGCGCAGCCGGCGCGAGTCGGAGGTCTCGGCGCGGGAGAGCAGCGACATCGACTCGGCGCCTCCGGCTTCGGCGCTCCGTCCCAGGTCGACCAGGACGCGCAGGCGCTGGAGCGCCGACTCGTCGTGGTCGCTGTTGGCCCCGGCGCGCGCGAACTCGGCCGCCAGGCGCGCGAGCTCGGCCTCGGCGGCCGCACCGCGCCCCCGGGCGCGCTCGAGCAGGGCGGCGGAGAGCTCGGTGAGCCGCAGCCAGGGCTCCTGGCCCGCGGCGCGGAAGACCGCGGCGGCCTCCTCGAACCGGCGCGCGGCGGCCTCGACGTCGCCCCGCTCGGCCTCGACGTCCCCCAGCATCTTGAGCGCATAGCCCTCGCCGGCCCGGTCCCCGATCCGGCGCGCGATGGTCAGGCCCTCCTGCGCTGCCGCGCGCGCGCCCTCGATCTCGCCGCGCTCGAGCCGGATCGGCGCCAGGTTCTGGAGCGCCACCACCTGCCGCGACTCGTCGCCCAGCGCGCGGAACTCGGCGAGCGCCTCCTCGTGGCGCTCGAGCGCGCCCGCGTTGTCGCCCTGCTCGTAGCGCATGGTACCGAGGTTGGCGAGCGCGGCCGCCGCCGCGCGCCGGTCGCCGACCTCGCGCAGCTTGGCGAGCGCGGACTCGTAGAGCCGCTCGGCGCCCGCCAGGTCCCCCTGCTCGGAGACCACCAGGCCCTGCGAGAGCTCGGCGCGCGCCTCGCGCTGCCGGTTGCCGAGCGCCTGGAAGATCGTGCGCGCCTCGGCGAGCAGCGCCGCCGCCTCGTCGAGCTCGCCCTGCGCGCGCTCGAGGTTGGCGAGCGCCTGCAGCGCGAGCGCCACGCCCGCGCGGTCCCCCACCTCGGCCGCGACCCGGCGCGCCTCGAGCAACGCGGCGCGGCTGGCCGCCACGTCGCCCAGCTTGCGCGCCGCCACGCCCTGCTCGTAGCGCGCGCGGGTGAGCAGGCTCCTCGAGCCGGCCGCCGCCGCCTTCTCGGCCGCGCGCGCCGCGGCCGCAGCCTGGCGCCGGAAGTCGGAGAGCCCTTCGGCGGCGCGCGCCTCGAAGAGGTCGATGCGCGGGTCGTCGGCCGCCGGGCCGCCGCGCGCGCGCAGCTCGTCCAGGGCGGCGAGCGCCTCGGCGGCGCGGGCGGCCTCGAGCAGGGCCGCGACCAGGTTGAGCCCGTGCTCGAGGTCGTCGGGATAGAAGCGCCAGAGGGCGCGAAAGTCCTCGATCGCCGCCTCCCACTCGGCGCTCGCGAGCCGGAAGCGCGCCTCGACCAGCAGGGCGTCGGAGCGCGCCAGGCGGCGGCTCTTCTCCCAGGCGGTGCGCGCCGCGTCGCGCGCGCGGTCCGAGTAACCCAGGTCCGCCCAGGCGCGCGCCAGCGCCGACCAGGCGAGCGGCGCCTCCGGGTCGGCCGCGACCGCCTGTTCGAGCAGCTCGCGCGCCGCCAGCGGCTCGTAGGCGCGCAGCTTCGCCAGGCCCTGGCTGTAGAGGCGCACCGCCTCGGCCGTCCCCGGCATCGCGGCGCGCACGGGGGCCTGCGCGGTAGCGGGCGCCTCGCCGGCGCCGAGCGCACGCCGCAGCGCGCGACCGGCGCGCGCGACGAGGTCGAACAACGCCTCCTCGCTGCCCTCCTCGGTGAGCGGATGATCGAGGCCGCCGTCCGTGCGCTGCAGGCGCAGGTCGAGGCGCATGCGGCCGCCACCCGCCGGCCCGAGGGCGGTGTAGGCGCCGAGCAGCACCCACTCGGCGCCGAGCGCGCGGCCCAGGCGCGCGAGCGTCGGCGGCGCGAGCGCGTCGGCCGGCGCCAGCGCCAGGTCGGCCACGGTACGCGCCACGGTCTCGCCGGGCACCGCGCGCAGCGTCTCGCCGGCGGCGAGCTCGGAGGTGAGCATCTCGGCGAGCGCCGGCTGGAGCCAGGCCGACTCCGGCCTGCCCGTGGCGTTGCGCAGACCGAGCACGGCGACCGAGGGGCGCTCCGGGCGCGCCGCGTCGGGCCCGCGCGCGGAGCCCGCGCGGCCCGCCTCGACGGTGCGCCAGACTCCCCATCCCCCTGCCAGCGCGAAGAGCGCGACCAGGGCCGCGGCGACGCGCCGGCGCCGGCGTCGCGGCGAGAGCAGCGGGGCATCCCCCTCGAGCGCCCGCGCCACTTCGAGCGCGTCGCCGAAGCGCTCCTCCGGAGCGCGTTCGAGGCAGCGCCGCACCACCGCCCGGAAGCGCGGCGAGAGGTCCGGGCGCCGGCTCTCGATCGGGATCGGGTCCTCGTGCAGCCGCCGCACCGCGACCGAGAGCGGTGACTCGCCCTCGAAGGGCAGGGCGCCGGTCACCATCTCGTAGAGCACGATCCCCAGCGCGTAGAGGTCGGTACGCGGCGTGGCGCGCCGGCCCTCCACCTGCTCGGGCGCCATGTAGGCCGGCGTGCCGAGCACGCCGCCGGTGGCGGTGAGCCCGGCCGCGCCCGAAGGCAGGTCGCGCTCCCGCGCCAGGCCGAAATCGGTGATCACGGCGCGCGCCCCGTGCTCGCCCGCGACGAGCAGGATGTTCGAGCTCTTGAAGTCGCGATGGACGACGCCGGCGCGATGCGCGGCGGAGAGCCCGTCGGCGAGCTGGCGCAGGATCGTGCCCGCCTCCGCCTCGGAGAGCGGTCCCTCCTCCTCGACGCGGCGCACCAGCGTGCGCCCGTCGAGCAGCTCCATGGTCAGGAAGAGGACCGGCTCGCGCTCGCCGGACGGCCGCTCCAGCAGGTGCACGCCGAGGTCGAAGATGCGGCAGACGTTGGCATGGCTGACCCGCCGCGCGAGCAGGATCTCGCGCTTGAAGCGCTCGATCGCCGACCCCTCCGCGGTGGGCGTGGGCTTGAGCACCTTGAGCGCCACTTCGGCGCCGAGCTCGAGGTCGCGCGCGGCGTAGACCTCGCCCACCGCCCCCTGGCCCAGGAAGCGGGCGATCCGGTAGCGCCCGGCGACCAGCTCGTCGACCCCGAAGATGGGCAGCGGCGGCGCGCCGCGGCGCATCTCCCCGGGGTCCGTGGTCTGCTGGGGCACGAGGCGGGTCCTCCGATCCGGGTGCGTCCGACGGCGAAACGGTGTGCGGCGATTGTAGCGGGTCAGCGCCGCGGCGCCGGCGCCTCGTCGAAGTCGTCGAACGCCGCCGCGACCTCGGGCGGCGGCTCCGGGGTCGCCACGTCCGGCCGCCGGCCCAGGGGCTGGAGCGATTGGTCGCCGCCCGTGGCCATCGCCTCGAGCCACGGCAACGCCTCCGGCTCGTAGATCGCCGGGAACGGATGGACGCGATCGGCGGCGGCGCGCGGCAGCACGGCGAGGCGGCCGGCGACGCGCTCGCCGGCGAGCCACCGGCACGCCGAGGCGGTCAGCAACGGCTGGTCGCAGGCGGCGACCAGCCAGGCGCGATCCCGCCGCGCCCGCAACGCGCCGAGCAGGCCGGCCAGCGGGCCCGCGGCCTGCGGCGCGTCGGCCAGGCGCGCGCGGCCCGCGAGCGACGCCGGCACCGGACCGGAACCGAGCAGCACCACCTCGCCGGCTACCGCCTCGAGCGCGGCGGCGACCCGCTCCGCGAAGGCGAGCCCGCGCCACGGCTCGAGCGCCTTGGGGCGGCCGAAGCGGCGGCTGGCGCCGCCGACCAGCAGGCCCGCGACGAGGGGAGGAAGCGACGACGGCGGCATCGATTGGTATCCTTGCACGCCCGCGAGCGCGCCCCCGACTCCGGGACGCTCGCCCGAGAGGAGAGAGACCCCCGATGCGCCTCGCCCCCTCCACCGACTCGATCCGCGTCCATCGCCGCCGCTCGCGGCTGCGCCTCGTCCTCGCCCTGCTCGGGCTCGCCGCGCTCGCGGCGGCCGGCCTCGGCGCGTTCCGGACCGGACCCGCCCCGGCGATCGAGATCCGGCCCGCGCTGCCCGCGGTCGGGCGCGCGACGCCGGTCGTGATCGAGGTCGCCGAGCCCGCGCGGGGGCTCGCCGAGGTGACCGTCGAGCTGGCGCAGAACGGGGTCGTGGTGCCGCTCGCCGAGGAGCGCTTCACGCCGCTCTCGGGCTGGCAGCTGTGGGGAGCGCGCACCGAGCGCAAGAGCTGGCGCCTGGAGATCGGCAAGATGGCGCAGCCGGCGCTGGTCGAAGGCGAGGTGACGATCCGGGTGCGCGCCACGCGCGCCCCCGCCTGGCTGCGCAAGGGCGAGCCCGCGTTGGCCGAGCTCACGCTGCCCGTGCGCCTGACCGCGCCCTCGCTCGCCGTGCTCTCGAGCCAGCACTACGTCGCCCAGGGCGGCTGCGAGGCGGTCGTCTACCGCGTCGGCAAGACCAGCGTGCGCGACGGGGTCGAGGTCGGCGAGCGGTTCTTCCAGGGCTATCCTCTGCCCGGCGGCGGCGAGGGCGAGCGCTTCGCGCTGTTCGCGGTGCCGTACGACGAGGCCGGCGTCGAGCGCGTCAAGCTGGTCGCCGCCGACGAGGTCGGCAACCTGCGCTCCGCGAGCTTCGTCGACCAGTTCTTCCCGTTCCCGCCGCGCGAGGCGAGCGTCCAGCTCGAGGTCCCGTTCCTGGAGCGCGTGGTCGCCGAGATCCGCGAGAACACGCCGGAGCTGCCCGACCGCGGCGAACTGGTCGCCAACTACCTCGAGATCAACCGCGAGCTGCGCAAGACCAATGCCGCCGAGCTGGTGACGCTCGCCGCCAGGAGCCGGCCCGAGTTCCTCTGGCGCGCGGGCTTCCTCGCGCTGCCCGGCGGCCAGGTCATGTCGTCGTTCGCGGACCACCGGACCTACCGCTACGGCGGCCGCGAGATCGACCAGGAGTACCACCTGGGCTTCGACCTCGCCTCGGTGGCGCGCGCCGACGTGCCGGCCGCCAACGACGGCGTCGTGGTGCTGGCGCGCTACTTCGGCATCTACGGCAACACCGTGGTGGTCGACCACGGCTTCGGGCTGATGAGCCTCTACTCCCACCTCTCGGCGATCGCGGTCGAGGACGGCCAGGTCGTGACGCGCGGCCAGGTGCTCGGCCGGAGCGGCATGACCGGCCTGGCGGGCGGCGACCACCTCCATTTCAGCTTCCTGCTTCACGGCCTGCCGGTGCGCCCGGTCGAGTGGTGGGACGCCCACTGGATCGGCGACCGCCTGAAGCGCAAGCTCGGCCCCGCCCTGCCGTGGGCGGGTTGAGGGGGAGCCTGCCGTGAACGAAAGCGACCGGAAGGACGGCGGCGAGGACTTCGGGGCGCTGCTCGACGCGTTCGAGAAAGGGCAGGCAGCCGGGGCGAAGGCACGCCCGCGGCCGCAGGTCGGCGAGCGGGTGGCTGCGCGAATCGTCGGCTTCGGCGAGGAGTCGGCGTTCGTCGATCTGGGCGGCAAGTCCGAGGGCATCGTGCCGCTCGCCCAGCTCGTGGACGACGACGGCGTGCGCACGGTCGCGGTGGGCGACACGGTCGAGGGGGTGGTGGCCTCGCTCGCCGACGACGTGGTGGTGCTGCGCGTGCGCGCCGGGCGCGGGCCGGCGGCGCCCGCGGAGCTCCAGCAGGCCTACGCCCACCGCCTGCCGGTCGAGGGCACCGTGCAGGCGGTGATCAAGGGCGGGGTCGAGGTCTCGGTCTCCGGCACGCGCGCCTTCTGCCCGGTCTCGCAGCTCGACAGCCGCTACGTCGAGGATCCGGCGCTGTTCGTCGGCCAGCGCCTGAGCTTCCGCATCACGCGCTACGAGGAGGGCCGCGGCCGCGGCGCCAACCTCGTGCTCTCGCGCCGTGCGCTGCTCGAGGAGGAGGCGCAGGCGCGCGCCGAGGCGCTGCGCGCGACGCTCGCCGTGGGCAAGATCGTGCGCGGCAAGGTCACCTCGCTCGCTCCCTACGGCGCGTTCGTCGACCTGGGCGGCATCGAAGGGCTCCTGCACGTCTCCGAGATCGGGCACGAGCGCGTCGGCCATCCGAGCGAGGTCCTCTCGGTCGGCCAGGAGGTCGAGGTCGAGGTGCGCCGGATCGAGAAGCCGGACGCAAAGGGACGCGAGCGGATCTCGCTCTCGCGCCGCGCGCTGGCGCGCGACCCGTGGCCGGAGGAGGCCGCGCGCCTCGCGCCCGGCACCCGCCGCAGCGGCCGCGTGGCGCGGCTGGAGAGCTTCGGCGCCTTCGTCGAGCTCGCCCCCGGCGTCGACGGCCTGCTCCACCTCTCCGAGCTCGCCGCCGCCGCCCGGCGCGAGCTCCACCACGCGCGCGAGGCGCTCAAGGTCGGGCAGACGGTGGAGGTCTCGGTGCTCGCCGTCGACGCCGCCAACCGCCGCATCTCGCTCGGCGTCGCCGCGCCCGGCGACGAGACCGAGGACGCCGCGGCCCGCCCGGCCGAGACGCCCGGCTTCGGCTCGATGGGCGACTTCTTCGCCCGTTCCCGCGAGCCGAAGCGCTGACCGGTCTCCCGCCGGGCGTTGACGCGCCACCGGTGCCGGAGGGATGCTCGGGCCCGACCTCGAGGAGCGCGCCATGACGAAGCATCCTGCCCCGGCGCCCGAGAGCGCCGGCCCGATCGACGAGAACCGCTTCGCCGCCTGGCTCGAGGCCTACGGCCGCACCTGGATCGAGGGCGATGCGGACGGCGCCGCCCGCCTGTTCGCCGCCGACGCGCTCTACCACGAGACCCCCTTCGACGAGCCGTTGCGCGGACGCGACGGCATCCGCCGCTACTGGCAGGAGGGCGCCGAGCAGGCGCAGCGCGACGTGCGCTTCCACTTCCGCGTCGAGGCGGTGACCGGCGGTCTCGGGCTCGCCTCATGGTGGGCGCGCTTCGAGCGCGTGCCCGGCGGCGAGCAGGTCGAGCTCGACGGCTTCCTGGCCGCCGAGTTCGACGAGCACGGGCTGTGCCGGAACTTTCGCGAGTGGTGGCACCGGTGCGAGACCCCGCCCGGCGGCGAGCGCGCGCGCCGCGATCCAGCGCCGCCTCCCCGCTCCGTCCAGGCCTGAGCTCGCTCAGCGCGCCGGCAGGCGCGGCTTCCAGCGTCCGGTGGCGAACACCACGCGGATATCCTCGAGCACCTCGCGGTCGATCACCAGCGTCTCCCCCTTCGCGAGGTCGACGGCCTGGACCGGCGCGATGCGCACGTCGTAGTTCTCCCAGCCCAGGAAGTCGATCAGGACGCGCTGGAAGTCGGCGTCGACGACGCCGTCGGCGGGGCCGCCGTCGAAGCCGCGCGCGCGCCAGATCTCCTGCAGCTCGCGCGCGATCTCCGCCGTGACCGGGATCAGGTTCTCCGGGCGCGAGCGCGTGAAGTGGAGCCGGTTGAGGCGGTAGAGCCGCTCGAGCTCGGCGATCGGCGTGGCGTGGTCGTAGATCGAGAGGTCGACGAAATTGTCCTGGCCGTCGTAGCCCGCGCCCTCGCGCACGACGAGCAGCGCCGCGCTCTGCTCGCCGCGCTGGTCGCCGCCCGCCTTGCCGCCGGCGACGATCGCCGCCACCAGGCGGTCGCCCAGCTCGCCGCGCGTCGCCTCGAAGGCCTTCGCCATCGCCTCGACCGTCGCGGCCGAGACCAGGATGTTGCCCTGCACCGTGTAGCCGCGGCCGGCGACCACCGTGGCGACGCCGCCCGTGTCGGGCCCGATCGCCGTCGCGGCACCGCCCTCGCGGCCGATGCGCGCCCCGGCCCAGGCGAAGCACTCGCGCCCCGTCCAGGTCGCCGCCCCGCCGGCGGCGTCGACCATCCCGACCTGGCGCTGCTCGCGCCCCGCGTCGCGCCGGACGAGGATGGCGAGCGCCTCCTCGGCCGTCGCGCCGCGCGCCATCAGCTCCAGGCCCTCCACGCCGTAGTCGAGCTCGGTGAAGCTCTGGGTCGCGACCGCCCCGACGCCGGCGCGCGCCCAGGGCACGAGCACGCGCACGTTCGGGAACTTCGACTGTACGGCGACGCCGAGGTCGCCGTTGGCCGGATCGAGCGCGACGATCGAGAAAGTGGCCACCAGCGGCCGCGCCGGCCCGGGGCCGGCGACGCGCGCGGGGGCGGCCCAGCCGGCGAGCAGGGCGAGGACGGCAGCGGGAGCGAGACGTGCCACGGATCGGAGCATGGCGACCTCCTGGACGCGGGCGTGGAGCCGGGCCACGACTCTACGCCGCGCGGGCCACGCCGGGCCGTCCCCGACCCGCGCGCGGGCGGGAGGCCGCCCCGCGCCCGCGCGCGGGGCCAGGGCCGGAACGTCTGGCTACGCTCCGCGTCGGAGAGTCCCCCGTGTCCGTGCCCGCCCGCGCCGCGCCCGCCCGCTTCTCGCTCCAGGGTGCGATCGCCGTGCTCGCGCTCGCCGCCATCGCGATCCACCTCGCGCTGCGCTTCGGCCCGCGCGCCGGCGACCTGGCGTTCGCCGGCTTCCCGCTCCACGACTGGCCCCTGCTCGTCGCGCTGGCGCTGGGCGGCCTGCCGCTGGTCGCGGGCCTGGCCGGGAATCTCCTGCGCCGGGAGCTCTCGAGCGACCTGCTGGCCGGCATCTCGATCGTCACCTCGGCCGTGCTCGGCGAGTACCTCGCCGGCACCCTCGTGGTGCTCATGCTCTCCGGCGGCCAGGCGCTCGAGTCCTACGCGGTGCGCAGCGCCTCCTCGGTGCTCGCGGCGCTGGCCCGGCGCATGCCGCAGCGCGCGCACCGGCGCGCGGACGGCGGCACCGAGGACGTCGCGCTCGACGCCGTCGTGCCGGGCGACACCCTGCTCGTCTTCCCGCACGAGATCTGCCCGGTCGACGGCACCGTGCTCGAGGGCCACGGCGCGATGGACGAGTCGTACCTGACCGGAGAGCCCTACCTGCTCTCCAAGGTCCCGGGCGCGGCCGTGCTCTCGGGCGCGGTCAACGGCGAGACAGCGCTGCTGATCCGCGCCGACAAGAAGGCGATCGACTCGCGCTACGCCAAGATCCTCGACGTCATGCGCGAGTCGGAGCAACGCCGACCGCGCCTGCGTCGCCTGGCCGACCAGCTCGGCGCCTGGTACACGCCGATCGCGGTCGCCATCGCCGGCGCCGCCTGGGCGGCGAGCGGCGAGCCGCGCCGCTTCCTGGCGGTGCTGGTGGTGGCGACGCCCTGCCCGCTGCTGATCGCCATCCCGGTCGCCATCATCGGCTCGATCTCGCTCGCCGCCCGGCGCGGCATCATCGTGCGCGACCCGGCCGTGCTCGAGCGCATCGGCACCTGTCGCACGGCGCTGTTCGACAAGACCGGCACGCTCACCTACGGCGAGCCGCTGCTGACCGAGGTCCTGCCCGCGCCGGGCTTCGACGGCGGCGAGCTGCTGGCGAGGGTGGCGAGCCTCGAGCGCTACTCGCGCCATCCGCTGGCGGCCCCGCTGCTCGCGGCCGCCGCCGGGCGCGGGCTGCCGCTCGACGAGGCGGAGCAGATGAGCGAGCGCCCGGGCGAGGGGCTGCGCGGAGTGGTCGGCGGCCGCACGGTGCAGGTGACCAGCCGCCGCGAGGCGATCGCCCTCGATCCCGCGCACGCCCGCGACCTGCCCGCCCACGAAGCCGGCCTGGAGTGCGTGGTGCTGGTGGACGGCCGGCTCGCCGGCCTCTGCCGCTTCCGCGACGAGCCGCGCGCGGACGGCTCGGCGTTCGTCGGCCACCTCGGCCACCGCCACCGCATCGACCGCGTGATGCTGATCTCGGGCGACCGCGAGTCCGAGGTGCGCTACCTCGCCGACCGGGTCGGCATCCGGGAGGTCCACGCCGCGCAGAGCCCGGAGGACAAGGTCGCCCTGGTGCGTGCCGAGACGGCCCGCGCGCCGACCCTGTTCCTGGGCGACGGCATCAACGACGCGCCCGCGCTCGCCGCGGCCACGGTCGGCATCGCCTTCGGCCAGGCGAGCGACGTGACCGCCGAGGCCGCCGGCGCGGTGATCCTCGACAGCTCGCTGTCGCGTGTCGACGAGCTGCTCCACATCGGCGGCCGCATGCGCACGATCGCGCTGCAGAGCGCGGTCGGGGGCATGGCGCTCTCGGTGGCGGGCATGGGCATGGCCGCCCTGGGCTGGCTGACGCCGGTCGCCGGCGCCCTGGTCCAGGAGGTGATCGACGTCGCCGCGGTGGTCAACGCCCTGCGCGTCGCCCTCCCGCCCCGCTCCCTGGTCGACTACGACGCGGGAACCACCGGCTTGAGAGAGAATCTCCCCGCATGAGGCCTGAGACTCCCCGATCCGACCGAGGCCCCGATGCCGGGGCCGAAAGGAGCGTCCCTTGAAGATCCTGCTGGTCGGCGCCTCGGGAACCCTTGGCGGCGCCGTCGCGCTCGCGCTCGCCGGCCGTCACGAGCTGGTGCCCGTCCGCCACCGCGCCGGGCCGCTGCGCGTCGATCTCGGGGAGCCGGAGTCGATCCGCGCCCTCTACCGGCAGGTCGGAGCGGTGGACGCGGTGGTGTCGACCGCCGGCGTCGCCCGCTACGGGCCGCTCCCCCAGCTCGCGGACGCCGACTTCGAGCTCGGCCTGCGCAACAAGCTGATGGGACAGATCAACCTGGTCCGTCTCGGCCTCGAGGTGGTGCGCGAGGGCGGCTCGTTCACGCTCTCGGGCGGCTCGCTCGCGCGCGAGCCGATGCCGGGCGGCTGCGCGATCGGGCTCGCCAATGCCGGTCTCGAGGGCTTCGTGCGCTCGGCCGCGCTCGACCTGCCGCGCGGCCTGCGCGTCAACGTGGTGAGCCCGCCCTGGGTCACCGAGACCCTGATCGCGATGGGCCGGGACCCGGTCGGCGGCCTGCCGGCCGTGCGCGTCGCCCGCGCCTACGTCGCCAGCGTCGAGGGCACCCTCACCGGCGAAGTCCTCGACCCCCGCCGCTTCTGAAGAAAACCGGTGTCAGAGCACCGGTTTCCGTAGGAACTAGTGCTCTGACACCGGTTTTCCGCTGAGTCAGAGGATCAGCGTCTCGCCGATCGCGAGGAGGCGGACGCGGCCGGCGAGGTCGGCGTGGCGCGGGGTGGCGAGCAGGCGGCGGAGCTCGCGCGGGGCCTCGTCCACGGCCTCGTCGGCGAGGTCGAAGGCGCCCCAGTGGTGCGGGACCAGGAGGCGCGCGCCGGTGTCGCGAAACGCGGCGAGCGCCTCCCCCGGATCCATGTGAACGGGGCGCATGAACCAGCGCGGCTGGTAGGCGCCGATCGGCAGCAGCGCGGCGTCGAGCGGCGCGAACCGGCGGCCGATCTCGGCGAAGCCGTGGAAGTAGCCCGAGTCGGCCGCGCACAGCAGGCGCGTGCGTCCGGTGTCGACCAGCCAGCCGCCCCACAGCGTCAGGTAGGGCGCCTGCCCGAACCGGTTCGACCAGTGCTGCATCGGCACGAAGGTGAAGCGCCAGCCCCCGATCTCGTCCTCGCCCCACCAGCCGAGCTCGCGCACGTCCTCGAAGCCGAACGAGCGCACCGTGCGCGCCAGTCCGAGCGGCACCCGCCACGCGAGCGACCTGGGCAGGCGTGCCAGGGTCCAGGCGTCGAGATGGTCATAGTGGTTGTGCGAGAGCAGCGCGATCGAGTCCGCCGGCACCGAGGCGAGCGGCAGGCCGACCGGGGACTGCCGCCGCGGCACCAGCGCGCGCGGCCCGAAGTGCGGGTCGAACAGGACCGTGCGCGTCCCCTCGTGGAGCGCGAACGAGGCGTGCCCGATCCAGGTCAGCTCGGCGGCGGGCGCGTCGCGGGCGAGCGAGGCGCCGTCGTTGACCACCGCCGGCACCGGCGCGCGCGGTCGACGCGCGCGGCCGGGCGCCCGCCGGAGCTGCCAGCGCAGCAGGTCGAGGAAGGACCGGCGCTCGCCGCCCCAGGGGTGGAAGAAGCGGCCGTCGCGCTGGTAGGGAGCGTAGAGCGTTGCCGGCGCCGGCGCCTCCGTCGTCACGCTCGCGAGCTTGCCACGGAACGCGGGCGCGCGAGCGCGGCGCGACGCCGCTGATAGTCTGCCCGCCGTGGCCGCGGCGACCTTTCCCGATCTGCGCGCCTTCCTCGATCGGCTGCGGCGCGACCGGGACCTCGTCGAGGTGTCGGCGCCGGTCTCGGCCCACCTCGAGGTCGCCGAGATCCACCGCCGCGTGATCGCCGCCGGCGGACCGGCGCTGCTCTTCACGCGCGTCGAGGGCTCCGACCTGCCGCTGGTGACCAACCTGTTCGGCACCGCCCGGCGCGCCGAGCTCGCGTTCGGACGGCGGCCGTTCGAGCTCGTCAAGCGGCTGACCGAGCTCGCCCACCAGCTCCTGCCGCCCACCGCCGGCCGGCTCTGGGGCGCGCGCGACGTGGCGCGCGACCTGCTGCGCGTGGGCTTCGCCCGGCGGCGGCGCGCGCCGGTGCTCGAGGTCGTGACCCGCGACGTCCGCCTCGACCGGCTGCCGGCGCCGACCTGCTGGCCCGAGGACGGCGGGCCGTTCTTCACCCTGCCGCTCGTCTACACCGAGCACCCGGAGGGCGCCGGCCACAACCTCGGCATCTACCGCATGCAGGTGCACGGCGCGCGCGAGACCGGCATGCACTGGCAGATCGGCAAGGGCGGGGGCTTCCACCACGCCGCCGCCGAGGCACGCGGCGAGGCGCTGCCGGTGACCGTGCTGCTCGGCGGACCGCCGGCGCTCACCCTGGCCGCGATCGCACCCCTGCCCGAGAACGTCCCCGAGCTGCTGCTCGCCTCGCTGCTGGCGGGCGAGCGCCTGCGCGTCTGCCGCGGACCCGGGGGACGGCGCCTGCTCGCCGACGCCGAGCTGGCGCTGGTCGGCCGCGTCGCGCCCGGCCGGCGCGCGCCGGAGGGGCCGTTCGGCGACCACTACGGCTACTACTCCCTGCGCCACGACTATCCCGTCTTCGAGGTCGAGTGGCTGGCGCGCCGGCGCGACGCGATCTTCCCGGCCACCGTGGTCGGCAAGCCGCGCCAGGAGGACTTCTTCCTGGGCGACCTGCTGCAGGAGCTGCTCGCCCCGCTCTTCCCGCTCGTCATGCCCGGCGTCCTCGACCTCTGGTCCTACGGCGAGACCGGCTACCACTCGCTCGCCGCCGCGGTGGTGCGCGAGCGCTACGCGCGCGAGGCGATGGCCTCGGCGTTCCGCATCCTGGGCGAGGGTCAGCTCGCGCTCACCAAGTTCCTGCTGCTCACCGACCGCCGGCTCGACCTGCGCGACTTCCGCGCCGTGCTCGAGCACCTGCTGGCGCGCACCCGCCCGGAGACCGACCTGTTCGTCTTCGCCAACCTGTCGATGGACACGCTCGACTACACCGGGCCCGAGGTCAACCGCGGCTCCAAGGGCGTCTGGCTCGGCCTCGGCGAGCCGGTGCGCGAGCTGCCGCGCGAGTTCCGGCCGCCGGTCGGGCTTCCGGCCGGGGCGCGCGACCCGCGCGTCTTCTGCGGCGGCTGCCTGGCGGTCGGCGCGCCGCCGTTCGCGACCGACCCGGAGGCCGCGGCGCGCTTCGCGGCCCACCCCGCCTTCGCCGGCTGGCCGCTGCTCGTGATCAGCGACGACCCGGCGCGGGCGACCGCGAGCCCGATGAACTTCCTGTGGACGACCTTCACCCGCTTCGAGCCGGCGGCCGACCTCCACGCCGCGGCCACGCGGGTGGCGCGCAACCACCTGGTGCGCACGCCGCCGATCGCGATCGACGCGCGCATGAAGCCCTCCTATCCGGCCGAGCTCTTCGTCGACGCGGCGACCGCGGCGACCGTCGGACGGCGGTGGAGCGAGTACTTCCCGGCCGGCGGCGTCGAGATGGGCGACTCCGGCCTCGCCCACCTGGCGCCGCGCTGAGCCCGGCGCTGCTACCATCGCGCCGGCATGGCCTCCCTCTCCCGGACCGGGACCCGCCGCTGGCGAGTACCCGGGCTGTTGCTCCAGATCGCCGGCGCCCTGGCGGCGGTGGGCACGATCCCGCTCGTGCTCGCCGCCTTCCAGCTCGCCGGCGTCAACCGCGACGCCCTGCTCGAGCAGCTGCTGCGCACGCACGCGGTGGCGGCGCGCACCGCCGCCGATCAGGTCGACGCCTACCTGTCGGTGCGGCGCTCGCTCGCCGCCACGCTGGCGGCCGATCCACGCCTGGCGCAGGCGACCTCGAGCGAGGCGCAGGCCCTGCTCGCCGATTCGCTCGCCGGCTGGACCGCCGCCGGCGTCGCGGGCATCGCGGTCCATGACGCGGAAGGCCGCCTCGTGGTCCGCGTCCAGACGCGCGACGCCGGCGCCGACATGGAGGCGCTGCTCGCCCCCGGCCCGGACCCGTCGGCCACGGTCGAGAGCCACGCCGGCCGGGTCTGGGTGGTGGTGCCGGTGCCGCTCTCCGGCGCGCGCGGCAGCCTCGCCGTGGCCGCCAGCGCGGCGCCGCTCCTCCACGCGCTCGCGCCGGAGGAGCTCGGGGAGGAAGCGCGCCTGGTGCTGCTCGACCGCTCCGGGCGCGTCCTGCTCGGCGGCGACCACGCGGCCCGGGCGCTGCCGCTGCCGCTGGTCGAAGCCGCGCTCTCCGGCCGCCTGTCGGGCGCCGGCCGCTACGACGTCGAGCGCGGCGCCGAGCTGGTGGGCGCCTGGGCGGGGGCGGACGAGGGCCGCTGGGTGGTGCTCTCGACCCAGCCCGCCGCCGTCGCCGAGGCCGCCGCGCGCCGCATGGCGCGCCGCTCCGCGCTCGCCGTCGGCCTCGCGCTCGCGCTCACCGCGCTGATCTCGCTCGCCGCCTGGCGCGGGCTGGTGCGCCCGTTGCGCGCCCTGCTCGCCGCGCAGCGCCAGGTGGCCGGCCTGCGCGGCGAGCCCAGCGCCGGCTCCGAGACCACGGCGTTGCGCGACGCGCTCCACGCGCTCGAGCGCCACGCCCGCGACCGCGACGCCCTCGACCAGGTCTTCCTCGGCCGCTACCAGGTGCTCGAGATCCTCGGCTCGGGCGGCATGGGGACCGTCTTCCGCGGCTGGGACCCGCGACTGCAGCGCACAGTCGCGCTCAAGACCATCCACGTCGGCAAGGAGCGCGACGGCGAGGCGCGCGCGCGCGGCTCGGCGCGCATCCTGGCCGAGGCGGTGCGCGCGGCGCAGATCACCCACCCCAACGTGGTGTCAGTCTACGACGCCGAGGAGACCGGCGAGGTCGCCTACGTGGCGATGGAGTACATCGACGGCGTCGGCCTGGACCGCTATCTCGAAGAGCGCGGCACCATCGACTGGCGCGAGGCCGCGCCGCTGGCGCGCGCGATGGCGCAGGGTCTGGCGGCCGCCCACGCGCGCGGCCTCGTGCACCGCGACGTCAAGCCGGGCAACGTGCTGCTCGGCCGCGACGGCTCGGTCAAGCTCGCCGACTTCGGCCTCGCCACCTACGTCCACCTGCGCGTCGACAAGCCCGGCAAGGTGTTCGGCACGCCGGGCTTCCTCGCCCCCGAGGTCCTGCGCGGCGAGGATTACGACGCGCGCGCCGACCTGTTCGCGCTCGGCGTCGTCCTCTTCCGCGCCATGGTCGGCCGCTATCCGTTCCGCGGTCTCGATTTCCACGCCATCGTCCGCTCGACGGTGCGCGATCCCTCGCCGACGCCCGGGGATCTCGCCGAGACCATGCCGCCCGAGCTCGCGGAGATCCTCTCCGCGCTGCTCGCCAAGGACGCCGGGCAGCGGCCGGCGCCCACCGATGCGCTCGCCGTCCGGCTCGACCGCTTCTGCCGCGACCGCGGCCTCACCTGGCGCCTCGACTTCTCCAAGCCGCAGGGCGACCTCGACGCGCGCAAGCTGTTCGCACCCGTCTCTCTGCCCAGCATCCAGATCGACCTCGAGCGCGCCGGGCCCTGAGCGGAAGTTGGACTCCGCACCTTCGCTCGCCGCCACGCTCCTGACCGGCGCCCTGCTCGGCTGGTCGGTGGCCTGGCCGCCCGGCCCGATCAACGCCGAGATGATCCGGCGCGGCCTCACGCGCGGCTTCTGGTCCGCCTACGCGGTGGGCCTGGGCGCCTGCAGCGGCGACTTCCTCTGGGCGCTCGGCGTGGCGCTCGGCGCGGGCGCCCTGGCCGACCTGCCGGGGGTGCGGCCGGCGCTGGCCGCGGTCAGCCTCGCGCTCCTGCTCTTCCTCGCCTGGACCTTCCTCTCCGGCGCCTGGCGCGGCTGGCTCCGGCACCGGCGGGGCGAGGCCGAGCCCGCCGCGGACGGCGCCCTGGACGGCGCCCGGGGAGGGTTCCTGCTCGGCCTCGGCATGGCCCTCTCGTCGCCCTGGAACATCGCATTCTGGCTCGCGGTGATCGGCCAGCAGGCCCAGGGCGCCCTGCCGCTCGCCCGCTCGCTCGCGCTCGCCGCGGCGGTGGTCACCGCGGCCGCGCTCTGGGGGCTGGTGCTGTGCACGGCGGTCCGCCTGGGCGCGCGCTTCGCCACTCCGGCGTGGGAGGTCGGCACGCGCGCCGCGACCGGCCTGCTCATGCTCTTCTTCGCCGCGCGGCTGGTCCTCGCGCTCCTCGGCGGCTAAGATCCCGGTCCGGCCGCGACCACCATGGAGATCCTGGACGACTTCCTCGGCACCCTGGGCAACACGCCCCTGGTAGCGCTGCGCCGCTACCACCCGGACGGCGCGCTGCTCGCCGCCAAGATCGAGTTCTTCAATCCCGGCTCGAGCGTCAAGGACCGCATCGGCATCGCGATGATCGAGGCCGCGGAGCGCGACGGCACGCTCAAGCCGGGCATGACCATCGTCGAGCCGACCTCGGGCAACACCGGCCTCGGGCTCGCCATCGCCGCCATCCTCAGAGGCTACCGGCTGATCTGCACCGCCTCCGAGAAGATCTCGAAGGAGAAGGTCGCGATGCTCGAGGCGCACGGCGCCGAGGTGGTGATCTGCCCGGTGGACGTGCCCGCCGACGACCCGCGCTCCTATACCAAGGTCGCCGAGCGCATCCGCGACCAGCAGGGGGCGTTCCTGCCCTACCAGTACTTCAACCAGGCCAACCCCGAGGCGCACTACCGGAGCACCGGCCCCGAGATCTGGCGCCAGACCGACGGCCGGCTCACCCACTGGGTGGCCGGCATCGGTACCGGCGGCACCATCTCGGGGGTCGCCAGGTACCTCAAGGAGCGCAACCCCGGCGTGCGCGTGGTGGGCGTCGACCCGGTGGGCAGCGTCTATGCCTACTTCCAGGAGCACGGCCGCCTGCCCTCGCCCGACGAGCTCCGCCTCTACCTGATCGACGGCATCGGGCAGAGCTACGTGCCCGAGAGCTACTGGCCCGAGTACATCGACGAGGTGGTGACGGTCGACGACCGGACCGCCTACCGCGCCGTGTTCGAGCTCGCGCGCAGCGAGGCGATCTTCACCGGCTCGTCGGGCGGAGCCGCGGTCCACGCCGCGCGCGAGGTCGCGCGCCGGCTCCCCGCCGAGGCGCTGGTGATCACGCTGCTGCCCGACTCCGGCGAGCGCTACCTGTCCAAGCTGAACGACGAGTGGCTGCGCGAACGCGGCCTGCTCGACGGCTGAGGCGCGCGGCGCCTGGTCAGGGCGCCGGCACCACGTCGAGGAAGCAGCCGCCCAGGGCGCGCGCCACGGCGGTGGCCCACGCGACGCGCTGCCCGTCCTCCCAGCCGCGCTTGCTCGGTCCGCCCGAGCCCGAGACGTAGAAGGAGGCCGAGAGCAGCGTGGCGCAGTCGCCGGGCGAATCGTAGCGCCGCGACTCGACGCCGAGCGCGAAGCTCTCCAGGTACTCGGGCTCGTCGCGCATCGAGCGCAGGGTCGCCTGCGCGTCGGCGAGCACGGCGTCGAGCTTGCGCCGCACCTCCACGTTGACCTGCGCCGCCTTCCACGCGCGGTAGGCCTCCCAGGTCGCCTCGGAGTCCGCGGGCAGCGCCTCGACCTCACGCCGGTTCCAGGTCTCGGAACGGCGGGCCGAGGACTCGCTGTCGTGGACCTCGAGCACGCCGAGCACCGCCTCCTCGGCGCGCACCGCGTCCTTGCGCACCTCGCGCGGGACCTCGAACTTGAGCTGCACCCGGCACGGCCGCTGCTCGTGCAGCGTGAAGGGGCCGTCCGCCCAGGCCACCCGGTACGGCACCAGCAGCCCGAGGTTGACGGACAAGCCCGCGATCGGGCCGACGTCGACGTTGTCGATCGTCACCAGCTCGCCGGCGGGAAGCAGAACCGGGCCGGAGCCCGAGGCGTGCCGTCCCGACACCACGTTGTCGGTGTAGTGAGGGGTGCATTCGCTCGCGATCGGCGAGCGCACCAGCGCCCAGCGTCCGCGCAGCCGCGCGCGCAGCTCGTCCTCGACGTCGGCGGAGGCGGCGGAGGCGGCCAGCGAGGCCGCGCCGAGCAGGGCGAGGGCGAGGCGAAGGGTACGGACGTCCGGGGACATGCGGATCCTCCCGTGGGAATCGGGCCGGAAGCGGCGCGCCCGAAGATAGTCGGGCTCCCGGAGCCGGTCAAGGCGAGCCGCGCGGATTTCGTCGACATGACAACTATGATCATGTAATGTGATGCCCGTGCGCCGCCCCCCCACCTCCGTCCGCACCGAGATCAAGCAGAAGCGTCCCTTCGCGTCGCCCGCGCACGAGGCCGGTGTCGGGCTGCTGCGCACCGCCGACGTGGTGCGCCGGGCGGTCGCGGTGGCGGTCGAGGCGCAGGGCATCACCCACCAGCAGTACAACGTCCTGCGCATCCTGCGCGGCTCCGCGCCCGACCCGCTGCCCGTGCTCGAGATCGCCGCGCGCATGATCGAGCAGACGCCCGGCATCACGCGCCTGCTCGACCGGCTCGAGAGCAAGGGCCTCGTGCGCCGCGAGCGCGCCCGGGACGACCGCCGCCAGGTGCTGTGCTCGATCACCGGCGCGGGGCTCGCCGCGACCGCCGCGCTCGACGAGCCGGTCGAGCGCGCGCTGGCCGACGGCTTCGGGTCGCTCGGACGCGACGACGCCAGGCGGCTCGCCGAGTTGCTCGACCTCGTGCGCGCCGGCTTCTCGACCGGGACCTGACCCGATCGCGAGGCCTGCGGGGGCCGACGCCGCGGCGCCTTCCTGCTACGATCGCGGCGCCCGGTCGCGCCAACCGTCCGGCGCCTTCGTATCTCTCCCCGGAGGGAATCTCCAGATGAACAGAGTCCTGCGCCTCGCGCTCGTCCTCGGCCTCGCCCTGTCGCTCGCCGTCGGCGCGGATTCGTCCCGCGCCGGGACCGATTCGTCCCGTGGGAAGGACGCGAAGAGCGGCCCGAAGAAGGACGAGGGGCCCTTCTCGGCTTCCAACTTCGCCGGGCTCGAGCTGCGCTCGCTCGGCCCGGCCCTGACCTCCGGCCGGGTCGCCGACCTCGCCGTCGACCCCTCCGACGCCCGGACCTGGTGGCTGGCGGTCGCCTCCGGCGGCGTCTGGAAGACCGAGAACGCCGGCACCACCTGGGCTCCGGTCTTCGACGGCGAGGGCTCGTTCTCGATCGGCGCGCTCGCCATCGACCCGAACAATCCGAACGTGGTCTGGGTCGGCACCGGCGAGAACAACAACCAGCGCAGCGTCGCCTACGGCGACGGCGTCTATCGCACGCTCGACGGCGGCAAGTCCTGGCAGCGGATGGGGCTCGAGAAGTCCGAGCACATCGGCAGGATCCTGATCGACCCGCGCGACTCCGGCGTGGTCTGGGTGGCCGCGCAGGGGCCGCTGTGGAGCCCGGGCGGCGAGCGCGGCGTCTACAAGACGACCGACGCCGGAGCCACCTGGACGCGCGTGCTGGAGATCAGCCCCGACACCGGCGTCGCCGACATCGTCTTCGACCCGCGCGATCCCGACACCGTGCTCGCCGCGGCCCACCAGCGCCGCCGCCACGTCTGGACCTACGTCAGCGGCGGGCCGGAGTCGGCGCTCCACAAGACGACCGACGGCGGCAAGAGCTGGCGCAAGATCGAGTCGGGCCTGCCCAAAGGAGACAAGGGCCGGATCGGGCTCGCCGTCTCGCCGGTCGATCCCGACATCGTCTACGCGGTGATCGAAGCCGAAGAGGACCAGGGCGGCTTCTACCGCTCCGCCGACCGGGGCGAGAGCTGGGAGAAGCGCTCCGACCACGCGACCAGCGGCAACTACTACGTCGAGCTGGTCGCCGACCCCCACCAGCTCGATCGCGTCTACTCGATGGACACCTTCCTCCAGGTCACCGACGACGGCGGCAAGAGCTTCCGGCGCCTCGGCCAGAAGTCGATGCACGTCGACCACCACGCGCTGTGGGTGGACCCGCAGGACGCCGATCACTACCTGACCGGCTGCGACGGCGGCCTCTACGAGACCTTCGACCGCGGCGCCACCTGGCGCTACTTCGAGAACCTGCCGGTGACGCAGTTCTACCGCGTCAACGTCGACAACGCCTCGCCCGTCTACCAGGTGTGCGGCGGCACGCAGGACAACAACTCGATGTGCGGGCCGTCGCGCACGCTGCGCCACCAGGGGCCCGCCAACGAGGACTGGACCATCACCCAGGGCGGCGACGGCTTCTGGACCGCCTCCGACCCCACCAACCCCGACGTCGTCTACGCCGAGGCGCAGTACGGCGTGCTGACCCGCTTCGACCGCAGGAGCGGCGAGAACGTCGACATCCAGCCCCAGCCGGGCGCCGGCGAGCCGCCGCTGCGCTGGAACTGGGACGCGCCGATGATCCTCTCGCCGCACTCCCCGACCCGCCTCTACTTCGCCGCCAACCGGCTCTTCCGCTCCGACGATCGCGGCGACAGCTGGATGGCGGTCTCGCCCGATCTCACGCGCCAGCTCGACCGCAACCAGCTCAAGGTCTTCGGCCGCGTCCAGCGTCCGGAGGCGGTGGCGCGCGGCGCCTCGACGTCGCTCTACGGCAACATCGTGTCGCTGTCGGAGTCGACGAAGGTCGAGGGCCTGCTCTACGTCGGCACCGACGACGGGCTGATCCAGGTGAGCGAGGACGGCGGCGCCAACTGGCGCCGGATCGAGACCTTCCCGGGCGTGCCCGAGCTCGCCTACGTCTCGCGCCTGGTCGCCTCGCGCCACGACGCGGACACCGTCTACGCCGCCTTCGACAACCACAAGATGGGCGACTTCAAGCCCTACCTGCTCGCCAGCGCCGACCGCGGCCGGACCTGGAAGGCGATCGCCTCGAACCTGCCCGAGCGGGGCACCGTCTACGCGCTGGTCGAAGACCCGGTCGACCGCGACCTGCTCTTCGCGGGCACCGAGTTCGCGCTCTACTTCTCGCCCGACCGCGGCGCGAAGTGGATCGAGCTCGAGGGCGGCCTGCCCACCATCCAGGTGCGCGACCTGGTGATCCAGGAGCGCGAGGGCGACCTCGTGCTCGCCACCTTCGGGCGCGGCTTCTACGTGCTCGACGACCTGGCGCCGCTGCGCGCGGTCGACGCGCGCGCGCTCGACAGCGAGGCGCTCCTCTTCCCGGTGCGCAAGGCGCCGCTCTACGTGCCCGGCTCGCGCATCGGCGACCGCGAGAAGGGCTCCTTGGGCGAAACCTGGTACATGGCCCCCAACCCGCCCGCGGGTGCGATCTTCACCTGGTACCTGCGCGACGAGTGGAAGTCGGACAAGAAGAAGCGCCAGGAGGCCGAGAAGAAGGCCGTCGAGGACGGCAAAGAGATCGCGTTCCCGAGCTTCGACTCCCTGCGCGCCGAGACGCGCCAGGAGGAAGCGCGGCTCGTCCTCACCGTGCGCGACGCCGACGGCGAGGTGGTGCGCCGGATCGAGGCCAAGCCCGAGAAGGGCGTCCACCGCGCGAGCTGGGACCTGCGCCTGCCGGCCGCCAACCCGGTGCGCAAGCAGGAGGGCCCGGTCAATCCCTGGCTGCCGCCGCCGCTCGGCCCGCTGGTCGCGCCCGGCCGCTACACGGTTGCGCTCGAGCTGGTCGACAACGGCAGCGCGCGCCCGCTCGGCGCGCCGCAGGGCTTCGACGTCGAGGTGGTGGGCCAGGCCACGCTCGCGGCCCGCGACCGCGACGCCGTGCTCGCCTTCCAGCGCCGCACCGCCCGGCTCCAGCGCGCCGTGCTCGGCGCCGAGCAGCTGACCGGTGAGCTCAAGGACCGGCTCGAGATGCTGCGCAAGGCGATCCCCGGCGCGCCCGTCCTGGACGTCGCCGCCGACGCGCGCGCGCGCCAGCTCCAGCTCGTCCTCGAGGAGATCTCGATCGCCCTCTCCGGTGACCGCTTCCTGCGCGAGCGGGAGGAGAACACGCCGCCTTCGATCTCGGAGCGGGTGCAGAACGTCGTCTACTCGAGCTGGTTTTCGACCGCGGAGCCGACCCGCACCCAGACCGACGCCTACCGGATCGCCGGCGAGGCCTTCGAGCGCGAGCTCGCCCGCCTGCGCGAGATGGTGACCACGACGCTGCCGGCGCTCGAGCAGGAGCTCGAGCGCGCGGGCGTGCCGTGGACGAGCGGCAGGCTGCCCGACTGGAAGCTCGAGCCTTGAGCGGCGAACACGAGCGGTCGGTGCGCTGGACCGACCCGCGCGAGGCGGCGCGGGCCGCCTACGAGCGCCACCTCTCGGGGCTCGAGTTCCTGCGCGCCATGCAGGCGGGGGAGATCCCTCCCCCGCCGGTCGGCGTCCTGCTCGGTTTCGAGCTCGAGTCGGCCGAAGAGGGCCGGGTCGTGTTCGGCATCCAGCCCGCCGAGCACCACTACAACCCGAACGGCGTCATGCACGGCGGCGTGGCGGCCGCCCTGCTCGACACCGTGACCGGCTGCGCGGTGATCTCGATGCTGCCGCGCGGCGTGTCCTGCGCGACGCTCGAGCTCAAGGTCAACTACATCCGCTCGCTGACCGCCGGCTCGCCGCGCCTGTCCTGCATCGGCACCGTGCTCCACCTCGGCCGCCGCTCGGCGGTGGCCGAGGGCCGCCTCGAGCTGCCCGGCGGCAAGCTCGCCGCCCACGCCACCTCGACGCTGATGATTTTCCCGCCCGAGGAGCTCCACACCGGCCACCGCTAGGCGCGGGCGACGGCGCGCGCCACCGCTTCAGGGCGAGACGAGCGACCACATCGAGGTGTTGCCGGTTTCGAAGTC
>Ga0079037_100000024_pt1 | contig 44994 bp, 64 predicted proteins | sample Mud3Dept4metaG_FD_71479 | JGI IMG/M metagenome (GOLD analysis project Ga0079037, IMG submission 71479) | Freshwater wetland microbial communities from Ohio, USA, analyzing the effect of biotic and abiotic controls - Mud 3 Core 4 Depth 4 metaG | ecosystem: Environmental > Aquatic > Freshwater >... | reverse complement strand
GCGATGACGCACAGAGCCAGCAGGAAGTAGATGACGCCAGTCAGGGAGATGGCGACGGCGAGAGACGCAGCACTCATTTTGGCCCCGCTAGGTCGGAGAAGGCGACGTGCTTCTTGAGCGCGTCCCACATCTCCGGGGTTATCGCTGCGTTGGGGTTCTGGTTGAAGAGTTCCACGAGCTTCAACGCAAGCGGGAGGCCGACCTGGACGATGAGCGGGATGAGGACGGCGACCGGCATTTACTTGACTCCGTACATCGCCAGAAGGGCGAGGTACTGGTTCATGGCCTCGTTCACGACCGCGAGGACGAGCGCCGTCTCGCCACCCGTCTTGGCCGCGTCCACGGCGGCGTCGCGGATCTTCTCGTAGGAGTTGTAGGCGGCCTCGGCCTTGTCGTACCTGTCGCCCCACAGCGCCGGATTGCTCGCCTTGTTGGCCTGGTAGACGGCCCCGAAGGCGCGAGCGCCGCTCTGGACGGCGAGGTTGCACGCGGCGATGGTCTGGTAGGACTTGACCTCGGGCGGGGCCGTCGAGGAGCAGGCCACGGCCACCATGACGAGGAGGACAGAAAAAATCGCCCGGCCCCGGGCCGAGGGGCGGCCTCTGGTGGCGGCCGGGCAAACGTCCGTCGCAGCGCAGTTCATGGCGTCACTTCTTTTCGACCAGCTTGAACGTCCGCGCTGTCGGTCCGACGACGATCGTCATCAGCACCGGCAGGCCGTTCGATTCGTAGACCAGCGTCCCGTCCGCGGCCAGCTTCCATCCCGTGATACCGCGGAAGCTCATGAACGCCTCGTTCGGGCACGCGGTTGGCGTAGGCGTTGGCAACGGTGTCGCAGAGGTAGCAACCGGCGACGGGGTCGGCGTGCTGTACGTGGGGGGCGTAGGCGTGGGCGTTGGAGTGCGCGTAATCGTAGGCGTCGGCGTCGTGGGTCGCGTCGGCGTCGGCGTGGGCGGCGTCCACGGCTGGCTCCAGGCCATGTGGCAGAAGCACAGACCGAAGAGGACCAGCCATTTCATACTCCCGGCTGGCCGCCCTGCGGAGTCGCCTTTTCTTGCAAGCTGGTATAGGCGAGCTCCTTCGGCTGGTGCCCGACCATCATGCTCGTCTGGAACTGCTGCCACGTCATCACGAGTCCCAGATAGAACGAGTAGGCCAGCGTGTCCGGGTAGCAGTAGGGCGCCATCTCGAGGCCGCACTCGTAGAACGTCATGCAGTTCGATGGCGTGGCGTGGGCGATGACGTTGATGGCCGCGAGGATGTCGGTCGTCGGCATCCCGAAGGTGGGGCCGGGGACGCCCGGGAACGGGTTGTAGAGGCTCCGCGCCCGGAAGATGACCTCGTCCTCGATGTAGTAGTTGAGCACCGGGATCGGCTGGCCATACTCGACGCCGTACCTCGACTTGAACTGCTCCGGCGTGACGAGCGCCCACCGGGCGAGGAACTTCTCGGCCTCGGTTTCGGCCGGCGGCAGAGGCGGCGGGTTGCCGGCACCGCCGAGGAACTTGGCCTTGAGCTCCTTCACGATCCCGAGAATGAGGTCGATCTTTTCCGGTTCGTTGGGCATTGAGTTCCTCTCTGCTCGGGTAATGGGGCGGCGGCTCGCAACCGCCGCCCCGGTTGGTCTACGGGGTCACGTCGAGGAGGACGTGGATCTTGAGCGTGCCGTCGTTGTTCGCGTCGCTGTTGGTGACGTAGAACTTGGTGACGTTGGCCGTGAACGGGTTCGTGGCCGTCTCGTTGTTGGTCCAGGCGAGCTGCTCGCCCGCCGCGAGGGTGAACGTGTCGTCGGGGACGGTCGTGCTGTTGGTCTCGACCACCATCGCCGTCGTGGCGTAGATGGAGCACGCCTTGACGTCGGCGTAGTCGAACGCGAGGTCGATCTCGTTGTCAGCGGTGTTCTTGACGATGGTGCCTTCATAGGCGACCTCGCCGTCTGCGCTGACGGCGTCGGCGGTGTAGGCGATCCTCGCACCGCCGACCTGGTATTCCACGAGCTTGGTATGGGTCGGCATCAGCCTCTCCTTCTCATCAGGTTGGCGTCACGGTCGGAGTGCGTGTCGCGGTGGGCGTCGGCGTTGCCGTCGGGAAGCCCGGCGGAACGGCCGGCGTCGGGGTCCACGTCGGGCGGGCCGTCGGCGTCTGCGTGACGGTCGGCGTCCGTGTCGGCGTGTTGCTCGGCGTCACCGTCGGCGTCCGGGTCGGCGTCGGCGTCGTCGTCGGCGTGTTCGTCGGCGTGTAGGTCGGCGCGTTGAACATCGCCGCGCCGCCGAGCGTCGCCGTGATGGTCACGGTGTTCGTCGCGTCGGCGATGATCGCGTAGGCGCGGTACAGGCACGCGCCGCAGACGGGCGCCTGGTAGAAGTCGGAGATCGCCTTGAACGTGTAGACGGGCGCCCAGTTGGTCCCGTCGTTCGACAGCTCGATGCGGGCCGTCGCCGTACCGACGCCGGTGAATTGGAAGGTGAAGTGGTCCCCGCCGCCCGGCGCCGGCGTCCCGAGGGTGCCGACGCTGGCCTTGCCGAGCCCGGTGGTGGTCTGCGCCGACATCAGCGTCACCGTCGTCGTGTCGGCCGGCGCGTGGCTCGTGGGGACGTTCATCAGGAGGATGAACATCCCGAGGAGCAGCACGGCCCCGATGATCTTGTCGGGAGAACGAATTTGCATTGGGCCGCCCTCCTCACTCCATCGACTAGGCGGTCACGGCGGTGATGGCGTAGGCGTACTCCGCGTTGATCGTCTCGGCGGTGCGGCGGAAGTCGGCCGTGATGATGTAGGTCTTGTCCTCCGCGAAGTACGGGCTCTGGTACTCGCGCACGGCAAACGGGGACTCGCCGAGGAGCGTGGCCTCGAACTGCCCGAAGGCGCACGGCGCGACGCCGTCCCACGTGCCGCCGTTCAGGGTCGGCGAGTAGCCGATCCATACGTCGTTGTCGGTCCAGACGAAGGCGGGCGTGTAGGTGCCGGTCGGGAGCGTGTCGTAGCGGGCGCCCGGGACGATGAGCTGGAGGCCGAAGATCGGCCCTTCCGGCAGGCCCTTGGCGAGCAGGCCCGGCTCGGTGTAGACGCGGAGCGTCTTGATCTCGGACGACGCGGCGAAGATCGGCCAGATGTGCCGCGGCATGAGGAGGTAGTTCGCCTCGATGCCCGTCCGCTTGAAGAACTTCATCTTCGCGTCTTCGATGTCGGACTGGATGTAGGTCGTCGACTCGTGCCAGTGGGCCGCGGCGGCTTCCTTGTTGCCGGCGGCGAAGCCGGACGCGAGGTACTTGGTGTGGATCGCCTTCTCGACGAGGTACTGGAGCGCGTTGACGATGCGCTGCGTGCCCGTGACCCGCGGCTCGTCGGGGGAGATCGAGTTGTCGATGTCCTCCTGCGAGTATTCGACGCGGAGCGCGGACTCCTTGATGACGCCCTCGCTCCAGGTCTTCGCCGGGCGCGGGACCATGTTGGCGCGTGCGCCGGGGCTCCGGACGGCCTCGTAGGTCACGTCGAGCACGCTGGCGTCCCACGTCGCCCAGCGGTACTTGTCCTTCGGCACGCGCTTGACGGGCGCGAGGCGGTCGGCGACCCATCCGCCGTTCTTCCAGGTGTCCGTCGCCACGTTCGTGAGGACCGGATCGGGGAGCAGTTCGCTGAGATTCGGGCCAATCATTTTCTAACTCCTTTTTTTTCTCGTCAGAACTTCGTGATGGAGAGCAGATCGCCGTCGGCGGCCGCGGGCGTCCGCGTCGCGCCGATGACGTGGTCGGTCCCGACCGTCGCTTCGACGACCTTGCCGGTCCCGTTGCCGCACTTGACGGCGGTGCCGACGGTCGTGAGGGCCTCTCCGGCCGTGACGATGAGGACGCCGTCGCAGTCGAGCGCGCAGGGCTGGCCGCTCTTGGAGGCGACGCGGGGCGTGCCGACGTCGATCGCGCCGTCGGCCGCGAGCGTGACCGTCGCGTTCGACGTGGCGTCGATCTGGTAGAGGAGATGCTCGGTCAGGTCGAGGCCGGCGAGGCCGCTGACCTTCCGGTTCCCGGGTTCGTATTCGAGTCCGCGTGTATGAGCCATCTACTCCTCCACGTCAGAACTTCGTGATCGAGATGAGCTCGTTCGCTCCCGAGGCGGTCGGGGTCCGGGTGACGCCGATGATGTGATCGGTGCCGGCGGTTGCCGTGACGACCTTGCCGGCGGCGTCGCACTTGACCGGCGTGCCGACCGTGGCGAGGGCCTCGCCCGACGTGACGACGAGGACGCCGTTGCAGTCGAGCGTCACCGGCTGGCCGGACAGGGCCGCCTGGCGGACGACGCCGCAGTCGACCGCGCCCGCGCCCGCGAGGGTGATGGTCGCGTTGCTCGTCGCGTCGATGCGATAGAGCAGATGCTTTGAAAGGTTCGCACCGGCCACGCCGCTGATCGTCCGGCCGCCGGGCTGGTTCTCGAGTCCCCGAGTGTGAGCCATTGTTCTCTCCTCTTCCTACTTGCGGCTGACCGCGAGGGCGGCCTGCGCGTAGCTGACCTTGTTCTCCTCGGAGTACGCGACGGCGGCCAGGTGGAGGTTCAGACGCTCGGGGTTGAACGCCACCGCCGCGTCTCCGATGTAGTCGTTCGCGGCCCGCTTGGTCTTCGACGCCGTCCGCGTCGCCAGCTTGTCCTTGCCGACCGGCGCGACGACCGGCATCGCCTCGACGAACTTCTTGAAGCCCTCGAGGTTGGCTGCGGCGAACGTCTCGGCGTCGGGCTTCTGCGCGGCCGTGATCTTGCCGTCCGCGAGCGCCTTCTCGACGGCCGCGGCGACGTTGCGCTCGTGCTCGGCCTTCTCGTGGAGCTTGGCGGCCTCGGCCTGGATCTGCGCCGTCAGGTCCGGCGGCGGCTCGACCGCTGCCACGACGGGCGCGGGCGGCTCGACGGCGACGGATACCGCCGGGGTCAGCGCAGCCAGCTTGTCGGCGAGGCTGTCGATCGCCTTCTGGACGTCTTCCGGACCCGCGTCTTCCGCGAGGCCGAGACGAGCGAGTGTCTCCTTGGGGAGCGCCATGTCTGTCTCCTCGTTCTTGGCCGTCTCAGCGGACGGCGCGTTTCCGATTCGATCGCCGGCATCGGCCGGCGTCGCTTTGTTGGCTGCAACTCGTAGGTCGGGCATGGCCGGCGTGTTGGTCAACGCGCCGCCGGTGATTTCGTAGGGACGCAGCACTTCGCGGCCCTCGTGCATGACGGGCTTGCGCTCGGCCGTGTCCATGACGCGCTCGGCGAAGAACTCGGGCGAGAAGCCGTCCCACTCGGGCGGGTCGGTGCGGATCGCGGCACGGGCCGCCGGCGTCCACTTGACGTAGCCGTGGAGGCCGCTGCCGTCCGCCTCGAACTTCAGCACTTCGCCGGCCTTGCGGCCGCTGCCGTCGTGCCCGTAGTTGACGCGGATCTTCTGGCCGCCGACGAGCTTCGCGTTCGCCAGGTCGGCCATCTTGAGGACGTTCTCGGGCGTGATCTCGAACTGCCGCCAGTCCTCCTCGTCCATCCGCGCCATCCCCATCGGGAAGAAGGTCAGACGGACGATCCCGTCGGTCGTCTCGGCGCGTTCGGCCTCGGCGAGCTTCCGGTGCGGGCCGTGGATCGGCCGGAAAAGGTCGGCAGTCATGGGTTCGCTCATGCGGCCCTCCCCATCAGGAGTTCAGGCGGAACGGTCGAGATGACGCGGTCGACGTCCCAGTCCGGGTCCATCGGGACGCTGATCGCGCCGCTGCTGCTGACCTGGTACTCGCCCGCCCGCACGTCCTCGGCATCGAGCTCGATCGCCTGGCATCGGCAGTTGAAGTGGACGCCCGGCAGGAAGTTCCTCGCCCCGGCGTCGGCCTTGGCGAAGACCTTGCCGTCGAGCGGCCCGCAGATCTCGCAGACGCGCTCGTCCTCGGCTGTGGCGTACATCCAGAATCCGGCCCGCTGCATCCACGCCGGCGAGAACATCTCGGCGTAGCGCCCGGCGTTGTAGGCGGTCATGGTGTTCTGGCGGAAGACGAGGTCTGCGTACCACGCCGAGAACTCCTCGCCGCTGTAGACCTCGCCGCCGAAGGCCGCGAGGATGCGGTTCGCCTCGGTCGTCCATTCCTTCGACGTCAAGGCGTCGCGGATGCCGTTCGTCAGCGAGGCGTAGAGCGCCTCGAGGAGCTTGCTGTCCCAGACGGTCGCCAGACCGAACGCCTTCGCCTTCTCCTCGGCCGCGAGCGCGTTGAAGACGCCCGTCGGGAGCACCTTGCGGCGCTGCCACGACTCGAGGACGCCCGGGAGGTCGCGGAGGTCAGGCATTCCGCCCGCGCTCCTTCCGCTGGTCGACGACGCCGCGCATCGTCGCGTCGAGCATGACGGCGGCGAGGAGATCCTGCAGTTTCTCGGCCGTGACCGCCTCGAACCGTGCGTGGTGCAGGACGCGGACGAGGACGGTCGTCAGGTCGACGCCCTCGGCGACGGCCTTGTCGATGACGGCGCGGTAGGGGCCGACGATCTCCTCGGCGGCGCCCGGAGCGAGCTTCGTGGCGCGATCGACGAGCGGGTCGACGGTTGCCGTGGAGGCCGCGGCGCGGAACGGGATGACCTGGGCGCCTGTCGGGACGCCCTGCCCGAACGGCGAGGGTGCCGCGGGCTTGGCGATGACCTGGTCGCCCTCCTCGGGCATCGGGATGCCGCTGAGGCCGTGGAACCACGTCACCGGGAGCGTCGAGACGCCCGCGTCGGTCAGGTTCTTGACCGTCTGCGAGAGGGTGAGGAGATCCTCCTCGTCCTCGACGCGGATCTTGATCTCGGGCGTGTAGATTTCCGCCTCGGGTCCGAAGTTACGGACGACGAGGCCCTTGACGAGCTGCTCGCGCAGGACGGACGCGATCTCGACCGCCCGCGCTTCCGCGAGGTTCTGCCGCTGCTCGTCGTGGACGGACGCGGACGACTTGGAGCCGGCGCCGACCTGTACGTCGGTCGTCTGCGTGCCGCCGTTGATGACTTTCGACATCTCGCGGGCGCACCAGTCGAGGATCTCTGAGTGTGCGTTCGCGCCGGCCGTGCCGACGACGGCGTTCAGGAACTCCATCGACGCCGAGTCCGGAATGACGGCCCATCCCGCCGCGCCGGCGTTCTTGGCTGCGTTGACGAGCGCCTGCTGCGTCTTGATGTCGTTGGGGGCGTGCTTGCCGATGCGGTACGGGATGCCGAACAGCTCGACGTAGCGCGCCCACCAGCGGAGCCCCTCGTTGCGGATGATCCAGGTGGCGATGCAGCGCCGCAGAAGGCCGCGCCGCGCCGGGTTGGGATTCGACTCGTCGTCGATCAGGAGGACGAGCCGGCCCTCCTGCTGTAGCTGCTCGACCGGGATCGTGACGTTGTAGTTGTCCGTCGGCTGGAAGAGCAGCTCGGTGGAGTTGGTCTCGTAGCGGAACCGCTGCGACGGGATCTGCTCGAGGCCGACGAGCCGCTCCTTGCCGCCGGGCGAGCCGCCGGGCACGACCTCGACCTCGAGCGCCGCGAGGCCCTTCCACAAGCCCGTGCAGAGAGCCCCGATGGCGCGGTCGAGCCGGATCTCGGGCGCGAAGAGCTGCTCCTTGACGTACTCGACGATCTCGTTCGCCCGCTTTGCCTCGGCCGTGTTCATCAGCGCCCGCGTCCGGAGCGAGGTCGGGTACGGCAGGATGTCGATCTTGGCGCCCGAGATGGCGTGCGTGGCCTTCGACAGTTCGCCGTCGAGGTGGGCGTCGCGGCTCCGCATCTCGTCGTAGAAGGCGTCGCGGTAGGGGGTGTTGCCCGTCTCGGCCGCCCGGAGGTAGGAGAGCAGCGTCTCGGGCGACAGCGTCGTGGCCGTGCTGACGAGCGAGCGGTCCTGGTAGGACTCGACGTAGAGGTCGGGCGTTTCCTTCTTCGGAGCGGGCGCTTTGGCGGCGAAGGTGAGGAGCCTGGAGAAGAGTCCCATCTAGAACGCTCCCATCGCTCGACCCGCGCCCATCGCGGGCTCGGTCAGAAGCTCGAAGTCGCCGACGGGACCGCCCGACAGGGCGATGACGACGGCGTCGAGGCGGTCGGGTGAGTCGTCCGGGTCGCGGACGCGGATCTTACCGGCGCTGGTGATCTCGAACCGCATCGCCGCCATCTGGCGCTTGAGCTCGTGGTCGTCGGGCAGCTTGAGCATCCCCTTCTCGAGCAGGCCGCGAACGCGCCAGCAGTCCTCGGCCTTGCGGTTCAGGAAGCGGGTGTCGTCCCGTGCCCGGTCGCTGGCGCGGTACTCCTGGGTGACGCGGCCGCTCTCGCGGATGGCGTCGTGGACGCCCTTGCCGATGCCGATCGAGTCGACGCGCAGCATCGCGCCGGCGGCGGCCTTGATGGCGCGGCCCTTCGACAGCATCGTGTCGCGCTCGCGCCAGCCGACGAGCGACGTGACGGTGTAGCAGTCGTGAAGGTCAGGTCCGGCGGCGACCGCTACGACCGACTCGTCGCCATCCTTCGACCCGGCCACGTCGAAGCCGGCGACCACGGGCCCGTCGCCGTCCCATTGCTGCGCCATCGCCCGCTCGATCCACGAGTACGGGAAGAGCGCGCCCTCGGCGTCGTCGATGTAGTTCGCCAAGGCGCGGCTTTGGTACTCGGGCGAGTCCAGCCCCCACTCCCGTAGCCACTCGGCCTTCTTCGCTGCCTTGCCCGGCAGCCCTTCGGCGATCAGGTCGTCGATCGTGACGACGGCGCGGATGATGTCCTCGCCGCCGGCCGTGTCGCGCTCGTAGAACGAGCCGGACGCGATGCTCGGCGTCGAGATCCACAGGTCGAACGTCTCGGGCGCGTCGAGCATTCCCGACGTGGAGACGATGACGTCGTCCGGCACGGCCTTCGCCTCGTCCACGATCCGGATGGACGCGACGGGAGAGTGATGGCCCTCGAGGTTCTCCGGGCGGTCAGACGCGCCGCCGATCAAGTACCACGACGCGGTCGCCTCGAGCTTCGTGTTCAGCAGCCGGGCGAAGCCGAGATCCTTCAGGAGCGAGCCGTTGTAGAGCTTGTTGATCTCGGGCCAGAGAAGGTTCTCGACGCCGGCCCAAGTCGGCGCGGTCGTCAGCCCGCGGCTCTCCGGGCGCGTGGCGATCCACCAGAGGCCGAGCCCGGCCGCCATGAAGGTCTTGCCGGCGCCGTGACAGGTGCGGATGACGGCCCGCGGGTGCGCGTTGCCGCCCATGAGCTGCTCGCTGATGTCGGCACAGACCTTGAGTTGCCACTTGCGGAGCGGCGTCCGGAGGACGTGCTGGAAAAAGAAGGCGGGACGACGGTACGAGCGGGCGATCAGGAGGCTGATCTGGTAGCGAGCGGTCAATTCGCCCGCTCCTCGTCAAGATCGGCCTTCGCGCCTTCGTAGGCTTCGCGGATGACGGAGCGGACGTCAACAACCTCGGCCCGCATGGCGACGTTCTGCGGCACCGTGCCCTCGAGCCGGTCGAGCAGCTCCTTCCAGGCGCGGTGACTGCCGTAGGCCGCATCACAGACCATCCGGACGGCGATGGCGTCGAGCAGCGTCGCTGGCCGCTCCATGTTCCGCTCGAGGCGCGAGAGCGTCCAGTCGAAGTCGAGTTTGTATTCGCCCTTGTGCCGCCGGACGAACAGCTTCAGCGCCCGCTGTAGGGATTCGCGGAAGCCGGGAATGGCCTCCGCGCTGTCTTGTGAAGATGTGGCTTCAGACGCCTCGGGCGAAACGACTTCGTTGGCAGGCGCGGCTAAAGCGGCGCCGTCAAGTGAGTGTGTCGTGTCCGAACGGTCTTCCGCCACGCGGAAAGCGTAGGGACGGAATCCGATGGCGTGCTAGAGGGTTAGCGCAGCCGGTTGGAGTAAAGCGGCCGGACGTGTGCGGTCTTGGTGCCCATCGCCTGGACCGTCTCGGCCGTCCAGAAGGCCCCGCCGCACCCGGCGCAGCGGTAGCCCCGGTGGACGGTCGTATGCCGGCTCAAGGCTTCGACGCCCTCGACGACGACCACCCGCTCGGCGACCTCGATCGCCCGGTCGGCTACGGGGACGTCGGGGAAGGTGCAGGACGGGCAGGCGGGGAAACTCATCCCGGGCCGCCCATTTCCCGAGACCGGTCACTGATACCGGTGGGCGTCTCGACTGGTCTTGGTCCGACCGGTCTCTTATCTAGACCGGTCGAGACCAGTCGAGACCAGTTAAGTCTTGCATTTTCGAGACTGGTGCCAAGACCAGTCAAGACCAGTCGAGACCAGTCATCCGAGACCAGTCGTTTACGTCTCATGCGGGGCTCCAGAGCATCGAGTTCCGGGGGCCTGGCTGGCATTTCAGGGCCTTCTCGCCTTTCAGCGACTTGAGCGCCGCGAAAACGATCCCGCGATTCAGCAGAACGCCGCCAACTACTTGATTCGACGTGATTCCGGGGTTTCTCGTGACCTCGATCAGCACCTTCTTCTTCGCCTCGTGGATCTCGACCTCGTGCTCCTGCTCCTTTTCCTGCTCCAGCGCGTTCACGTCCAGCTCGTGGAACGTCGCCGTCGGGAAGTCGATCCGGCACGGGACGTTGAACAGGTCGCCCGTGTAGCGGTTCTTGGCGCACCGTATCTCCACTTGTTTCTTGGGGTTGCCGTCGATGTGCAGGATCAGCTCGGCGGCGTACTCAATGGCGGACGTCTCGAGGCCGGCGGCCAGATCCTCGACCCGCTTGTCCTTGTCCTTCGACCCGTAGGCGGCCCGGCCGACCTGGCTGACGAGCAGGGCGATGGCGCCGTAGTTGTCGGCGAGCTCCCGGGTCCGCCAGATGACGTCCGAGGTCCGGAGCCGGCGGTCGGGCTGGCGGCTCGAGCCTTCGGCCCGGATCACTTGGGCCGAGTCCAAGAGCCACACCCGCGGCATCCCGGGCGGGGCCATCCGGTCGAACTCCTCAGCGAGCGTCTCGATGGTCGCTCGAGGGCTGCGGGGCTGCAGGAACCGCCAGAAGGCCGCCTGCGCCCCGAACGCCCGGGTAGCCTCGTCACGGGCCAGGGTATCCGGTCGGCGCATTTTGCGGCGGTCCTGGCCGATCTGCTGGCCGATCCTGACGCGGGCGCCGGCCAGCCCTTCGTCGGCGAACAGGGCGGCCACGGCGCAGCGGGGGGCGAGCGCCTTGGCGATCTGCGTGGCGACCAGCGTCTTGCCGATGCCGGGCTTGCCCTGGATCACGGTCATCGTGCCCCGGGCCAGCCCGCCGTCCGTGTGCTTGTCCACGGTCGGGAAGCCGGTCCCGAACTGCTCGCCGACGGCCAGGGCGGCGTCGAACAGGTCGCGGTACTCGAGCCAGAGCTTCGCCGCGCCGGTCGCCGGCTCCCACTTCGCCAGTTCGGCGAGGATCAGCTCCCGCTTGCGGTCGTTCTCGGCGAGGTCTTTGCGGAGGATCTCGAGGATGCCGCCGGGCGGCTCGTCCCCGCCGCGGCGCGGGTCAGGGCCGGGGAAGTCCTTTACGTCCCCCATGCCCGCCGCCTTCTCATCAACGACGCCTCGCGGATGATCCGCGCATAGGCGGCGACGTTCTCGACGTCGGGCACCCGGTCCACCAGCGACGACTCGTACCCGGCCCCGCCGGCGCGGTCGAGCGTCCCCTTGCGTTCGAGCCGGTACATGACGGTCACGAGGTCGATCCCTTCGCCGTCGGCGTCGAGCTCGCAGATGGCGTCCCAGATCAGGCGGTGCGGCTCGTATCCGAAGTCGCGGCGGTCGAGGCCGTCGGCCTTGGCGAGCCAGCCGCGTCCGCAGATCAGGATGGAGCCGAGGAGCGACTTCTCGACCTCGAGGACGACGGGGGAGGGCTCCGGGGCGGCGGTGGAGGGCGAGGCGGTCATTCGGCCGCCTCGATGGCCTCCACGGGAGGCTCCACGAGGGTCGGCTGTTCCTCTTTTGCCCGCAGGATGTTCCGGACGGCCTGGTCGAAGTAGCTCTGCTTCAGTTCGATCCCGACAAAGCGCCGGCCCATCTGCCGGGCCACGACGCCTTCGGAGCCGATGCCGGCGAACGGCGAGAGCACGATGTCGTTCGGGTTCGACCAGAGATGAATGCACCGCTCGATCACGTCGAGCTGAAGCGGGCAGATATGCCGCTCATCCTTCTCCTCCCGGGCCGACCGATACTGAAGCGTCCGCGAGGGCCGGATGTCAGACCAGACCGGGCTCGCGTACCGTTGCCAGGTCGGCAGCGACAGGTCGTCAGGCGTGTGTGTGACCGGATCGGGATTCGTTCCGGGCTTTCTCAGCGTCACGAGGTAGTCGGCAATTCCCTGCCGCGAGATCGTCGAGTCCTTCTTGATCTGCTTGTAGAGCAGCCCGATCGCCTTCGTCCGCTGCATCGCCGTCACGGGGTCTTTCCAAATGCAGACCTCGGAGTGGTAGATCCATCCGCCCTCGACGAACAACCGGATCATCTCGCCCCGGAAGTCGCGCAGGCCGATGAAGCCTTCGCGGACCTTGCTGGTTGGCAAGTTCATACAATGGAAGGACAGAAGCCGGCCCGGCTTCGTCACCCGCATCAGGCCATCGACCACGAATCGGAAGTGCTCGTAGAACTCCTCGTGCGTCTTGCAGTTGCCCAAATCCCTCGGGCTGTCCGAGTAGACGTACAGCGACGCGAACGGCGGCGAGAAGATCGAGTAGTCCACCGAGTCAGGCGGGAGCGACGCGAGGACTTCCACGCAGTCGCCCTGGTACATCACGAACCCGTCGCCGGATTCCTGCGAGATCACGCTGCCAGCCACTTGGGCACCTCCAATGCTTTATCCGGGGCGTAGGCCGTCATCTGCCGGATCGCCCGCGCCGTGATGTTCTGGAAGCCGGCGACGCTCTGGATCATTCGCTCGGCCATCCGTTCGGCGTCGGCTTCCTTCCGGCGAAGGTTCTCGACGATCGCGCCGTCCGCGTCCGTCCTCGTCATCCAGACCGTCACCGGCCGCTTCTGGCCGAAGCGCCAGCATCGGCGGATCGCCTGGTACGTCATCTCGAACGAATGGGACGGGGCCGCGAAGACGATATCGGCGCAGTGCTGCCAGTTCATTCCGAAGCCGGCGATGGATGGCTTCGTGACCAGGACGCGCTCGTCCCCGGAAGCGAAGGCGAGTAGCTTCGCCTCCTTGTCGGCGTTCTCGTCCGCGCCCTTGATCTGGATGGCGTCAGGGATGGCAGCCTCGATCGCGTCGGCTTCGTCGTTCAGTTCGCACCAGACGACCCACGGCTGCTCGGAGTCATTCACGATCGCGGCGATGGCCTTCGCCCGGTCGCCCACGGAAGCCCGCCGCACGGCGCGTTGATCCACGAGAGTCAGGGCATCCATCGGGAACAGCATCCCGGCCGAGTGCGCTGTCTCGACCTCAAGCGGAACCAGAAGCTCCCGGGTGTCGAGCTCGGGCAGGATGAACCCGTCGTCCTTGTACCCGAGATCGGACGGCCGCCGGAGCATCGCCGCCCACGAGCAGACCCATCGCCAGAACTCGGTGACGGCGTGGCCCTTGATCCGCCACTGCGACGTGTCGCCGCCGTCGTGGACGAAGTAGGTCGCCAGCATCTCCGAACGGGAGGCGATACCGAGAAACTCCGAATGGTTCCCGAGTTCCATGAAGTCGTTCGGGGCCGGCGTCGCCGTGCAAGCCAGCCGGAACGGCGTCGCGCCGAACGCCTCGATCAGCCGCGTCCGCGTCTTGCCGTCGAACGCCTTCAGGATCGAGCTCTCGTCGAGCACGACGCCGGCGAAGTCGGCCGGGTTGAAATGGTCGAGCATGTCGTAGTTCGTGACCGTGATCTGACCGTGGGCTTTCCCGTCGCGGGCGTAGTGGGCCTCGAGGCCGAACTTGTGCGCCTCGCGGACTGTCTGTTGCGCCACGGCCAGCGGCGCGAGGATCAGGACGCGGCCCGGGATATGCCTTGCCCATTCGAGCTGGATGAAGCTCTTGCCCATCCCGCAGTCAGCGAAGATCGCCGCCCGTCCCCGCCGAAGCGCCCACCGGACCATGTCCCGCTGGAAGTCGAACAGCTTCGGATTCAGTTCGCCCGGTTCGATCCCGGGGAATTCGAGCGTCTTGTGCTTCTCGGCGATGAACCGTCCGTAGTCCAGCGATGCATCCTTCTTCATCAGCCTCGTCCCATAGATCGGATGCCGCCCCGCTTCTTGCCAACCTTCGGCTTCCAGCGCGGCGGCGGATTTCGAGTCGGTGCGGCTGCGGGCGGAGGCCCAGGTATAGAGCTCGTCGCTCATCCCCTTACCCCCGCCCTGATCTCCGTCCGTCCCGTCAGCGACTTCACCGCCGCCAGCACGTCCGCCTCGCACGTCACGACGATCAGCGGCCCGCCGCGCCACTCGCGGTGGAACCGCTCCTGGGACGGCGTCAGCGACCCGTCCCATGCCTTCACTTCCACGAGCACCGTCTGCCCTTGAAACGGCCAGACCAGATCGGGGAAGCCCGAGCCGACCTTGCTCGTGTCGATCGGCTCCGGCCCGAGTCGCGTCAGCGCGGCAACGATGGCGGCGTGGTTCTCGTCGTGGTGGCCGGTGGCGAACAGGGAGCGGCGGGTGCGCTTGGGTTTCATTTTCCCGCCTCCTGCACCCGCCGCGCCTCGTCCAGCACCCGCAGCCGCGTCTCGATCGTCATGTTCGGCGGCGATCCGCCGGCAAGGCAAATCTCGACGTCCAACTGCTCGGTCAGTAACTGGTGCGCCGGCCGCTCGGCCAGCCAGGGCATGGCGGCTCTCACGACGCGCAGCCGCTCGGCGACGGTGAGTTTGCCGGCCATCACTCCACCTCCACATACCAAATCGCATCCGGCCCGGCCGTCCACTCGACCTTCAGGTCCCGGAGGGCGTCCCTGACCGTGCCCCAGTCGGCGTCGTGCCCGCAGAACAGCTTCCGCGCCTTCGGCCGCCACGCGATCAGGTCGCTGATGACGGCGCGGTAGCCGTGCGTGCCGTCGATGAAGACCATGTCCACCGAGCCGTCCTCGAACAAATCGGCCGCCTGCCGGCTCGTCATCTCGAGGATCGTCACGTTCGGGAACCGCGCCAGGTTCTTGCGGGCCAGCTCGCCGACATGGCCCTTGACCGCCTCGGCGCAGCCCACGCCCTCCTCGGACACCTGATCCGGCGAGCCACGGAAGTGGTCGATGCACCAGACCTTGCCCGGGCACCCGGCCGCGAGCGCCGAGCCCGAGCGGCCCTTCCACGTCCCGATCTCGACGACCGTCTGCATCGTCGCGGCGCGGTCGTGGAGCCAGGTCAGCTCCTCGCGGGACATGAAGCCCGGGACGCTGTCGGAGTAGTCGAGCCAGTTCACCACGTCCCTCCCCACGCCCAGAGCAGCCCGACGACGAGCACCAGCATTGAAACGACGCCGAGAAACCACGCTATGTCGAGCACGGCTTCCTTGAGTTCCTGCTTCCAGCCGGGTGTGTCGCTCATCTACCGTCTCCACTTCATAAACGTCCGGTGTCGGTGCCACGCCAGCAGCCGGTCCAGCCCGCGGCGCGCCAGCCATACCAGCCCCATCGGGATCAGCACCAGCGTGACCGCCACCAGCGCGACAATGAACGCCACGAGGACGGTGTCTACGGCCTGCTCCATCACTTGTCCTCCTCGAGTGCGTCGCTGGCGATCAGTCGCCTCCCGATCCACTCGATCACGGGCACGGTCACGGCGTCCCCGAGGGCGGCGTAGCGCGGCGAGTCGGGCGGCTCGTTGGGCGTTCCGAGCCAGTCGTCGGGGAAGCCCTGAAGGCGGCAGCACTCGACGGGCGTGAGGCGACGGACGCCCGAGCAGGCGACGTAATTGTCCGTCGTCGGGTCGCCGCCCTTGACCTGGTGGGAGCAGAGCGCGTGGGCCACCAGCGGCGTCCCGCGGCCCGTGCCGTCCTCGCTGGCGTCATGCCCCTCGCCGGTCAGCGCGTGGGTCACGAACGCCCCTGACCTGTCGAGGTCGTTGCACCAGCCACGCTTTCCAGAGCCGCCTCCAAGTGACCCGGCAACCTCTTCCCCCTCCGGCTCGCCCGTCTCAGGATCCCCTTGGCCGCCTTCGAGGAAAGCGCGAAACGGGGCGGGGGATCTGGCTCCAAGACGGCCGACAATGAACACTCGGCGGCGTCTCTGGGCCACTCCGAAGTAGCGACTGTCCAGCACTCTCCAGGCCACCCCATACCCGAGTTCGGCCAGCGACGCGAGAACGACGGCGAAATCTCTGCCGCCGTGAGATGAAAGGAGTCCGGGTACGTTCTCAAGGAGAACCCATCGGGGCTGAACAGCGGCAACGATTCGCATGGCCTCGAAGAAGAGGCCGGATCGCTCGCCCTTGAGTCCTGCCCGCTTGCCGGCGACGGAGAGGTCCTGGCAGGGGAAGCCGCCGCAGACGAGATCAGCACGGAGGGGTTCGACGGGTAGCGGAGATCCATCCCGTTCAGCGTCGGAGCCTTCTGGGCGCTCTCCCATCGGTCGGCGTCGTCCCCGTGGGTCTTCGTCGCCTTGATGAACGCTTCGCACGTCGTCCCACCGGGGGACATCGGGCCAGTGCGCTGCGAGGATTCCCCGTCGCCACGGGTCGATCTCGCATTGGCCGACGCATCGCCATCCGGCACGCTCGAGGCCGAGGTCGAATCCCCCGATCCCGCTGAAAAGGGAAAGGAACGCTGGCTCACTTGCCACCGGGCCGCACCAGCGCCTTCTCGACCTTGCGCCGCTCCTCGTACCGCGCCCGGCCGGACGAGCCCTTCTGCCGGCACTTGCCGCACTTGGCGACCTTCAGGCCGAACTTCTTGCCGAACGAAAAGACGGCGACCGTGCCGCCGCAGACGACACAAGTGCCCGCCGTGGTGGCGGGCACCCGGACCTTCGGAACGCCACGGTTCACGGCTTCTCTGCCTTCGCCTTCGGCTTGCGGACGCGGCCGAGGATCGCCTTGATCTGAGCCCGCTCCGTCTCGAGCGCGGCCAGCCGGGCGCGGAGCTCGACCTTCTTCTCCTCCAGCTTCACCTTGACGGCTTCGATTTCGTTGACGAGGTTGACTTCGGACATGGTCCTCTCCTTAAAAGCGCCGGGATGTTGGGCGGTCCCGGCGCGAGATCCTGCCGCCCCAGGTGGTAAACGGTTAGAACGGGACCGAGTCGTCGTCGGAGAGAGAGGGCTGCGAAGGCTTCGCGCCGAACAGCGTCGCCGCCTTGACGGCCAGCGTCGCCGCCGTCTCCTTCTTCGGCGATGCGAGGTAGGCGATCTTCAGACGCGTCTCGCCCTTGAACTCCTCCTCGGCGAAGCCGAAGCCGAGTTCCTTGCCGACGAGCCGCGTCTCGAGCGCCTCCCAGAACGCCGGCTTGCGGAGCTCCTCCGGCTTGACGCCGAACAGCGCGAGGTCGCGCTCGGCCCGCTCACGGGTTTTCGGCGTCAAGTAGATGGTGTGGCGAACGGCGCCCTGGTCGCCTTCGATGGCGAGCTCGATGCCGGGCGTGCCCTTCATCGACGACTCGGTCAGCGTGGCGGCGGTGACGGTGCCGGTGTAGCGGGGGCCGACTTCGTAGGCCATCAGCCCACCTCCGGCTTGAACTGCGCCATCGCCGCCTCGGTTGCGAACTGTTTCATGTCGATCAGCGGCGTCGGCTCCGGCTTCGGCCTGTCCCACGTCGCCTTGTCGGCGATCCGGTCGGCCAGCTCGGCAAGGGCGCGGAGCTGCTCGATGCTCGGATAGAGCGCGAAGTGGTGGGCTGCATAGTCGGCGCTCGGGCGCCCGTCGAGCGTGTCGAGCCGGAATGTCAGCCGCGGCTTCCCGTCGCTCGTCAGGGTGATCCCGATGGAGGCGATCGAGACCTGGACGGTGTTCTCGTTCTTCGCCATATCACGCCGCCTTCATGACGGCCGCCTTGCGGGCGTCCTTGATGACTTCCAGCTTGGAGAACAGCTCCTCGCCGAGCCGCTTCTTCTTGCCGCCGGTCAGCGACCACGCCGACTTGAGCGACTCGAGGTCGTTGGCCGACTCGATGGCGACCCGGATCTGCTCGAACAGGGCCGTCCGCTCCCGCTCCTCCTCCTCGGCGATGCGCCCGATGGCCTCGGCGTCCTTCTCGGACGCCTCCTCGAGCGAGCCCATGTGGGCCTGCTCGCCGGCGGTGAGGTACTGGACGATCGGCGCGACCGTCGTGTAGTCCGGGTTGATGATCGTCTTGCCGGCGAGGACGCCGGAGCGGTCCTTCTCGACGAACATCTCGACGTGCCACGTCTTGTCCTCGTTGCGGATCTGGCGCATCCGGACGAGGAGATGCGGCTCGTAGCCCGTCTCCGACTCGGCCTTGATCTTGGTGCCCGTGACCTCGAGGTCGCCGAACTCGTTCGCCTCGAGGCTGATCGCCTCGCGCCCGCAGATCAGGACGTGGAGGTTCGCGTCGAGAAGGTTGGCGATGAGCTGCTTGTACGGCCGCTTGATCGCGCCCCACGCCTGGATCGGGATCTGTCCGGCGGGGCCGCGCTTGCCCGTGTAGGACTCCTTCGCGGCGTCCCACAGGTGCGTGATGGAGTCGATGATGACGACGCCGTAGACGTTCGGGTCGAGCGCCTTGACCTCCTCGAGCGTCTCCATCAGCGAGCGCGTGTAGAGCGCGTCGAAGTCGAAAGCGTCGGGGTGGACGGCCCGCTCCTTGATGGCGCAGGCGTACATATCGGTCCCGCGCTCGGAGTCGACGAAGGCGATGCGCTTGCCGTCGCGCTTCGCCAGGCCCTCGGCGATCAGCAGGGAGGTGAGGGTCTTGCCCGTCCCCTGCGAGCCGTAGAAGGCCATCTTGAGCTTGGCCTGCTGCGGCGCTGCCTTTCTGAACTTGGACATCCTCGTTTCCTTTCGTTGCCGCCCGTTGTCTGGCGGTACGGTTCAGGTTGCTGGTTATTCGTTGTCGAGTTCGTCGTTCAGGCCGGGCGTTCTGCCCTTGTGCCGCACCTCCATTCCGTCGATCAGGCACCGGACCAACAGGTACGCGGTCGCCGCCGCGAGGACGAGCAGGAATACGTTCCCTAGAAGTCGCATCGCCCCTCCAGCGAGCGCCAGTGCCGCTCGGCGTTGGTCGGCGGGAACGAGACGACGTTCGTCGGCGGCTTCTCCTTGCGGTTGCCGAGCCGGTTCAGCAACCAGCACATCGCGCCGAGCTCGCTGAAGAACACGATCGCGCAAATGAACAGCGCGAGCGCGACCGTCATCGGCTCGAGGGCATCGACGCGGGCCATGAAGCGGGCGATCACGGCTCGACCTCGAGGCCGTACTTGGCCCACCGCCGCGGGTCCACGTCCTTGACGGCTCCGGTCGCCGAGATCACGCGGATCGCCTCGACGATGAACGTGTGGGCCTGCGCCAGCGGCCGGCGCCTGCGGGCGCGGACGAGGCGGGGTTGCGTCTCCGTGACCGGGACCGGGCGAAGGACGGGACGTATCGTCATTTGTCCTCCAAAGTGCCCGGGACCGCGCCATCCCGGGCCGTGCCGAATGGTCTGGCTTGCAAAGGTGTGCCTTCGCCGGGGAGCGCCGGGGGCCTGTTGGGCGTTTGTATCTGGCTGTTGACCCACCTCCTCACGATCAGGTGTTGGGCACTTTTCGCCAGCGCGTTCGACCAGGCGGCGAGGAGCCGCGGCGTCGAGTACCAGTGACCCGTGGGATCGCGCCGGAGCAGCATCTCGAGCCGGTACTTCCGCCGCGACGCGGGTCGCTTGATCCAGCCGCGCAAAGTCGCCACCGACTTGCCGGGTCCGATCCGTTTCGCCAGCTCGGCCAGCCGCATCGGTCGGTCGGCGTCGCCGCACATCTGCACCCGCTCCAGCTCGGCCACCCGCGCCCGCAGTTCCATGACTTGCGTTAACAGGTCGGCGGCGGGACCGGCGCCCGAGGAGGTCCGGGCGCCGGCGTCTTTGGAGGTGCCGAGGCGGGGACCGCCAGAGCTTCCGGGTCCGGCGGCCGGTGGCGGGCAGGCCATCTCAGGGAGTCCCTGCGATGTCGCAGCGGTAGGCGATGCCGGTGGACAGCGACGTCCTGAAAAGCACGTTGCCGCCGATGGCGAGCGTGCCGTTCTGCATCGGGACGACGTACTGAGTGCTCAGGCTTCGGCCGATGTCGTCCCGACTGAGTTTGACTTCTCCGATCAGCGTGCAACCGGCGATGTCCTCGGGCCGGGTCGTGACGAGCACCTTCTCGGCTCCGGGCGCGCTCGAGATGCATCCGGCCAGTGCGAGCGCAAACGCGGGGACGACCAGTCCGCATCTCATGGCGTCACGCCGCCTTGGTCGCGGTCTGGTTGGAGTAGTCGGGGTTCAGCGCGGCCGAGAGCCCGCAGATGCACCGCTCGCGGACCGGCGCGGACAGGCACTCGTCGGAGTGCTTGCCGAAGTGGAACAGCCAGTCGTGCATCTGCGCGTGCCACGAGGCCATCTGGTTCCACGCGACTCCGATGCGCTCGACCTGAGCCCTCAGTTCGGCGTTCTCTTCCTTGAGGCGGTCGTTCTCTTCGGAGAGCTCGAGGTAGGTCATGCGACCTCCTGCTTCTGGTTGGATTCGTGGGCGGCGAGCGCCCGCTCGACCAGCACGCGGACCGTCGCCGAGACGGTTCGGTCCTCTGCGATGGCGATGGCTTCGATGCGGGAGAGAATCGGGCGCGGGAACCTGACGAACTTTCCGGGTCCTAGCTTCTGTTTCTTTCGGGGCATAAGCGAAAGATAGCGACGGAAGATATCTTTGTCAAGCGGTGATTTCGGCGCTATGTTTTCGGGCATGAAGGAGCAGGAACTCCTCTTACGTCAGATCAACGTCCGTTTGACCCTGGAGGAATACGAGGAGATCCGGTCCTTCGCCTCTAAGGAGATGCGCCGTCTCGGGAACATGGCGCGACTTCTGTTGACGGAAGCACTGGCCGCAAGGCGGGCGCAAGTACCGGAAGGGCCTGACGACCCGGCACCTCGGCCGCGATCTGGCCGTCACAAGCGGTTCGTTCCGCAATGAAGAAGCGCCGCCCCGCGACGATCTCCCTGTCCGGCGAGATCCTCGACCTCCTGACGCCCGCCGGCGTCGGCCAGCGCATCGACGCCACCTTCACGAACGGGGCCGGGACGAAGAAGCTCCGGGTCGAGAAGGTAGTGGAGCCCCGGCTCCAGAAGCCGAAAGATCGGCGTAAGTGAAGGCGCGGCCGTGGGTGGACGGCGTCTCCCGGGCCACGAACGGCCGGTACAAACTCCGGATCTGGCTCGGCGGCCGGCTCCGGAAGGGCACGTTCAAGACCCGGGAGGAGGCCGAGGCCGCCCGGGACCAGCTCCGGGCGCGGCTCCTGGCCGTCCGGCTCGGGCTCCCGGTCCCGGCAGAGCCCCAGATGCCGCCGACGATCGGGTCCGTCCTCGACGCCTACGCCGCCGAGTCTGAGGCGCTCGGGCGCTCCGAGCGCCATGTCCAGAGCATCCGGGCGGCACGGACACTATTCGTCCGTTGGCGCGGCGAGCATATGGAGGCCGGGCTCCATCGGGCCGACCTCGTCGACTTCGTCGCCTGGTGCCGAACCAACACGTCCAGCCGCGGCCGGATGATCCACAACGCGCTGGTCATCTTGAGGACAGCCCTCCGGCGGGCGGATCTGCCCGTCCCGGCCGTCCCGCGGCTCGAGCTCCCGGGCCGGACGCCGAAGACCATGAGCCGCGTCGAGCTCGCCCGGCTCCTGCGCCAGATCCCGCTCGGGACCGTCACCCGGACGGCGCTCGAGATCGGCCTGCGGACGGGTGCCCGGGAGGCCGAGATCCGGCGCATCCGGGTCGGCGACCTCGACCTCCGGCGCAAGACGCTGGTACTACGCCGCGCCAAGGGCCGCCCTGGGCGGCGCGGGTCGGAGGAGGTAGTACCGATCTCGCCCGGCCTCGGTCGGGCGCTACGGGCGTTCATGGCGAAGATGCCGGCCGATGTGGGCGCCGACGCTCCGCTGCTCGGTCGCCCGTCCTTCCGCCGGACGCTTGAGGCGGCGTGCCGGGCGGCGAAGGTGCCCGTCCGGACGACGATCGGCTGGACGCGGGCTCAGGCGGCGACGATGGCGCGGGAGGCCGGGATGCCGCTCGGGTTGGTATCGGGTACGCTCGGCCATGTGGACGCCAGCGTGACCCGCCAGCACTACGACGAGTCGAGCCGGGAAGTGGCCGAGCGGTGGACGGCGCGGCTGTCCGCCGGGCGGGTTCTGGACCGGGTTCTGAAGGGTTCGGAAAGGGTTCGATCCCGGCCACGTTCGCGCCACGTTCGGCCTAGTAAAACCTCGGGGGCCCGTAGCTCAGGTGGATAGAGCAATGGTTTCCTAACTAATTGCTCTAGAGCGACTTACTTAGTGATTTCGCTGCTGTTGGCGGACAAGGGTTCGGGATGGGTTCGCTCTACGTCGTATCCACCGTCACGTCCACCAGCACCTTGATCGTCCCGATGGCGAGCGTATGGATCGCGCCGCCGCCTTCCTTCCCCTGCACGTCGAAGTAGACGACGGTGGTGCCCGTCAAGCTGGACGTTGCCGTCGTCGGCAGGGTCGCCACGGCGATGCCGCCGGCTCCGTCCGTAATCTCGATCTCGGTCGGCGTCTTGATCTGGAACAGGGCCTCCGCATCGGAGTCGGCCTTGTCGAGCTTGCCGGTCATCCAGATCGTCCATGACGAGATGTCGGGGATCGTCGTCACGCCGCCGGCCGTCACCTGGGCGGCGATCGTGAACTGCTGATTGTCGCCACGGATCATCTCGAGCCGTTCCTGATTCACGAGATCCCTCCTGCCGTCGTTTCGCTGGTGATCGTCGCCGAGTGGGTGATCTTGGTGACGGAGCTCCACGTCACCGGCCTGACCGACGCCCACGCGCCCGGGTACATGACGTCGATGTGGAACGTGGCGTGCTTCGTCTCGCAGAGCGCGCTGGCCGTGGTGGCGAGGACCGACCCGCCGACCGTGACCTCCGGAGCCGGCGTGGCCGCGTCCGCCGTGGCGACGACAGCGTAGCTGGTCTTCCCGCCGCCGAAGGCCGGACCCCATGTGGCACCCGTTGCTCCGCAGACGACCGCGCCGACCGTCCACCCGTAGGAGACGGCCGGAGCTGGCGTGGCCGCCGATGCCCCGGTGCCGACTCCGGCGACCGTCCAGCCGTAGGCGACGCTCGGGACCGGCGTCGCCGCCGTTGCGCCGGTGACGACCGCCGCGACCGTATTCCCCTCGCCGATGACCGGGGCCAGCGTGGCCGTCGTCGCGGTAGCCAGCGTGGCCGTCACGTTGACGCCGGCCGACAGGGTCGGTGCCGCGGTTGCCCCCGTCGCGCCGGCGGTGGCCGCGATGACCTGCCCGAACCCGGCGGCCTGTACGGCGGGCGCAGGCGTTGCGACGTCGGCCCCTGTGGCCACGGCGGTGACGTCCGCCGCCCCGGATACGGCCGGTGCCGGTGTGGCCGCCTGGGCGTTCGTGGCGACCGTGGTGACGTTCGCGCCCGTGCTGACGCTCGAGGGTGTGACCGTGGCCGCTTGGGCGTTCGTGACGACGGCAGTGATGCCCGCGGCACCCGCGATGCTCGTCGGCGCGATGGTGGCCGCGTCGGCGTTCGTAACGACCGCCACGACCTCGACGCCCTCGGCCGCCTGCCCCTCGACGGTGGGGACCGGCGTGGCGACTGCGGCGTCGGTCGGGACGGCGGTGACGTTCGCCGCGCTTGACGCTGCCGGCGCGGGAGTGGCCGCGTCGGCGTTCGTTACGGTGGCCGTGACATCCGCTGCCGAGGACAGGGTCGGTGCCGACGTCGCGCCCGCACTGTCCGGTACGCTCTCGGTCGTGACCGTCGCGCCGGCGGTGACTTCGCCGCCATCCTCGACGACGGTCCCGGCGGTGGCGGTCGCCACCGTGGCCGTGACCTCGCCGCTCAACGCGACACCGCCCTCGACCGCCGGGGCGGGCGTGGCGGCATCCGCGTTGGTCGCCGTCAGGCCACTGAGGACGACGTTCCCTTGGGCCGATGGCGCAACGGTCGCTGCCGCGGCGTCCGTGACCGGCGGGAACTGTTCCGTGCCGGCTGCTGCCTGGCCCTCGACCGCCGGAGCGGGCGTGGCGACCGCGGCATCTGTCAGGACGGCGTCGACGTTCGCCCCGGCGCTGACGGAGGGATTCGGTGTGGCGGCTGCGGCATCTGTCGCCGCCAGACCACCGAGAACGACGTTCCCCTGTGCCGACGGAGCGGCGGTTGCGCCGGATGCGTTCGTGGTCGGCGGGAATTGCTCGGTGCCGCCGGCTACTTGGCCCTCGACGCTGAACGGCGGGATCGTCGCCCCGGTCGCGTTCGTCGAGACGACTTCGACATTGCTCGTGGCCGATACGGTCGGCGCTGCGGTCGCTCCGTCCGCGTTCGTGACGACGGCGGTGACGTTCCCGCCGGTTCCGGCGCTGACGGTCGGGACGACGGTGGCTCCGTCCGCATTCGTGACAACGGCCGTGATGCCCGTGTCGCCCTTGGCGGTCGGAACCGCGGTGGCTCCTGCGGCGTCTGTCAGAACCGTCGTAACCGTCGCCCCTGCCGAGACGGTCGGAACAACCGTGGCCCCTGTCGCGTTCGTGACGACGGCCGCAACAGTCGCCCCTGCCGAGGCGGTGGGAACGACCGTGGCGGCGGATGCGTTCGTGGCCGCCAGGCCGCCGATGACCGTGTTGGCTTGGGCCGAAGGCGCGACGGTGGCGGCGGATGCGTCCGTGACCGGCGGGGCACCGTTATAGCTGCCGACCGTCTGTCCGGTGACGCTCGAGGGTGGGATCGTTGCGGCCGCCGCGTCCGTGACGACGGCGTCCACCGTCGAGCCAGCGGCCAGCGTCGGGACGACCGTGGCCCCGTCGGCGTTCGTTACGACCGCCGTGACGCCCGTGTCGGCCTTGACGGCGGGAGCTGCGGTGGCTCCAGCGGCGTCCGTCAGGACCGTCGTGACGGTCGCTCCTGCCGAGACGGTCGGAGAGACTGTCGCGGCGTCGGCGTTCGTCGTGGGCGGCTCGCCCGTGTAGGACTCGACCGATCCTCCGGTGACGCTGGACGGGGCGACCGTGGCCCCGTCGGCGTTGGTCAGGGTCGCGGCGACTGTCGCTCCCGCCGCGAGAGTTGGAGCAACCGTGGCCCCGGCGGCGTCGGTGACGACCGCCGCCTGGGTCGTCCCGGTGTCCCCTGTGACAGAGGTCGGGACAATCGTCGCGCCATCGGCGTTCGTAACGACAGCGGTGACGTTAGCGCTGGTTCCAGCGGTGACTGTCGGGACGACAGTAGCCGCCGAAGCGTTCGTTGCCGTAAGACCGCCGAGGACGACGTTGCCTTGGACCGAAGGCGCGAGGGTGCCTGCCGTCGCGTTCGTGACGACCGCCGTCGCGCCAGCCCCCGCCGTGGCCTCGGGTGCGGGCGTGGCCGCCGCCGCGTTCGTCAGGACAGCCGAGAGCGTGACCGCCCCGCCGATGATCGCCGCCGCGACGGTCGCGGCGATGGACGAGATGACCGGCGGCGAGATGCCGACGCCCGCGCTGACGGTCGGGGCGGGCGTCGCGCAGGCAGCATCGGTGACGACAGCCTCCGTCGTCGCGGCGATGCCGGCACCCGGCACCACCGTTGCTCCGGTGGCGTTGGTGACGACCGCGTCGACGGTCGCGCCAGCCTTGACCGTCGGGACGACCGTGGCGGCACTCTGGTTCGTGACGACGGCGGCCTGGGTGGTTCCGCTGCCGCCCGCGGGCCGGATGGCGATGGTGAAACCGACCCAGTCGTCGCTGTTGGAGATCGTGAACGTGCCGGGATCGAATGACGAGCTGGCGCTGTTCGCCATCGCGGTCCCGAGCGTTGCGCCGGTCGAGCCGCCCGATACGTCTGCTATGTTGAGGTCGGGACAGTTACTCGGATATCCCGAGATCGTGCGGCTGGTGTCTACGCTGCACGCCGCGATCCAGAGCGTGTCCTCCGTGGCCCAGTTATAGGGGTCGAGCGATGGCGGATCTGGTGTCGTGCTGGGGCTGCCGGTAACATTCGCCCCGGTGGTAACAGCGCCAGAACTAGACGCGGTATTGTCCCAATTCGTTCCGAGCGTGCCTTCCCATCCCGTGATCCTGAATATCCGCCACGCGCCTTGCTCGTTCGACGTGGTGACAGAGAAGTCCCCGGTTTCTGTCCCGTTACTTTTCTTCTTAGATATGGCAAATGAGTTCGCAGTACCGGCGAAGCCTGACGAAACCCAACCCGCCGGAAACGTGGTCGTATAGCTAGTTCCGTCGAGAGCGATCAGCGCGACAATCAGATCCCCGCTGGCGAGGTTCGTCGGGTAGGTCAGCGTCCACGACGTCGAGTTCGACGTCTGGGTGCCGTACTTGGTGTCGGCGGTCTGAACAGTCGGATACGCCACGCTAGTCGCCCTCTCCGATAGCCCCGACGACGCGCTTCGTCAGGCACCCGTCCGCGTGAGACTCCCACCGCAGATCGGGCGTGCAGCCGTGTTGCGGGAAGCACAGGTCTCCGACCGGCCCCGCGTAGTGAATGTCGCGGACTAGGCCCCGGAGCTTCTCGATCTCCTCCTCAAGAATGTCGCAGCGCAGACACGGGAGCGCCGCGTAGGCTGCGGAGGAGATCGAGGCGGCCAAGGCTAGCCCTTCATGGCCCGAGCTGCGGCTTGCTGGTCAGGACCGCATGGATCATGCAGCCCTGTTGGTGCTTCTTCGGCTGGATCGCCCCGCAGGCGGGGCAGACCCAGGACTCGTTGATGACCTGGTCGTAGACGACCTGTTCCGTCTTCGTCCGGCCCGCGTCCTTGTTGCTCCGCATCGCGTCGGGCATCGGGTCCATGCCGCGGGTGCTCCGGACCTTGACCCATTCGAGCAGCTCGACAACGTGCCGCAGGCCGGCGATCTCGGTGTCGCGCAGGGCGAGCTGCGCCTTGAGGTCTTCGATCTCGCTCATTTCCACCGCTCCATGAACTGCTCGACCCGCCACCGCTTGAGGACTTCCTTCATGTGCTCGACCTTCTTGTCGATCGGTAGGGTGTAAAGGTGGTCGTAGAAGTCGCCCGATGCCAGCCCGACTTCCTTCTGGAGATCCAGAAGGCACTTCGTCTTCAACCCGAACCGGGCGATGTTGCGGGAGAGGGTGTAGTCGTCGATTAGGTGCGACCGCTCGACGACGGTCAGGAGCTCGTCGACGGTCGGGTAGATGTTCTCGACGGCCTGCTCCAGCGTGATGTCAAGCGGCGTCCAGAGGTCGCGGCACCAGGACGAGGCGATGGTGTTCCAGTTGCAGGAGCCGATGTTCCGGCCGTCGCGCTTGAAGTAGGCGTCGTAGCGCCAGCGGATCGCGGCCATGTCGATGCCGTTGTGCGCGACGGTGTCCGGCTTCAGGAAGTTCGTCCAGTCCGGCGTCTCGGGATGGACGAGCGCGTCGGAGTCGATATAAATCGACCAGTCGTCGCCGCGCTGCTCGGCCAGCTCCTTGATCTGGAGCTTCTCGTAGACGACCGGCCAGCCGTCGAACTTCCGCCCCGTGATGACCACGAACTCGGCGCCGATCCGCTTCGCGTGGTGCTTCAGCAGCGGATAGGTCAACGCGCAGATTTCCGGCGCGTAGTTGTTTACGTTGAGTGTGTAAATGGTTTTACGCATAACCTCCTGCTATTACGGCGTGACATTGAATACGGCCGAGACGGTGCCGTCGCTACCGCCGCCAGCGGCCGGTTTCAGGGGGATGCCCATGATTGCCCAGTATTGGGTGCCGCCGGACGTATAGGTAACAGTCGTGCTGGCCTGTCCCGGCGTGTAGCCCGTCACAAGCTGGCCGTTCGTGCCGCAGAAATCGCCCTTCTTGCACTCACTTGGCCGCAGGGTGGAGCCGACGACCGTTGGAGCGGTCGGGGTTTCTAGGTAGTTCTGATAGTTCAGCGCGAGGCAGTCCACGACCATCTCGCCGGTTGCAGATGTGACCGTCACCGTCTGTGTCGTTCCGCCCGTGCCGCCATTCCCGTCGTGTGCCGCCGTCCCTGTCGAGACGGTCTGATGCACGCCGGTATAGGACGCGGAGGTGGCGGCAATTGAAACGGCTGTCACTGTCGTGTCATAGACGACGACATCGAACTCCCCGGTAGCCACGACGCCTTCGAGGGCGAGGCCGAACAGCGCGCCACCCCTCGTCCCACTTTGATGATAAGTATGCAGCAAGGTCATCGCCACGCTGTTGAACGTCGCGGCGAGATTGGCGTCGTCAGCATCGATGGCATACCAGACCGCGACGACGAGATAGCGATTGGAGCCGGTCGTCCGGTGCTTCCACGTCAGGCTCGTAGTGGTACTTGTCGGTAGGTAATTCCCGACCCACCAACCGAGTTGCACTCCCGTAAGAGTATTCCCCGGAGCGACGGCGACCTCGATGGAGTTCGCGCTGTTGATTGCCGTGATGTATGTCGAGTAGGGCGTACCCGTCTCGATATAGATTTGCTTCCCGATGTCTACGGCCGACCAACTAGCCGTCGCGGAAGTGACTGTATTGTCGCCGCTGTTTGTGACACCGTCAGTAACCTTGAGAGAAGCCCCGCTGCCCCAATCGAAGGCTATCGCCATGTTTCCTCGCTTTGCGCCCGCACGATGAAGGAATTGAACGTCGGTCCGGTCGCCGCGATGGGCGTGTAGATCGCGCCCGCGTCGCCTCCCGCTCCGCCGATGGCGGCGGCCACGGTCAGGCCCGTCATCGGGAGCGACACCGGAACGCCCGTGTGGTACGTGCCCGAATAGACGGGTGTGGCGTAGTAATCCTGCGCGTTCAGGATGTAGATGGGTGTGTTGTCTGCCACCACGCTGTCGAGATCGACGCTGACGTTGTTCAGGCTTTCCCAGTTGAACACGTAGATGTTCGCCCGGTTCGCCTCGTGGTCGTTGTCGAGGACGACGACGAGGTTCGTACCGGGAGTCGAGTAAGTGTTCGTCGGGAAGTCCGTCGAGGTGAAGTTCGTCAACGTCCCCGTGATCGTGTTCCCCTCGATGACGAGGTCGTCCCACGTCCCGGCCCCGCCGCCGGTCCCGCAGTCGGCGTTGATGATGTTGTCCGTGAACTCGAAGTTCGTCAGGTGGGCCATGCTGTAGCCGATGTTCGGATCGGAGTCCTTCGAGTAGTTGTCGTGGAACGTGCTGTCGGTCATCCAAAAGCCGGAGAGGCCGCCGAGGATGATCCCGTGGGCCACGAAGAGGTTCCCCGTCGTCTCGCTGTTAACGTAGGCTTGACCGCTCGACCCGTAGGTCTGCATACAGTAGTTGACCTGGTCGAGAAAGATGTTGTTCTTGACGAGCTTCGGATGGCCCCACGTCGCGGTCGCGGGATTGACGCTGGTCTGCGGCGCGGCGGTCAGCTCGATGGAACTGGAACTGGTGTACGACGCGATGGTGGTGACGAGTTGCGTTCCCCCGGCACCCGCGCCGTCAATCTTGATGGTCGCGCCGACATCGGTCTTGTACCACGGCGTTCCGGATGACGCTGTGAACGTCGCATCGGTGGCGACGGCCACGCCGTTCGTGATCTGGTTCCCGTTCTGCGTGTAGAGGCCGTGCCCGTGCCCCGTGATGATGGGGTCCCAGTCCCACCCCATCGCCGTGGTTGCGGGGGCGGTGTTCCCTGCGGCGTAGGACACCCCGATGGTCGAGTTGCCGCCGCCCGCTCCGGCGTAGATCAGCGTGTTGTCGCCCGCGGGGTCCACATCGTAGTTGCTGCCATAGGAGCCGTAGATCGAGAGCGCATCGACGACCATGTGGCCCGCGTCGGAGGCAACGTCATTCGTGTAAGGCGGGAGCGTGGTGGTGTGGGAACTCCAGCCGCCCTTCGCCCACCCGCCGCTCGTCGTCTGGTTGACGTTCACGAAGGACTGGGCGAGGCCGACGATGCGCTTGTTCACGCCCCCGGCGAGTGAGACGACGACATCGTGGCTCCCCGTGGCCGCGCCCTCCGCCGTCGAGAGTCCGAACAGGGCGATGATCCCCGTGCCGTGGTCGTTGTTCGTGCCGTTGATCCGCGTCATGGAATTGGCGTTGTAGGTCGCGGAGAGGTTCGCGTAGTCGGCTGTCGTGCTCTCCACGGCGACTACGACGTAGTCGCCCGCGACGTTGTTGTGCGCGAAGGTCAGGGACAAGCCGCCCGCCTCGATAGCCATCGAATAAGTGCCGGAGATCGCCACGGGAGTCCCGGCGGCGTGTGGGAGGTCGATGGCGCATTCCGTGTCAGGCTCACCGACCGGGGAATACTCGCCGTTGTAGTAGATGAGATTGCCGGAGAACTCGGACGCGGCGGCGTTGGAGTTGACGAAGGCACCTTCACCGCCGTCATGAAGGACGCAGTTGATGACCTTGCTATGGGGTGCCGTGACCCAGATGCAGTCGCCGCGCTCCGTCAGCGAGGTCGCGTAATCGACGGGGACGAGACGATGCGGATTGGAGTTCGTGATTTCGAGATCCCGCAGGATCAGGTAGCGCCCGTTGTCCCCGAGGTTGTCCCACCGGAGCGCGATTGTCGGGCCGTTGCTGCCCGTCTCCGTGACATCGTAGTTGCCGTCGATGATGGCCCGTTCGCCAGGATAGCCCCGGAACGTGATGTAGTTACCCGCGCTGCCGTTGAGCGAACACTCGTAGTGTCCCCTGTTCGGCGCGACCGCGTGAGGCGCTACATACGTCCCGCCCCTGATCCAGACCGTATCCCCAGCCACTACGGTGTTCGCCGGGTAGCCGCCCGCGAAGGCCGTGACGATGTCCCACGGATCTCCGACGGTCCCATCGCCCGTAGCCGACCCCGTCGTCGAGACGAAGTAGCCATAGGCCGGCGGGGCGGGTGCCCCGCCGGCTGGCGACAGCGCGACTGTTGCCGAACGTGCTACCGGCACGAGAACCTCGGCGCTCCTCCCGCGAGGAGGCTTACGCTTTGAGGCCACATGGCCCATCGATTACGCAAGCGCGGCAACCGTGATGGTGAAGATGCCCCCCGCCGCCCACGTGATTTTGAAGTCGCCGTTGTTCGAGCTGACGTCGGCCCCGAAGTCGACCCAGGAGATGACCCGGTCCGTGCTGTTGTCGGTGTCGTAGACGAGCGCCCGGCGGGCGTTCGTGATGACGGAGGTCGCCCAGGTCGGGTCGGCCGCCGAGTCGACGGTCACGACGCGGCTGGACGGCGTCGAGATCGTGCAAGTGAAGTTGTTGCCGCCCTGCGTGTAGTTGTTGCCCGTGGCGATCTCGTTCGTGTTGTTGTACGCCGTCTGGGTGTCCTGCGACGGAGAGTACGAGTTGGTGTAGAGGGCGACGGAGCATCCGTTCGACGTCCGGAGGTTGATGACGGTGGTGGGAGCGGTCGCGTTACCTCCGAGGATGAACTCCGGCCACGTGCCAAACATTGCAGCAGTAACAGCCATGACTAACTCCTTTCGCGGCTTCGCCGCGTCTCTGCGTTGATTTTGTCGAGGAACTTCGCGATGTCCTTCTTCGATTTGCGCTCCGGGTCGCGGACGAAAAGCCGGCCGAGCCGCTTCTGGAGCGCCTCCAGCCCGCCGAGCCGCCGGAACGCGCCGTCCGCGATGATCTGGACCGGCGGCGGCAGGATGCGGGCGTCGACGTTGCCGTTCGACCAGCCGGTCAGGATGAAGCCGGTCGGCAGGCCGTTGTGAGGGCAGGGATCGAGCCGCGTCAACGTGCCCTCGACCTTCGGGCGCGGCGGGGGAGGCGAGTTGCCGGTCTTCAGAAGCATCGTATTTGTCTCCTACTGTCTCAGCTTGTAGACGTTCTTCGCGTGCGCCGAGCCCGTGAAGGTCGTCCAGATGGTCTTGACGCTGGCGAGCCCCGCCTCGAACTCGGCCCCGGTCAGGTCGCCGTTCGTGATGTTCGCGTCCGTGACGACGAGCTGGATGATGTCGTGCTCGATGGACATCTGCTCGAGCGCCTCGAACGCTTCGAGGAACTGGTTCGCTGCTCCTCGGTAGCGGTTGACGAAGTCGGCGGGTTTTGCCATCTGCGGTTCTCCTCTATCCCTTGAGTGCCATGACGAACAGATCGGCGCGGTCGACGGCCGGCGTTCCGGACCCGGCGGCCCGCTTCATCCTTCCCTTGACGGTATAGGTTCCGGCCGTCAGAGCCGACACGGTGCGATGGATGACCGACGAGACGCCGCTGTCCGTACTTCCGGCGGCCAAGTGCGTGACGACCGTGTCGTGGTCCGTGCCGTCGATATTGACGGCGAGCCCGATGTCGGCGGCGGCGCTGGCGGCCGACACCTCGCAGTTCAGGAAGACGGCGACGTTGCAGGCATACGGCAGCGTGATCGAGGTCGAGGCGCCGGTGATGTCCTCCAGCGTCGCGCTCGTCGTCGTCCGCTGCGTCGTCATCTCGACATAGGCGGACGGGAGCTCGGCCTGCGGCCCCATCTTCTTCCAGCCGGAGTTGTAGACGTAGAGGCAGTCGTTCGTCGTGTCGTAGACGAGCGGGACGGTGCCGGTATAGGCCGTCGGCGTACCCGAGGGTGTTCCCGCGCACGAGGGCAGATACGTGAAGCCGCCCGTCGCGTTCGTGGCCAGAGCGCCGTTCTTCGCCAGCACGACGCCGCCGTCCTTGTCGATGCGGACGCGGGCCAGCAGTCCCGCCGTGTTCTCCCGCGAGTAGAGGTCCACGTACCCGTCAAGGTTCGCCTCGGTCGCGTTCGCCTTCCCGGCCTTCACGCCGCCGAATCCGGCCGTCGTGCCGTCCGCCTTGTATTTGCCCCGGAGGAGGACGCCCGCGCCGACATCCGCCGCCATCGTGGTCGTGTCCTCCGCGACGAGGACGGCGACCCCGGCGTTGACCGACGAGGTCGGGGCATACGCCTCGATCCCGATCTTGCCGCTCGTCGTGTTCGTCCCCTTGATGACGGGATTGTTCGACGCCGCGGAGACGATGACGCTCGCGGCCTCGATGCTCTGGATGTTCGCGGCAACGGGTTGCTGCACCGTCGCAGATCCGGGGTCTTGCGACAGGATCATCCCCGGCACGGCACTGTCCCCGGGGACGGAGTCCGAGACGACCGCTCGGTTCGGATACGTCGCCTCAACGAACGAGGTCCGCGCCTTGATCGTGACGGCGCAGAGGAGCGCGGTCGCACCGACCGTCGGCGTCATGTCCACGAAGGTCACGGTATACGGCTCGCCGGCCGCCCCACTCGCCAGCGGTGCGGATTCCAGCGTTCCCAGGAAGGATCTGATGGTGCCGGTGGCCGAGTCGGACGCATAGATGTCGTAGTAAATATGGCGCGGGTCGGGATCGGCCAGCACCTCGTAGAACTGCACCTCCCGCACCGTCGTCGCGTAGACGTCCGTGTCGATCGAGACGCGCCAGTATCGATGTGCCCCGGCGACGCCCGTGTCCCACTCGGAACACGAGTTGAGATGGCTGTCCAGCCAATAACTATCCTGTCCGTTGACCTGAGCGACCGCCGTCCAGTCTGTGCCGTTGTCGGAATACTCGACGTTCGTGAAGCCCCAGGCGTGGCCCGTCCCGAAGATGATGGTGCAGCGCCCGAAGGTCTTCGTCGCACCGACGCCGGCGTCGAACTTCAGGTACGCCACGGTGCCCGAATTGATGCTCCCCGCGTCGACGTTGGTCACATTGTCGTTGATCTTCGTCCCGTCGAACGTGGCGAACCCGGTCTGCGACCAGTAAGAGGTTGTGTAGTACGTCGGCGGATCGACGTAGGCGATCGACGGATAGAAGGTCAGGAGCGCCACGGCGGGGAGGATCGGATCGCCGTTCCCGTCCAGCTCGAACTCCAGCTTCGCCCCGAACGGGGCGACGAGCGGGTGCTCCGGATCGAACGGCGTCGTCGTCGGCGGTGGCGGCGGCAGCGGCGGGGCCGACGTGTCCGGCGTCGAGTTGTAGACGTCGGCGTCGTAGGGCTTCAGGACGAGCGACCAGAAGCCGCCGTCGTTGAGCGTCGCCTGCTCGACGCAGCAGTCGGCGTCGATGCCCGCGAGCGTCTCGACGTGGATCTTGTTCCCGCGGGCGAGCCGGACGCCCTGGAAGCCGCACTGGCCGGTGATCCGGAGCGGGATCGACTTCGCGTTGAAGTAGTAGTCCCGCAGCTTGCACGCCTGCGTGAGCGTCGTGACGCCGTCGATCTGCAGGACGGCCTCGCGGAGCGCGACCGTCCCGTCCGCCACGCCGGGGTCTTCCACGGCCTCCGTCCGGTCGAGGACGTAGTTCGCGTTTTCGTTCAGGAACTCCACGATCACCCGCGTCGGTCGTTCCGTCACCGGGAGCCATTCGCAGTTGACGTTGTCGATCGTCCCGGCCTGCTCGTTCAGCGTCAGGAGGGCCGCGCCGGCGTTCGCCGCGTCGATGTAGATGCCGACCTTGCCGTCGGTGTACGTCAGCTCGCCGCAACAGGTCTGGAGGACGATCCGGAGGGCTTCCTTGAGCGTCATCCCTTCCGAGAAGGCGACGTTGCAGGCAAAGCTGTTCGTGTCGCACGTCGCCGCGGCGGTGTAGAAACTCGTCGCCGAGGAGCCGCTGTCGTCGATGGCCGCCGTCGGCGTGTGGCCGTAGGTGACGAGGAGGTCACGGGCGATCAGCGCCGGGTTGTTCGAGTAGGCCGTCGTCGTCGTCCGCGGGTCGTAGACCTTCCGGCCCCGGACGTCGACCGTGAAGATGATCTCCTGGTTCTCGGTGAATCCCGGTGGGACGTACCACCACGGCATCACGGCGCCGGAGGCGTAGCCGATCATCTCGAGCCCGATGTGGGCGCAGTCGGTGAAGTACGTCGTGTCCGCGGTCGGCGGGAAGAGGTTGCTGATCCCGGCGCCGTTGACGCCGTGGTAGTGCGTGATCTTCGTCTGCGTCTGGTTGTAGTACGTCGTGTCGCCGACGGCGTACTCGGCCGTGTTCATGTAGAAGTGGTCGATCGCCTCGATCTCGCCCTCGCAGACGGCGATGACGGCCTTCAGCCAGATCATCTCGGAGCCCGGCACCGGGTACCACGTCACCGCCTTGCACTGGAGCCGGGCCTTGCCGTAGACGAGCGGGAGGCGGTCCTCGGCGGCGATGCCGTTCAGCAACGGCTGCTGCCGGGTCTGGTGCCCGCGCCAGTCGGGACCGGGCGTGCCGTAGTTCTCCGGAAGGTACTCCCACGTCACACCCGGTCCCGGGTTGATCCAGAGCCCGGTGTTCGGGTCGTAGGGCACTACCTGACCTCCATGATCGACAGAGTGCCGGTTGCCGACCACGGCTCCCTGAGCGTGAATGGGAACCGCTGGTCGACGAAGCGGGCCTGGAGCATCACCCGGCGGCACTGCGCCGTGACCGCGACGATCTCGGTCGTCAGCGGGCGGTGCGGGTCGTTGAACGTGATCTCGTTCACGCCGTTCGTGCCCGTCGTGTCGACCGTGTAGTTGATGTGCCCGCCGCCCTCGTCCCGCACCAGCTCGGTGCCGTTCTTGTAAATCTTGAAGGTGGCGTCCACGGTGGCGTCGTAGCAGGGGAGGTCGTAAACGGCGGTGCCGTCGCTCCCGGTCGTGCTGTCGCCGACGCAGACGTACAGGTTCTCCCAGAGCACGCCGACCGGCGTGTCGTTGATCCCGAGGAAGTCGATGAACATGAAGATCCCGTTGGCGCCGCCGACGGAGTTCCAGAAGGTCAGGAGATCCTCGAGGTCTTCCCACGACAGGTTGAAGTAGGGGAGCCGGACGGTCGAGCAGTCGAACCGCGTCAGGGCGCGGGTCACGGGCCGCCACGCCGGGCCGCTCGAGGCGATCGGCCGGTACGTCGACCACTCGTAGGGAACGGCCGGGAGCGGGTCGGACGGGTAGACGGACAGCGGCATCAGGCGGCCCTCACCAGTGACGTGTAGAGGCGCGGCGGGATCTCGACGGCGTCGGTGGTCGTCGGCGGCCCGCACTGGATCTCGACGGTGTCGGTCCCGCCGGCCGTGTTCTTCCGGGTCGTGACGACGCGCCCGGCGTATATCTGCTTGACCTCCGTCGGCGTGTTCGTCGCGTTGTCGGAGGCGAAGTACGCCTCGTAGACCAGCACCATCCGGCCCTGTGCCCCGTTCGTGTCGGACAGTTGCGGGAAGAGCTCCTGGTCGGCGTCGGGGATGGAGAAGGTGCAGGACGGGCCGGTCGGCGACTGCGTGATCGAGCCGACCGTGAACGCCCGGACGTCCCACGTCTGGCTGTCGTACCTGAGCGGCACGTCGCAGTCGGTGAAGCGGAAGTCGACGTTCCCGTCGTCGTCGCTCCAGTCGAGATGCAGCAGCCGCCACTTCAGGAGGCTGGCGTCGCCGGCGTGGTCGGTGATGTACGTCATCGCTACGCCATCCCGATCAGCGCCGGGTTTTGCCGGATCGCCATCACGAGCGTCCGGTTGTTCTCCCGCAGGATCGCCCGTGTGTTGGCCGGGTTCGCGGCGGACAGCGGCCCGCTGAGTTCGGCCCGGAACTCCTTGACGGACTGAACGGCGGCATCGACGACGTCGGCCAGCGTGGTCAGGGCATTGGCCGAGGCGTTCGCCGCGTCCGCATTGGCCGTCAGGGCCGCGGCGTCGTCCACGGCGGCGGCCGTCACATTCGCCAGCGACGGCCCCATGTTCGTGAAGAGTTCCTTCGCCCGGTCCATCGCATCGGCCAGCCCGGGATTCGCGGCGAGGGCCGAGTCGCCGAGCTCCTTGATGCGTGCCGACGCGGCGGCCTCGGCGCTCCGGAGCAGCGCCTCCATCGCGTCCAGAATCCCGGCCTTGTTCTCGGAGGCCGAGAAGATGGACGAGATGTTGGCCTGGATCTGCTGCATGATCTTGCTGATCTCGGCCGGTGACGTCGCCTTCGCCAGAGACGCGATGAGCCCCTGCGTCTCGCCCATCAGGAAGCTCTCGCGCTGGCCCGGGGTCATCACGTCGAGCCGCATCCCGCGGATCTGCTGGTTGACGCTCTCGGTGATCGACTTCTGGAGCTCGCGGAGACTGCTCAGGTAGGCGACCTGGTCGTTGTAATACTGCTGCGCCAGTTCGACGAGCTCGGCCGCCTTCGTGAGCTGCTCGTCGCCCGTGTAGAGATCCAGTTCGGCGGCGAGATCGACGATGCGGGACGCGCCCTCGGCGAACAGGTCGGCCGGCGTCTTCGCCTCCTGCGCGGCGAGGTCGCCCCATATCTCGGCGGCCGTCTTCTTGAAGTTCGCAGAGAGATCCTTGAAGCCCTTGACGACGCCGACCAGTTTGTCGAGCCAGGCGATGAACTCCTCGGCGTCGCGGGTGTCGATCTGGTTGGCGATGGCATCCAGCGCCTTCGTCGTGAAGCCGAGATCCCTCATCATCCGCGTCAGCGGCGTGTCGCCGGCACCGCCGGCGAAGGTCGGGACGCCCTGCATATTCGCCCCGACACCGGCGAAGCTCTCGAACCCGCCCGTCGGCTGTCTGCCGAAGGCCATCGAGAGCAGCGTCTTCGGGAACCAGTTCTTCAGGTACGTTTCCCAGAGGACTTGCGTGTCCTTCGGATCGCCGGAGCCCCACTTGATGTTCGTCGAGCGGAGGAACTCGTCAGAGTTCCAGCGCAGCATCGAGATGAGATCCGTTCCCTTGCCGCCGCCCGTCCGCATGATGCCGGCGAGACTTCCTAGCGTCTTGCCGTAGGCGTTCCAGAGCTGCATCCCGGCTTCCGTGCTCTGGCTCAGGACTTGCCCGCCGATCAGAGTGCTCCACTCTTGCGTGCTCTTCTTGAGTAGCGAAGAGACAGCGAGAAGGATGGCGCCGACGGCCGCGACAATCCATCCGGCAATGGGGATCGTAATCAGGCCCGCCATAGCGGCGAGGCCAGTCGCAAGCGCCGCCCCTCCGGCGGCTCCGGCGATACTCGATCCGACGGTCGCGCCTGATCCGCTGCTACCGAAGCCGTATCCGGCGAAGGCTCCCGCCCCGGCAACTCCGAGAATCATCCCGAGCCCGCCGCCGCCCTTGCCGACTTGCCACTGCCCGTTCGGCCCCATCTCGAATCCGAGCTTCGTGGCGAGCCACCGCTGCGCGATGTCGGAGAAGACCTTCGAGAAGATCCCGAGCAGCGCGTCGCCGAAGGACTGGAAGGTTTCTTTCAAGCCGTCCATGTCGCCCTTCAGGACCGAGAAGAACGCCTTGTCGAAGGTCGCCGCGAGCGCCGTCCACGCCGTCGTCAGAGCGCCTTCCCACGTCTGCCGCATCGTCGGGATCTGCGCCGCCACGGCGGTCATGCCGGTGACGAAGCCGGACACCATTGCCGCCTTGAAGAGCGGCGTGTGGTTCTCGTAGATGCCCTGGACTTCGTAGAGGTGCTTGTCGAGCGCGAGCTTCTCCCGATCGCCCGCCTCTTTCCGCGCCCTCTCCATCGCGGCAATCATCTGTCTCTGGAGTTCCGGATTCTTGTCGAAGAACTCCTTGTTCGCCTTCATCCAGGTCTCGATCTTCCGGATCTCCGACTGCTCCTGCTGGCCGTCCAACTGGATCTTCTCGAGCGCCGAAAGGTTCCACATCCCTTTCAACTTCACGAGATTTTCCGAGACCGACTGGAACATCGACCTGTCCTTGTCGATGTAGTCCTTGACCTTGTCGGCGATGTCGATGATCGGCTGTTTCCACTCGCCCCACTTCTTCGCAGCCTCGCCCACGGCCTTCACGTTGCTCTTGACTTCCTCGGTCGTACCCCTTAACGACCGGGCGAGTTTCTGTGCCGCATCGTTGACCTTCGTGATCTCGTCGTCCGTCTTCGCGGCGGCGAGATCCTTCCCGAGTTTTACGATGTTCGCGTTGTCGGGAAATTTCGCGGAGAGCGTGTCGATCAGGGTCTGCGTGTTGTCCTTCAGATTTCCGAAGGAGACGGCGACCTTCTTGTTCTCCTCCCGAAGATCGACGAAGTAGAGCTTCAGGGCGACGATCGCGGCACCCGTGACGACGGCGACGGCGCCGATGGTCCCGAGGACGGCGGCCAGCGGGGCGGATGCGACGGTCGCGGTCAAGATACTTCCGGTCAGGCCAATGAAGCCGGTCGTGACCGTTGACGTGATTACCGCCAGCGCGGACGCGGCTCCCTGCAAGGCCAGCCACGCCTTGACGGCGAGGTAGACCCCGATGGTCATCGGCCCGAGCGCATCGGTGATAGCCGTGATGCCGTCCACGAGCAGTTTCACCGCCGGCAGGAGCGGGTTGAGGGCTTGCAGGAACTTCAGCCCGGCGTCCGCGGCGACGACGCCGAACTGGATGAGGCTCTGGATCAGCGGCGAATACTTGGTGACGAGGTCCGCGATGACGCGGCCCATCTCGTTCAATTTCTGCTGGAAGCCGGCCGCCGCCTCGTCGGCGAGGACGAGCTGCTTCTTGAGGACGTCGAAGAGCGGCTTCGACGCCTCGCCGAGCACCTGTCCGAGCCGGTCCTTGAGGTTCGACATCCGAACGGAGAAGTTCGCCGTGGCCTCGGCGGCGGCCTCCGTGAACGGCCGCAGCTTGTTCAGGTAGAACTCGGCGAGGTCGCCGCCGGAGGCTCTAACCTTGTTGATCTCATCCCTCGTAATCCGAAGCACCTGGTTCAGCCGGTTGTCCGGGCCGGTCTCGCCGGTGAATAGCGCCCGGAGCTCTTGCGCTGCCTGGTGCGTCGGGATCGAGAGCGCCTGCATGGCCTGCGCGGCGGCGACGGTGATCTGCCGCACCTGGTCGATGTTCGTGACGCCGGCCGTCAGCGCCGGCCCGAGCGCCGCCTGAAACGCCTTCGTCAGCTCCTCGTAGGAGGCGGCCGTCGTGAGCGCGTCCGTCTTGAGTTGCGCCTGTATCTCCGACGCCTGCGACATCGCGGCGTTCATCGCCTGCTGCTGCGTCGCCGCCTCGCCCGTCGAGGTCGTGTAGTCCTGGTTCGCCAGGAGGAGGGCCGCGATTCCGGCCTTCGTGTCCTCCATGACGCTGTTGAACTCGATGCCCGTCTTGATGGCGGCCCCGAAGCTGAACGCCCCGCCCGCGATGCCGGCGAGCGCGGTCAGTTGCCCGAACAACCCGGAGACGGTCTGCCCGATCCGCTGGATCGCCGGACTGGCGGCGTCCTCTGCGGTCAAACGGATCGAAGCGTTGTAGTCAGCCACTACTTCTTGGTCCTCGCTTCAGATTCCTTGCGCCACTCGTTCAACTGATCCATCTCCAGCCCTTGAATGAGGTCGAACACCCACCCGAAGTCCACGTCGATCGTCCCGGCAAGCGCGGCGACGCCGGCATAGTCCAGCCCCGTCGCGCCGCCGAAGCCGACGCGCCACTGCGTCTGGGCGTGCCGCCACAAACGCAGCGCCTCCATCTGCCGGAACGTGAGGCCCTTCGCCTCGCGCTCCTTCCGGCAGTCCTCGCCCGTGTGGAAGCAGACGTCGCGCCCGTACCGGGCACGCCCCGCCTCGCGGCATACGCCGCAGTTGGCGAAATCGAGGCCGCTCGCATTGGTCGCACGGCGGACGGCCTCTAGGAGTTTTTTCCTTCGACCTCGGACTTCTTGGACGTCTCCTCCCGAAGCTCGCTGGCCTTCTGGACGATCCAAGCCCGCAGGTCGTCGTCGTCGATGATCCGCTTCCGGTAGGCGGTCGGCGAGAGCTTCTGTCCGTTCGACTCGAACGAGGCGACGAGCTGGAACGCCAGCTCGACTCCTCCCTCGAACTCGACGTGCATCGGCGACGAGCCGGGCCGCCAGTCCAGGTTGCGGCGTGCGAGTTCCCGCGAGGCATCGGCTGCCTTTTTCTGCGTCAGCGGATGCACCTCGACGAGATCCCCCGATTCCGTGGTGTATTGCTTCACTTGCCCTCCTTCTGCCGTCTCAGGCGTAGTACGTGTCCTGCTGGTCCTGAATGGTTTCCATGATGAGCATCGTGGCGTCGCTGGTGTTGTAGGCGGCGCGGTAGCTGAGATCCATGAACACCGGCCCGTCGTTGGCGAGCGGCGGCGTGTTCGGCTGGAAGATGACCTTCGGGAGCTTGATCCGGAAGGAGCGGTTCACTCCCGCCGTCCAAGTGAACTCGAGCGAGGACGCGGTCGCGCCCGAGAGGCCGAGGACCGCGACGTCGTTGACGACGCACTTGATCGTCCCGTCGATCGAGTACCGGCCGGGCGTCAGCCAGCCCATCGCGGCGTCCGCGCCGACGACCGAGCCGCTCTGGAGGTTCGCGTTGATGCGGATCTCGCCCGAGGCGAGGTACGTGACGGCCGAGCCGCCGATCTTCACGTCGGCCGCCTCGAGCATCAGCGTGTCGAGCGGGCCGCCGCCGACGGTCGGACCCGTGCGCCAGTCGGTCAGGGTGCCGTCGTAGGCCGTCGTCTCGACGGTGACGTTCTTCGACTGGAAGCCCATCGTGAACTGAGAGAAGCCGGTCGGGGCCAGCGGGATCGTCATCGTGTTCATCCGGGCACCGATGGCGCGGATGTAGCGGTGCGTCCCGTTGATGTTGTGGTCGATCTCGATGACGGCCGATGGCGGGGCCGTGGAGCCGAGCTTCGAGGTCAGCGTGTAGGGGTCGCCGGCGCCCGTCTTGACGAGCGTCCCGGTCAGGAGCTTCGTGAAGAAGGGCAGGCACCGGACGTTCGGGATGACGGCCATGTCGCCCGTGCCGCTCCGGACGCCGAAGGCGGGGTCGTTCGCGTTGAAGTCGCCCCGGATCGACGGGTTGTCGATCAGTTCCTGCGTGCCCGAGATGTTGCAGGAGACGACCGAGAGCTGGCGGCCCTCGGGCGACGGGCCGGTCGTCTTGATGACGCCCCACGACGTCTCAAAATCGACCGCGACTGTTGACTGAGAACCGAGAGCTGGATCAGCCATTTCCTTTTCCTCCTAATTTCCGACGAGTACGTCGAGTTCAAATGCGATGACGGTGCCGAGAATGTCGGTGCGTCCGATGTCGAGTGGCCGATCCGACCGCCAGTAGTACCGGGACTTGAGCGCCACGGCGCTCTGGGAGTAGTGGAGCCGGTCGCGGACCGTTTCGAGGATTGTTCGGAGCGTCGTCCGCGCGTCGATCCGCCCCCGCTGCGAGCCGACGATGACCGTGATCTCCCACCGGAACGTCGCCCGCTGGAGCTTCTGGCCGACGCCGAGCGGCTCTTTCCACTCGGCCCCGGCATCGATGATGCCGACGGCCGGGAGCCGGATGCCGTCCTTCGCCACGAGATCCTCGGCCGACGCCGTCGGCTTCAGCTCGACGACGCCCGTCATGCCGGTCAGCGCCGTCACGATCTCGGCTTCCATCGCGGCGTACAGGCCGACGTCGGTCATCCGCGTCCCCGCTTCCCGCCCATGTCGGTGCTGCCGCCAGAAGCCGGCACGACGGCTTCCTTGCCCCGGCCGATGTAGGTCGCCCACCGCCGGCCGATGGTGCGGAGGTTGTCAGGCTTCCAGACCAGGTACGGGCGCCGCTTGATCCGGGTGACTTTCAGAAGCAGGAAGATCGCCCGGATGCCCTTCATCGACGAAGCCTTCGACGCCGTTTTCCACATCCGCTGGAAGACGATCAGTTTCCCGCCGGCGATCCCTTTCGCCGCCCGGACGAACGTGCTGTGGAAGTCCCGCGGCCCCTTCGTCCGCGCCTCGGTCAGCGTCAGCGGCGGGACGAGCGGGATGGCGAGGAACTTCCCGGCCCGCGGCCGGACCTCGCCGCCGCGGTTGTGGATGCCGGCCTGGGCGAGCCGCGATCCGATGACGACGTCCCGGCTGTTGGCCGTGTAGGAGATCGAGTTGCGGAGCCGCCCCGTGTCGATCAGGGGCGAGCCGCCACGGCGCACGGACGGCCAGCCCGGGCCGTGCTGCCGGAAGTTCATCGGGACGGCCGTGAAGGTCATGTAGTGCCCGGCGTCGGCGAAGAGGTCGAGCTTCTTCTCGGCGCGGACTTGCATCGCCTTCAGGCTCGCCAGAAGCTCCTCCTTGCCCTCGATGGTGGCGGTCAGCTTCACAGACCTCCCGCCAGGTCGGTTCCGAAGACCGGGTCTTCCGAGTCGGCGATGGCCTCCTCGTCCGTCACTTCGACGTCCACGGTCGGGACCGCGGCGCCGGACGGCAGCGAGAGCGTCCCCTTGCCGATCGCCATCAGCCAGTCGATCGTCGCCTTGTATTCGTTCCCGAGCGAGCCGTTGAAACTCTCGCCAATGTCGTTCCGGAGGAAAAGGAACCACTTGACGAGGACGATGCAGTGCGCCTTGAGAATCGCCAGCGAGGTCGCGTCGGTGACGGGGACGGTGTAGCGGCCGGCGAGGTAGCCGTCGATCCGGCTCGAGGCGTCGGAGAGCGCCGCGGTGAGGACGAGCGAGTCTTCCATATTGCCCGACTCGGTCGTGAGCTGCGCGAGCTTCGTCTCGGAGATGAGCGAGGCCAGGTCGGCTTCTGTCGCGTAGGCCATCAGGCTCCCCTCATGTAAGTGCGCTCGATCGTGTTGTTGTGGCTCTGGATGTGGACGTGCGGGCCGGACCCGTGCAGGCGGGCGTAGGCGACCGGCTTCGTCGGGCGCACCGGGTCGTAGACGTACCGGCCGTTCAGGTAGGCGGCGAGCCGGTCGACATCCGACGGCGGCCGGTCCTTCGTCCGGACGTCCACGGCCCGCCAGGCGGGATGGATGCCCGTGCCGCCGAGCTCGGCGTCCTCGACCCTCGAGCGCCAGATCGACGTGACCTTGAAGATCCAGCCGAGCGCGTTACTGGCGAAGCTGGCGGCGTCGAGGACGATCAGCCGCGTCATGTTCGACAGGTTCCCGCTCTCCCATTCCTGCAGGAGACGGATGTCCGCGAACGTGAGCGGCTCGTCGTGCCAGTCGGCCGATGCGCCGCCCCCGCCGAAGTCGCCGCCGCCGGCCTTGAACTCTCCGCTCATTTCTTCACGCCGAGCGCGCCTTCGATGCGCGCCAGCCGCTCGTTCACGTTTGCCAGTTCGTCGGCGACGCGGCGGTCGCCGGAGCGCAGAACATCGCCGAGCGCGTTGACGAGTTTCGCGTGTGAGTCGGCGTCGCCGTTGTGCTCGGCCAGGCGGCGGGTGATGTAGTAGTCGAGCAGCGGGAATCCGATGAGATTCCAGAGAACGAACAGCGCCGATGCCGTCCAGATGACGTACTTCAGCGGGACAACGCGCACGGTAACGTGACCGTCTCGCCTGCGTTCCTCGAACTGGACGTCTACGTCTTCCATATCGTCCATCGTCATGGCTTCCCATCGTCTTTCGTCGCGGCGGCGACGGCTGCGGCCGACAGCGGCGGATCGTCGGGCTGCTTCACGCCGAGCCGCTTGGCGACCGACCAGAAGTTGAGCGCCAGCGGCATACAGAAGCCGAGGACGAACCGGGCGGCCGGCGGCATCTCGCTGTAGCAGGGCCAGGTCATCTTGATCGCGTTGGTGATGAAGGTCGCCAGGACGAAGATCGCCGCCGCCCACCCGATGAACGCCGGGTGCTCGCAGACGAGATCGACGAGGACTCCTGCGACCTTTTCTCCGATGGCGGCGATCTGTGTCATGGCGTCATCCCCGTTTCCCGGCCTTCGGCTTCAAGGGAAGCGTCGGTTTCGGCAGGATGCGCCGCGCCGACGGTTTCTTCGGCGGTGCCGCGACGGGTTGAGTCACGGCGGGCGGACCTACGGTCGCCGCCTTGAGCGTGGCGTCCGCGAAGACGACGCTCAACCGGGCGTGCATCCCGGGCGGGAGCATCGTCGCGGCGAGGACGTCCATCACCTGTTTCCGCAGGCCGTCGATGAGCAGGACGATCTCGTGGTTGGTTGGCATCGGCGACCTCACCTGATGACCACGCTCGAGCCGCCCCCGATGACGCCCATGAACCAGAGCAGCACGATCAGGAACAGCATGAAGCCCAAGATCGCAAGGATGGGATTCGGGATGGTCACGCCCATCTGGCCGAGCAGCCACCGCACTCCGACGACGAGGATGGCGATGACGCACAGAGCCAGCAGGAAGTAGATGACGCCAGTCAGGGAGATGGCGACGGCGAGAGACGCAGCACTCATTTTGGCCCCGCTAGGTCGGAGAAGGCGACGTGCTTCTTGAGCG
>Ga0079037_100000023_pt1 | contig 45435 bp, 39 predicted proteins | sample Mud3Dept4metaG_FD_71479 | JGI IMG/M metagenome (GOLD analysis project Ga0079037, IMG submission 71479) | Freshwater wetland microbial communities from Ohio, USA, analyzing the effect of biotic and abiotic controls - Mud 3 Core 4 Depth 4 metaG | ecosystem: Environmental > Aquatic > Freshwater >... | reverse complement strand
CGAGATCCACCTTTCGAGCGAGAAGGTCCTCGAGATCCTGCCAGAGGGCGACGAGATCGAGCTGGCTGCGGCCGGGCTCCATGTCGACGAGGAGGTCGACGTCGCTCGCCGGCGTCGCCGTTCCGCGCGCCATTGAGCCGAAGACCCGCACGTTTCGCGCGCCGTGTGCGGCGGCGAGGCGGAGGATCTTCTCTCGGTTGGAGTTCAACGGTTCGACCATGGGGCTCTCTCTGATTTGAAAGGATAAGCCCCGGGGCGGGTCGGCGGGAAGGTTGGTACCCCCAGCGGGATTCGAACCCGCCCGCCCCGCCGCCTTCGGCCGCTGCCGCGCTTCGCGCCGGGGGCGCGCTTCCCCGGCTGTTCATGAGGCGGGGGCTCCGCTCGCAGGCTCGCTCTGCCCCCGCACCCCCGTCCTCGCGGGTTCGAATGGTCCTCGCGACACGGCGCCGTCGCCGGCCCGGCTCGGGCAGAGGGGAGGGTTGGTACCCCCAGCGGGATTCGAACCCGCGATCTCCACCTTGAAAGGGTGGCGTCCTGGGCCGCTAGACGATGGGGGCACCCGGACGACGGACGGCGGATGGTAGCGCGAATCGGAATGGTGAGCCCTGCGGGACTCGAACCCGCGACCCCCTGCTTAAAAGGCAGGTGCTCTACCGGCTGAGCTAAGGGCTCCCCTCGATCAGTCTAGCAGCGGGATCGGGTCAGGCCGCGAGGATCGGCTTGAGCCAGTCGTCCAGCGGCGTGCCGGGGCGGAAGATCGTCTCCTCGCGCTTCGCGCCGTTCGAGAGGAGCGCCACCTTCGTCCCGACGATCTCCTCGAGGGCAAGGACGTACTCCCGCGCCCGCGCCGGAAGGGCGTCGAACGAGCCGATGCCGGCCGTCGGCGCCTGCCATCCCGGGAAGGAGCGGTAGACCGGCTTCGCCGTCTCGTACAGGTCGGTTCGCGCCGGGATCTCGTCCACGGTCTTCCCCTCGATCTCGTAGCCGACGGCGATCCGGATCTCGGGAAACTCGTCGAGGACGTCGAGCTTCGTCAGGGCGAGGGCGTCGATCCCCGAGAGGCGGACGGCCGTCTTCGCGACGACGGCGTCGAACCAGCCGACGCGCCGCGGCCGCCCCGTGACGGTGCCGAACTCGTGGCCGCGCTCCCGGATCCGGTTGCCCGTCTCGTCGAACAGCTCGGTGGGAAAGGGGCCCGAGCCGACCCGGGTCGTGTAAGCCTTCATGACGCCGATGACGGCGGTGAGGACCGAGGGGGCGATGCCGAGGCCGATGGTGGCGCCGCCGGCGCTGCACGACGAGGAGGTGACGAAGGGGTAGGTGCCGTGGTCGACGTCGAGCATCGCCCCCTGCGCCCCCTCGCAGAGGAGCTTCGCCCCGGCGCGGAGGCGGCCGTCGAGGTAGGCGCTCGTGTTCGTGACGAAGCGGGCCAGCTTCCGGCCGCACTCGACGTAGGTCTCGAGCGTCTCGTCCACGTCGGGGGCCGCCAGGCCGTAGAAGTGGGAGAGGACGGAGGCGTGGTGGGCGAGGAGCGGGCGCGCCGCCTTCCGGAAACGGTCGGGGTCGACGAGGTCGGCGATCCTCACGCCGTTCCGGTTGGCCTTCGCCTCGTAGGTCGGGCCGATGCCGCGCGAGGTGGTCCCGATGTTCGCGCCGCCGAGCGCCTTCTCCCGCGCCCCGTCGAGGAGGGCGTGCGTCGGGAGGATGACGTGCGCCCGGTCGGAGAGCTTGAGGTTCTCCTCCACGGTGACGCCGCTCGCCCGGAGGCCGTCGATCTCGGAGAGGAGGGCGCGCGGGTCGATGACGAGGCCGTTTCCGATGACGTTCACGACCCCCGGCCGGCAGATGCCGGAGGGGACGAGGCGGAGGGCGAAGTGCTTCTCGCCGAACTTGACGGTGTGGCCGGCGTTGTGGCCCCCCTGGTAGCGGGCGACGAGGTCGAACGAGGGGGAGATCAGGTCGACGATCTTTCCCTTCCCCTCGTCGCCCCACTGGCCCCCGACGACGGCGACGGCGGAACCGCGGACGTGCTTCACCGGTCGAGTGTACCCCGCAGAATGCGAGAATCGCTCCGGTGGACGCGACCGTCATTCTCTCCGGCGACGGGCTGACGCTCGAGGATCTCGTCGCCGTCGCCCGGGGCCGCGCCCGCGTCGCCCTGGCGCCCGAAGCGCTCGCTCGCGTCGAGGCTTCGCGGGCCGTGATCGACCTCGCGGTGGCCGAGAACCGGGTCGTCTACGGAGTGACGACCGGCTTCGGGAAGTTCGCCGACGTCGTCATCCCGCGCGATCGGCTGGCCGAGCTGCAGCGAAACCTCGTCCGGAGCCACGCCGCCGGGGTGGGCGAGCCGCTCGCGGAGGAGGACGTCCGGGGGCTCATGCTCCTCCGGGCCAACTGCCTCGCGAAGGGGTTCTCCGGCGTCCGGGTCGCAACGCTGGAACGGCTCGTGGCGCTCCTGAACGCGGGAGTCCACCCGGTCGTCCCGTCGCAGGGGTCGGTCGGGGCCTCGGGCGACCTCGCCCCGCTCGCCCATCTCGCCCTCGCGCTCATCGGAGAGGGGGAGGCGTACTTCGAGGGGCGGCGCCGTCCGGCCGCGGAGGCTCTTCGGGCGGCCGGGATCGCGCCGGTCACTCTCGAGGCGAAGGAAGGGCTGGCCCTCATCAACGGGACGCAGCTGACGACGGCCGTCGGCGCGCTCGCCCTCGCGCGGCTCCTCCGCCTCCTCGCCGCCGCGGACCTCGTCGCCGCGATGACCACGGACGCCCTGAAGGGGACTGACGCCGCCTTCGACCCGCGGATCCACGCCGCCCGGCCGCATCCCGGGCAGGCGGCCTCGGCGGCGAACCTGAAGCGCCTCCTCGCCGGCTCGCGGATCCGGGAGAGCCACCGCGGCTGCCACGCCGTCCAGGACGCCTACGCGCTCCGCTGCGCGCCGCAGGTCCACGGCGCCGTCCGCGACGCCGGGGCCCACGCCCGGCGGGTCGTGGAGATCGAGATGAACGCCGCGACCGACAACCCGATGGTCTTCGCGGGCCCGGAGCCGGGACACGGGGACCTCGTCTCGGGCGGGAACTTCCACGCGGCGCCGGTGGCCCTCGTCTTCGACCTCCTCGCGGCGGCCACGGCCGACCTGGCCTCGATCTCGGAGAGGCGGACCGAGCGGCTCGTCAACCCGGCCCTCTCCGAGGAGCTCCCGGCGTTCCTCGTCCGGGAGGGAGGGCTCCACTCGGGCCTCATGATGATCCACGTGACGGCGGCGGCGCTCGTCTCCGAGTGCAAGTCGAACGCCTTTCCCGCCTCCGTCGACTCCATCCCGACCTCGGCCGGGAAGGAGGATCACGTGTCGATGGGGCCGATCGCCGCCCGGAAGTTCGCCCGGAACGTCGGGATGGCCGAGACGGTCCTCGCGATCGAGCTCCTCGCCGCCGCGCAGGCTCTCGACCTCCGCCGCCCCCTCCTCAGCTCGGAGCCCCTCGAGGAGGCGCACCGCCGTCTCCGGGAGAAGGTGCCGTTCTGGGAGGCCGACCGGGCGGCCGCCCCCGCCATCGAGGGAGCCCGGGCGGTCCTGGCCGACGGCCTCCACGACCTCCTCGCTCCGCTCGCCTGACTCAGACGAGATCGGCCGCGAGGGCCTCCGGAAGGTCGCGGACCGGAAGGGCGCTCTCGGCGATCGCCTTCGCGGGCAGGGTGTCGAGCGGCGGCGGAAGGGGAGGAAGGCCTCGGAGCGGGCCGACGCGGTTCAGGAGAAGCGCCGGTGCGGCGCCCCGTCGCGCGAGCGCCTCGGCGGCCCCCGCGGCGGTTCGAAGGGCCGTCCCGTCGGGCGAGGAGACGATGAGGAACCGACCGGTCGAGAGATAGGTCGAGATCTCGCGGCTTCGCTCCCGGAAGCCGTCGTAGAGGCCGTCGAATGCCTTGAAGAACTCGGCGAGGTCGGAGAGGAATCCGAACCCGAGGACGTTGTCGGCGAGCTTCAGGACCGCCGCGGCCCCGCGCGAGGCGCCGGAGATCGCGCGCGACAGCAGGGAGTCGCTCCGGAGGAACCAGCGAAGGGCGTCGTGCTCGAGGAGCTCCACCATCCGGTCGGGCGCCGAGAGGAAGTCGAGGCCGCGGGCGGCGGGCGGGGTGTCGAGAACGAGAAGGTCGAACGCCTCGTCCGTACCGTGCTCGTGGAGCGCTTCGACCCCCATGTACTCGAGGACGCCGGGAAGAGAGTCGACGAGGCCGCCGTAGAGGCGGTTCCGGTGGATCCTCTCGAGGGCGGCGGGGGAGGCGACGCGGGAGAGGAGGCGCTCGAAGGTGGCCCTCGGGTCGATCTGGAGAGCCGAGAGGCGCGCCCCCTTCGGGAGCCCCGCCGCCGGAACGGGGACCGGACGGGCGGACCGGCTCTCCGCGGCCGCCAGGCCGAGCGCCTGCGCGAGCCTTCGCGCGGGGTCGACCGTCAGGACGAGGACGCGCCGGCCCCGGCGCGCCGCCGCCAGTCCGACCGCGGCCGAGAGGGTCGTCTTCCCGACGCCCCCCGGCCCCGTCAGGACCAGGAGCGGCGCCTCGTCGAGCCACGGTGCGAGATCGAGCGGGTGCGGAAGGACCAGAGAGCCCGAAGGGGAGCGGGGAGATGAGTCCCTGGATTCCCGTGCCGATCGGGAAGCCGACACGGACCGGCGGCCGGCTCGCCCGGGCGCGGCGGCGTTTTCCTCGAACTCGAGGAGGAACTCCTCGAAGAACGCTGCGGCGGAGGCCGTCTTCGGTCCCTCATGACCTCTTGAGGAATGGGCCTCTTCGGACATCACGATCTCGGGTATCCGGAGGATCGGAAGGGGCGTATCGGGAAGGACCTCGGGGCGTCCGCTCCGGCCGATCCGGTTCACGACGACGAGAGCCGTGGCGAGGCCGGCGTCCGTCTCAGCCGCTTTCGAGAGCTCTTCCGCCTCGCGTGCGGCGAACTCGGCCGGTTCGGCGACGACGACGAGGGCCGCCGCGGAGGGGTCGGAGAGGAGGCGGTCGAGGTCCTCGCCGATGTGACGGAGGGGGCCGGCCGGGGTCGTCGCGAGGAGGGCGCGCGGGATCCGGAGGAGCGACAGGGCGTGCCCGGTCGCCGGGGCGTCGAGGACGACGAGGTCGTACGCCGGGGCCTTGCGGGTGCTCTTCGTCCGCTTCAGGACGTCCCGGACCTTGCCGAGGAGGAGAAGGTCCGGGAGGCCCGGGGTCGCCCGCGTGAAGTAGCGGAAGGTGGCGGAGGCGAGGATCCTCTCCGCGACGAGGCGGAGCGGCGCGACGGTGTGGACGTAGTCGGAGAGAAGCTCGTCGAACGCGGCCGTCAGGCCGTTCAGCGAGGGCTCGAGCTGCGACTCGGCGTAGCCCCGGTCGGCCTTTCCGAAGAGGAGGGCGGCGTCTCCCCGCCCGTCGGAGGAGAGAAGGAGGACCCGCCTCCCGGCGCGGGCGGCGAGCGCCGAGAGGGCGCCGGCGACCACCGTCTTTCCGACCCCCCCCTTGCCCGAGACGACGAGGAGCTTCCGGTCGAAGAGGCCCGCCGGAAGGGGTCCGCCGGGCCTCACCGTCACACCAGGAGGTGGAAGAGTCCCGACGACTTGAGGTGCCGGACCCAGCTCGGGTGGAAGGGGAGGACGATCGGCAGGAGGTCGAGGACGTCGCGGAGATCCCCCTCCGCGACCCGGATCCGGTCCGTGGCGATCGCGAGGGGAACGTTTTCCCTCCCCTGGAAGTAGCGGTTGGCGACCTCCGAGGTCATCTCCAGCGTCACCTTCGGCGCCCAGGGGCCCTTCGGGGTCCCCCAGGCCCAGACGAGATGATCCCCTCTTCTCGCCCGGGCCGTTTCCGAGCCCTTCACATTCAGGAGGAGGCCGTAGTCGGTGAAGAGGTAGCGCTGGGGGATCTTCCGGCCCCTCAGCTTCGGCCCGATCTCGCGGTCGCGGGAGAGCAGAAGGAAAAGATCGTCGAAGATCCTGCGGAACTCCTCGGGGCTCGTGAATGGAGCCATAATCCCCACTGTACCAGCCATCCGGAAGGAGGCGACCATGGTGGAAAAGCTCTTCTCCCAGCTGAGGTCCCGGGGCGAGGAAGTCCTCACCGAGGTCTCGAACAACCTGATGGCGAATCCCGCCTTCATCGAGGTCCTGAAGAAAGGGGTCGCGGCGAAGGAGGAGATCGACAAGCGGGTGGCCGAAGCGCTGAAGACGATGAACCTCGCCACCCGGAAGGATGTGTCCAGGCTGGAGCACCGCGTGGCGGCCCTCGAAGCCGAGCTCTCCGAGCTGAAGGCGAAGAAGTCGGCGGTCAGGCGCCGGAGGTAGCGATGGCGGGACCGACCGGGACGAAAGCGCGGCCGGCACGCCGGCGCCGGGCCGGAGGGCGCGTCGTGGCGTTCACGGTGCCGGGGCCCCCGCGGCCGAAGGTCGTGGTGACGGGAGCGGCGGCGCCTCTCGGCGCGCGATTCGTCCGGGCGCTCGCGGCGCGCGACACCCACGACATCGTCGTCCTCGACCTCGTCCCTCCCCCCGACGCTCCGCCCGAGATCCGCCACCGCTTCCTGGACCTGAACCTTCCGCACGCCGACGGGACGGTCTTCAGGCTCCTGCAGGAGGAGCGCCCGGACGCCATCGTCCATCTCGCCCAGATCCGGAGCCCGTCCCGGCAGGCGACGTACGCCCACGAGCTGAACGCGATCGGGTCGCTTCACGTCCTCGCCGCCGCGGGCGAGGCGAAGATCAACCGGGTGATCCTCGCCTCCACGACGCTCGTCTACGGCGCGCGGGGCGACAACCCGAACTACCTGACCGAGGAGCATCCCCTCCGCCCCGATCCCCTGGACCGGTTCGTGAGGGACTTCGCGGAGGCGGAGAGCCACGCACGGGCCCACGTCCGGCACCATCCGGACGCGAAGGTGACGATCCTCAGGCTCGCGCCCTTCGTCTCCGCGGACGTGAGGGAGTACCGGACGAAGGCGCTGTCGGCCCCGCTGGCCCTGGCCCTGATGGGGTACGACCCGCTCATCCAGACGCTCCACACGGACGACGCCGTCCAGGCGGTCCTTCTCGCCCTCGACCACCCGGAGGCGACGGGGGCTTTCAACATCGCGCCGGAGGGGGTCCTGCCCGTGTCGACGGCGCGGCTCCTCCTCGGCTCGCTACCCGTCACGGTTCCACACGGCCTCGCCTATCTCCTTTACGAGGCGGCGTGGGAGCTGGGGATCGGTCACTTTCCCGGCGTCCACGCCCACTACTTCCGGTATCTCTGCATCGCGGACAACCGGAAAGCGCGCCGCGTCCTGGGCTTCGCCCCGAGGCGGACGACGCTCGACGTGATGCTCGAGGCGGCCCGGGCGCGCCGCGGAGGGGAGGGGCTCCTCGACTTCGACAAGCTGGACGAGATCGCCCGGCTCGCGAATGTCCGCTACGAATTCCGCGTGAAGCCGCCGGAGCGCCCGGCCGCGCCGGAGAAGAAGACGGAGCGGACGTCTCCGTCCGCCGAAGCGAAAGACCTTCGCGAGGTGGCCTCGTGAGCGAGACGCGCCGCAAGCGGGCCGGGACCGACCGGGCGTTTTCCGACGCGGACGATCCGTTCGCCGGCTCGAGGCTGATGGGGGCGGAGGGCGCGGTTTCCGAGGAGCCGCGCCGCACCGCGCCGGCGCCTGTCCGGCGGGCGGCGCCCGTCCTTCGCCGGCCCAGCGAGCACCTGACGGCGCGGCCGGGCCCCCACACGGGCCCGCCCCCGCGGGAGGTCCCGCTCACGCCGAGCCTCCTCCAGACGCCTGCCGAAGGGGCTGCGAAGGTCCTCTTCGGAGAAGCGGCGGCCTTCGTCGAGGCGAATCCGCAGGTGACCTCGCCACGCGGCCTGATCGACGCGTGGAACCTCTTCGCCCACCGGTCGCGAACGCTCGACCTCGACGACTTCGGCTTCGACGAGCCGGCCGCGAAGACCTGGTGGCCTCTCTTCGAGTTCCTTTACCGCGTCTGGTGGCGGGTGACCGCGTCGGGCCTCGAGAACGTCCCGGGAACGGGGCGCGCCCTCCTCGTGGCGAACCACTCGGGGGTCCTCCCCTGGGACGGCGCGATGATCAAGACGGGGCTTCGCCTCGAGCACCCGAGCCGGCGCGAGGCGCGGATGCTGATTCTCGACATGTTCACGACGCTCCCGTTCCTCCAGCCCTGGTTCCGGGAGATGGGAGAGGTTCGGGCCTGCCCGGAGAACGGCGAGCGGCTCCTCTCGCGCGACGAGCTGGTCTGCGTCTTTCCGGAGGGAATCAAGGGAGTCGGCAAGCTCTTCCGGGACCGCTACCGGCTGGCGCGCTTCGGCCGCGGAGGCTTCGTCCGCCTCGCGCTCCGCACCGGGGCGCCGATCATCCCCGTCTCCGTCGTCGGCGCGGAGGAGATCTACCCGAACCTCATGCGCCTCGACTTCATCGGCCGTCCGATCGGCCTGCCGTACTTCCCGATCACCCCGTTCTTCCCCGCGCTCGGGCCTCTCGGGACGGTCCCCCTTCCGACGAAGTGGTGGATCGACTTCGGCCAGCCGATCGTCTTCGACCAGGGGGCCTCTCTCGCCAACCGGCCGATGATCGTGAACGAGCTGGCCGACAAGGTCCGGTCAACGCTTCAGACGATGATCGACTCCCGCCTCGCGCGGCGCGGAGACCTCTTCACGGGCGAGTGACCGCCTCGAAGCGGACCGCCCTCGTGGTCGGCGCGACCGGTCTGGTGGGGGGCCACTGCCTCCGGCTCCTTCTCGCCGACGACGACTGGGCGCAGGTCGTCGTCCTCGCCCGGCGGCGGCTTCCGGCCTCGCACGCGAAGCTGGTCTCCCGGCTCGTCGACTTCGACCGTCTCGGCCAGCTCTCGGGGTTTCCGCGGGTCACGGACGTCTTCTGCGCGCTCGGGACGACCATGGCGAAGGCGGGCTCGCGGCCGGAGTTCCACAAGGTCGACTTCCAGTACGTCGTCGAGACGGCTCGCCTCTCGGCCGTCAGCGGGGCGCGGCAGTTCCTCCTCGTCAGTGCTGTCGGGGCCGACCGCGGGTCGAGCATCTTCTACAACCGGGTGAAGGGGGAGGCCGAGGAGGCGGTCCGGAAGCTCCCGTTCGGGTCGCTCCAGATCTTCCGTCCCTCGCTTCTGACCGGGGAGAGGGCCGAGGCACGCCCGATCGAGCGCGGCGGGATCGCCCTCTTCTCGGCCCTTTCGTTCGCGATGGTGGGCCCGCTCGCACGCTACCGCCCCGTGGAAGCTGCGGACGTGGCGCACGCGATGGTCGAGGCGGCGCGGCGGGAGACGCCGGGGGTACACGTCTGGGACTCGGCCCGGATCGCGGCCGCGGCCGCGGAGGCCTGACGCCCCTTCAGCGCCGGCTCGCGGCGATGAGCCGGTCGAGGTCCTGCTCGAGAGTCTCGAGCTGCGCCCGGAGCCGGACGGGCGTGGGCCCTTCGATCCGGTCGGCCTGGAGAGCGAGGCGCGAGGAGCCGACCGGGCAGGCCGGTCGGAGCTTCAGCCCGTGCCGGGCGAAGAGCCGGCGATACCGGGGGAAGTCGGCGTCGAGCGTCTGCATCGTCGAGCGGTAGGCCCACTCGGCGATCCGGACGCGGCCCGAGGTCCGCATGATGTGCCTCATGAAGCGCGGAAGGTCCTCGGCGCGGGGCTCGAAGACGAGGATGTCGGCCTGGGGGTCCTCGTGGTGGTATCGCGAGAGCCCGTACTTCATCCGCGAGTGGAGCGTGACGCGGAAGACCTGGTCGAGGATCGTCGCGAGCCCTCCACGTTTCAGCTCGCTCCGCCCGTTCCGGCCGACCGACGACTCGTGCTTGAGGAAACGGAGCGGGACGATCGGGTTGACGCAGATGACGAGGCCGCACCGTTCGCGGAGGGCGAGCGAGATGTGGGCCGTCTTCCGGACGCCGCCGTCGATGTAGTCGACTCCGTTGATCCGGACCGGCCTGTAGACGCCCGGGAGGGCGCAGGAGGCGGCGACCGCCTTCGAGATCGGGACGGCGTCGCGCCCCGGGGCTCCGAAGGCGGCGGTCTCGCCGGTGTCAAGGTCGACGGCGACGATCCGGAGGATCTTCCCGAGCTTCCGGAAGTCGTCCGTCCGGCCGGGATGGTCGAGCCACGCCGAGAGCCATGTCTCGAGCCCCTCGTTCCGGAAGAGACCCGAGGGGAGGAGGGCGCCGAGGGAGCTGACGAGGTCGGTCAGCGTCGTCTCGTGGCTGTTCTTGTAGTAGTCCCACGCCGCGTCGAGGATCGTGGCGGGGGCCTTCACGATCCGGAGAAGGATCTCCTCGTAGTTCGGCCGGAAGAGCGCGAGGTCGTCGATGTCGGTCCGGTTCCCGGCCGACCGGGTGACGTTCCGGTAGAGGACTCCCGGCGCGATGTCGTTGGCGAGAAGGGCGCTGATGTAGGCGCCGGCCGAGACGCCGATGAAGACGTCGAAGTCGTTGAGGGAGTGGTCCTCGAGGCGCTCCTCGAGGGCCGCCAGGACGCCGATCTCGTAAATAGCGCCGGTGACGCCTCCGCCGGCGCACGCCAGCCCCAGTCTCCCGCGAATGGGGTGCGGGAATCGACGCTCGTGCCCGTTCCCCGCCGTGGCGGTGGCTGACGATCGCGGCGCCCGTTTCTGCTGCGCGCTCACCACGTGAAAGTAAAGAAAGGCGCCGACCTCCCGGCCGGCGCCCCGAGTCTATTCGATTCCGGGACGAAGCGTCAGGCGGCGCGCCGGCGGCGCATCGCGGCGCGACGGGCCGCCTTGAGGCCGTCGATCTTCCGGCCGAGGGTGTCGACCTTGGTCGTCAGGTCCTTCAGCTCGCGGCGGGTCGGGACGTTGAAGCGGTGAAGCGCCGACGTGACGAGCGTCTCGAACCTGACATTCACCGTCTTCGTCAGGTCGTCGGCGATCTTGGTGGCGTCCTTGCGCGCCTTGTTCACGTCGAAGTTCAGCCGGTTCGCCGCCGTGCGGACCTTCTTCTCGACCTTCGCGGCCACGGCCTTGGCATCGGCCGAAAGGACCTCGACCTTGTCCGTGGCGGTCTTGAGCGCGTCGTCGAACGAGGTGACGAGCATCTCGGGAAGCGGGAGGGTCATCGGGTTCTGTTTCTTCATGCCGTTCTCCTTCGTGGCTTTCCGGCGGACGCGACGCGCCCGGGGGTCCGGTGTTGGTGGATGGGGGTGGCCCCCGCCTCGCGGCGGCGGCGAGCCTGCTCCGCGATGGCCTCCAGCTGGGCCAGGCGGAGCTTCAGATCGGCGATCTCCCGGGTGAGGCTGGCTTCGTCCCAGCTGAGGCGCCCCTTCTCGACGAGGCCCCCGACGAGACGCTCCACGTCGCGCCGCGCGTCGTCGAGGCGGCGGGCGATGGGGGAGAAGGTCTCGGCGAGACGGTCGGGCTGGGCCGCGCGGCGGACCGTCTCGGCCACGCGCGTCCCTCCGACCTTCTCGACGACTTCGGCCACGGTCTCGGCGGCCTCGCTCCCGGCGCGGAGGATCCGGGCGAGGGTGTCGGTCGAGGCCGTGACGGGGGACTTGCTCGAGGCGAGGGCCCTCGAGAGGATCCGGGCCGTGATGTCTTCGCCGGTGTCGGCGTCGACGACCGCGACGTGCGCCCCCTCGGCGACGCTCCGGGCGAGGTCGTGGATCGTGACGAAACGCCTCTCCGCGGCCTCATAGAGCTTGCGGTTGCGGTAGCGGACGATGTGGCGGGCGTGGTTGGCCATGCCCGATCAATATAACGCGCCGCGTAAAAAAGTCAAGGGCCGGGGTCTCGAGAGACGTCCGAGGGGGCTTCCGGCGACTAACATCGGGGCGGAGAAGACGATGGCCACGACTACCTCCACCGCCCCCCCCTACTCGCCTCCGGCCCTCCCGAAAGGGACGACCCTCCGCTGCCGCTCCTGGCTGACGGAGGCCCCCTACCGGATGCTCCTGAACAACCTCGACCCGGAGGTGGCGGAGCGGCGGGAGGATCTGGTCGTCTACGGCGGCTCGGGGAAGGCGGCCCGGAACCCGGAGTGTCTCGAGGCGATCCTGCGCGAGCTCCGCGACCTCCGGGAGGACGAGACGCTCCTCGTCCAGTCCGGGAAGCCGGTCGGGGTCCTCCGGACGCACGCGGACGCCCCCCGCGTCCTGATCGCGAACGCGAACCTCGTCCCGAACTGGGGAACGTGGGACGAGTTCCGGAGGCTGGAGGCCCTCGGCCTGACGATGTACGGGCAGATGACCGCCGGCTCCTGGATCTACATCGGGACGCAGGGGATCCTGCAGGGGACCTTCGAGACCTTCGCCGCCGCCGGCCGGAAGGACCTCGGGTCGGCCGACGGGTCTCTCCGGGGACGGCTCGCCGTCACGGCGGGGCTCGGCGGAATGGGAGGCGCCCAGCCCCTCGCCGTCACGATGAACGGCGGGACCGCCCTCGTCGCCGAGGTCGACCCTTCGAGGATCGAGAAGCGGCGGGCCACCCGCTACCTCGACGAGCGAAGCGACGACCTCGACCGGGCGATCGACCGGGCCGTCGCGGCCCGGGACCGGGGCGAGGCGGTCTCGATCGGCGTCCTCGCGAACGCCGTCGACCTCCTCGACCGGCTCCTTTCGCGGGGAATCGTCCCCGACCTCCTGACCGACCAGACGTCGGCGCACGACGAGCTGAACGGCTACGTTCCGCACGGGATCCCCTTCGAGGAGGCGATGCGGCTCCGGAAGGCCGATCCCGTCGAGTACGTCCGCCGGTCCTACCGTTCGATGGCTGCGCACGTCCGGGCCATGATCGCGCTCAAGGAGCGGGGCGCCGTGACGTTCGACTACGGGAACAACCTCCGCGCTCAGGCGAAGAAGGCGGGAGAGGCGCGGGCCTTCGAGATCGAGGGCTTCGTTCCCCGCTACATCCGTCCTCTCTTCTGCGAAGGGAAGGGCCCCTTCCGCTGGGCGGCCCTCTCCGGTGACCCGGCCGACATCGAGGAGACGGACCGGGCGGTCCTCGAGCTCTTCCCGCGGAACGAGGCCCTCGCCCGCTGGATCCGGCTCGCCCGCGAGCGGGTCGCCTACCAGGGGCTTCCGGCGCGGATCTGCTGGCTCGGCTACGGGGAGCGCGCCAAGGCGGGTCTCGCCTTCAACGAGCTCGTCCGCTCCGGGCGGGTGAAGGCGCCGATCGTGATCGGCCGGGATCATCTCGACGCGGGCTCCGTCGCCTCTCCGAACCGGGAGACGGAAGGGATGCGCGACGGCAGCGACGCCATCGCCGACTGGCCGCTCCTGAACGCGCTGGTCAACACCGCGGCCGGCGCGACGTGGGTCTCGATCCATCACGGCGGGGGCGTGGGGATCGGCTACTCGATCCACGCGGGGATGGTCGTCGTCGCCGACGGCACGGACGCGGCGGCCGTCCGCCTCGGGCGCGTCCTCGCGACCGATCCGGGAATGGGAGTCCTCCGTCACGCGGACGCCGGCTACCCCGAGGCGCTCGACTGCGCCGGGCGGAACGGCCTCGTCGTGCCGCTCCGACGTTGACGTTCCCGACTCCCGGGCGGTTCCGCCACGCCCTTCTCGCCGGGGCGGCCGCATTGGCGGCAACCGCCGTGGCGGCCCGTCTCTTCCCGACATCTGAGGAGTCGCTCCGCGCGAGGGAGGAGTCCTTCCTGGAGGCGGCCTCCCGGCGGCTCGACGCGGACGCGGCGCGGATGGCCGCCGTCGCCGAGGAGATCCAGCGGTCGCGGGACTTCGGGGGCATCGTCGACGCGGGGGGCGCGGAGGTCCGCCCGGCCCGCCTCTTCTCCATCCTGGCTTCCGAGCTGCCCTCCGAGCCGGGCTGGGGAGTCGTCTTCCTCGACGCGACGGGGAAGGGAGCCGCGTGGGCGGGAGAGCCGTTCGAGGTGGAGGAGGACGTCGCGCTCTCCGACGACGGAGCCGCCGTCTCGTTTCACGCCACCCGGTTCACGGTGGCTTGGAGCCGGCTCAGGGTCGTGGCGGGCGAGCGGCGCGGTCTTCTCGTGGTCTCGCGCCGGTACCCGACCGGGCTCCTCCGCCCCGACCTGATCGACTTTTTCGACCTTCCCGGAGGGCGCACGCGGATCCGCCTCCGGGCGTCCGCGGCGACGGCTCCCGGGCGCCTCGTCGCCCTGTCGGTGGAGCCGGCTCCTCTTTCCGTCCGGCGGGACGACGCCCAGAGAGCCCGGGCTCGCGTTCCCGCCCTCGCCGCGGCGATCCTGGTCGCCGCGGCCGGGCTCTCGTGGCGCCGGAGCGGGGCGGCACTCCTCATGGCCCGTTTCGTCCTCCTCCTCGGTTCTCCGCGCGCCGAGACCGGGCTGTTCGGACGCCTCCCAGACACCGGCGTCGTCGACCTCGGCCTCCTCGCGACGCCGGCCGACGTCTTCCTCACGGGCCTTCTCGCACTCGCGCTTCTCCGGCTCGCGTGGCAGAGGCTTCGGGACTCCGGCCCGGTCCGGGTGCCGGCGCCCGCGGCGCTCTTCGTCGGGCTTCCGCTCGCGGCCCTCCCGTATCTCCTCGGCCGGACCGCCGGCGAGGGGATGCCGCGGCTCTTTTCCTCGATGGACCTCGTTCCGGAGGACCTCGCGGGTTATCTCGTCCAGACGGGAGGAATCGGCCTCGCGATCGGCGCCGTCGGCGCGGCGGGGCTCCTCGCGGGACCGATCGGGCGGGCGGCTCTCCGCGCCGGGCGGGATCTCCTGGGGCGCGCCGCGGTCGCGGTCCTTCTCGTCGTCGAGGCGAGCGTCCTCGGCGGCCTCGGGCTCTGGCAGGGAAAGACCCGCCGGATCGACGCGGCCCTCGAGTCGGCCGACCGGAGCGGTTTCATCGGTGGAGATCCCGGCGCGATCGGGGCCTGGGAGCAGCGGATCCGGGCGGGCGGGCTTTCGCCCTGGCTGCCGGCCGGCGAGCAGACGCTCGTCTCCGACCTCGCACGCGCCCTCTGGATCCGCGGCGCAGCGGGAGGATTCCCCGGTCCGGGAGATCTCCTCCGGATCCGGGACGGGGCGGGCAAGGTCGTCTCCGCGTTCGGGCTGATGCGCCCGGGAGGGGAGACGCGCGGCCTTCTCGTCCCCACGTCGATTCCGGCCCCCCTGGCGGCTGAGTGGGTCCGCGTCCCGTGGATGCGCGAGTCGGACCGGGATCCGCTCCTGGCGGAAGTGGCGGGTGACGCCCTTCCGTCGCCGGTTCTCGTCGAACGGCTCGAATACGACGCCGCGGGACGGGCGAGCGGACCGCTTCGGGCCGACCCGATCGAGCTTCCGGCGCGGCTCCGCGACGAGGCGCGCCTCCGCGGGGTCGTGACCGGACAGGTCCTTGCCGCGCAGGGAGTGCGAAGGCTCCGCGTTCGCGACTCCTCCCCGGGATTCGTCGCCTTCGTTGCGCCGGGCGAGACTCCGTTCTTCTCGCTCGGAGCGGCGATTGCGGCCGGGGAGTCGGCACTTCCGATCGTCTTCCTCCTTCTTCTGGCCGGGCGGCTGCGCCCGAAGGCGGCCGAGCGGCGGCGCGTCCCTCTTCTCCGGACCTACCGGGCGCGGCTCGTGGCGCTCGTGGTTCTCTTCGGCGCTCTTCCCCTCGCGGGGAGCGTCGTCGTCATCCGGCTCGCCCTCGAGAGGAACGGCGCCCGCGAGACGGAGCGGCGCGCGCGAAGCCTCCTGGCGGAAGGGCGTCGGGCGCTCGAGACGCGGCGGGGCGTGGCCGGGCCCGAGGAGCTGAATCTCGCCGCTTCGGTCATCGGAAGCGATCTCTTCCTCTACCGGGACGGCGCGAGGGTCTTCGCCTCGCGGGCGCTTCCGGTGACTGCGGAGGTCGCCGAGGGGTGGCTCGCGGCACCGGTCGCCGAGGCGCTCGCGGAGGGGAGACGGGACGTTGCGTCACCGGCGTACCGGCGGACGAGGACCGGCCCGCGTCTCGTCCAGGCGGCCGAGGCGGCCGAATGGGACCGGCGGGACGCCCTCGCCGTCGTCCTCGCGGAGGACGAAGCGGCTCGGAGCGCCCTCGACGGGATCGTCCTGCTCGCGGTCGCGGTGGCGCTCGGGGCGTTCGGCTTCGGGGGGCGGGCGGCCCTCGCGCTCGGCCGTCCGGTCGAGGAGCTGATCGAGGCGGCCGAGCGGATCGGCTCCGGGGCCGAGCCGCCCCCCATCTCGCCGCCCCGGAACATCGACCTGAAGCGGCTCGTCGAAGCGTTCTCGGCGATGGCGGAGCGCGTCCGCGAGCGGACGGCCTCCCTCGCGCGTGAGCGCGCCACGGCGGTCGGGCTCCTTTCGAACCTGACCGCCGCCGTCGTCCTCTTCCGCCGCGAGGGGGGCGACGTCCTTCTCTCGAACCCGGCCGCGGACGAGCTCCTCCCGGGCCGAACGCTGGGCGAGAGGCTCTCGGGAGCGCCGTGGACGGCGGTGCGGGAGCTCGTCGAGGCTTCGGCCCGGCAAGGTCAGCCCGTGGAGCGGCGGGTCGCGGTGGCTTCCGGCGGAAAGAGCCGCGTCTTCCGCGTCGTCGCGATGGAGCTGTCGCCCGACGCCGACGGCCGGCGAGCGCTCCTCCTTCTCGAGGACCTGACCGAGTTCGTCCGGGCCGACCGGCTCGGAGCCTGGGTCGACGCGGCCCGGGCGGTCGCGCACGACGTGAAGAATCCGCTGACCCCGGTCCGACTGGCCGCGGAGCGGCTCCTGCGACTCTCGGCGAGGCCGGAGGGCGTTCCCGCCGGCGCCGTCGCCGAGGCGGGCTCAAACATCCTCCGGCAGGTCGGCGTCCTGACGGAGAGGATCGGGCGTCTTTCCCGCTTCTCCGATCCGTCGGCCCTCGAGCCCCGCCCGCTCGACGCCGCGGGCGTGAAGGGCCTTCTCGCCGCGCTCGCGGCCGACTATGGCGGCGTCGAGAACGTCCGGATCACGGTGGAGGCGGCGGACGACCTTCCGGTCGTGGCGGCCGACGCCGTCCTCGTCCGCGACGCCCTGACGAACCTCGTCGTGAATGCCCTCGAGGCGATCGGCGCGGGACCCGGGACGGTCCGTCTCGCTGCGGCGGGAGCGGCTCTTCCGGGTGGGGCGCGCGGCGTCCGGTTCGCCTGCGCGGACGACGGGCCCGGCCTCTCCCCCGAAATGCTCGATCGTCTCTTCGATCCCGCCTTCTCGACGAAGTCGCGGGGATCGGGGATGGGTCTGGCGACGGTCCGCCGGGCGGTCGAGCGGCACGGCGGCGCCGTCTTCGCCGAAGCCTCGCCGGAGGGCGGTCTCGTCGTCGGGTTCATCCTCCCGGCGCTATGATCAAAGCGTGAATCCCTCGTCGCGACGCTACGGGGCGGCGGTGTGCGCGGCTGCGCTCCTCCTGTCGCTGACCGCGCTCTCCTCGGCCTGCCGGCGACGGAGCGCGGGGGAGGCGGGCTCGGCGGCTCCCGGAGGGCGGGCCGGCGACGCTCTCTTTCTCGCTGCGGCGCCGGTCTGGATTCCGGAGGAGCTGGAGCCCGAGCTCTCGGCGATGGGGATCCGGCGCTTCTACGTCGCCGCCGCGGCGCTCGGACGGGACGGGCGGATCACGCCGCTTCCCCCTCCTCCGGTGAGGCTTCCGCGGCCGGCGGTCCTGGCCGTAATGGGAGAGCCTCTCGCTGCCGAGGTCCTCGCGACGGGAGGCGAGGCGCTGGGAACGGCCTGGGCGCAGTCGCTCAAGCCTCTGATCGCGGACGCGCGCGGGTGGGCCGACGTCGCGGGCGTCCTCCTCCACATCGATCCCGCCCCCGAGCAGGTGGCGGCGCTGGCCGAGGCCGTTCACGCGCTGAAGGCCGGTCTTTCCGTCCCGGTTTCCGTCACGCTTCGCGGCTCCGAGCCGCCGACGGCGTGGAAACCGCTCGCAGGCGTCGCCGACGAGGCCCTCCTCTTCGCCTTCGGGCGGCGCCCGGAACTGGGAGACCGGCTCGTCCCGGAGATCTCCGACGAGACGGTCAAGGGAATGCCCCTTCCGTTCCGGCTTCTCGTCGCGCCGGGGGGTTACGGCCGCGGCGGCGATGGGAAGAGCTTCACGGGGCGCCGGATTCCGGACGGCGAGCTGAACGCGCTTTCCGAGGATCGGAGCCTCGACTTCAGCTTCGGGCAGGTCCTATCGGACGAGGCCGGCAGCCTCTACACCTTCCGGGTCCGTCCGGGCGTCCGCCTGGCCGACTCCCGGCTCGGGCCCGACGGAGGAGGAGCCCGCTTCCAGCTTCTTCCGTTCAGCGAGGCGGTCCGCCTTCTCGCCCTCGCCTCGCGCTGGGGGGCCTCGAACCTCGTGGGGCGGGCCTTCCTCGTGGAAGGCGTGCCCCGCGACGGCCATCTCGTCGGGTACGCGGCGATCCGGGACCTTCTCATGGGGAGGCCGCTCGACTTGAAGCTTCAGGTCGACTCGAGGGCCGGGGCGTCCGGTCCCGGGTGGGCCGAGTTCTCGGTCCACGTGGTCAACCTTTCGTCGGTCCCCTCCGACCTTTCGCGCCTGAACAACTGGATCCAGGCCCGGGTCGAGGGGGGCGTCTTCTCCTCGGTGAAGGTCGGGAACTTCGACCGGTTCGAACTCCTCTCCTCGCCGGCGGAGGGAAGCCGCCCGGTTTCGTTCGGTTCTGCCGTCGTGGCCCGCCTCTTCGAGAGCCTCTTCACGCCGGGCGAGGTGAAGGAGACCGACGCGATCCGGGTCAGCGGCGCGCAGCCGAAGGTCTTCCTGAGCTGGCACATCACGGGCCCGGACGGCCGGATCGGGGACGGGCCCGAGATCGAGGCGCCCCTCGAGGCACCGGGGCCGGAGCCGCGGAAGACGGCGCCCCCCAGGCTCGGCCGCCGCCGCTGACCGTCAGGCGTCGGGCAGGAGCCCGCGCTCCCGGACGGCCTGCTCGGCCAGTCGGACGGCCATGACGGCGCCGGTCCGGCGGAGATGGTCGGCGGCGAGGCCGATGCGAACGGAGCTCCCGGACGAGGCGACGTGCAGGAGGAGCGTCTCGTCCCGCCCGGCCGCCTCGACGGGCCCGGAGAGGTTCTCGGAGTCGGTCTCCTCGAAAGCCGTTCGTTTCCCGAACGCGGCGCGGACCGCTTCCGGCGAGGGAGCGGCTCCCTCGGTCCGGACCTCGATCCGGAGGAGATGGCCGTGGAAGACGCCGGTCCGGACGGAGAGGATCGCGAGGGGAACGGGGCGCGCGAGGAGCCGGGCGAGGTCTCCGGCGACGCGCTCCTCGAACTCGGCCGTGTCCGGCGGGAAGTGGGCGTTGAAGGCAGCCTGCGTCCCGAAGATCTCCTTCGGCGGGGCCTCAAACCGGGCGAGGGCAATCGCCTGCCGGAAGAGCTCGTCGAGGGCGGGCTTTCCGAGCTCGCTGGCCGGGCGGTCGATCGCAGCCGTGACACCGGCGACGGGAGCGAGCTCCTCGACGACCTGAACGGCCTCCGCGAGGACGGCGGCCACCGGATGGTCCGTCAGAAAGAGATCGCCGGGGGGAAGGGGCGGTTGCCCTTCGGCGGCGGAAGGCCGGGCGTAAACGCCTCCGGTGCGGATGCCGGAGAGATCGATGGCGAGGCAGCCGTCGTCCCGCCGCCGCGAAAGGAAGCGGGCCGTGTCGGCCGCGTCTCCGCAGAGGAAGGCGATCCGGGCCGTCTCGAGCGCGTCGGGCGCGAGCGGGGCGACGAAGGCGGCCCCTTCGTCGTCCTCGGTCACGAGTCCCTCGTGGTCCCCGGAGTGGAACAGGAGGACGCTGGAGGCGGGGAACGCCCGCTCGGAGAGGACGGAGCGGAGGTCCCGGCCAAGGAGCGTCGTCGCATCGACGACGGCCACCACGATGCCGTGGGAGGAGGGGCGTTTCATCCTGTCGCCTCCCGCCTTCGCTCTCAGGCCGCGGGGGGCCCCATGGGAGCGGTGCGGTTCTCGGCTGTGGCGCGGGCCCGGGCCGAGGGACGGAGCGACAGGAGCTTGGCGATCGGCGCCGAGAGGGCGTAGCCGACGAGGAGGGCCCCGAAGGCCCACTGGGGCTGCCAGGCGAGGGCCGCCGCGAAGATCAGGGCGAGGAGCGGGACGACGAGCGCGGAGCGACGCGAGCGGAGGTCGACGTCCTTGAAGGAGCGGTACTTGAAGGTAGAGACCATGAGGAACGAGAGGAGCGCGGTGACCGCCACGAACGCGGCCTTGACCTCGTCGGTCGGACGGTCCGAGAAGACCCAGATCAACCCGGCCAGCGTGCCGGCGGCGGCCGGGATGGGGAGGCCGACGAAGAACCGCTTGTCGACGATGTGGACCTGGACGTTGAAGCGGGCCAGGCGGCAGGCACCGCAGACCAGGAAGAGGAACGCGACGGCGAGGCCGAGCCGGTCGAACTCGGCGAGGCCCCAGCGGTAGACGAGGATCGAGGGAGCCATCCCGAACGAGATGACGTCGGCGAGGGAGTCGAGCTGCTCGCCGAAGGCCGACGTCGTCCGCGTCATCCGGGCCACGCGCCCGTCGAGGCCGTCGAGGAACCCGGCGACGAAGACGAGCGCGGCCGCCGTCGCGAAGCTCCCCTTCAGGGAGTAGTCGAGCGACAGGTAGCCGCAGAAGATGTTCCCGACGGTGAACAAGGCGGGGAGGACGTAGATTCCTCTCCGCACGCCGCGGCGGGGCTTCGCCTGTGGGTGTTCGGACATCTGAACGGGGGGGCCGGCGGGGCCCTCCCGGGAAGTCTCCTAGTGTGCCGACACGCGCGCGCGATGCTCTCGCGCGATCTCTTCCATCCGGTCCTTGAGGTGGAGCTTCTCCTTCTTCAGGCGCTTCTCCTCCATCTCCTCGTCGGTCGTCAGGAAGGTCTTGGACGCCAGTTCCGCGAGCCGGCGCTCGTGATCGCGGTGGCTCTTGAGAAGGACGCGGAACTCGTCGTGGCTGTCGGAAAGATGACGCTTGAGCTCTTCGGTCAGGGTCGTCATCGGCACCTCCTTCAAGGGAAGTTACTTGACGCGGGGGGAGTCTCGCTTTTCGCGGGGGACCGCGTCAAGACGCGAATCGGGCAGCCGGCAGACCATGACGAGGGCGTCCTCTCCGTCGAGGTAGTACCGGGGCCTCCGCCCGGCGGTCGAGAAACCGAGCCTCTCGTAAAAGAGCCGGGCGGGGGTGTTCGAGACCCTCACCTCGAGGTAGATCTCCTCGGTCCGGAGGTCCCGCCCCAGCGTGAAGACCTCGTCCATGAGCCGGGTCGCCAGCCCCTGCCGGCGGGCCTGGGGGGAAACGGCGATCTTGTTGACGTGGATCTCGCCCCCGGCAAAGGCGCAGAAGACGTAGCCCAGAAGGCCGCCCCGCTCGTCGCGCGCCACCCGGTTGAAGCGGAACGGGGCTCCCACCTCGGCGTCGAAGTAGGCGCGTTTCCACGGGACGGGGAAGGAGATCCGTTCGAGCTCCGCCACGTCGTCGAGGTCGATGCGGCGCGCCTCCCGGATGTCGATCCGGCGGGCGAGGGCGCTCATCGGCTCTCCTTCTCGAGCTTCTCCTCGGCAGCGCTCTTCCGGCCGTAGGACGGGGCCGTCTCGGGCGCGGCGGAGAGGGGCTCCCGCGCGAGACGGGCGGCGGCCGGCGCGAGGGGAAGAGCGGCCGCCGCCAGGTCGAACGCGGGCACGCCGTCGCTGGCCGCCTCCTCCCGGGCGCGGAGAAGGGGGAGCGGAACCGGGTCCTCCGAGAGGACGCCGGCCCGGCGCCGCGCACGGTGGACGTCGCCGCGCCCGGCGTCGAGGAGGAAATCGGCGTCGGGGGGATCGGGAAGCGTCTCCGACGCGGCCCGGAACGTCCGGACGACGACGAGACCGACCCCGAGGGCGCGGGCGAGCCCCCGCGCGAACGCGAGACCGGCGCGGAGGCCGGTGAACGAGCCGGGGCCGGAGACGACGGCGACCCGGTCGAGATCGCGAACCGAGAGCCCTTCCTGCCGGAGGAGACCGTCCAGCTCGGGAGCGATCGCCTCGGCCGCGGCGAGGGGAAGCGGCCGGACCGACTCGCGTGACCCGGCGCCGGGGCGGTCCTCGAGCAGAGAGAGGGCCGGAAACGGAGAGGCGGTGTCGAGTGCGAGAACCCGCATGGGGCCGCTGGCGCGATGCTAGCATCCCGTCCCCTCCCCATGCGCGCCACGCCGATGCTCGAGCAGTACTGGAGCCTCAAGCGCGAGGCCGGGGACGCGGTCCTCCTCTACCGCCTCGGCGACTTCTACGAGATGTTCTTCGAGGACGCCGAGGCGGCCGCCCCCCTCCTGGGCCTCGTGCTGACGGCGCGCCACCGCGACACGGACGTCGAGGCCCCCATGTGCGGCATCCCGTGGCACCAGCTCGACACGTACGTCGCCCGCCTCGTCGCGGCGGGAAAGAAGGTCGCCATCGCCGAGCAGACGGAGCCCGCGGCGAAGGGAAGGACCCTCGTCGAGAGGAAGATCGTCCGGATCATCACGCCGGGGACGCTCCTCGACCCCGAGAGACTCGACCGGCGGCGGGCGAACGAGCTGGCGGCCGTGGCCCTCTCCCCGGACGCTGCGGCCCTCGCCTTTCTCGACCTTTCCACGGGCGACTTCTCGGTCGTCCCCCTTCCGGGGGCCGCGGCCGCGGCCGAGTGGCTGAAGCGGCGCGTCCCGGCCGAAATCGTCTGCTTCGAGAGCGACCGCGACCTCGTGTCGGGCTGGCTCCCTCCCCTCGCGCCCGAGCCTCCCGTCCTCTCGCCTCTTCCTTCGGCGCCACGAGGGAGGAGCGCGGCGGAGCTCCTTCTCCGGCACTTCGGAACGGCGACCCTCGAGCCGTTCGGGCTCCCGGACTCGGGACCGTCCGTCGAGGCGGCCGCGGCCCTCCTTCACTATGCCGAGAGGACGCAGCGTTCGGCCTGCGCCCACGTCGTCTCCCTCCGGACGGAGCCGGCAGAGGAGGGGCTCGTCGTCGATGCGATCACGGCGGGCCACCTCGAGCTCTTCCGCTCGCTCCGGGACGGGGGCCGCGCCGGGACGCTTCTGGACGTCGTCGACCGGACCGGGACGGCCTTCGGCGCGCGGGCCCTCCGCCGGATGCTCGAACGGCCCCTTTCGAAGAGTGCTGCGATCGAGGCCCGTCTCGACGCCGTCGAGGAGCTGGCGGAGGATCCGGCCCGGCTCGAGCGGCTCGCCCGGATGCTCCGCGAGATCCCCGACCTGCCGCGGCTCCTCTCCCGGCTGGCCGTCGGTTCGGCCGCACCGCGGGAGGTTTCGGATCTCGCGACCGGTCTCCAGAAGGGGGGCGAGGTGGAGCCGCTGCTCGCCGGCGTCCGGTCGGAGGCGCTCCGCGGCGGCGGCGAGGCGTCGCCGTCGAACGTGCCGGCCGGTCTCGGGGCCTCGGTGGCCGCGCGTCTCGCCGCCGATGCTCCGCAGACGGCCCGGGAGGGAGGGATCTTCCGGGACGGCGTCGACGCCGAGGTGGACCGGCTTCGCGCCCTCCGGCGCGACGCCTCCTCGCTCCTCTCGGAGCTGGAGGCGAGAGAGCGGGCCGGCCGGGGGATCCCGACGCTGCGCGTGAAGTACAACCAGGTCTTCGGGCATGTATTCGAGATTCCCGGCTCGGCGCGGGCGAAGATCCCGGAAGCCGCGCTGAAGCGCCAGACCCTCTCGACGGTCGAGCGCTACGCGACGGCGGAGCTCGTCGAACTGGACGAGAAGCTCCGGACGGCCGACGCGCAGCTCTTCGAGCGCGAGGCGGCGCTCTTCAAGGAGGTCGTGGCCGGGCTGGTCGCGGCGGCGCCGGCGATCCTCGACTCGTCGGCTCGCCTCGGGCGCCTCGACGCGCTGGCCGCGCTGGCCCGCGTCGCGCGCGCGGGGCGCTGGGTCCGGCCCCGCATCGTGGAGGAGCCGGTGCTCGTCGTGACGGAGGGGCGGCATCCGGTCGTCGAAGCGCTCCGGCCCCGCGAGCCGTTCGTCCCGAACGACGCCTCGCTCGGAGGAGAAGGGGAGCGGATCGTCATCCTGACCGGGCCGAACATGGGAGGGAAGTCGACCTATCTCCGCCAGAACGCCCTGATCGTCCTCCTGGCGCATGCCGGCTCCTTCGTTCCCGCCTCGGCGGCCACGGTCGGCCTGGCCGACCGGATCTTCACCCGGGTCGGCGCTTCGGATTCCCTCGCGCGCGGGGAGTCGACCTTCCTCGTGGAAATGGCCGAGACGGCGCACATCCTCCGCCACGCCACACGCAGGAGTCTCGTCATCCTCGACGAGATCGGGCGCGGAACGGCGACCTTCGACGGCCTCTCGCTGGCGTGGGCCATCGCGGAACGGCTCCACGACGGCGAGGACGGGGACGGGGCCGGACCGGTAGCGCGGGTCCTCTTCGCCACCCACTACCACGAGCTGACCGAGCTGGCGCTCGTGAAGCGCGACGTGAGGAACCGGACGATGACCGCCCGCGAGTGGAAGGGGGAGGTCGTCTTTCTCCGGAAGGTTGCGGACGGGACGGCAGACCGGTCCTACGGGGTGCAGGTGGCGCGGCTCGCCGGGATCCCGGAGGGAGTGATCGGGCGGGCGCGGGAGATCCTCCACAACCTCGAGAAGCAGCAGCTCGACGTGGGGGGACGTCCCCGCCTCGCCGAGCACGCCGGGGAGCCTCCGCCGAGGGAGACGCAGCTCGACCTCTTCCGCGGGCAGGGGGAGCTCGTCCTCGACGCCGTCTCGAAGCTCGACATCGACCGGATGACGCCGCTCGCGGCCCTCCAGCTCCTCGCCACGTTCCAGCACCGGCTCCGGGGAGAGGATTGAGGGCCTCCTCGCGATTCGTCTTCGGCCTCGAAGGGGCGGAGCTCTCGGCGCGCGAACGGGCGCTCTTCGCGGCCGAGCCCCCTCTCGGCTTCATCCTCTTCCGGCGGAACCTCGTCTCGCCGGAGCAGGCCGTGGCCCTGATCCGGGAGCTTCACGGGCTCGCCTCGCCGCAGCCGCTCCTCTTCGTCGACCAGGAAGGGGGAACGGTGGACCGGATCGGGCCGCTCCTGGGTGTGAAGTTCCCGTCGGCTTCGGAAACCGCCGCGAAAGGAACGGACCGGGTCCACGAGTCCGCCCACCTGATGGGGCGGGCGGCGCGGCTGCTCGGCTTCGACGTCGATTTCGCTCCCGTTCTCGACCTCGCCCAGCCGGGAACGGGGGCCGTCGTTCTCGAGGGGCGCTGTTTCGGATTCCACCCCGAGGACGTGACTCTCGGAGGGACGGTCTTTCTTCACGGCCTCGCCCGAGCGGGAATCGCGACGTGCGTGAAGCACTTCCCGGGGCTGGGCCGCGGCCCCGTCGACTCGCATGCCGCGCTGCCCGTCGTCGACGCCCACGACGTCGACCTGATGGTGACCGACGTCCACCCGTTCGCGAAACTGGCGCGGACGGCAGACGGCGTCATGGTTGCGCACGCGGCCTACCCGGGTCTCACGGGCGAGGCGACGCCCGCGTCTCTTTCGTCGGCCATCTACGCCCTCCTCCGGACGCGCCTCGGATTCGGCGGCGTCGTCTACACCGACGACCTGACGATGGGGGCGCTCGGAGGGAGCCTTGCCTCGCGGGCCGTCGCTGCGGCGGCAGCCGGGGCGGACGTCCTCGTTACGGCGAAGGGGATCGATGACTACGAGGAGTGCGTCGCGAAGGTCGGGGAGGCCGGGGAGGAGCCGGACGGCGTCACGCGCAGGATCGGCGAACTCAGAGCCCGCTGCCGCCTCGCTCCGCGGCCCGGTTTCTCGCCCGGAGCCTGGGAGGAACTGGCGCGAGAGGTCCGGGACTTTCTCGAGAGACTGGCGAAACCGAGAGAGAGACGGGACCCCGCCGTCTAGAACGGGACGTCGTCGTCCGCTTCGCCGCCGGCCGGCTCGGGGACCGTCGGGCCGCCGACGCCTGAGGATCCCTCCGGCCGGGAGCCGAGCATCTTCATGTCACGAGCCTTGATCTCGGTGGCGTAGCGCTTCTGTCCCGTCTCCTTGTCGTCCCACGAGCGGGTCTGGATCGAGCCCTCGATGTAGACCAGGCGTCCCTTGGCGAGGTACCGCTCGCAAATCCCGGCCAGCTTGTCGTAGGCGATGACCGTGTGCCACTCGGTCCGCTCCTGCTTCTGTCCGGTCGCTCGGTCGTTCCACGACTCGCTCGTCGCGACCCGGAGGCGCGCGATCGGCACGCCCGCCGTCGTCTGGCGCATCTCGGGGTCGGCGCCGAGGTGACCGATGAGGATGACCTTGTTGACGGATCCCGCCATGCGAAACCTCCCTGTCCTTGAGCCGGGCGATCCTACCAAAGGCGACTCGCACGGACCGTACAATCCCGGCAGGTTGAACGACGCGCGGAAGGTGATCCGGGCCACGTGGGGAATCACGGCGTGGACCGTCGTGTCGCGGCTCGCAGGGGTCCTTCGCGACGCGACGATCGCCCGGTTCCTCGGCGCCTCGGCCCTCTCCGACGCCTTCTACACCGCCTTCCGGATCCCGAACACGTTCCGGGCCATCGTCGGAGAGGGGGGCCTCCCGGGAGCCTTCGTTCCGATGGCGCGGAAGGTGGCGCGGGAGAGGCCGGGCGAGGAGGGGGCCTACGCGGGGCGGGTCCTTTCGCTCCTTCTTCTCGTCCTCGTCGCCCTCACGGCGCTCGGGGTCGCCCTCGCGCCCCTCCTCGTGCGGCTCTTCGCCGAAGGGTTCCGGAACGTCCCGGGGAAGTACGAGCTGACCGTCACGCTGACGCGATGGCTCTTCCCCTACATCCTCCTCGTCTCCATCGCCGCCCTTTTCGAGTCCTACCTGAACGCTCACGGCCGGTTCCAGCTCCCGGCCGCGACCCCCGTCGTCTTCAACCTCGCGATCGTCGCCGCCGTCTGGCTCCTCGCTCCGTCGGGTGTTCCGGCGACGACCGCCCTCGTCGTGGGCGTCCTCCTCGGCGGCCTTGCGCAGGCGGCGATGCAGCTCCCGGCGGCGCGCCGGCTGGGCCTCCGGGCCGGGGGCTCGCCGTTCCGCGACCCGGAGGTGAGGGAGACGGCGCTCCTGATCGCACCGCGGCTCTACGGCTACGGCGTTGGGCAGCTCTCGTTCCTCGTCTCGAGCCGGACCCTGGCCGGGCTCGGCGACGCGTTCGTAACCTTCAACTTCTGCGCCTTCCGCGTCGTCGACTTCGTCCTCGGCGGGTTCGTCGTCTCGCTGACCCGGGCCGTCCTCCCGTCCCTCTCCGACCAGGCGCTCGAGTCCGGGAGGGAGGCCTATCGCGGCACCCTCACCTTCGCCCTCCGGCTCGTCGGCTTCGTCACGATCCCGTGGACGATCGGCCTCCTCCTCGTCGCCCGGCCGATCATCGACGTCATCTTCCGGCGCGGACGTTTCGACGCGGCCGATGTGACGCAGACGTCGATCGCCGTCCTCTTCTTCTCGCTCGGCCTCTTCGCGGCGGCCGGGGTGAAGATCCTGACGCAGGCCTTCTACGCCCTCCACGACACCCGGACGCCGGTGGCCGTGGCCACGTTCGACCTCGCCGTCTTCTGGCTCCTCTGCCTCCTCCTGACCCCTCCGATGAAGCACGCGGGAGTCGCCCTCGCGACCTCGGCCGGCTTCTGGATCAACTTCGTCCTCCTCTTCGCCCTCCTCAGGCGAAAGCTCGGGCCGCTCGGCGGGCGTGCCCTCCTGGCGTCGCTCGGACGGACCCTCCTCGCGAGCCTCGCGACGGGGGCCGCCGTCCTCGCCGTGGGGGAGAAGCTCCTCCCGTACGACTCCGCATGGGGCTTCCCGGCGCGCGTCGGCTGGGTGGCGGCGGTCGCGACGGGGGCGTCGCTCGTCTTCCTCGCGGCCGCGTCCGCGCTGCGCGCTCCCGAAGTGGACGAGATCTTCGGGGCCCTCCGGCGGAAGCGGGCTTCGTGATCCTCCTCCTCCAGCGGGTCTCCCGCGCGTCGGTTCGCGTCTCGGACGAGACGGTCGGGAAGATCGGTGCGGGGCTCGTCGTCCTCGGCTGCGTGGAACCGGAGGACGACGAGAACTCCGTGGACGAGGCGGCGCGGAAGACGGTGGAGATGCGGATCTTCGCGGACGCGGAGGGGCGGATGAACCGGGACGTCCGTGAGGCCGGAGGCGCCGTCCTCGCCGTGTCGCAGTTCACGCTCGGCGCGGACCTGTCGCGCGGGCGCCGTCCCGGTTTCGAGGGCGCGGCGAAGCCCGACGCCGCCGAGCCCCTCTTCGCGCGCTACGTCGCGGCGCTCCGGGCCTTCGGGGTTCCCGTCGAGACGGGGCGCTTCCGGGCGATGATGGAGGTCGAGCTGGTGAACGACGGGCCGGTGACGTTCCACTGGCGGACGAAGCGGGCCCCGGAGGGAGGCGGACGGTGAACGCGAGGAAGCCCGCCCCGGAGATCGCGGTCCTTCTCCATCTTCTCGACGAGGCCTTCGACCGGAAGGCCTGGCACGGGCCGAACCTCTTCGGCGCCGTCCGGCGGCTGCCGCCGGAGGAGGCCGCGTGGCGCCCGGCCCCGGGGCGGCACAGCGTCCAGGATCTGGCGCTTCACTGCGCCTACTGGAAGTACGCCGTCCGGCGGAAGCTGACGGGGGAGAAGCGGGGGTCGTTCCCGCGTAAGGGAAGCAACTTCTTCCCGCGCGCGAGAGCGGCCGCCCTCGCGGCGTGGAAGGCCGACCTCGCCATCCTGCGGGCCGAGCACGCGAAGCTCCGGGCCGCCGTCGCGGCGTTCCCTCCGAAGAGGCTCCGCTCCCGCGCTCCCGGGAGCCGGCACTCGTACCTCCGCCTGATCGCCGGCGCGGCGGCCCACGACCTCTACCACGCCGGGCAGATCCGGCTCCTGATCAGGCTCCGGCCGGAGTGATCCTCGGTCAGAGGATGACGATCGGGACCGGCGCGAAGCAGACCACGAAGATCAGGAGGACGAAGAGGGCCACGGCGAGGCGTGCGGCATCGAGCGGCGCCTCCTCGTCGAGAACGGGCGGGTGGCTGACGCCGATCACGAGCGTCACGACGACCCAGAGCCACCAGCCGGGCCACTTCAGGCCGAGGAGGGCGAGCGCGGCGAGGATCGGCCACGCGGCCTTCCGCTGGAAGCGGCCGAGGACGGCGTAGAGGGCGTGGCCTCCGTCGAGCTGGCCGACCGGCAGGAGGTTCAGCGCCGTGACGAAGAGGCCGAACCACGCCGCGACGAAGACCGGGTGCTCGACGGCCTGCTCGCTCGTGAAGGTGAATCCGAGCGTCGCCTTCTGGACCCACGTCACCGCAAGCGGATAGCGGAAGAGGATGGTTCCCTCCTCGAGGACCGGGTTCAGGTTGGGCCGGGAATGGGCAATGCCCCAGAAAAGGAGCGGAATCGCCACGACGAATCCGGCGATGGGGCCGGCCACGCCGATGTCGAAAAGCTGGCGCTTCGTCCGGATCGGCTCGCGGATCCGGATGAACGCTCCGAGCGTTCCGACGAGGGACGGGAAGGGAAGAAAGAAGGGGGGGGAGGCGTCGATCCCGTACCGGCGGCACATCAGGTAGTGCCCCAGCTCGTGAGCGAGGAGGATCGCGAGGAGCGGAATCGAGAAGGAGAGAGCGCCCGGCACGAGGCCCGCGAGCTGCGCGCTCGAGACGCCTCCCTGCGGCAGGAGCCCCGGACGGAAGTTGACGGCGAAGCCCGCCCCGACGTACGTCGTCGTCGCGAAGGTCAGGACGAGAAGGAGCCCGTGAAGCCACCACCGCTCGCGCCGTCGCGGCGCGGGAGGGGGCCCGGGGAACCCGGCGCTCATCCGCTCAGGGCTTGGGCTCGGCGGCGGGCTCCGGCGCGGGCGCGGCCGGCGGGGCCGGGGAGGTCAGGTCGCGCAGCTCCTTGCCCGGCTTGAAGCGGATCGTGAAGCCGGGCGGAATCTGGACCTCCTCGGCGGGGCGCTTCGGGTTCCGTCCGATCCCCTTCTTCCGCGGCTTCACGAGGAAGACGCCGAAGCCGCGGAGCTCGATCCGCTCGCCGCGGGCGAGGGCGAGACGCATCACGTCGATGATCGTTTCGACCGCGAGGGCGGCCTTCTGACGCGGAACGGCGGCCGCGTCGGCGACGCTGTTGATGATGTCGTTCTTGATCACGCGGGGGGGAGTTTACCGGGAATCCGGGATCTCGTTCAAATCGAGGCTGTTAGGGCCTCCCGGCGGCCTAGAGCGTGTAGAGCCGGGCCTTCAGGCGGACGACCTCGAGCCCGGTCGCGAGGAGGGCGGCGAGGCGCTTGAGCGCCGGGACGGACGGGGGCCTCGTGTACGACTCCGACTCGCCCCAGATGTAGAGAACGGTCTTTCCCTTCAGCGTGACGGGAACGACGGCCATCGTACCGAGGCCGTCCGATCCGAGCGCCCGCAGGACCTTGACCGTCGAGGGGAGGTCCATGTAGGTCCCGACGTAGAAGCCCTCCGTGTCGCGGAGCGTCGCGAAAACCGAGGCCTCGCTGAAGGAGAGCCGGAACTCTCTCAGGTCGGTCTCGGGCTCGGGGCGCGCGGCCCAGCCGGCCACGTGATCCCCTTCGACGACGAAGAGGGCCGCCCGCCGCACGTAGCTGGACGCGGCCGCGAGGACGGCCTCGATGACGTCGTCGTTCGAGCGGGCGTCGCCGAGCGCGTCGGCGAGCCGCTCTTCGACGGTGGGCTCGGGGCGTTCCGGGACGAGGTCGGGAGGGGGCGCGGGAGCGGTCGCTCGCGGCGCAGGGCGGGGGGAAGGGGGCGGTGGCGCCGGATCGGGAGGGGTCGGCGGAGGGGGAGCCTCGACAGCGGGAATGCCGATGGCGTCCTCGACGATGTCGGATTCCTGCGGCCGCGCCAGGACCGCGCCGAGACGCGGGTCGGTGCTGCTCCAGGGGTCGGACCGGTCGCGGGCCGCGCTCCTCCGGGCCGGAGCGGGCGACGGATCGCCTCCCCTCGGAGCGGCGGGGCGCGGGGCGGGGGCCGGGGCGGAGACGGGCGGCGGAGGCGGCGACGTGACGAAGGGGGGCGGGTGGACGATGCGAAGCGTCGTCGGTCTCGCCTTTCGGGGGGCGGTGCTCTGCTCTTTCGAGGCCTCGCCGTCCTCGGTGCGGCGCCGAACGGCACTGAGGCGGATGGCGCCGACGTGCCGCGGATCGACTCGCGCCCCGTAGTGCTTGGCCAGCGCGGTGTCGATCCGGGCTTCTGCCGCGACGAAGGCCCGGACGTCGAGGCCCGTGGCGAGGCTCACCTCGTCGAGCGCCCGCAGATCCTTCGGGTCCTTCATCGCCAGGGAAAGGAGACGCCCCTCGCGCCGGAACGGGAGGAGACCGAGACGCTGGGCCGTCCGGAGCGGCACGAGGCGAAGGACGTCCTGCCGGATCTCCTCCAGCTCGGCGCCCGTGACCGGGGGGACGTCGTGCTGGGCTCCGAGGGCCATCGCGACGGCCGCCTCGGGCACGCCCGCCTCGAGAAGAGCCGTTCCGAAACGGCCCCCTTCGCGGCGGTAGATGACGAACGCCTGCGCCCGCTGTTCCTCGGTCGCGAGACTCATCCCTACGAGGACGTCCCCGAGCCTGGCCAAGTGCTGCCTCTCTCGCCAGATTCTATCCTTCTGACGCGGGCGCTTCGGGCGGCTAGAATCGGGGCGCATGAGCATGGAACGGCCGATCCGGGTCCTGATCGCGAAGCCCGGCCTCGACGGGCACGACCGCGGCGCCAAGGTGATCGCGCGGGCTCTCCGCGACGCGGGGATGGAGGTCATCTACACGGGCCTGCGCCAGACCCCGCCGCAGGTCGCGGCGGCCGCCGTCCAGGAGGACGTGGACGTCGTCGGGCTGTCGATCCTCTCCGGCGCGCACAACGTCCTCGTCCCCGAGGTGCTGAAGGCGCTCGCCGAGCGGGGCGGGGGCGCGATCCCCGTCGTGGTCGGCGGGATCATCCCCGAGAAGGACATCGCGGCCCTGAAGGAGAAAGGGGTGCGCGAGGTGTTCCTGCCGGGGACGAAGACGGCCGACACGGTCGAAGCGATCCGGCGGCTGGCCGGCCGCAGCGGCGGCTGAACGAGGGTGAGCGACGTCCTCGTCTCGCGCGTCGACCCGTCGAGCGCGGAGTTCCTGGAGAACCGGAGACACCACGAAGGGCTCGCGGCGCGCCTGCGCGAGGAAGTCGCGCGGGCGCGCGACGGCGGCGGCGGCAAGGAGCGGGCGCTCCACGTCGGACGGGGGAAGCTCCCGGTCCGCGAGCGGATCGAACGCCTCCTCGACCCGGGGACCGCCTTTCTCGAGCTGTCTCCGCTCGCCGCGTGGGGGATGTACGACGGTGCCGCACCCGGGGCGGGGCTCGTCACGGGGGTCGGCCGCATCGCGGGGCGGGAGGTCATGGTCGTCGCGAACGACGCCACGGTGAAAGGGGGGACCTACTTCCCGGTCACCGTGAAGAAGCACCTCCGGGCGCAGGAAGTGGCCACCGAGAACCGGCTTCCGACGGTCTACCTCGTCGACTCGGGCGGAGCGTTCCTCCCGCTCCAGGCCGAGGTCTTCCCGGACCGCGACCACTTCGGGCGGATCTTCTTCAACCAGGCCCGGATGAGCGCAGCGGGGCTCGCGCAGGTGGCCGCCGTCCTCGGTTCCTGCACGGCCGGAGGGGCGTACGTTCCGGCGATGTCCGACGAGACGGTCATCGTGAAGAACCAGGGGACGATCTTCCTGGCCGGCCCGCCCCTCGTGAAGGCGGCGACCGGCGAAGAGGTGACGACCGAGGAGCTGGGAGGCGGCGACGTCCACACGCGGCTCTCCGGCGTGGCCGACCATCTCGCCGAGGACGACGCCGACGCCCTCGCGAAGGTCCGCGAGATCGTCGCCCGCCTCGGCACGGTGAAGTCGATTCCGGCGGATCTCGCCCCCCCCGAGGACCCGCTCTATCCGGCGGACGAGATCTACGGAGTCGTGCCGAAGGACCTCCGGCGGCCCTATGACGTGCGCGAGGTCCTCGCGCGGCTCCTCGACGGCTCGCGATTTCACGAGTTCAAGCCTCGCTACGGGGCGACGCTCGTCACCGGCTTCGGGAGGATCGCGGGATTTCCGGTCGCCGTCCTCGCGAACAACGGCGTCCTCTTCTCGGAGTCTTCCCTGAAGGCGACCCACTTCATCGAGATGGCCTGCCAGAGGCGGATCCCGCTCGTCTTCCTCCAGAACATCACGGGCTTCATGGTCGGGAAAGCCGCCGAGCAGGGGGGGATCGCGAAGGACGGGGCCAAGATGGTCCACGCGGTCGCGAACGCCGCCGTGCCGAAGCTGACCCTCCTGATCGGCGGCTCCTTCGGAGCGGGGAACTACGGCATGTGCGGGCGGGCCTACCAGCCCCGGTTCCTCTGGAGCTGGCCGAACGCCCGGATCAGCGTCATGGGAGGAGAGCAGGCGGCCGACGTCCTTGCGACCGTGAAGAACGACCAGCGGATCCGCGAGGGGAAGCCGCGGATGACCACCGACGAGTGGGGTGATTTCCGCCGGCCGACGCTCGAGAAGTACGAGGCGGAGGGGAACCCGTACTATGCGACGGCGCGCCTCTGGGACGACGGCATCCTCGACCCCGTCGAGACGCGGACCGTCCTCGCGCTGGGACTCTCGGTCGCGTACAACGCCCCGGTGGGGGAGACGCGCTTCGGCGTCTTCCGGATGTAGGAAGGAGAGATGCCCAGATGAGCGCCACCTCCACGAGCCCCGTCCGGGTGGAACCGACGCACGGCGGGCGCGTGGCCCGCGTGATCCTGGCGCGTCCCGAAGTCCGGAATGCCTTCGACGACGTCCTCGTGAAGGAGCTGCAGCGCGTCATTCGGGCGCTCTCCTCCGACGGCGTCGTGAGGGTGATCGAGCTGTCCGGGGAAGGGAAGTCGTTTTGCGCCGGCGCCGACCTCAACTGGATGAAGCGGATGGCGGGCTTCACGATGGAGGAGAACCGCCGCGACGCCGCCGAGCTCGCGGACCTCTTCCGGCTCCTCGACGAGTGCCCCAAGCCGATCGTGGGACGGATCCACGGGGCGGCCCTCGGCGGGGGGACGGGCCTCGTCGCGATCTGCGACGTGGCGGTCGCGGCCGAAGGGACCCTCTTCGGGACGACGGAAGTCCGCCTCGGAATCATCCCGGCCGTCATCAGCCCCTACGTTGTCCGGAAGATCGGCGAGTCGCACGCCCGCGAGTGGTTCCTCACCGGGAGCCGCCGGGACGCGCACGAAGCCCGGCGCGCCGGCCTCGTCCACATCGTCGCCGCGGAGGCGTCGCTCGTCTCGGTGACGGAGGGGGTGATCGACGCCCTTCTGCTCGGCGGGCCTCAGGCCCTCGCGGAGGCGAAGAAACTGGCTCAGGTCGTTTCCCATCTCCCGGCCCGCGAGCTGCAGACCCTGACCGTCCAGCGGATCGCCGAGCGGCGCGCGTCGGCGGAAGGGCGCGAAGGAGTGAAGGCCTTTCTCGAGAAGCGGTCGCCGGCCTGGGCGGAGGGGGAGAAGGGCCCGAAGACGTGACGCCGACCCGGCGGATCCGGCGGCTCCTCGTCGCGAATCGCGGCGAGATCGCGGTCCGCGTCCTCCGGGCCTGCCGCGCCGCCGGGATCGAGACCGTCGCGGTCTTCTCGGAGGCGGACCGGACGGCCCGGCACGTCCGGCTCGCCGACGAAGCGGTCTTCCTCGGCCCGGCGCCGGCCCTGCAGTCGTACCTCGACGCCGGAAGGCTCCTCGCGGCGGCGGCGAAGACGGGGGCGGACGCCCTCCATCCCGGCTACGGGTTCCTTTCCGAGAACGCGCCGTTCGCCCGGGCCGTCGGGGACGCGGGCCTCGTCTGGGTCGGCCCGCCGCCCGCCGCGATCGAAGCGATGGGGGAGAAGATCGCCTCCCGCGAGCGGATGCGGGCCGCCGGAGTCCCGGTCGTCCCCGGCTCGCACGACCTCGCGTCGCCCGGCCTCGTGGACCGGGTCGGGCTTCCCCTCGTCGTGAAGGCCTCGGCGGGAGGGGGAGGAAAGGGGATGCGGGTCGTCCGGGAGGCGGCCGAGCTTCCGGAGGCCATCTCCTCCTGCCGCCGCGAGGCGGAGGCGGCATTCGGCGACGGGACGCTCTACGCCGAGCGGTACCTGGAGCGTCCCCGGCACGTCGAGGTGCAGGTCTTCGGGGACCGGGCGGGGCGCGTCGTGGCCCTCGGGGAACGCGAATGCTCCCTCCAGCGACGCCATCAGAAGGTGATCGAGGAGAGCCCTTCGCCGGCCGTGACGCCCGCGCTCCGGAGCCGGCTCTGCGAGGCGGCCGTCCTCGCGGCCCGGGCGGTGGGCTACGTCAACGCCGGGACGGTGGAGTTCCTCCTCGCGGCCGACGGCTCGTTCCACTTCCTCGAGATGAACACGCGGCTTCAGGTGGAGCACCCGGTCACCGAGGAGGCGTTCGGCCTCGACCTCGTCGCGCTTCAGCTCGAGGTCGCCGCGGGCGAGCCCCTGCCGGCGAAGCTGCCGGAGGCGCCGCTGGCCCATGCCCTCGAGGCCCGCGTCTATGCGGAAGACCCGTCGCGCGCCTTTCTGCCGCAGACGGGGCGGCTCCTCGCCTGGGAGGAGCCCTCGGGCCCCGGGATCCGCGTCGACTCGGGCGTGGCGGCCGGGGACGAGGTGACCGTCCACTACGACCCGATGCTCGCGAAGGTGATCGCCCGCGGGGCGACCCGCGACGAGGCCCGCCGCCGGCTCGCGGCGGCCCTCGCCGACACCGTCGCCCTCGGCGTGACGACGAACGTCTCGTACCTCCGGCGCGTCCTCTCGGCGGAGGCCGTCGTCGCAGGAGACCTGGACACGGGGCTCCTGTCGAGGCTCTCCCTGCCCGAGGCTCCGCCGCCGCCCCCCGCCGTCTTCGAGGCGGCGATCCGCGAGTTCGCGTCCGGGCCGGCGGAGGCCGGAAGGGTCAGGGCGGCCTTCCCGGATCCCTTCGAGGCGGGAGAGGTCCGGCTCCTGAGATGAAGCTGCGCGACGCGGTCACCGGAACCCTGTTCGAGCGGGGAGAGGGCCCGCACGGCGGCTCCGCGGGGGAGCGACCGGCCGGCCTTCGGGCGGTCCGGGACGGGAGCGTCGTCTGGGTCTTCTTCCGGGGGGACGTCTACCGGATCGAGAAGGTGGTGGCCCGCGGGGTCGCCGGGGCGGATCTTTCGGACGACCTCGCCGCGCCGATGCCCGGAAAGGTACGGGCGGTCCTGGTCGCCGAGGGGGAAGCCGTGAAGAAAGGAGCGACCCTTCTCCTCCTCGAGGCGATGAAGATGGAGCATCCGGTCCGGGCGCCGCGGGACGGACGGGTCCGCCGCCTTCTCGCAGCGGAGGGGGCGATGGTGGCCGCCGGCGAGCGCCTCCTGGAGATCGAATGAGCGCCCCGCCACGGCGGATCACGGTCGTGGAGGTCGGCCCCCGCGACGGGCTCCAGAACGAGAAGGTCCTCGTCCCCCTCGAGGCGAAGGTCGCGTTCATCGACGCGCTCGCGAACGCGGGCCTCCCGGTCGTCGAGGCGACGGCGTTCGTCTCGCCGAAGGCGATCCCCCAGCTGGCCGACGGCGAGGAGGTCTTCCGGAGGATCCGAAAGCGCCACGGCGTGAGGTACCCGGTCCTCGTTCCGAACGAGAAGGGGATGGAGCGGGCCGAGCGCGCCGGCGTCCGGGAGATCGCCGTCTTCACGGCCGCTTCGGAGACGTTCAACCATCGGAACATCAACGCCTCGATCGAGGAGTCCTTCGCTCGCTTCGCCCCGGTGATCGCGCGCGCCCGGCGTGCCGGCATGCGGGTCCGCGGCTACGTCTCCTGCGCCTTCGGCTGTCCCTACGAGGGTCCGGTGCGTCCCGAGGCCGCTGCGCGGGTCGCGGCCCGCCTCTGCGAGGCGGGATGCGACGAGGTGTCGCTGGGCGACACGATCGGGGTCGCCGTGCCGACCCGGGTGCCCGAGGTCGTCGGCCGGACGGTCGAGGCGGGGATCGCCCTCCCGTCGCTGGCGCTCCACTTCCACGACACCCGCGGCACCGCCCTGGCGAACGTCGCCGAGGGGATCCGCTGCGGCGTCCGGATCTTCGACGCGGCGGCGGGCGGGCTCGGGGGATGCCCGTACGCTCCCGGAGCCTCGGGAAACGTCGCCACCGAGGACCTGCTCTACCTTCTCCACGGAATGGGGTGGGAGACGGGGGTCTCGCTGGAGGGGGTCGCGGCGGCCTCCAGGGGCCTCTCCGCGGCGACGGGGCGGGCGCCGGCGTCCCGCGTCCTCGCGGCGTTGGAGGGGGCGGCTTCTCGCGGGGCGTAGTACACTGAGGAGACGCCGGAACCGGACGTTGCCTTCTTTCGGGGAGTGTGAATGGGATACCGGATTCTGCTTGCGGACGACAGCCTGACGATCCAGAAGGTCGTGGAACTGACCTTCGCGGGCGCCGACTGGGAACTCCGGGCGGTCGGGAGCGGCGACCGGGCGACGGCGCTTCTCGACGAGTTCTCTCCCGACGTCGTTCTCGCCGATGCCGTCATGCCCGGACTCTCGGGCTACGAAGTGTGCGAGGCGGTGAAGCGGCGGCCCGGCGGGGAGTACGTCCCCGTCGTCCTCCTGACGGGAACCTTCGAGCCGTTCGACCGCGGGCGGGCCGACGCGGCCGGCGCCGACGCCGTCGTCACGAAGCCGTTCGACTCGCACGCCCTGTCGGCGATGGTCCGCGATCTCGTCGTGAAGGCGGCGGAAGCCCGTGCGGCCGCGCCGCCCCCTCCGCCGCCGCCCCCGGAACCCCCGCCGCTCGAGGCCGAGGAGGAGACCGGGGAGGACACGGGCCCGACGGGCGTCGGGCGGGTCGCGCCCCTTCCGCCCGCGCCGGCGGCCGCTCCCGACGCGATGTACGCCACGACCGCCATCCGGATCGAGCCGCTGCTTCCGCCGGCCCCGGCCGAGCCGGAACCCGAGCCGAAGCCCGAGCCGGTGACGGTGGTGGAGGTTCCGCCGGAGCCGTTCCGCGAAGCGGAGGTCCCGCCCGCCGAGGCGGCTTCAGCCGAGCCGGCCCGCGGTTTCGAGATGGACCTGGGCGGCCTCGAGGAGGACGTCCCCCGGCGGGACATCGAGGCCGACATCGCCGAGTTCGAGAGGTCGGGCCGCGTCGCGGGAGCGGCGCCGGCCTTCGATGTGACGCCAGGCGAGGAAGAGGCGGCCGCGCCGGTCTCGGTCGAGCTCCCTCCGCTCGGCGGTCCGCTTCCGGAGCCGTCGGGAAGCGATCTCGAGGTCCTCGCAGCCCGGACCAGTCTGAACGACCTGACGCGCCTCGTCGGGGCGGGCGCGCCCTCCGACCGGGCACTCAGCGACGACGAGGTCGAGCGGGTCGCGCGTCGCGTCGTCGAGATCCTCGGAGAGCGCGTCGTCCGGAAGGTCGCCTGGGACGTCGTTCCCGAGATGGCCGAGCGGCTCGTCCGCGAGCGCCTGCGGGAGCTGGAGCGGGCCGACTGACGCCCCGCCGGACGGCCGGCTCCGCTCTGTCGTAAAGTCTGCGGTCTCCGTCGCCATGAACGCCCCGCACGAGCTGCCCAAGAATTTCGACCCGGCCTCGTTCGAGATGAGGTGGTACCGCCTTCACGAGGAGGCGGGGCTCTTCCGTCCCGAGGCGGCGCCGCCGGGCGCGGAGCCCTACGTCATCGTCATCCCGCCGCCGAACGTCACGGGGAAACTCCACGTCGGCCACGCGCTCGGGCGAACCCTCGAGGACGTCCTCTGCCGGTGGCGGAGGATGCAGGGGAAGGCCGTCCTCTGGCTCCCGGGCGTCGACCACGCCGGGATCGCGACGCAGATGGTCGTCGAGCGGGACCTCTCGGAGCGGACCGGGCAGTCGCGGCACGAAGTCGGGCGGGAGAGATTCCTCGAGATCTGCCGGGAATGGGCGGCCGCGCGAAGGGGAGACATCCTCAACCAGATCCGGCGTCTCGGCTCCTCGTGCGATTTCTCCCGCGACTACTACACCCTCGACGAGTCGCGCTCGAAGGCGGTGCGCCACGCGTTCACGACGCTCTACCACCAGGGCCTCGCCTATCGGGCCGAGCGGATGGTGAACTGGTGCGCCCGCTGCGCGACGGTCCTGTCCGACCTCGAGGTGAACCACGTGGAGCAGTCGGGGCTCCTCTGGTCGATCGCCTATCCGCTCGAGGACGGCGCGGGGGAGATCGTCGTCGCGACGACGCGCCCCGAGACGATGCTGGGAGACACGGCGGTCGCCGTTCACCCGGAGGACGAGCGATACCGACACGTCGTCGGGAAGAGGGTCCGCCTCCCGCTCACCGAGCGGAGCCTCCGGGTCGTCGCGGACCCGCTCGTCGACCCGAAGTTCGGAACGGGCGCGGTCAAGATCACTCCGGCCCACGACCCGAACGACTTCGAGGCCGCGAAGCGGCACGGGCTCGACCTCGTGACCGTGATCGGGTTCGACGGGAAGATGACGCCGGCCGCCGGGGCGGCCTACGCGGGACTCGACCGGGCCGAGGCTCGCCGGAAGGTTCTCCGGGACCTCGAGACGCAGCATCTGCGCCGCGGAGAGAAGCCGCACGTCCTGCCGATCGGGCGCTGCCAGCGGTGCGACACGGTCCTCGAGCCGCTCGTGTCGCTCCAGTGGTTCGTCAAGGTGGGCCCGCTTGCGGAGAAGGCGGTCGCGGCCACCGATTCGGGCGAGACGCGCTTCGTTCCGGACCTCTGGAAGAAGACGTACGACGAGTGGATGCGGAACATCCGCGACTGGTGCGTCTCCCGGCAGCTCTGGTGGGGGCATCCGATCCCGGCCTGGTACTGCCCGGACGGACACGTGAACGTCCCGGCGCCGGGGGCCGGGGACCCCGCGTCCTGTGCCGCGTGCGGCTCGAAGGCGTTGACGCAGGACGGGGACGTCTTCGACACCTGGTTCTCCTCGTGGCTCATGCCGCTGTCGGTCGTCGGCTGGCCCCGGGAGACGCCCGACTTCGCCCGTTTCTACCCGACGACGGTTCTCGTGACGGCCTTCGACATCCTCTTCTTCTGGGTCGCCCGGATGATCATGTCGGGCGTCTGGTTCGACGGGCGGGCCCCCTTCGCGGACGTCGTCATCCACGGCCTCGTCCGGGACGAGAGTGGCCAGAAGATGTCGAAGACGAAGGGGAACGTCATCGACCCGCTCGAGATGTGCGACGAGTACGGAGCGGACGCGGTCCGCTTCGCCCTCGCGATCCAGTCGGGCACCGGACGGGACATCCCGTTCGGAACGTCCCGGATCGCGCCCGCGCGGGCCTTCGCGACGAAGGTCTGGAACGCCGCGCGCTTCGCTCTCGGGATGCTCCACGAGGGGAAGCCCGAGGCCTCCGCGATCGACTTCGCCTCGCTCGGGACGGTGGACCGCTGGATCCTCGCCCGCCTCTCCGCAGCGATCGCGAAGGTGAACGGGTCCCTCGAGAGCTACCGGTTCGACGAGGCCGCAAACGCTCTCTACGCCTTCTTCTGGTCCGAGTTCTGCGACGGCTACGTCGAGATGGTGAAGCCGGTCTTCCGCGATCCGTCCCTGCCCGAGGCCGAGAAAGCGAAGACCCGCGCCGTTCTCCACCGCGTCCTCCTCGACTCCCTGGCCCTTCTCCATCCCTTCATGCCGTTCGTCTCATGTGAGATCCGGGACGCCCTGGCCGGGGATGGCGCCACGCTTCCCGTCGCTCCCTTCCCCCGGGCCGTGGCGGAGTGGGAAGACCCCCTGGCCGTCGAGACCGTGGAGACACTCCGTGCAGCCGCGACCCGGATCCGGAACCTCCGGGCCGAACGGGGCCTCGCGCAGACCGAGCCGCTCGCGGCGGGACTTGAGGCCTCGGGACCGCTCGCGGCCTCGCTCGAGCGGCACGCTCCTCTCCTCGTCCACATCGCCCGCCTGAAGTCGCTTTCGGTGGGGTCGAAGGTCGACCTGCCAGGGGCCTTCCACGACGCGATCGGCCCGGTCGGCCTCGTCGTGGCGCTCCCGGCCCGGGAGCTCACCGCGGAGGAGCGGCGAAAGATGGAGAAGGACCTGGCGGCTGTCGAGAAGGACGCGGCGGCGCTCCGGAAGAAGCTGGGCGACGAGGCGTTCCTCGCGAAAGCGCCCCCTTCGGTCGTCGAGAAGAGCCGGAAGCAGCTGGCCGAGCTGGAGGAGCGGCGGGGCCGCCTCTCCGCGAACGTCGGCGCGGCGCGGGGCTGACGCGGCGCGAGGGGCCGGAATGATCGCTCAGACCTCCTCGCCCCTCGGCGCACGAGCCCCCCTTTCCGGCCGGCGGTTCCCGTTCCTCTCGAACGTCATCCTCTTCGACGCCGTCCCCTCGACCAATGACGTCGGAAAGGCGATCGCGGAGAGGCTCCTCGAGGACGGCACGGAGATTCCGCCGACGGTTCTCGCGACGAGGCGGCAGACGGCGGGGCGGGGGCGCGGCTCGCGGAGCTGGGTCTCGCCGGGCGACACGGGGCTCGCCCTTTCGCTCCTCCTTCCGTGGCCGGAGGGGCCCGAGCGGGTTCGCCTCCCGCTCCGAATCGGAATCGTCCTCGCGCGAGGGCTCTCGGCCCGGTTCGGAATCGAGGTTCGGCTGAAGTGGCCCAACGACCTCCTCGTTGGGCGGCGGAAGCTGGGCGGGATTCTCGTCGAAGCGCGCGCGGGAGCGGACGGCGAGGGATACGCTGTCGCCGGGATCGGCCTGAACGTCCGGACGGCCCGGCCGATGCTCGACGCCGAGGGGCTCGCGGAGGCGACGTCGCTCGCGGAGGCCGGCGTCTCCGCGTCGCTGCTGAGCCACGACGACGCTCTCTCGACTCTCGTCGAGATCCTCGACGCCGGCCTCTCGGCACCTCCGTTCGACCTCCCCGCGGCCTTCGAATCCGTCTCCGCCCACCGGCCGGGCGACCGCCTCACGGTGCTCGACGCCGGACGCGAGACGGAGGGAGCCTTCCTGGGCGTCACGGCGGACGGATTCCTGCGGCTCGGCACCACCGGCGGCGAGGAGCGGGTCGTGTCGGGCGACATCGCCTCGTTCTGAGCCGATGAGCGGCTCCGGCGAACTCCCCGGCGAGGCGGAATACGGGACGCTGATCGAGGAGACCTTCATTGCCGAGCGCGGGACACCGTTCCTCTTGTCGGCGAAGGACTGGCAGCTCATCCGCGTCTGGCACGAGAGCGGAGTCCCGGTCGACACCGTCGTCCGGGCCGTCCGGCAGACGTTCGAGAGGCGGCGACAGCGGGGCGCCGCCGGGAAGATCGGCTCCATCTCGTACTGCGCGAACGCCGTGGAGGAGCTCTGGCAGATGGAGCGCCGGGGCCTCGTCGGGAAGGGAACGGGGCCGCGGGACGAGGCGCCGGTTCCGATCGAACCGCGCCTCCTGGCGATCGCCGGGGCGCTCCGGTCCGCGGCGGGCGCGACGCCGGAAGCGATCGACGGCGCGACGTTCCGGAAGGCGGTCGAGCGGGCGGTCTCGAAGATCGAGGCGCTCCCACGCGACGGGCCCTTCGAGGAGACGGAGGAGAAGCTCCACGCCTTCGAGGCGTCGCTCGTTCGGAGTCTTCTGAAGGGGATTTCGGCGGACGCGGCGGCGGAGATCGAGGCGGGCGTGGCCGAGGCTCTGGGAGAGACGGCGGGGGTGTCGGCGGAGGTGGTCGATCGGATGCGGAGGGCCCTGACGCGGCGCGAAGTCAGGCGGCGGCTCGGGCTTCCGCCGCTGACGCTCTTCGCCGCGTGAGAGGGCGATCGTGGCGGAGACGGAGCGGGAGGAGGTCCGGCAGGAGTTGACGATCGAGCGGGTCGTCCCCGGCGGAGCCGGGCTGGCTCGCGTCGGTGGCCTCGTGGCCCTCGTCTCCGGCGCCTTCCCCGGCGACCTCGTCCTCGCGAAGCTGTCGGCCGGGGGGTCGCGCCTGCTGATCGGCCGTGCAGCGGAGATCCTCTCCCCGGGTCCGCATCGGCGTGCGGAGGAGGACGTCTGTCCCCGTGCAGCCGACGGAAGGTGCGGCGGGTGCGACTGGGCGGCCGTTCGGCCGGGCTCCGCCCCCGGGTTGAAGACGTCGCTGCTCCTCGACGCCCTGCGGCGGGTCGGACGGATTCCGGCGGACGAGATCCCGCCTGTCGCGTACGTCCCGTCGCCGTTCGGTTACCGGCTCCGAAACCGTCTCCACCTCGACCGATCCGGACGGCTGGGCTTCTTCGCCCCGCGCTCGAACCGGGTGGAAGCCGACCTCGACGTCTGCGAGGTCGTGTCGGACGCGCTCCGGGCCCGGCTCGACCCGGCCCGGGAACTCCTCCGGGCCGTCGGCCCGGCCGAGGGGGAGATCTCGACGCTCGAGGACCGGGAGGGGAAGGCCGTTCTCGCCGAGCTGCGTCTCGGTCCGGTTTACAGGCCTCCGGCCTTCCGGGCGGGACGGGGTCCGTTCGACGGGCTCCGGGTGGTCGATTCCGACGGGCGCCTCCTCTTCGAGGACGGGGCATCCGCGCTCGACCTCGAGGCCGGGGGAACGACGTTTCGGGTCTCGGTCTCGTCGTTCTTCCAGGGAAACCGGTTCCTTCTCGATCCCTTTCTCGAGGAGATCCGGGCGTCTCTCCGAGCCGGGATCCCGGCGGGAGAAGGGGAGACCCGGGCCTTCCGGGCGCTCGACCTTTACGCGGGGGTCGGGTTTCTGACTTTTCCGCTCCTCGAGACCGCGAGGCAGCGCGGAGGAGACGTGATCGCCGTCGAGATGGATCCTTCCTCGTCATCGGACCTCTCGACGAATCTCCGACGGTGGGACGGCGGCGGACCGTCGCGCTCGCGGTCCGTCCGCTCGTCGGCCGAGGCCTTCCTCTCGTCGAAGGGGGCCGCGACCGGTCCCGGCTTCGAGGTCGTCGTCGCAGATCCTCCGCGCGCCGGCCTCTCTCCGGCCGCGCGCGACGGGCTGGTCCGGCTCGCGCCGCGCTCGCTCGTCCTCGTCTCGTGCGACCCGCCGACGTTCGCGCGGGATCTCGGGGCGCTTCGTCCGTTCTACCGTCTCGAGCGGCTGACGCTCCTCGATCTCTTTCCCGGGACGCACCACGTCGAGGCGGTCGCCCTTCTCGTCCGGCGCACGTAGAGTACGCGGCGGAATGCTCCGCTCCTGGTCGAGAGACGCCGGGGCCCCTGCGGTCCCGGCCGCGCTGGCCGTCGCGGCCGGGATCGTTGCGGCCGCGACGGCGTCCGCTGTCCCGGACCCGGGCCTGACGGCCCTCCTTGCGGCCGCGTCGGCCCTCGGCGTCCTCCTGTCGGCTCGGGGCGACCGAAAGCTCTTCGTCCTTTCGACGCTCGTTCTGCTCGCCCTCGCGGGAGGGTGGCGATTCCGGACGTCGGTGCTGGAGCCGGCCCGGCGGACCGAGGCGCTGACGCGATCGCTCGGCGAGGACCGTCTCGTGGAGGCGAGCGGACGGATCGAACAGCTCTGGAGCCGGAGCGGCTCCCTCTACCGGACCCGCCTCGACGTCGAGTCGGCCACCTGCTTCGGCCGGACGGTCCGATTCGAACGCCCTCTGTCCCTCGTCGTGGCCGGAGAGGCCGACCCGTCCGACGTCGCCGAGTCGGGGGAGTCCGTCCGGGTCCGCGGGACCCTCCGGCTTCCCGACGGCCCCGCATCGACGCGCTCTCCCTTCCGCTTCCCCGGGGAGCCGCGCCTCCTCCTGAAGAGCGCGGCGCAGATCGAGAGGCTCGGCGGTCCTTCCGGGCCGCTCGCTCCGCTCCAGGCTCTCCACGCGGCGACGAAGCGGCGGCTGAAGGCGAATCTCGAAGGAACCGGCGAGGCGGACCGCCGGGCCGTCGCCCTTCTTGGGGCCATTCTGATGGGGGAGACGGCCGGCCTTCCCGGGGAGACGGTCGCGGCGTTTCGGGATGGCGGTGTGGCGCACATCGTCGCGATCTCGGGCCTCCAGGTTGCCCTCGTCGCGGCAGGTCTCTCCCTGCTCCTCCGCCGGGTCCGGCTGCCGGGGCCCGTCCGCGACGGAATCCTGCTCGTCGCCACGGTCCTCTTCGCTCTGTTCGCGGGCGGTCGCCCGCCGGTCCTTCGGGCGGCGCTGATGATCGGCCTCTATCTCGTCTCGAGGATCCTCGGACGGCCGACGTCGCCCGGACAGGTGGCGGGCTTCGCGGCGCTCGTCCTCCTTCTCGCGGAGCCGGAAGACCTCTTCGAAGTCGGGTTCCTCCTGACGTTCGCCGCGGTGTTCGGCCTCTCGGCCTTCGGAGTCCCTCTCGCGCGCTGGCTCGCAGGCCGCGGTCTCGGGCCGCCTCTCCTCGTCGATACGGTGGCCGCGACCGTGGGCGCCGAGATCGCCGTCTTTCCGGTCCAGGCGTTCGTCTTCAACGTCGTCCCCTTCGTCGGGCTCCTCTCGAATCCTCTCGTCGTTCCGATCTCGATCGTCTTCCTCTACGCGGGGCTCATCCTGGTGCCCCTCCTCCTCCTTTCCCCGCTGACCGCAGCGGCAGCCGTCATCCCGCTCCGGGTTCTCTCCGACGCGATGGTCGGGGTTCTCTCCGCTCTCGACGGCCTGGCGGCCTTCCGGGTCGTCCCGACGCCTCCTTTCGTTCTCGTTTCCGGCTGCGCGCTCCTCCTCTTCGTCACGGGGACGGCCC
>Ga0079037_100000019_pt1 | contig 47199 bp, 37 predicted proteins | sample Mud3Dept4metaG_FD_71479 | JGI IMG/M metagenome (GOLD analysis project Ga0079037, IMG submission 71479) | Freshwater wetland microbial communities from Ohio, USA, analyzing the effect of biotic and abiotic controls - Mud 3 Core 4 Depth 4 metaG | ecosystem: Environmental > Aquatic > Freshwater >... | reverse complement strand
AACCCCACCATGCCGTGTGCAGCTGAGTTTTGAACCTGCCTTCGCAGGTTGGACCTCGCCTCTCGTGATCCGCCTTGGCCTAAGCCTATCGCGTCACACATAGAAGATTGAGACCCTATTAAGTGTGTGTTGGCTCAAAACCGATAAGCGGCATCACGTACACAGCAGGGTATTTAACTTATACCACAAAAAAATTGTCAAGTGCAGGATATTAACATTAATGTTATTCCCAGCAATTTAGGGCATTAAACTTAAATGCTTATAAAGGAATATCTAATTTGATATGTAACTCCTTAAGTTGATCTGGTTCTGCAGGCGAAGGAGCATCTGCCATTAAATCACGCGCAGCCTGGTTTTTAGGAAATGCAATGACCTCTCGAATATTAGGCTCATCAGCTAAAATCATACATAACCTATCAATTCCTGGTGCAATTCCGCCATGTGGAGGCGTTCCATACTCGAAAGCTTCTAGCATATGGCCAAACCTAGCCTGTGCAGTTTCAGGATCTAATCCGATGAGCTTGAATACTTTCTCTTGTAATTTGCGATCATGGATTCGGATTGATCCTCCCCCAACTTCGTTGTTATTTAATACAAGATCATATTGTTGTCCACGCGCTTTGGCTGGATCGGTATCCAATAAATGAACATCTTCTGGCATTGGAGCAGTAAACAAATGATGGCTGGGATCCCATCTTTGTTCATCTGCGTTCCAGTTGACATATGGAAAATCAATCACCCAGCAAAAAGCAAGCACATTAGGATCACATAGCGATAGCATCTCCCCGAAATATACCCTCAAGCGCCCTAGGGCTTCGAACACAATTGAAGGTTGATCAGCAACAAAGAGCAGTAAATCTCCAGGTTCGGCTCCCAACCTCTTCATAATATCGGTAAGAATATCTTGAGATAAATATTTCGAAAATGTTGAACGAATCTCACTATCTTTCGGCAATGCCAGGTATGCCAGACCCTTTGCACCAAATTGTTTTACAAAATCGGTTAATTCCTCTATTTGGCTGCGAGTCATCTCGCTCATTTGCTTGGCATTAATTCCTCTCACATGCCCACCATTCACAACCGCATTTTCAAAAACCTTGAAGCCGCACTTGGAAGCCAGGTCAGTGATATCCTTCAATTCCAAACCGAAACGTAGATCTGGATTGTCTTTACCAAAACGCTCCATAGCTTCTCGATAAGTTAACCGAGGCCATGGCGAAGCATATAATCGCTTTTGAGGTGTGAGCTCAGCAACCATTTTAGAAAAAAGATCCTCGATCAAATGCATCACATCTTCTCGTTCAACAAAAGACATTTCTAAATCAAGTTGTGTGAATTCTGGCTGGCGGTCGCCTCGTTGGTCTTCATCACGGAAACAGCGTGCAATTTGAAAATACCGTTCAATACCTGCAACCATTAACAACTGTTTTAACTGTTGGGGGGACTGAGGCAATGCATAGAATTCCCCAGCATGTACACGGGATGGAACCAGGTAATCACGAGCGCCTTCGGGAGTAGTTTTGAACAATATCGGTGTCTCGACCTCAATAAATCCACGCTCATCCAAATAATCCCGGATAAATTTCACTACTTTATGGCGCAAAAAAAGATTGCGTCTCATACGCTCACGACGTAAATCCAGATATCGATATCGCAGACGGGTGGATTCATCGGCTTCTTCATCTTTATTTATCAAGAATGGTGGGGTTTTGGCTGGGTTTAAAATATGCAAGGCCTCCACTTCCAATTCAATCTCTCCAGTGGGTAAATTCGGATTCTCAGCGCCTGCAGGACGCCGGTTAACAATCCCCTCCACTTGAATGACCCATTCCATTCGAACCGCTTCTAAATCATGGTGAGCTTGTGGGAATTTCTTGGGATTAGTGACAACTTGTACTATACCGAAGCGATCTCGCAAATCGATAAAGGTTACACCTCCATGATCACGTCGACGATGAACCCATCCAGCTAGTATCACCCTCTGCTGAATGTGCTCTTTTCTGAGTTCACCGCAATTTGCAGTTTTATACATTCTGTTCCTCCCAAAAAATCGCCCTTCGAACTTTCCATTGGGCGGTTAATAATATGAATTCTCCATTTATTGGCTTTTGAGTTGGCTGAGGTGTGAAATTTGATATATACTGACCTCAACGTCTGAGAATTTAATGTGAACATTATAATCTTAAAATTTTCAATAAAATCATCAACATATATCTGGGAGAAAATATCCGGTTAATCCCCCGAGTACTTAATTGGTAGATGGAGATTACAATTATCCTTTTGAGATAGTGACATTTCTTACTTCAAAAATTCAGAAAATACCCTAGAATGGGATAAAAAATAATATATTCTTGGGATCATTTATATAGGTCATATTACCCAATTAATTGGTGCTAATTTCTAATCAAAAAAATTTTTTATGTGATCGAATGTGGAGAAAACCTTGACCAGAAAATCCCAATTTACTTCCAAAATCTCACCATGGTACGCATTCTGGTTATTTTTTGGATTTTCAATTATTTTCGGCGGACTTTTTGGATCAATCCAAAAGGTCAATGCAGCCCCTAAAATCCAACCTGCAATGCAAGAAGGTGCATTTGCTGGCTCACAGTCCTGCCAACAATGCCATGAAAATATCCACGAAGTCTGGAAATCCACACGGCATGCTCACGCTTTCTCATCTCCGATCTTTCAACGAGATTGGAGTGAACAAGGGGCTCAAGTAGCATGTTTGGAATGCCACACAACTGGATTCAATCCAGAAACTGGCACTTATGCAGAGGAAGGTATTACCTGTGAGTCTTGCCATGGGCCTTTCCAACCAGATCATCCTGCCAAGCCCATGCCAATCACACCTAATGAGCAATTGTGTGCCAAATGTCACAAATCAACCACAGACGAATGGCATGCTAGTGTCCATAGTCAAGCTGGTATAAATTGTCAAGCCTGTCACAACCCTCATTCACAAACCCAAAAAGCCGCAACAGTTACAGAGTTATGCGCCAACTGTCACAAAGAGCGTGGTAGCTCCTTCACCCATAGCACACATGCGAATGCGGGTCTTGAATGTAGTAATTGCCATATGTATACGAGCCCACGCACAACAGATCCAATTCAAGGTTTAGTACCTACTGGTCACACCTTTTTTGTGGGTTCGGACGCATGTATTGGATGCCATCAAGACACCGTGCATACCCGCGATCAGATAATGAGATTGTCTGGCGAGGTTGAACAGCTCGCAGAAGTAGATGTTCAAACCCTAGAGCAAACAGTCATCAATCAACAACAAGAGATAATTGATCTGCAAGCCCAAAGCAAGGTTCGACTTTACACTGGATTAATCCAGGGAGCGATTGTAGGGCTGATTACTGGAGGTGTAGCAGCATTTATAATCAGTCGTGGAATAAAGGTTGTAGAAGTTGAGGAGGAGGATAATGGCGAAGAAAAAGAAAGCTAAAGCCAAACTCGAACTCAGCCGCCGCGATATCCTTACAATCATTGCAGCAGGAGCTGGCTCAGTCATAGCTGCTCAAGCACTCACCACTGGGCCGCTTTCCCCATTTTCTCAATTAAAACAGCAAGCAATTGAAGGTGAACCGACTGAAAGCCGCGGACATACAACAATAAACCACCAGTGGGGAATGGTCATTGATTTGGATAAGTGCATAGGATGCGAATATTGCCTGCGAACATGCACAGCTACCAATGACGTCAATCCAGATAAACCCTGGAATATAGTAGTCGAAGAGAAATCTGCAACAGGTCATACCTATTACTTTAGCCGACCTTGTCTTCATTGCCAGCATGCCCCGTGCGTAGAAGTTTGTCCAGTTAAAGCAACATTCCACCGCGACGATGGCTTGGTAGTAATGGATTATGACCGATGTATTGGTTGTCGCTATTGCCAGGTAGCATGTCCATACGACGCCAGGAAATTCAACTGGCAGAAGAATGATTATGAAAATCCCTATATCCCGACCTGGGGTATTGCTGAGGTGGAACGCCGTCCACGCGGAGTAGTGGAGAAATGTACTTTCTGCATTCACCGCATCGACGCTGGACGGAAAAACGGCTTAGTACCTGGTGAAGATCTTGATGCAACTCCTGCATGTGTAAATATCTGCCCTGTTGGAGCTCGCATATTTGGTGATTTGAAAGACGAAAATAGCAGGATATCACAAGTGATAATGGAAAATGCTGTTTTCACACTTCGTGAGGAGTTGGGTACATTGCCGAGTGTCTTTTACATTCCGCCGAAGGAGGGAGTATAAGCATGTCATCCTCAACTCTGGTGAAAAAACCAATATCTTATAATCCAGGTTTTCTAGCCTGGCTGGCTTTTATTGGATTGTGCTTAACAATTGGAATAGTTAGTGGAATTTGGGTATTATCCAATGGGCTAATCATCACCAATATGAGCGATAATGTTCCATGGGGATTATGGATTACCATTGACCTTTCCGCGATCGCCCTGGGAGCTGGGGCTTTTACACTTTCTGCGATTGTCTATCTTTTTGGCATCAAGCGCTTTCAACCTATCGTGCGATTAGCAGTTTTTGTAGGTTTCATCGGGTATACAGCTGCTCTCTTGACTTTGATCATGGATATTGGTCGTCCTGATCGATTTTGGCATCCATGGGTATATTGGAATGTTCACTCGGTATTGTGGGAAATTACATGGTGCATTACTCTTTATCTAACAATCATGGTTATGGAATTTGCTCCGGTGATTGCCGAAGCACGTTTTTTCAATCGTTGGCCTTGGGTGCGTAGTTTCGCACAAGTCTTACACAAGTTTGCACCACTGTTTGCTCTCCTGGGATTGGCAGTTTCCTTATTGCACCAATCCTCTTTAGGTGCTACCTATGGAATTGTAAAATCCCGTCCAATCTGGTTCAAACCAAGTATGCCGATAATGTTTATCCTTTCAGCCGTTGCTGTTGGTCCTGCCTTAACGATGTCAATTGCAATAATTGTAGAATGGATTACAGGTAAAAAGACCATAGACCAAAATATCTTGCGAACGATTGCACGCTTTAGCGGATTTGCACTCTTAGTATATGCTTACATAAAATTTTGGGACCTTGCATCATCTACCTATTATGCTCCGACGCCAGCTGTTGCAAGCTCTTTATCCATGCTTAATCAAATGACACCTTATACATTCGGTTTATGGTTTATTGAGATTATCATTGGAATCATAATTCCTGTGATCCTATTCCTCGTTCCTCAATTTAATAGAAAGCCCGCGAATCTTGTGCTCGGTACAGCATGTGCGGTAATTGGAATCATCGCCAATCGTTGGAATGTTACCGTGACTGGATTATTTGTGCCGCTTTCATATTCACCAGGAACTCTCTATAAACTTACACCTGGTTTTTACTCGCCAAGCTTGATTGAGTGGGGTGTGGTGATCGGGATACTGGGTTATGCTTTATTAATGTTAACTCTCGGAATTAAATATATCCCGCTATTCGATAACCCTGAACATTAATATCACTTTTTTAAACGTTATCACAGGCGAAGTAGTATCCAACCACATAACTTCGCCTGTTTTTGTATTTCGTTCTATTAATCATAAATAAGTTATACTTTGATGTATAGATATCCTTCATTTCGAAAGAAGTTACGAAGATTCCGATGAGAAAGGTAACTTGTAGCGATACTTTTCATAAGATGGAGGGATGCCATGGATAATTCCGATCCTGGTCCTGTCTTTCTCTTTATTTTTTTTATAATGCGCTGTGTAATACCGATCCTATTTTTGTTAGGGATTTCATATATCCTGCGACGGTTAGGTTTTATCTCAAAATCCCCCCCTCCCCCTCCAGAATCAGAAGAAAACGACAGCCAGAATAATCCTAACAATTCAACCGGAGGATTCATTCATGGCAGCACATAATCAATTCCGAACCTTCCTTATCTTCCTTATTGGTTTCTTGATCCTAATAATTTCATATTTAATGACCAATTCCGCAGTTCAGGCGCAGGAAACTGAAGGCTATTGCTTGAGTTGTCATAATAATCCAGATCTAAAGATGACCTTCCCTAACGGGGAAACGCTTTCATTAAATGTATCTCCGGAAATGCTTCAACATTCCATCCACAGTCAGCAAGGAATTGAATGTGAAGCTTGCCATACAAATATTAAATCCTACCCTCACCCTCAGATTGATTATCAAAATCCTCGCGAACTCTCGCTAGCTTACTATGCCTCGTGTAAAAAGTGCCATTCGATCAACTACGACAAGGCACACGACAGCATTCACGCTAAGGCATTGGAAGCAGGCAATTTGAATGCACCTGTTTGTACTGATTGCCATGGTGCCCATGACGTGCGTTCACCCAACAAACCCCGCACAACCATCTCAGAAACATGCAGAAAATGTCATTCGAAGATATATGATGAATATAAGTCAAGCATCCATGGCAACGCATTGATAAATGAGGAAAATGAGGATGTCCCCGTCTGTACAAATTGTCACGGCGTTCATAATATCCAAGACCCACGCACTGCACAATTTCGGATAGAAACCCCAGAATTATGCGCAGGTTGTCATGCAGATCAGGAGTTGATGAGTAAGTATGGGCTCCCTTCAGACGTGTATAACATCTATAAACTTTCCTGGCATGGGATGGATGTTGCAGTATACAAAGCGAAATGGCCTACCATCTGGCATGAAAGTGCTGTTTGCACCGACTGCCACGGCGTACATAATATATTGCCTGCCGATAATCCCGCATCAAGTGTAAATCCAAAAAATTTATTAAGCACATGCCAAAAATGCCATCCAGACGCAGGTCCGAATTGGACTGGCGCATGGACAGGTCATCAGAAGATCAGCCTCGAACGGACACCATATTTATTCTATACTGACCTGTTCTATAGTTACTTTGCCCCTGCGGTTCTTTGGATGTCGGTGATTTATGTGATTTTGCAGATCATACATGCCACTGTAGATCGATTCAGGAGAAATATGTGATGAGCAATGCAAAACAAAGCAATGAATTGATCGAACAGCTCGCAACCACCGAGAGGTCTTTTATCCGTTTCACTCTCGGTCAACGTTGGGAGCATGTAATCGTGATTATCAGCTTCACAATATTATTATTTACCGGATTACCACAAAAATATCGTACAACTACCTGGAGTCAGACCATCCTTTCCACTCCCGAACGAGTAGAAATGATTCGCCAAATTCACCACATAGCCGCAGTCGTCTTGATCGCGGAAGTGATTTATCATCTTGGTTTTGCCCTATATTTGTTATTCAAGCGAAAACTATCTGGTGAAATGTTTCCCACATGGCAAGATTTTAAAGATGCATGGCAGATGATCAAATATCTTTTATTTCTTTCTAAACGAAAACCAGCTTTCGGAAAATATAACTTTGAGCAGAAGTTTACTTACTGGTTTATATTCTTTGGGATCGGGATTATGGTCATTACTGGTCTGATCTTATGGTTTCCGATATTTTTCACCCAATTTCTTCCCGGAGGCATAATTCCCGCCGCTAAACTAGCCCACAGCTCCGAAGCTATTGTTGCCGTAATCTTTATTATCACATGGCACGTATATCATAACCATCTGGAGCGTCAAAATCTGAGCATCTTCACTGGGCGCCTCAATGAGAAAGAGTATCGAAAATTCCATCCGCTTGAATACCAGCGAATTACTGGCGAAAAACCAGAACCCAACGAAGCAGGAGGGCGCTAGTAATGCTGGTACGAAGATTTGCAATATACACTTTATCAGGAATTTTCATCCTGAGCATATTCTTTATTCTTGCTTACTCGCCGTCTGTAATTGCCGCTCCCAATCTTCAAAAGGAAACTCCCATACCCCTCCTATCAATTTCGGATGACACCTGCTTAGAGTGTCATGGTAAACCTGGACCAACTTACCAACTTCAGAATGGCGATACCCTGGATTTGTACATCAATCCCAATGATCATGCCAATTCCGTGCACGGTAAACTAGGATACGCCTGTGTGCAATGTCATCGGGATGTGGGCAATTACCCGCACCCGCCTTTCATTGCCAAGGATCGTCGAGATGTAAGTATCCAACTAAATCAAACCTGCCAATACTGCCACTCATCCCAAAATGAGCTGACTAAAGATAGTGTTCACGCACGCGCATTAGAAAACGGCAACTCTAACGCAGCTATATGTGTAGATTGTCATACTGCACATACTGTCAAAAGGTTGATAGATCCTCAAACTCAAGAGCTCTTACCCGAAGCACGACTGTGGATCCCTCAAACGTGTGCCAAATGTCATAATGAAATTTATCAGAAATATCAAGAGAGCGTACATGGTTCAGCGCTAATTGGCAATGGGAATCCTGATGTCCCTACATGTATCGATTGCCATGGAGTTCATAATATTGAAGATCCAACTACAGCACAATTCCGCTTAAATTCCCCACAAATCTGTGCAAAGTGTCATACAGATCCTGAAATCATGGATAAGTATGGGATATCCACTCAGGTGCTCAACACCTATGTTGCTGATTTTCATGGTACATCGATATTATTATTTGAACCGAAAACACCAGACGCCCAAGAGAATAAGCCAGTCTGTTATGATTGCCATGGTGTTCATGACATAAAGGCTGTAGACGATCCAGAAAAAGGTTTGCAGGTAAAAGAGAATATTCTGATCCGTTGTCAGGTATGTCACCCAGATGCAAATACCAACTTTCCGTCTGCCTGGTTATCACATTATATCCCCTCACCGACAGTCTACCCTGTTGTTTATTATATAAACCTTTTTTATAAATTCTTTATCCCAACGGTTGTAGGTGGAATGGCTGTACTGGTTACTCTGGATTTCACAACCGCCAGGAGAAAAAAGAGAAAGGCTTCTAAGTCTACCGGATTAGAAACGGCGGAAGTCAAACCTCCAACCGAGGAATCCACTGTTGAAGAAACAATTGTCGAAGAAATCACTGTCGAAGAGCCCACTTTAGAAGTAACCCCCACCGAAGAAACCGCTCTCGATGAATCTAATAACTATAACGAAAGGATCAAAGATATCTCTGAATCGCAAGAATTAAGCCAAGATACAGATCTGGAATCTGACTATGGTAATGAGGAGGTTCCAGATGGAGAATAATATTCAGATCCAAACTGAGGTAGAGGATAAGGATCTTCAAAGAAAAGAATTTGTCCGTTTCGATCTACATCAACGAATTGAACATATAGTGTTATTAGCTGCTTTTACAATTCTCGCAGTTACAGGATTGCCACAAAAGTTTCCGACTTCACCAATAAGTCAATCGATCATCAGGGGCTTTAGTGGGATTGAAACAGCTCGATCGATTCATCATATATTTGCGGTGATTCTTTTAGTTGTGAGTATTTACCATGTGATAGATGTGTTATACCGTATCGTCGTTCTGAGAGTCGATTGGAGCATGATACCAGTTGTGGAAGATTTCAAACACTTCTTTCACGATCTCGGTTACTACTTTGGAGTTCATAAGCACAAAGCATATTACCCACGCTACAATTATGTTGAGAAAGTAGAATACTTAGCGGTTGTTTGGGGAACCATCATTATGGCTATCACGGGTTTCATAATGTGGAACCCAATTGCTGTAACGAAGTACTTACCTGGTCAAATAATCCCAGCTTCAAAAACTGCGCATGGGGGAGAAGCAATTCTGGCGGTTCTTTCCATCATTATTTGGCATTTCTATCATGTACATCTTCGCCAATTTAATAAAAGTATGTTTATTGGAAAGATAAGTCGAATTGAGATGGAAGAAGAACATCCAGCCGAGTTAGCACAAATTGAATCGATGTATGTATCTCTCCCAGAAGAAAAAGTAATCCGTCAACGTCAAAAAATATTCTTCCCAATAGCGATTTTTATTACTCTTATTTTTGGTTTGGGGTTAATTTGGTTCGTAACATTAGAAGACACTGCTATTACAACTATTCCCAAAGGTGAGACGGCTAATATTTACGTTCCGATAACTCCTACTCCCAAACCTAGTGCAACTCCCACTACAACACAAGCGCCAGGTGAACAAGTCGCTGAGGAATCATGGGATGGAAAATATCAGGCGATGTTCGATAACCGATGTGGCACATGTCACGGATTCACTTCCGTGGGAGGATTATCTCTGGCTACTTACCGGAGCGCTCTGCAGGGTGGCAAAAGTGGTCCAGCTATTGTTCCTGGTGATCCTGATGCCAGCGTTTTAGTTCAAATACAATCTACAGGTAAACATCCCGGACAGCTTACAATTGATGAATTGAATCAAGTAATTCAATGGATTTTAGCAGGCGCACCTGAGAATTGATTCATGGTTGAGTTCTTCGGGCGAAATTTTATCCTGGTCTATTTCTTCTATGGTCTATCTTTCTACTCGATGGGCCTGGCTATATTATTGGAAGTTAGCCATTCATCAGAATTAGATTTCGCCAAGGCGTTACGCCCGTTGGGTTGGTTCGGCATCTTGCATGGCAGTCATGAATGGCTAGAGATGTTCCTTTTGATTCAATTGCAGGCTGGGGTGATACCCGGAGAATTCTGGATCGGTCCTTTGAGGCTTATCCTGCTTTCTTCATCATTTCTTCTCCTGATAGACTTTGGCGCCAGGTTAATCACTGGTCAGACCAGCGGGAAAACGATCCTTCTAATCATGATGTCTGCACTTGGAATATGGTTGCTAGGTCTGGTATGGCTTTTCTTCAGTTTGGATTCGACTCTATCCTGGTTTGTCGCAGCCGACGTGTACACACGATATTCTCTTGCCATTCCAGGAGCAGCTCTGACTGTGTGGGGATTGATCTTACAAAAGCAGAAATTTTATCAAGCAGAGATGAAATCCTTTGGTCAGGATGTCATAATTGCTGCAGTGGCTTTCGGTTTATATGGGGCGATCGGTCAACTATTTGCCTCCCCCAGCATCATTTTTCCTTCTTCATTTTTGAATGCGGAGATCTTCCTCCAATGGTTCGGTTTTCCGATCCAGGTGTTTCGCGCTTCAATGGCATGTGTTACGGCAATCTTCATTATCCGCTCACTACGAGCTTTTCAAGTCGAGAATAACCGGCAGATTGAAGAATTACGTTTAGCCCAAATTGAAGAGAGAAGGCGACTGGAGACATTGCGTAGCGAATTGCTCCATCGTACAGTTAAAGCACAGGAGCTTGAGAGACAACGCATTGCCAGGGAATTGCATGATGAAACAGGTCAATCTATTACTGCGTTGAGCTTGGGACTGCGCGCGCTTGCCGAAATGATTCCGCATAATCCTACTAAAGCGATGGGACAAGTTCAACAATTGCAGGACATATCCAAGGATAGTCTCAAGGAACTTCAAAGACTGGTAGCTGGATTGCACCCCCCTCAATTGGATGACCTGGGATTAACCGCAGCATTACGCTGGTTCGCCAATGAAACCCAAACACGTTACGGCCAAAAGGTAAATGTCTATTCTGAAGGAGATGGAAACGTTATTCCTATTGAGACTCGCGTTGTGCTTTTCCGGATTGCCCAAGAGGCGGTGACCAATGTTATTAGACATGCTAATGCCAGCGAGGTGAGTATCCGGCTGAGCTTGTCATCCAAGGAAGTTCTGCTTCAAGTAGAGGATAATGGGATCGGTTTCGATTTCAATAGCACGATTAAGACCGGCATAGGTCAAAGTCAACTTGGTCTTTTAGGAATGATAGAACGCGCAACATTAGTCGGTGGAACTTGCTCAATTAATTCACAGCCTGGAAAAGGAACCCAGGTGATCGTAAGAGTTCCGATCACTCCTGGTGAATCGTAAAAATGTCTGAAATAAGATTGTTGCTAGTTGATGATCACGAAATTGTCCGCTTAGGTCTCAAAATGCTTCTAGAGAACCAATCAGACATAAGTATCATCGCAGAAGCAGGCAGCGGTATGCAAGCCATAGAAATTGTCAATATGCTTTTGCCAGATGTAGTAGTGATGGATATAACATTACCCGATATATCAGGGATTGAAGCGACGAGGCGTATCAAACAAGCGCATCCAGAAGTTGCCATCATTGCTCTTACCATTCATGAAGATGAACAATATTTTTTCGAAATGCTAAAAGCAGGAGCCTCGGGTTATATCCCCAAACGAGCCGCCTCTGAAGATCTTATCCAGGCAATTCGGGTTACCTTTGCGGGAGATATCTATCTATATCCATCCTTAGCAAAAGCTTTAGTGTCTGACTTCTTAACCACAGCAAGCATGGGAAATGAAAAAACAACAATGAACGGATTAACCTCTCGTGAACAAGAGATTCTTGCCCTGCTCGCCGAGGGTTGTACAAATGATGAGATTGCGAACAAGTTGGTTATTAGCATACATACTGTTGAAAGGCATCGCGAGAATGTGATGCGGAAATTGAACTTACATAGTCGAAGCGAGCTGGTTAAATACGCCATTCGTAAAGGGTTAATTGAAGCATAGGGTGAGCACCCTATTAGAAAATACCGGGTTTTGCCCAATTGACGCAGCCCATTAATTCCTTTATTCTATAAGCGAAATACTCAAGAAACCGATTGAGATACAAACAATTCTTAATCGGATGAGACAAGAAGGAGGCAAAAATGCGTCGTGCACAGTTTCTAGCAGTTTTTTGGACTTTGGTGATTGCAATACCAGTCACAGCCTTAGCCCTTACAGCAACAGCCTATCTCACAGATAACCTGATTGCAATTTCTTCTTCGATTTCCTCAATTTTTCAAAACACGTTGGTAAAAGGTCGCGACTTAATCCTTGAAGCCGAAATAGTCGGCGCTATTGCCGGCCAGTTGCTCATCCTGGCGATTTTAGGCATTGCCTTATTGACTAGCAAAAAAGAAGAAGAAGCAAAAAATCTCGAGACGAAGAAATAGTTAATTCAATCGGTTTCTTCCCCCAGAATGGCATCCAGGCTATAACCTTGTAGAACCATTTCAGCAAATGCCTCGGGAAGATTTAATTCGATGATTCGTGAAGTTGCTCTATCTAAGTCATAATCAATGCGATAATGTTCGCACGAAATTGAGCCAGGTTCAATTTGTAGGACAGCATAACTGGCGCGAGGATCGCCATCATCTGGCCGACCAATGCTGCCAGGATTGATAAACCAAACCTCATCCACCTTGATAAATAATGGCTGGTGAGAATGGCCAAACAGGATAATATCTGCTTTGGCCATTTTTGTTAATTCCATAAGTCGTTCCCGAGGAGTCTGGAAAGTTATTGGTTCTTCATTACTATAAGGGCTAGCGTGTGTTAATAGAATGCGCCAGCCTTCCACCCTAAGCCGTACTTCTTCAGGTAATTCTTTTAGATAATCCCTCGCCTCTTGTGATAAATTATCATATGCCCATTGAAACGCAAGATATTTAACTGGATGTTTTGAATTACGCCATTTCTTTGATTTCTTGGGGAACAATAATACTTTTTGATCGTAATTACCAATAATATTTATCTCAGCCTCATGAGCGAGTAACTTAACTACTTCATCTGGATATGCCCCATATCCTACAAAATCCCCCAAATTCCATATAACATCAATCTCCCTGTCCTTAGAATCTGCCAACACCGCTTCTAATGCTGGAAGGTTAGCATGTACATCCGCAATCAATCCAATTCTCATCAAAATCATCCTTATGGCAATGCATAAGAGCTAAAATTCAGTTGCACGTCTGAGGGCAGCCATATTTCTCGCAATACTATCCTTTTTGTTAAAAATTGCGCTGCCAGCGATTAGTATCGATGCACCTGCTTGTGCGACCTCCCTTGCTGTGCTAATGTTAATACCCCCATCAACTTCAATCTCCTTATGTATATAACCTTTCTCATCAAACAAACCTCGCAGATTGCGGATGCGTTGAGTGCTCGATGGTATATATGTCTGTCCTCCAAACCCTGGATTCACAGCTAGGATTAACACCAAATCCACATCGGGCAATATTTCTTGCAGAGTATACAATGGTGTCGCCGGGTTTAATGTAACTCCTGCTCCTAGCCCTGCCTCCTTGATAAAGTAAACCGTGCGATGTAAATGAACACATGTTTCAACATGCACTGTTATTAGATCCGCTCCAGCTTGAATAAAGGCAGGGATTATTCGCTCCGGATTCTCAATCATCAAGTGCACATCTAAACTCACCCCCGTGGGTTGTGTGATTGGTTTGAGTGCCTCCACAACCAATGGGCCCATAGTGATGTTAGGCACAAAATGGCCATCCATAACATCGACATGAATACGGTCAGCTCCTGCGTCAATAGACTCACTCACCTGGTCGCCTAGACAGGAAAAGTCAGCCGAGAGGATTGAGGGGGCAATTTTAATTGTCATATGAAAACCTCAGAAATTCAATATTTTTATATATAAAATGGATTCTAAAATCTAAGAAGAATTACTTATTGAATTATATCTTTAGTGACATAAGAATTAATCGCTTTAATCGAATTACTCACTTCAGCTTTCTTCTTTCTTCATCCTAAGAAATAATGTAAAGTAAAGATTTTTACGAGCATTCAGAAGAAATTAATAGCTCGAACAACTATTTTACAAGCAAATCCGATCTAAAGAATACTATAATTACAAAATTACCCCATTGAATTATGTAGCTCATGCGGAATACTCATTCTGAACCTTCTCCGATTCTATTTTATACATCGGAGGCTTGAAAATTGTTTTATACCTTAGATATGGCACTTGTTCCAGAAATTAACTACTTGAGAATAATTAATCTTCATGGCTATAAGCGATCATTCTCCATCTCCTGAAATCGACTACCACCGAAAATGGTATGTCATGGCAGCAATTGCCATTGGAATTTTTATGGCAACTATAGATGGGAGCATTGTTAATGTCGCACTCCCCACTTTGGTAAAAGACCTGAACACAAACCTTTCTATTATTCAATGGGTTGTCCTGGTTTATTTACTGACACTGTCAACTTTGTTATTAAGTGTTGGCCGTTTAGCGGATATTAAAGGGAAGAAAAGGATTTACACCTCAGGATTTGTGATATTCACCCTGGGCTCATTATTTTGCGGTTTATCCTCTAATGTAAATTGGTTAATCATATCCCGTGTGATTCAGGCTGCAGGCGCCACGATGATAATTGCGCTAGGTACAGCGATTGTTACCGAAGCCTTTCCGCCCCGAGAACTCGGCTTAGCACTAGGTATCACCGGAACAATGGTTTCTACTGGTATAGTGATCGGACCGACTCTGGGAGGTCTGCTTCTTTCAATTACTACCTGGCATTGGATATTTTTCGTCAATTTACCCCTCGGTGTCCTGGGAATTATTCTTTCTATTCGATTTATCCCCTCCACCAGACCTCAAGGGGGACAACGATTTGACTTCCTTGGGGCTTTTACGATGCTTGCAAGTCTCCTTTTATTTCTAATATCATTAACTTTTGGTCAACTATATGGATTTATCAGCCCGTTAGTTCTAATTATGCTCTTTTCTTCAGGATTGTTTCTATGCGCATTTGTGTTAATAGAACAACGAACGTCGCAACCGATGATCGATCTCAGATTGTTTAATAACAAGCTATTATCGATAAATTTGATCACTGGATTCCTAACTTTTTTTTCAATTGCGGGCACAACCTTCTTGATGCCTTTTTACCTTCAAAATGTATTGGGATTTAATTTACGACAGATAGGATTGCTCATGGCTACAGTGCCAGTTGCGATGGGTATAGTGGCGCCTATCTCGGGAGCTTTATCCGATCGATGGGGGTCTAGGCGCATCACAGTAATTGGATTGGGAATTTTACTGATAGGATATTACTCAATCAGTAATCTAAACCAACAAACAAATGTAACTGAATACATTATGCGTTTTTTACCGATAGGCCTTGGTATGGGTATTTTTCAATCCCCGAATAACAGTGCAATTATGGGTGCCGCGCCTAGAGAGAGGTTGGGGGTGGTTTCTGGCATTTTGGCAATCAACCGAACAATTGGCCAAACGACAGGAATTGCGATCATGGGTGCAATTTGGTCAAGTCTTGTGCTCAAGTATACTGGAGGAGGATTAAGCATACAAGCCACAGATGCGTTGCCTGCTTTCCAGGTTGCAGGATTACAGAGTACTCTAATGATTACTGTAATTTTAATATTTCTAGCTTTAGTATTAAGCCTCTGGGCATTAATTACGGAACTCCGGGCCAAATCAGTTTTAATGGTTAATCCATAATAATCCCCGATATGAATCCATTAAACTTACCGATACTCGAACCAGTTTTTGTGAAACAAATTGCCATCCCTCAAGATCATGGTTCTTGGGTGTTCTTATTAAGTCCATTACTCATTGGAATCTTCGCTGCCCCTAATTTCTCTGTTGCTACTTTATATTTGATTCTGGTATCGCTTTCTGTATTTCTGTTAAGACAACCAATCACAATCGCAATTAAAGCTTTCCACGGTCGCCGTTCACAAAGAGAATTACCTATAGCGAGATTTTGGATCCTAATTTATGGATTCATCGGTCTGTTATCATTCATTGATCTAATTTTTGAAGGTTATGGTTACCTAGGCTATCTGGCCATCTTGGGAATACCGGTGTTCGTATGGTATTTATACCTTGTAAGCAAGCGCACCGAACGCCGGCAAATTGGGATGGAAATCATTGCTTGTGGGGTATTAGCCCTCAGTGCCCCTGCAGCGTATTGGGTAGGGATGGGTCAAAGTAATTTAAATGTAGTACTCATAACAACCGGCGGATTACTATTTCTGTTGACTTGGATCCAATCAGCAGCTTCAATTGTCCATGCTTATCTACGTTTAGAGCAGCGAGAACTGAAGATAATGCCGAATATGGCTATGCGATTAAGAATGGGTAAACGTGCTTTTTTGTATACATCATTCAATTTGTTGGCTGTATCAATCTTTTCCGCAATGCAAATTGTCCCCTCTCTCTTACCGCTTCCATACCTTATTCAATGGCTCGAAACTTTTTGGTGTATCATTAAACCAGCTATCAATCTTAAGCCCACACGAATTGGTATCCGTCAATTAATCGTTAGCACAATCTTCACCGTAACATTCATTATTACCTGGAATCTATAATACAACCTTACAGCGGTCGGCAATAGTGTCCAAAATCCCGGATTTATAATCCAACACCTTAGTGTTATAGAAATCCATCCGCTCCAATTCAATGATAAAATATGCATCCAATTTTCGGAAAATTAAAAGGCGGTAATCAATCTTATTGTGGAATCTGAAAATTTAGCGGAAAGAATTTCTTTTGTTTCTATGCGTCCGACTGTGGAAGCTCACCTTCCGGATGGACGTGTATTGTGTGGACCTAGAAATTGTACAGTGGGGGAATTTCTACAGGTCATCTCTAATAAAGATAAACCACCTATTGTGGGGGCAATTGTAAATGGCGAATTGCGCGAGCTTACTTATCCTATAAAGATGGATGCCTGTGTCCGACCTGTGGCGATGGATGATCCAGATGGAGCTCGCATTTATCGCCGTTCATTGATATTCTTACTCGAAACTGCATTCTCAATAATTTTCCCCAAGTCCAGCCTAAGTGTAGACCACTCTGTGGGTTCAGGCGGATTTTACTGCCGGGTGTCTGATCGTTCACCACTTTCGAAGACTGAACTCGAGACACTTGAAGCCATGATGTGGGAGCTAATTGAGAAGGATTTGCCATTTTGTCGTAAACAAGTGCCGCTTACTGAAGCTATCCAATATTTCCAAGAGGAAGGCGAAGAAGATAAAGTGCGCCTTCTTTCCCATCGACAAAAGAACTATCTGACTATGTATCAGTTAGGGAATCATCGCGATTATCACCATGGTTACATGGTTCCATCAACAGGGTATTTACGCTGGTTTCAATTGGTACCTACCGGTGAAGGTTTCACAATGCGTTTTCCCAGACGATATGCACCTACCCAACTATCACCGATGGTCAACTACCCCAAACTCTTGGAGACATTCCAACAATATGGAAATTGGCTAGAGCGATTAGGAATATCCTCGGTAGGTGCATTAAATGACGCCATTAAACAAAATCGTGTAGATGAGATTATCCTTGTATCAGAAGCCTTACATGAGCAGGATGTCTCAGAAATCGCAGCTCAGATCTTGAAGCGCAGCCATGAAGTGCGGGTTGTAATGATCGCGGGGCCATCTGCTTCTGGTAAGACAACTTTTTCTAAACGTCTATCGATCCAACTTCTCGCCTCTGGTGTTGCACCATTTCCCATAGAACTGGACAACTACTTTGTAGATCGAGAACACACTCCACTCAATAAAGAGGGCACGCCAGATTTTGAATCATTTCGTGCACTAGACCGTGAGAAACTTTCTAGTAACTTACATGATTTGATTTCAGGGAAAAAAGTCACACTCCCAAAATACAATTTCATCACTGGTTTTCGTGAACTTGGTGAGACCATTCATCTGCATTCAAATGAAATCATCATTTTAGAAGGCATTCACGGATTAAATCCAGATTTAATATCGCATTTAGATCCGCGATTCACATTCCGAATTTATGTTTCTGCACTAACGCAGTTAAATCTCGATCGCCATAATCGCGTCTCAACCACAGACACGCGCCTTATACGACGGATCGTTCGTGATGCCAGAGAACGAGGTTACACAGCACAACAAACCATTCAACGATGGGAATCAGTCCGCCAAGGGGAAAAACAGAATATATTTCCTTTTCAGGAAAATGCGGATGTCATGTTTAATTCGGCCTTGGTTTATGAGCTGTCCGCAATAAAACCATTGGTTGAGCCTCTCTTGCGACAAGTACCATATGGCACGGATGAATACATTGAGGCGAAACGATTATTGGCATTCTTAGAATGGTTTCTTCCAATTGAATCCGATGTTATCCCCGAAAACTCTATCCTAAGGGAATTTATTGGACAATCTATCTTACGTGAATTTACGCTATGGCATAACCACCGTTAGCCTAGGAAGCTGATTTGAGCAAACGAACTTGGATATTCCTTGCTTTAGTCATAGCAGTTTATGTATTTACACCTTCCAGTAATGCAATAAGCGAGCTGGAACATCCCATCTTGGTTGTCCGTATAGATTTCCAAGAAGACCAGAGCCCCCAGGAACTTACCTCCTGGCTCGATATTTGGGAAGTGCACCGAGACGTAGGTTATCTGATTGCTGGAGTTACTCCAAAAGAATACGTGCGTTTAACCCAATCAGGCTACTCAGTGAAAATCGATTTGGAGAAGAGCGAGGAATTCAATCGACCACATACGTCTTTACCGGAGCAGACTTCAGGAATTCCAGGATATCCGTGTTATCGAACAGTCGAAGAGACATTTGCATCTGCCCAGTTTCTCGTTACTAACCATCCAAATTTAGTAACCTGGTTAGATATCGGTGACTCATGGGACAAAATCAATCCAGGTGGCAGTCCTGGATATGACCTTATGGTTCTTCGTTTAACAAATGCTAAGATCACGGGTATAAAACCAAAACTTTTCATTATGGCTGCCATTCATGCTAGAGAGTATGCCACATCAGAATTGGTAACTCGCTTTGCAGAGTATCTTGTTAATAATTATGACATTGATCCAGATATCACATGGATCCTCGACCATCATGAAATTCATATCCTCCTATTCACTAATCCAGATGGAAGAAAATATGCTGAGACAGGTTACAACTGGCGAAAGAACACCGATGCTAACTACTGCACTATCGATAGCACTTATCGAGGCGCAGATTTAAATAGGAATTTTGAATTTCAATGGGGATGTTGTAACGGTTCCAGCTCAGCCGAATGCGATTACACGTATAGAGGCCCGCTGAAAGCCTCCGAACCCGAAACACAGGCTGTACAAAATTATATTCGCAATCAGTTCCCGGATCAACGCGAAGATGCCTTACCTTCTCCAGCACCTGAAAATGCAATGGGAGTTTTTTTGGATATCCACAGCTATGGAAATCTCGTTCTTTGGCCTTGGGGTTTTACATCCCAAGTTGCCCCGAACGCTAGCGCGCTTCAAACATTAGGTAGAAAATTTACTTTCTTTAACACTTACAAACCAGATCAATCAATTTATCTCTACCCCACCGATGGAACTACAGACGACTTTGCTTATGGAGAACTCGGCCTGGCTAGCTATACCTTCGAGATTGGAAATACATTTTTTGAGCCCTGTAAAAATTTTGAAAGCTTAATCCTTACCACTAATTTAGAAGTGCTCAAATACGCTGCAAAGGTTGCTCGATTACCATATTTGATCCCATCAGGACCAGATGCCACTAATCTGGTCATCACCCCCAACATTGCTTATCCTGGCGACCCACTTAAACTGTTCAGCTCAATCAACGATACTCGCTATTATGACACAAATGGGAATGAACCTACGCAAAATATTTCCGGAGCGGAATATTATATCGATGTCCCACCCTGGATAACCAATACAATACCGATTTCCAATCTGATGTGGGCTGCAGACGGCTCGTACATGGACGAGAAAATTGAGGATGTAATATCCTTTGTTGACACGACTAATCTTACATATGGTCGTCATTTGCTTTTCGCGCGCGGGAAAGACGACGCTGGCTACTGGGGGCCAATCTCGGCTGTGTTTTTTGAGCTTATTAAAAAAGAAATATTCTTGGAGCCATCAAGTCTGAGTACATCTGGTAATTCGGGCTCAACAGTAACTTTTTTATTACGGATTACCAATCAATCCTCAAACCCAGTATCCTTTTCAATCACTGTTGAAGAGAATTCATGGATCACGAAACCATCTACCACACAGATCGGTCCTTTACCTAAGGGTTCATCTGCAGATTTCTCAGTGAACGTACAAATTCCTATTAATTCTCACCCAGGATTGTCTGATTCTGCCAAAATTCTAGTCATACCTTCTACAACGGGGATACCTTCTACATCTTCCAGGATAACTACTTATACAAGCGGGGGGCTATTCCAATTATTTCCATTCATTCACAAATAATAGCCCCGATATAGAGCTGCTTTGAAGCTTATGATATTTTCCATAGAGAAAATAATAGTAATACGCCTAGGATACCCCAAACTCCGATAAGTACCATAAAAGGTAAAAGCCTCGAAACTCCAGTGAGGCCGCTTTCGGGCGCCTGCTTAACCAGTGCAGCATCCCCTGGCGGTTGTGGAGCGTTCAACAGGTTCTCATTCTTTGGAAATTCTAGCGTTATTGTGGGAAAGGGAGCTAAAGTAGCAGTAGCTGTAATTGTAGAAGTTAAAGAAAATGTTAATTCGGGTGTAAAGGTACCTTCTGAAGGTAGAAAGGTGTTTGAAGGAATAACTAGGTTAAATGTTGCTGTTGCCTGATTTTGTGTAGTTGTTGTCTGTGACGGAGTGATGGTAGCCGTAGCACTCGTGGAAGGTCTCTGAGTTTGCGAAGCCGTAGCCGGACCAGGATATGCATTAGTATTTGTTACCTGTGCGGGATATGGTGTAGTTGTATCAGATTGAGCCTTAATTATCATTATAGAATATGAAGAATTTATACCTATGATTAAGGCAACTACCATCATTACCATGAAACCCGCTAGAGATAAAGCTAAAGCTCGAGAAACCTTCATAAATGTACTCCAACCGTCATTATAACAATAACTACCATTGGATTTCTCTTTATTGTCCACCAGTGAACCATGACCCATTCTGCAGGCACTGCATTAGCATTTTTTGACATGTTATAATCCGGTGAAAATTCAATGAAAAACAGAATCATTATTGGTCTGATCATGCTCTGTTGGATAGCAACAGGTTTTAAAGTTCTGCCAAACTCGGTGTTCATCAATAAGACCACTCCCCCTCCACCTGAAAAATCCGATATCGAGAGCGAAATTGTTGAAGCAATTCAAATGGCTATCTCAAGACAAGAAGAGCTTGCCCCCGCTTTCCAGTTATTTCAAACGCAAATTGACCATATTAAGATTTCGAAGGATCTTCAAAGGGCAACTGCCTGGCTGACGCCTATCGATCTAACAACTGGCCAACTTGTAGCCACCGAACCTGGCTTAGCCCTTGCCCATAAAGTAGAAAATCAATGGCAAATAACTTTACCTAATGAATCACAATGGACTTTAGCTTTGGTCACTACTCCCAGTGACTTGATGACGCTGGAGGAAAAAACCACGTGGTTGGAATTTGATCAGCGTCAAAAGGAAATCATTCAGACACTGGCAGTTTATGGAGGCTATTACTTACCTTGGGAAGGAGGGGCACCTCTCTACCTCACTCAAAGCACAGCACATGACCGCTATACACCAAGTGGAAATGCTCATTATTCCTTCGATTTTGCAACGACCTATCCAAGTTCGCTTTTTAGTGTGCATGCAGCTAAAGCAGGAACAGTCAAATACGCAGTCTGGTCCCATGAAAATGGGAATGAGAGCTTCGCCAATTACATTGTCCTTGAAGACACCACCACTTCACCCACCACATACCAACTGTACCTCCATCTGGCAAAGGATAGCATTCCACCTGCATTGCGAGTTATAGGGGCTCAGGTTGCTGGCGGTCAATTGATTGGGATTGCTGATGATACTGGTGTCAGTACAGGTAATCATCTTCATTTTATGGTGCACACCAATCCAGCTTCTTATTGGGGAAAATCTGTTGACATTACCTTTCAGGATGTACTAATTAATGGGGGTCGCCCACGCATCCCTTCCGATCTCCCTTACTGTTATCCTACTGATGTTTGCGATCAGACTCAATATTCATACACTTCTGGCAATTATCTCAATCCAGATCATACGCCGCCTTTTGGCAGTATATCCGTTCCCTTTTTAGGAGATACTATTAATAACAAAACAATTCGTCTGGAAGGTTGGGCAAACGATGCAGAGAGTGGATTGAGCAGTGCGCAATTCATTGCTAAATTCAATGGAATCTGGCACCCAATAGGCAACCCTCATACGACGAATACATTCTCATACGACTGGAATGTGTGTGATGATGAGGTTCCGGATGGTGAATTAAGCCTGGCTCTGGATATCCGGGACAAGGTTTTCAATCAGGCAGTTAACTTACCAGGCTTGACGCATGTGATTAAAAACTTTAGTTGCCCAACAATCCCAAACTGTATTCCATCATCCAATGAGATAGCCCTCTTTGCCAACCCGGACTTCAAGGGAGCCTGTGCCACCCTACCAGTTGGGACTCATACTTCGCCGGGATCCTGGGGTAACCTGGGAAATGACAATACGGATTCAATTATCGTTGGCACGAATGTACAAGCCACGCTTTATTCAGAAAGCGACTTGCAAAGGAGAGGAGAGACCTTCCTCGCTAATGATAGCAATTTATTGGATAACCGCATCGGTGCAAACACAACATCCTCGGTTTTGGTTCAATTAAGAACAACCACGCCCGCTACTCCAAGCTTAACCTGGCCGAACAATAGTATATCCTATCCTTCCAACGCATCGCTTAGCCTGACCTGGGATAATATGGGTGGCGCTACTTCTTACCAAGCCCGTATCCAAACCCCAACGCAAACTATCACAAGTCCCTGGCAGAGCGAGGCATTTTGGAATACTAGCTTTAATGCTCAAGGGACTTATAACTGGCAAGTACGCTCCAGGAATTCAACATCCCAGAGCAATTGGAGCGCTCTACGCACCTTCAAAATCCAAACACCTGTTTATCTCCCGCTTGCATTGAATGTTCCCTATACAGACACGATGGAAACCACATCATCTTGGTGGACATCTGTATATTGGAAACAAACAACTGAAGAAAATCACACCAAAGGTGGAGCGAATAGCTGGAAATATAATCCGAATAGCACAAACGGGTATGATACCGGTACACCTAACCAGGGATATTTGACATCGCCTCCGTTCCAAATCCCTCCGGATTCAGAATATTATTTACGATTTTGGTACCTGTACGAGACTGAAAGTCCAGGAAAGAATTGGGATCAGCGATGGATCCAAATATCTACTGATGGTGGACCATTTACAAATGTAGTTCAGTTATCCAATGATGTACCCAATATTTGGTTACAAAGTCCTTCAATCTCATTATTGGCGTATGCAGGAAGAACTATCCAGGTGCGTTTCTTCTTCACCACACTCGATCAAACCTTCAATAGCTATAAGGGTTGGTATATAGACGATCTTACAATTAATTCTAATGCGCCTCCCACTTGTAATGACACAGATAACGATCCCTCACAAGCCACTTTTATCTCCTATGGATCAACTACCCAAGGAACGATCTGCCCAGGTGGAGACCTCGATTATTTTAAATTTCAGGCAAACTCAGGTGATCAAATTGGAATTGCCATTGATGCTCAGGCAATCGATTCGAAACTCGATCCATATATATTTTTACTGGATCAGGATGGGCAATCCATTCTCGTAGAAAATGACGACCGGATTTACGAACAACTTAGGGATGCATTCTTGTCCTACAGAATACAACGATCCGGTACCTATTTTATAAGACTAAAAGCATGGGATCATCCCTCCGTGGGTGGTATTAACTATCACTATAATCTGCGATTGGTTAATGACAGTAGCGATCCAGTCGCAAGATTTATAAAACCCATCACTGGACAACAAGTTCCAGTTGGACAACTCACACTAAACATTAACGCCAATGATACAATAAGTGGTATCAGTCATGTTAAGTTGTTCAGACATTCCGAAGATTGGCAAAACGGTGATTGGGAAGAAATAGGCGACGATTGGAATACCAGTGACGGTTGGGAATTCATCACAACAATCACCGCCCCTCCTCAACCGCCAGGGATAGCCTTCTTCGCTCAGGTCTATGATTGGGCAGGTAATTGGATCGGCACAGGTGTGTGGAATTTAGTTGCAACAAAACAATTCTTCCCAATAATTCGAAAGTAACTTGAAATTCCTGTGAAGTTAATCATCCAAATCCCTTGTTTTAATGAAGAAACTACGCTTCCTGCTACCATCCAGGCATTACCCAAACAATTGCCAGGCATTAGCGAGATTGAAATACTGGTGATCGACGACGGGAGTACAGATGGAACTGCTGAAATCGCTCAAGAATTAGGCATAGATTACATCATTCGTTTAACCCGTCATTCGGGATTGGCTGTCGCTTTTGTCTCAGGATTAGAGGCTTGTCTAAAAAATGGAGCTGATCTGATTATTAATACAGACGCTGACAATCAATATCATGCTGAAGACATTACCAACCTCATCCAACCAATTTTAGAAGGAAGAGCAGATTTGGTCATTGGTGACAGAGGAATTGATACCCACCAGGATTTTTCTACTTCAAAGAAGATCCTGCAAAAATTTGGGAGTTGGGTGACTGCCCAGGCTTCAGGCATAAAAACACCTGATGCCACTAGTGGTTTCCGGGCTATCAGCCGCGAGGCTGCTATGCGCACTTTAGTTTTGAATCAATTCTCTTACACACTGGAAACACTCATCCAGGCTGGAAGCAAACGCATGGCTGTGATTTATGTACCAGTTCGAACGAATCCCCAAACCAGACCATCCCGGTTGATTAAAAACACACCTCATTACTTGTTGCAATCTGGGTCAACTATCCTACGGGCTTATACAATGTATCGCCCTTTGCGTGTATTTACCGTTATAAGTGGTTTATTAATATTTGGAGGAATCATTCTTGGACTTCGCTACTTATACTTTCACCTTTCAGGTCAAGGGGGAGGTCATGTCCAATCGGTAATTCTTGCTGCTGTTTTATTAATTATCGGTTTCCAAACCTTTCTTATCGGACTGGTTGCTGATCTGATAGCATTCAACCGCATCATCCTGGAGGAAATAATCTATCGTCTTCGGAAGATAGAACTGGATGAAAAAGATCCCTCTTCATAGTATCTATGATAAGGTTTCAAAAATATCTTGTTGTTCTGATTTTCCTTACCATAGGATTATCTGGTTGTTCTCAGATAGAAAAAATTGAACAACCCGTTCAAAACCTTGACTTCTTACTCAACGGCGAAACTACCATTGGACAGACTTTTGTTGCCAGGTTTGACGGCCTGAGTGGTGTTACCCTATTCCTCAAGCCTGAGGAATTCAACAGGGGAGATCTGATTTTTCATCTAAGAGAAAGCCCTGAAGCTACGACTGATATTAGGATTGTTTTAAAACCAATTCAAAATTTCGAATCTCCTGGATTTTACAAATTTAATTTCTCCCCCTTAGATTCCTCAAAGAACAGATATTATTACTTTTTTCTCGAGTCATCTCAACCAAATAGAATATCTCTACGAGCTGCAGATGGTAATACCTATATTAACGGCGCTTTGTATCAAAATCATGTCCCCCAAGAGGCACAACTATTCTTTGGCTTGATTTACGATCCAAGGCTCGTTTTTTTTGGGCTGCTCAAAGAAACACTTAATTGGTTGAAATGGAGCTTTCTGGCTTTTTTCTTATTCGTTTTACCAGGGTGGGGATTGCTTGGTTGTATCTGGAAAGATTGGCGGAAATTCGATTGGATGGAAAAACTCAGCCTGTCTATCGGGCTAAGCTTATCTATCTATCCACTCCTAGTTCTATGGACCAATCAGATCGGTCTACACCTGAGCCAGCTCTACGCATGGATCCCTCCGCTATTAGGTATTGGATTAATCCTAATCAAGAATAATGGATTTATCAGTAAGAATAGGATTTCAATAAAAAATCTTAACCCGATTATTGTCCTACAGAATTTTTTACTTATATTAATAATTGTATTCGTTTTAATTACGCGTTTCTGGGCAATACGAAATCTGGATGCCCCCATGTGGGGAGATTCATACCAACATACGATGATCACCCAGTTACTCTTAGACCATGGGGGATTATTTACGTCTTGGAGGCCATATTCGCCCTACGATAGTTTCTCCGTCCATTTCGGATTTCCTCTTTCTTCTGCTCTTTTTTCCTGGATTAGCAATGACAATGCCATCCACGCTACCCTTGTAATAGGGCAAGTCATCAATTGCTTAGCAATATTTACCCTTTACCCCTTAGCATTATTAATAAGCAATCGTAATCGCTGGGTAGGAATAGGCGCGATTGTTGTCGCTGGACTTCTCTCACCAATGCCTGCTTTTTATGTGAACTGGGGTAGATTCGCCCAGCTGGCTGGTCAGGTTATTCTACCTGTATCTATGTGGTTTTTCTGGGTATATATTGGAAAAACGCAATTCACGGATCAAACATCTGAAAATGTACCGATAGATGGTCAATCTCGTTCCTTTACATTTTTCGAGTTTATGATCGTCGGAATAATCATCGCTGGAATGACGATGCAATATTATCGCATGCCAATTTATTTTACTACCTTTGTAATAGCATGGCTCTTAATTTGGGGGTTATTCAAATGGAGAACCAACCTCCATTCCTGGTTGGTTGCCTTCATAAGAATTTCTATATTAGCGTTGTTCAGTGGAATAATATTCTTCCCTCGCTTAATCCAAATTGCCAGTGGAAACCTGAACGAAACCGCTGAAGCCGGCCTCACAACAAGTATTCCACTGACTTATGTATTGGAGGATTATCGCACGTGGATAAATCTCACTTTTTACTTGCCAAATTTTTTAATAATCTTAACTCTCATAGCCCTGATCTACAGTATTTATCGCAAAAACATCTCGGTGCTAATTATTTTTTTATGGTTCATGCTGCTCTCATCCATAATTGCCGGACAGCTAATCAATCTGCCAGGCTCCAACTTGATGCAGAGTTTTGCAATATTAATTGCCATTTATATCCCAGCGAGTCTAATTTGTGGCTGGCTTTTAGGTGAAATTTCAAAATTCACAATTGATCGACTGCGAATTCCGGGAGCCTTGATCATTGTCGGAATTTTCTTATCAATCGCCCTTTTTGGAGCAATAAGAATTCGGAGCGTCGCCCAACCTGCCTCATCTGCTTTTGTAAACCGGCCAGATTCCATCGCCATGCGATGGATTCGGAAAAATATTTCAAAAGACTCTCTATTTCTCGTTGAAGGTTATCGCACTCATAATGGAAACTTTGCTGTTGGCTCAGACAGCGGTTGGTGGATCCCACTCTTAGCCAAGAGAGATAACACCATGCCTCCACAGTATGCCCTTATCAGCGAGATACCCCACCCATCTGATTATTCACAAAATATTGTCAATCTCGTTACAATTCTAGAAAAAACCAAATTGAATACCACAGAAGGTGTAGAACTTCTCTGTAATTACGGGATAACCCATGTCTTTATCGGCCAAAATCAGGGGACCATTGGTTATCTTCCCTCCCAGCTTTTCACGCCGGAGGATCTACTCTCGAGTTCAGAATATGACCTGGTTTATCATCAAGACCGGGTTTATATATTCGCGTTAAAACCAAATGCATGCCCAATAATTACCGGTATAACAAATAAACAATAACCAGAATGAAATCCTCCTCAAGAGATAAGTATTCCCCCATCTTCGGCATACTCTTTTCGATTTTGCCAGTGGTTTACTTGCAGATTTTAAGTCTAGTTTCCGAAAAACCCTTTGATTGGAGATCATTCTTAAGCCAGTGGATTTTCACGGCATGTATATTATTGTCTGCAAAATTAGTTGGAGAGAAATCGAATGGTGCAATCTCAAAAAAGGTCTTTGTTATAAGAAGCATCTTTATTGTATTTGGAATTATATCTGCCCTGGTTTATATTGTTTATCAAACAACACTATCAGCATTTATCATAATATTAACGATCTTCGCGAGTTTGATCGTAATCACCCATTCTTATTCATTACTGCTTGGCAAAACATCAAGATTTATTCTATATATTATTTTTGCATGGTTTGTTGGATTCATTACAATTACTCTTGCTCAGATTGAAACTCGTTTTTCAGAAGAAGAATACTTCATGGTTTTCCAAACCTTGGAAATTAGCCTTTATTGGTGTTTTTTACTCATTACTTACAAATTATGGATGAAATGGACTGAATTTAATAACCATATTCAGATACCTTTAACCCGTCTAAATATCTTAACCATCACTCTCATCATTATTTCGTTCACCTATTGGGCAATCAGAGAGTACCAGCAAAGCTTTTTCCCACCATCAGCGCCGGGATTCAACCTAATCTCCGAAAGCAACCCATTCCTTTGCAGTAAGATCGAGCCAGGTAATCAGATTTTTGATGGCAAAGACCTTTTTTACCGTCTCAATAAATTAATAGAGGCAAATCCTGAAAAACATAGTCCTGAATATGGTCACCTGGCGATTGTAAATAATGATCCTGCACTGGCAAGCTTGTTTAAAGAGAACCTTTTATTAGAAGCTCAACAACAATTATTCACCACCCCCGCACATAGTGTCAAATCTAGCCAGTACGAAGCTGCTTTACGTGTTTATTATTATTCAAAAGTTCAATCCAAATTCCCTAATTTATTCTCCGAAGACGAGCAAACTCGAATCACAGACTGGTTTGCTGCCATCAACCGTAGAGCTCAAACTGTGGAGTGGGTCGATTGGCTATACGCAATTGCTTTGAGAAAAATCCCTCAAGGTCCTTATGAGAATCAGGAAATTGGCGCAGGATTGTTATCCATTCTAGAATTTACCCACCTCTCTGATACTAACTTAACTCATAAAAACCAAACCTATCTCGATCATAACCTGCGCGGTTGGTATGCCCGCTTCCGCAACACTGATGATGCCATTGTCTACCAACCAGTATGGTTGCGCAACGCACTATTTCAATATTATTACTCAAATCAACTAGATCCGAGTAATTTAAAGAAGTCCTTCGATTGGTTACTTCTCCAGACATTACCAGATGGCTCCCTGCCTCGTTATAATCACCCCGCAGAGGCTACAATTGCTGACACTGCCTATTGGGCAGCGCAATGGCTCAGAGACAAAACCCATTTATGGTTTTCAGGTAAGGGGATTCAATACATCGAAGATCATGGCCGTTATCTTATTGCACAACCTGGTGCAGAAGAATCCTTGCTGATGACAAGCCAGGCTTCAGTTCAGGGTTCATGTTTAATGTACGGTGGTTCGGGACTCCCCAATCAGATTGGACCACTAGCTCCGGATAAGATTGTATATAGGGATGGATGGGATCAAGATTCATCTTATTTGTTATTGAACTTACGCTTCACTGGTTGGCATCGCTATAAAGCAACGAACACTGTCACCTTGATTTATCAAGCTGGAAAGCTCCTCGAGGACACCCCCAAGACTGAGTTCGCCTCTTGGCTACCTGTTGGTCGTAGCTTGCTTCGAGATAAACGTATCCTCCGCGAAGATCTCAACGGATTTCTGGTTAGCCGAAGTGGAATGAGTAAAGTTATACAGTTCCTGACAAATTATGCTGGAGAATGGGCTCAAGATCCTCCATATTATGCATCGATAGAAAGATTTGAAACAAGCCCCAATTTGGATATAAGCACATCAGTTATTGATGAATGGCGTGGTTACTCCCACCATCGCACCGTCTATTTTTTCCATGATGGTCCTATCATTATCCTCGATAAATCATCCCCATCAGATGTAAAAACATTTTGGGATCCTTTTTCCAGATCGTCAGGCTTTGTCTGGCATTTTCACACAACTGATACGGAGTTTAAGAAAGAAACTACAGACGAACTGCGCATCCTGCTCCGCAAAGAAAATCATCCTGTGGAAATGGTGCTCATTCCCCTAGATCAAGGAAAAATTCGAATTGGCGTTGATCCAAGAGATAATGAAGAAATCGAAGTTCTCTATCAATCCCAAGGGGATAGAATGCTCAATATGGCAACTGTATTTTTACCGGATCAATGGGTAAATGCATCAATAAATATATCTGGAGGAGTACAGCAAGAATTATTAATAAGTAATCAACAAGAACAACTAGTAATCCCGTTGCCATAAAAGTAAGATATATATCTGTGCCAAGCCCTAATGAAGAAGCAACTATCGATCCTTTGAATAAGAGTATCAGCAGTTATCGATGAAAATCAGTTTTATTCTATCCAGCTTGTGGCTAAGTGGAGGTGTTAGAGTCATAATAGAAATAGCCAATGGCTTGGTTGTTCGAGGCCACGATGTGTGCCTTGTTGTACCAAGTGGAACCATTGATCAAGATGTTCTACCTTTTATAAAACCTTCAATCCCAATTAACCAATCCTCTTATATCTTATCTCGGGGAAAAAAATCCAGCCCGTTTCATCTAGCCAGGCTCGCCTTATCTTTAGCTCAGGCGGTTCCAGTATCAGATTATATAATCTCCACTCACGCTCCAACAACTGTCCCAGGTTTTATTGCAACACATGTACTCAATCGAGGCATTTCATTATGGTTTTACCAAGACTATATTGAAATGTTTGAAGGGAAAACAATTGAGCCCTGGTTGGTTAGAAACGCCATGCGATGGCATAAGATGGCTATTGTTGTCTCGTCAGATTCCCTAGCAGAGCTTCAGCGCTTTACCAAACAAAGAATAGTAAACGTGAGCGAAGGAATAAGCGATGCAGAGTATTTCCATCCATTGACTAATTTTGTAAATCCAGATAATAAGATTTGTCCTATCCTTTTCTTAGGTGATATGCGCCCTCGAAAGGGGCTTTCTGACTTTTTATTAGCTGCAGAGCAGGTTTATGCAATGATTCCAGAAATAAGATTATGGATTGTATCAAAGGATCAATGCCGGATAGAAAGCAAAGTACCCTATGATTTCATCTATCGACCATCCAGGCAAGAACTCGCTTTTCGTTACGCTAAATGTACTTTATTTGTCTCAGCATCCTGGTGGGAATCATTCGGAATTCCCCCATTAGAAGCCATGGCCTGTGGAGCTCCAGTGGTTCTCACCGATTCGCGTGGTGTCCGCGATTATGCGGTGCATGGTGAAAACTGCCTGATGGTCCCTCCCAGAGATCCTACCGCGCTTGCTAAGGCAATGATTGCTGTCTTACAGAATCCATATTGGTCAGAAAAATTTCACCAAACCGGCCCACAAACCGCTGCAGAATTTACCTGGGAAAAGTCGGTTGATCGATTTGAAAATGCTTTGAATGAAATGAGGGGATAATTTCCGATAACAAATTAAATATTAATTTGATTGAAAATCGTTTTCGTGAGCTAGACCTCATATATCTCTAAGACCTGTGAGGTCTGTGATCAATATATTTACCACTGTTTATCATATTCAGAATTAATTCGTGTAAAGTTTGAGTAATTATCGCTTCACTGCATTCTCGTTCAAAAGTCAGCCTGCCGCGTTGAGCCAGGTTTCTGGCAAATTCTACGTCTCGTGCTAATCTTAGTATAGCATCAGCTAATTCTTGCGCATTTCCTGGTGCACACAAAATACAATCCACTCCGTTAGTTAATAATTCGCGGACAGCAGGGGTATCTCCAGCAACCAATGGTCGATTGGAAGCTAATATCTGATACACCTTGGTTGGAATTACCCGTTCCCCTTTTTCAGTCAATCCAAAATGACCACCCAGGCAAATCGAAGCTTCCCTGATTTCACCGGGTAATTCAGTAATTGGAATTGGCTGAATAAACTCAACTTTCGTGAGTTTCATCTCTTCACTTAGTTCCCTTACATTGCTGAAAGTTCTTCCCATGCCGATCAAGCGAAATTGGAGAGATTCTCCCTTAAGTAATCTAGCAGCGTGAACGATGGTCTCAACGCCATGCAGAGGTAGATATGAACTATAATAAAGAACGCGTGGTGATTGATTTAAGTTCACAGGAGGCTGTAAAGTGAACAGACTTTCATTGCATCCTACCGGTATTGAAGTGAATTTATTGCTTGGCACAGAAAAAGTGCGCTCAAAATATTGAATATGTGTTCTGGTATCGAGCAAAATATGACTTGATAATCTACACGCATTACGATCCAGCCAGGCTGCTGTTTTTCCGAGAAGGGAGCTTGGATGCGTTGTCTTACGATCTAGAACCAAAGTATCATACGTAGAAAGATAAGCATCAAAGAGAATAGGTTGACGAGAAAGCAAACCTACAGGCAGCATTAATAAATGACCGTAGAAACCAACAAATACCAAATCGTAACCCCTGAAAACTAATTTAGGAATTGCCCTGGCTGCCAGAACAAGGTTTGTGAAAAGTAGTGACTTAGGGCGTTTTCTAAATCCAACAATATCTACTTCTGCAAATCGGTTGAACGCCCTTAATAAGACATCGTTACGAGGATAATCTATTTCACGACCAACCAAGAAAAGGATTTGCATTCCCTTATTATAACTACCAAGTAAGATTGCTATAATTCTATAGAATTAACAAAATGTCAAATACCCTTAAAGTTGTTATTGTCAATTGGAATCTAAAAGATGATACCAAAGCATGTATCCAATCCCTTTTACAGGCGGGTTTCTCCCCAGAACAGATCATCCTAGTTGATAATGGATCAACAGATGGATCTGTCAAATTGATGCGTGAAGAATTTGGCGACCGTCTCACAATCATCCATAATGAAACCAATTTAGGCTTCGCTTCAGCTTGCAACCAGGGCATCCACCGTGCACTTGAGGATCAGCAGGATTGGGTGCTCATTCTTAATAACGATACAATCGTTGCGCCAAATCTTCTTGAGGTAGCAAGCAGAATCCTTGAAAGAGATCTGAGATTCGCTATTTTGGGTCCTATGGTTTTATCCGCATCTCAACCAGACAAGATTTTATACCTTGGCGACACGTTGATACCAGGAACATTAATTACAATCAATCGTTATCGAGGTAGAAGATATAAACCAGAATTCACAGAAATCTTGCCCGTAGATTTCATTTGTGGATGTGCAATGTTTGTTCATAAGGATGTCTTTAATTCAATCGGCTTATTGGATGAAAGACTTGAAATGTATGGCGAGGAGATTGATTTTTGTTGGAGAGCACAGAAAGCAGGATACTTGATCGGAAGTATAACGGAAGCGAAAGTCTGGCACAAACTTTCCTTGAGCGCAAAAAAGGTAAAGTCAAAATCCAGATACTTGCGTATTCGAAATCAAAACCGGTTTTACAAGAAATATGCTATGGGCAATCAATTGCCGATAATGTTCTTATTTTCTATCCTTCGAACCGCATATCTTCTGATATCAGATATTACGCATCTCGAATTTCGCTTACTTAACCCGACAGTGAAGGGTTGGATAGACGGATGGAGAGGAAGCTCAGCCTCTAGGACACTCACATAGATGGAATATGTGAATTGTAATTCTTGCGGATCTGCTGACACGAAAATTCTATATGAATTATGGGATTATTTGCTCCAGCGTATGGAAGTGCAAGGAACCCTCGTTCGTTGTCGGCAATGTGGTTTGATCTACCAAAATCCGCGTCCAGAATTAAACGAAATAAGCTTTGATTACCCTCCCGAATATGCTCCCTATAATTGCCAATTAGATAAAACAAATACATCAAAGCTGGACGATTGGTTGGTCCAATATGGATTGAATAAGAGAATACATCTTATCAAAAAATACAAGGAAAACGGCTCACTCCTGGATATTGGCTGCGGTTCTGGTGAATTCTTAAACGCCATGCAGATAATTCCGGGATGGAACTTGACAGGTGTAGAATTAAATTCATATGCTGCCGATAAGGCTATTGATCGATACAACCTCAGAATATTCAATGGAACGTTAGAGCAAGCGTTCTTTCCAAATGAAACCTTCGATGTTGTCACCCTTTGGGATGTTCTCGAACACCTCCACGACCCCACTGCAAGCCTGATAGAGATCAGGCGAATTTTGAAGCCGGGAGGTCTACTTGTTTTACGTGTCCCCAATTATCAAAGCTGGCAACGAAGATTATTCGGCAGGCATTGGGCGGGCTTGGATGCGCCTCGTCATTTATATGTTTTCGACGCAATTACTCTGTCCAGATTGCTTGAGAATTCAGGATTCATAATCGATAAAATTCAGTGTTTGATGGGCAGTTACCCAACATTTCTACTTAGCTTACAGTTTTGGATGGTCGAAAATCAAATGAAGCAAATTAATCAAAGTCGAATAATCAAATTATTCAGTCACCCGGTTTCCCGGATAGCTTTTGCTCCGTTCTTCTATTTTGATAATCTTGGATTAAGAGGTCCATTACTTACGGTAGCCTCCACTAAAGGGGGAGAATAATGATAGAGATAAAGCATGAAAGTCAAAGAGGACTCCCTCCAACCCAACAAGTATATGAAGAGATTTATCTGCGTGAGGGAATCTCAATGCACGATTCCTTTTATCTCTGGCTCATAAGCCTGCTCAATCCTGAACCTGGAAGCTTACTATTAGATATTTCATGCGGTGAAGGAAAATTAGTCGGATTCTCCACTTTGAAAGGTGTTAAGTCAATCGGCATTGATTTTTCAGCAAATGCTGTTTATAAAGGATATTTAAAATCTCCAAAATCCAGTTGGATTATCGGCGATGGAGAAGCTTTACCCTTATCTTCCGCTTGCGCAGATTATGTAATGCACATCGGGAGCTTAGAACATTACCTCAATCCATTAAATGGTATGGCGGAGATCGCTCGCGTTCTCAAGCCAATGGGTAAAGCTTGTGTATTACTGCCAAATTCTTATGGACTGTTTGGAAATATCAAGTATGTATGGAAAACAGGTCATGTTTATGACGATGGCCAACCCCTGCAACGCTATAATACAAAGGTTGGGTGGGAACAAATGCTCATTTCGCAGGGTTTATCTATTTATAAAGTTGTTAAATATGAGAGAGAATGGCCTGTTGTCCGCAAGGATATTCTATGGTTAATGATGCACCCTCTTAAAATGTTACGTTCCTTTTTTACCTGGTTTATTCCACTCAACCTCTCTAATTGCTTTGTTTATCTTTGCACACCTTCTAAAACATTTCAATGAGAATTATTAATAGATATGACCTTGGGAGAATAACAACACCGAAGAGATTACTTCGAATTTTCCAATTTCTGTTAATCGTCCTATGGGTTATACTAATCTATCTAATTATTGATTATTTTTGGGAAAATAAAGATCTAATATTTCCCTATTCATCCAACATAAAAATTCTTTATTTACTTCTTGCTTTTCTTTTTTATCTTGGCAGTTTCATTTTCGCTACATGGGGGTGGTCTTCCATTATCGATAAATTTGGAGAAGGAATAAGCTGGTGGAAAAACGTTCAAATCTATTGTGCCACCCTGGTTGCCAGACGAATTCCGGGAACGATATGGTATATCGGCGGTCGTTTGATCTTTTATGAGCTGCTTGGATTATCAAAAACGAAAATCTTAATTTCAAGCGGTGTTGAGCTTGTCGTGATATTTCTTTCCGGAGTTCTCGTGGGAATTCCACTAATTTCTTTTTCCGGAAAGATATCTATCCCCAGTCAATTGATCCTGATAAGCACCGGCATTATGCTTGGTTCTCTACTGGTTTATCCCCTCAGTAGAAGATATAGTAGAAAGAAATGGGGATTTGACATCCTTGAAAGGGTAAATCTCAAGACATCTCTATTCTGGATCATTCTCTACGGATTGATGTGGATTTTCGGTGGATTGATGTTGTTTGAATTGATGTCATCACTCTCGTTAGCTAAGCCTTCCGAAATGCCATTCATCGTCGGTGCTTGGACTATTGCTGGAACGGCAGGTTTGCTCACATTTTTTCTCCCAAGCGCTTTTGGTGCAACCGAACTTGCTTTGGCATTTCTCTTATCACAACTCTTACCGTTGCCTGTTGCGGGAGTGATTGCGGTTATCATGCGTTTATTGACGCTCTTTTTTGAATTGATAATTTCTATGATCGCCTATCCGTTTTTAAGAAGACAACCTTTTCTTCAAAATATCAAGGGTTGACTTTAATCAGGCACTTCGAATTGATCGGGTTCTAATACTAAACCAACATATCCCAAATCAATTAATTTCTCTACTTCTACATCGATTAATATTTCCTTATTCGTTTTCTCGTCATTTACCAGAATAGGCCCAATCGGAGTCATAAAAGCAAGAGCATATCTCCCAGGTGGAACCATTGTAAAGAGCACTTCTCCAAGCTCGTTGGATTCAGCCCTGGGTGCCACAGTTGTATCCAACGCTGGGACAAAACCTCCAGTAAGTTCCCCTTCAACAGGTAATAACTCTGCCAAGTAGAACAGCTGGCCACGAACAGGTCGATCACCATTCCAATAATGAAATTTTGCTTGTATTGCCCCACTTTCGCTTGAGAATGGCGGGGAAGTTGGCGTTGTTCTAACTAAAAAAGGGATATTCCCACTCGAACAACTCATCAGTAGCAAAGAGAATAGAAACATCAATATTAAAAAACGAATTTTCACATTTAGCTCCAGGAAAAAAATTTTCTGAAATTAATCCTTCAGGTATAAGGGTTTGCCCTTACAGCGTGTGCAGATGGTAGATATTGTTCCTTCTTTCGGACCTCTAAACGCGAAAACGCGGCGTGAACTTTGATAAGCATCTCCGTTCCATATAATCTTAATTGGGTGATCGAAGGCGTTTTCGAAATCGTGCCCTTTTTGATGTAGCCAACAGCATGGTGCCAAACCGCCATCCCAATTAATAGTAACACTTTCCCATAGATCTGCACAATGCCAAACATTCTCAGGTTGATCCGATGAGTAATCATAGGAGCTGTACGCTTCACTTAAAGGGAGCCATTCCTTTACCTGGTCTCCATTCGTAGTATCAACAAAGGTTGTGCCTATTGAAAAAGCATCGACTTTCAATATCTTGGCTAACTCTCGCATCCTTGAGATTTCGTGTTCATTATATCGATTCACCAACATCCTTAAAGTTATAAATGGTGTATGACTTTTAGCGTTTTCTTTTTCCTCAACTAGTGTTTTTATGTTATCTATCACCTTTGATAACTTTCCACCACGCCGATATCTTTCATAAGTTTCCTGTGTTACACCATCAACAGAAATATTTATGGCATCCAATCCACTTTTAATTGTTTCTATTGCCATTTCTTGATTAAACCTATTCAAGTTGGTGCTCAACCTAACGGCCATCTTCCTTGAATGAGCATAGTGGATCATATCAAATATATCACCATGCAGAAACGGCTCCCCCCAATTGTACATTTCCACGATATATGCATAGGACGCAATCTGGTCAATAAGAGCTTTGAAATTATCTAAGCTCATCTTACCCTTTTCACGACCCAATATCCCCAATCCGGTTGGACATAAAGGGCAATGCAAATTGCAGATATTCAAAGGGTCGATAGTATATCGATAAGGCATCCCCCATACCATATCCCGTCTCATCCACTTCTGGATTTTACACCCCGCCGCGTTAATGATTTTCTGTGGAGTTGAATAGACGACAAGCAATCGTACATAAAAAAAGAGTACTCGAATTGAATACATCCATCCACGGCTTGAAAACCGGGAGAGTATTAAACGGGATACCAGGCTGAATGACATGCTCATAGTGTTTCATTATTAACAATTGAAAAATAATACCAGCAATTATAAACCAATGAATTAACAAATCGTGAGCTCAAGGATTTTTCTTCCTTGAGCTCACGATTATTAGTATTTAGATTGAGATTAGTGATTTATGCCAGTATAGGTCATGAACCAGTCACCTGTACTGACCCTAATTTCGTTGACTATTGCAATAATCGTACATCCAGGTGCGCTAATCTCAGCCGATCCGACATACTTGCCAATTGTAGTCCAGTTATTGGCACTGTTATTACCTGGAGGTGCACCCGATTGGATAACAGTCCATGAAGCTTTAGCATTCAAACTGAATACTTCATTAACTGGATTTCCAGCTCCACCTGTATTAGGCCCATAGTCTATGGTCACGCTTGGACAATTCGCGGCGCCTACATTTTGAACCTGAACTCCAGTATAGAAACCACTGTTGTTTGACATGATGAGAGGTGTGCTGATATTGGCTGTAGCAGTTGCAGGATTGAATCCTTCATAGGCTGTCCCAACAGGTCCAAACCCTGGGCTGCCATTATAAACCTGGTTAACAATGGCGACCATCGGTTGCCCATTGTTATTGGTTACTGTTGCTGCGCCAACGTATTTACCAACTGTGCCCCAATTATTAACGCTTCCATTTCCCGGAGGAGCCCCAGCTTGAAGGATTGTCTTTGATGCTCCTGCTGCCAGAGTGAATGTTTCATCAGTGGGATTGTTGCCACCTGAGACATTATTTGGAGAGTAATCTAATGTGACATTCGTTGAAGCGGTTCCAGTGTTCTGAACCTGGACACCTGTGTAGAAACCATTATTGTTGGCCATGATCAAGGGTAATTCAACCGTGCCCGAGCCAGCTGCAAAACCATTGTAACCCATCAATATTCTGAAGGTAGTCGAGTTTAATTGCATTACAGTTGCCACTACCGGCTGGTTGCTCGTGATTTGGGCGCCACCAACAAACTTTCCGGTGCCATCTGCTAATTGTGTGCAATTCTTGGTAGAGCTTCCAATCTGTTGGTCGAATGTCTTTGCTGCCCCAACCTTAATGGTTGCAATTTCACTTTGACCAGATACGCCTGCTCCGGCAGGGATGTAATTGATTGTAATATTCGCATCTGCTGTTCCCGCGTTCTGGACATTGAAGAAGGTATTAAATCCACTGTTATTGCACATCACCAATGGTAGATTGAACGACGTGCTACCTCCACTAAAGCCTGTAGTGGATGCTTCATAATCGCCTGTTGGTGTAATAGTATTAGCTATTGCAGCAATCTGTGTGTTTGAGGAGATAACCATCGAACCATTGAAATTGGTCACTCCTGTTAATGGGAAGTAAGTTTTGGAGCCACCAGCAGGCACAGTATCGTTGACGGTTGCTACCTGGTTACCTGTGGCCTGATCGTAGTAAATAAGCTGGATAGATGCTGCATTAACTGCATCTAGGTTTACGACCTGGACACCACTGGTGTAAGTCAATCCGCCTTGAGCTAAAACCCCAGAGACGAGAGCTAAACTTAACACCATTGTAATGATTAGTATAATTCGTAATGGCGAATTCATATTCCTCTCCTTTTAATTTAATATATTTCTTGCTTCATTTTGTATTTTATTACAGCACCGACACTGAATCAATAACTCTTTAGGATTAATTTAATATTAGGAAGTGATCAATTTGCTAGTAATCCAATTTTAGCCTCAGAGAATAATAATACATAAGTATTACAACTGGATGATTTCAACCAGTTTATAAGGATAAATGGGTAAACTTGTTAGCCAGATATGGATTATCGAATCAGTGGGAAGATGACTGTATAAATTGCTTTATAAGACATGTTCTCGTTTGTAGGAATATTATTCACCTCCCCACCGATTGCATAAATATATGTCCCCCAAGAAACTAAACTGAGATGAATTCTGTTCTCCTCGCCAGGTGCTTCGAAAGCCCCCCATTCACCTGTCTCGTTGAACATTATTAATGCGGGATATTGCCGTTCTTCATTACCTTGCCCACCCACTATGTAGACCATATCTGCAAGGCTGGTGACTCCCATCCCATACGCGCTTTCCGGCATTGATACAGCTCCACCTAAAGGGCTATACTTAATTTTTCCTGAATTTGGCTCAAAGGTTTCAATTGTCGAAAGAGCCTCTTTTCCATCATAACCTCCCAATATTAGAATGTTCCCTCCAGCCACGGCTGCGCCTGCATAGCCTCTCGGTGTTATCATTTGAGTCACTTCTTGCCAGGTATCACGGGTGGAATCGTACTCAAATATCGAATTTACAAACTCATTTCCATCCCATCCCCCGATGAGATAAAGCTTAGCTTCAAAGGTAGCAATCGCATAAGCACTCAACCCTTTAATAAGTGGTGAGCCAGTTGACCAACTATCCTCTACCGGATCATAAATTTCCAGTACATCAGTGACCTCACCCGAATCCAGTCGCCCACCGGGAACAAATATCCTTCCACTGATTACTGCTGCTCCAATTTCAGACACTGCAATGGGCTTTGCCCGTCCCACACTCCATGAATTTGTGATTGTATTAAATCGTTCAAGCACACCGATTGTCCCCTTGCTTGTTTTCCCTCCAATCGCGTACAAGTTGTCAGCATAGGCAGCTACACCTAAACTGTAGCGTGGAGTTGGCATTGGCGAAAGGTATTTCCAACGGGGTGAATCAGAAGTATCTTGTATCCTGGTAACTTGTGGAGATCGTGGAAAAAACAACATTGTAATGATTACCAATAATACAATGATTAAGATTCCAATTATTCTGCCTAAACTCCATTTGGTTTTCTCTATTACAGGAGTAACCTCAATTACAGGCACATCCTTTGGTGCCTCAATTGGCGTATGGCTTTCTCCCACTATTCCAGCGTTCACCGCATACATCGCTGCTTCGGTGCGAGAGCTCACTTCGATCTTATTGAAGATATGTCTAAGATGAACTTTTACTGTATTCGTGCTTATGTGTAACTTTAATGCAATTTCTTTATTGCTCGCCCCTGTGGCAACCAATCTTAAGATTTCTTTTTCTCGATCGCTTAGATCAGTATGGGTAAATGACATAAAAAATCATCATAAGAACAGGCTAATTAATTATAACAAGACTGCATGCACACATAATCAGGATAACACTTAATCCAAAGCTATATCCTTTATACAACCCTTCCAGAATTTATTAGTATCCAAATTCATATAATTCCAAAGAACCCGATTTGTAGATTAATCGAGCACTTTTGGCGATCATAGAAAGCGTAAGCTCAGTAATCTTCTGAACATCTGGATAGAATGGAAAATTATTTAGATTATCCCTCTGTAATAATATGTGAGTTATGCCTTGCTCATTTAGTACTTTTGCTAATTCTTCTGGAGATTTCATCTCTTCTAATTTGATCACCCGCTGACCTATGGGATTAGCCCAAGAATATTTCTTATCTAAATAATAACCGCGTGATTCCCACAAAGCCATCCAAATGAGTGAGTTTTGTGGCAGATTTTTATTGGCATATACAAAGGTATCGAATCCAGGGATATATCTCCCTATGAGTTCATCACGAGAAATCCTTCCAGTTAAAAAAAGCCAATTATTCTTGAGATAGGGAAAGGAAGCATTTATTGTCCCAAGACCAGATACAAGGAAGCTGACAATTAAACCTATCTCAATTACAGTTCTAATTTGACAATTACTTTTTTGCCAAATCCAAAAGATGCCACTTGCAGATAATAATGCAATAATTGGCAATGCAGGCATCAAAAAGCGGGTTTGGTGAGTCTGAAGAAACCACGCTGTGTAATAAATCAGGACAATAACAAATAAACTCTTAATAATATTCCTTTGGGTAGCTTCTTGTGTGAAAAACATCGCGAGCATGGAAAGCGGCATCAATAACACATAAAAATATCCTAATTCGAGTCCTCCGAATCTCGCAGGTTCAATGGTTATAACCCACAAGGTAAACACCCAGTTTTTTAGATTAATAGCCATATTTGGGAGATAAATAAAATTCATCAGGTTACTAGAGCCAAATTGGTCCCAATTTCGTCCATCGAATATTGGATAGAAAAAAGGCCAAACTGGATTGCCTGTCTGTACAAATGATTTTATATACCAGGGCGAAACAACAAGTAATGAAATTAAACCGTATAAGAAGAATTTCTTGAGAGAACTTCGCAACGATAGATGGTTTTTTAGGCTCATTGAAAAAAATGCAAATACACCCAAGCTGATGGGCACTATGACTGCATTCAATTTAGTGCTTGCTGCTAGACCAGCAAATATCGCCGAAAGAATCAATTCATTGCTTTTTTCATTATCCAAGCCATCTATCAAAGATACCGTCGCTAAAAACGAATACAGAGCTAATGGCATTTCTACCATTGCAGTTCCAGCAAGTTTAAGGACCATAGGGGTAAAAGTAAATAGCGCGGCAGCAACTGCTCCCCCCAAGACACCAAAAAATCGTCTCCCCCAAACAAATAGACTAACACTAACAAGAAGAAAACAACCCCAATTGACCAAATGCGTAAAGATCTCATTTGAAATCAGAAGTCCTACTGCGAAAAGCATCTCTGTTTCTAGTGGCCAATTCGAGTGGGGAATAAATGGGATATAAGATAAAGTATGATTTTGTATATAAATTTTTGGAATGGCTAGATGATATGCAACCTCATCGTAACCGATGGGGGGGAGAAAACCATGTAGAAATAATGGAAAAAACCAGAAAAAAACAATTAAGAGAATTGCGGCATATAAAAACCAATTTAATTTCAAGCCGCGCAAACTAGAATATAAGTTTCTATACTTTTCGCGATAAGAATATACATCAAAAAGAAATAGTATAAATCCAAGGACAATCAATACTTGCACAGACCAACGATACAAAAATCCTAACGCCAACAATAAAAATATTAGATGAGAGAATATTCCTAATCCCAAAGCAGAAGCATAAATATATGAACAAGAATTTTCAAGAGTGGATAACTTCAACAATCGCACTCCCGCACTTCCAAAACCAATAACACTTATAAAGAAAAGAAGGAAAGCGAAAATTGTATACGTTAGCTGGAGAGCAATTTCATCAAATCCTGGCAAGCTATTCCCTCTTTAACGTTTATGTTCCCCATCATTTCTTTGCAGTTGCCCAAAGATTTAAAAAGAATTCAAAATATCCGAACTTCAAATTATCCATTAAAAACCCAGCCTGGCCAAAATACCATCCAATCAATGGTAATGTATAAGCGTAAACATGTTCTTCTATTTCCTCATCACTCACCAAGCGAAGGTTCGCCATCCAATGAAGCAAACGATCCGACCAGGCTGCAGGTGTAGTTATCACCAAGAGACCATCTCGGTGAAGTGTTCTATAGACCTCGCGAAAAAGTGAAGTTAAACTGGAAGGATCTAAATGCTCAATAACTGCTAGCATTGTGACAACCGAGAAGAAATTGTCCTCAAAAGGTAAATGAGGGTAGGAATTAATATCAAGTGTGTGCCACTCGATTTGCGGATGATTGGGATTGGGGTGTAATTGATCAATAGCAAATTTTTCCCGGAAAAAGCTATGAGAAAGAAAGTAAGGAAAGGATCCACAGCCAATATCCAGGATTCTCCCATTCCGGAGGTGTGGTGGGATCATTTTATTGGCTTGCCTGGCGCGTAATCGAGCCAACAAGTTTTCCAGTAGCCCTTTGCCACGTGTTGGATTGGTAGATAATCCCGATGAATCCATATGTAATGAAGAAAAAGCGTGAGAATTATATCATCAACAGATTCTCTTCCTTTTTGAGATTAATCCACCCGAATGTCATCCCTAATCACGAGATTAAGTAGCATTTATCACATACGAGACAATGTATAATTTATAAAGAATCCAAACCCACCATTTCAGGGTACATTTCGACTTAATTTCGACGATATGTTTCGAAGATTTTCAGTAAACTTTATTTTATTTGCTATCGCATTAGATTCTATTTTGATCTGTATCTCATTATTTCTTGCGACTCTTATCCGACCACAATTGAGCTTACTCCCCTTTGCCCGTGAATACCCAGAATTAATTCCCACCCCATGGATGATATATCCGATTTTCGCGATAATCTGGATCGCAATAAACCTGATTTTCTCTGTATATGACAGTCATAAGAATTTTCGTCTTGTCGATGAGATTACAGGTCTCTTACTCTCCACTCTTCTAGCTTCAGTAGCATTGGCAGGCACGTTATATCTCTCCTTCCGCGAAATATCCCGATTGCTATTCATTTCTTTTATCCTTTTCGCTTTCTTAATGATGATAACTTGGCGGATGGGTATACGCATTATTCAGGGGAGCACCACGCAAACCAAACGAAAAATATTGATAATTGGAGCCGGCAAGAATGGACAACAATTTCTTTCAGAAGTTCAAAAAAATCCACAATTCGGTTTGCAAGTTATTGGTTTTATAGACGAGGATAAGAACACATATCCTAATATCTTAGGGGTTTTTGATGAAACTCCTTCCATAATTGAAGAATTAAACATTGATGATGTCATAATTGCATTACCCCATTTGGAGCAGGTACAAATATCTGAACTCATCGAGAATTTAAAAGCATTTCCAGTAAAAGTCTGGGTAATCCCAGATTACTTCCAACTTGCACTGCATCGTCCAGAAATCGAGCAATTCGGCGGTATACCAATGTTGGATTTGCGTGCTCCAGCACTCAGTGAGAATCAACGATTAATCAAGAGAGCTTTTGATCTCCTGATAACAATCATCTTATTACCCTTGGCACTACCAATTATGGGGCTTATTTCGTTAGCTATTCGCTTGGAAAGCTCTGGTTCGGTGCTATTTCGACAACAGAGGATAGGAGAAAATGGAGTTATCTTCGAGGTATTAAAATTTCGCTCCATGATTTCTGGTGCCGAAACCTATCGCCATTCAGTAGAAAAGTATGATGACCAAGGCCATCTGATTCATAAGCCAGCCTTAGATCCTCGCATTACACATGTTGGAAAATTTCTCCGCCGTTTTAGTTTGGATGAATTGCCGCAATTATTTAACGTACTAAAAGGCGAAATGAGCTTGGTCGGGCCTCGACCCGAATTGCCATTTCTGGTCGATATGTATGAACCCTGGCAACGTAAGCGTTTCTCAGTCCCTCCTGGGATGACTGGGTGGTGGCAAATTACGGGTCGAAGTAATAAACCAATGCACTTAAATACGGAAGACGACTTATATTACATCCAATCCTATTCCCTAAGATTAGATATTTATATTCTAATCATGACTATTGGTAAAGTATTATCCGGAGAAGGAGCATTTTAATCGGCAATTACTTTGAAAAATAATTGATCTTTCAATAAGGATCTCTTTGAAAATGGAAGAAATCTCCAGAATTAAACAAAGCGTTCGACAATTCTATGAAACAATTGGTTGGAATAGGAGGGGCGATACAGACTATTACACAGACGCAATTAGTTTCGATGACTTGCGATCGATTACTCTTGAGTATAGAACTAAATGCAATCTCCGTTTGAATCGATATCTAAATAAAAATGGCACGTATCTACTCGATATCGCTTCAGGATCAATACAATTTCCTGAGTTCTTAACATTTTCAGAAAGCTATCGATTTCATTTGTGTGGTGATATTAGTTTGTCTGCTCTGTTAGAAGCCAGAAAAAAATTATCGTCCAAAGGCTTATACGTACAATGCGATATTGTAAATCTTCCCTTTCAGTCAAATTCTATTGATGACATAATTTCCATAAATACCATCTTCCATGTTCCAGCCGCTGAACAAACCTCAGCATTTCTAGAATTGTACAGAGTGCTCAAACCCTCAGGATGGGGAGTGGTGGTCTACAGCTGGTCCCGCTATAGCGAGTTAATGATAGTAACCATCCCATATAAGTTTATTGAGATTATTCTAAGAAGATTTAGGAAATTAAGAAGACCTTCATCTTCAGGACTTAATAGAAATACACCTTCTCTCTATTTTCATGTGTTCAATCGACGATGGTTCGAACAAAGACTTAGACCATTCCTCAATTATGAATTTGCGGTCTGGCGAAGTGTCAATGTTCAATTCCTACGCCTATTCATACATAAAGTTATTATTGGAGATTTTTGGTTGAGGTTAATTTACGATTTAGAGGATCGATATCCTAAATTCATGGGCAAATACGGCGCTTATCCAATCTTCCTAATCCACAAATAAATATGAAACACCCGAATCCAATGCTTGACATCTGTAATGTGAATACATATAATGATCACGGAATCTAGCGGGTGTTGCCAAGTGGTAAGGCAGTAGCTTCCCAAGCTACTATTCGTGGGTTCGAGTCCCATCACCCGCTCCAGGTAGGAGCAACACTTTCTTTCCAGGTTACTTTTCAGATCATGGTTATTTAGAATTGATCTCGAGTAGAGTAACCTTTTTCTTTAATAATTAGGGTTTTAGAAATCTCTATAGCTTATCAAACACAATTGGATCTGTGCAATAAACTGGATTCGATATATTTAGATAACGGATCCGATCTTTATTTACAATCTCATTCCAAAATTTAAGGTTCGGTAACGAATTGTCCTCAGGTATATAAACATTCTTAAAGAACCTTTTAAGCAAATTCTGTAAATCTCCCGAACCATATTCGAGCTGGTGATGTTCCCATCTGGGTCGCAAAATAGTTGAATCATGCCCGCATGGAGTGCTTAAAAGAAATACCCCATTATTAGGTAAATTTTCTGTAATCCGCATGAGTGCAATTTCTCGATGCTTGAGATGTTCCAGGGTGTCAAAGGATACTATCGCGTCATATTTTCCTAAAGGATTTG